>Ga0181521_10003709_pt1 | contig 17827 bp, 14 predicted proteins | sample PEATcosm2014_Bin_32_FD_119764 | JGI IMG/M metagenome (GOLD analysis project Ga0181521, IMG submission 119764) | Peatland microbial communities from MTU Mesocosm Facility, Houghton, MI, USA - PEATcosm2014_Bin02_60_metaG | ecosystem: Environmental > Terrestrial > Soil > Wetlands > Peat | place... | reverse complement strand
TCGCAAGCGGCCGCGCCCCCTCAGTTAGCGCCGAACCGCTCCTGCAACAGGCGCGAGAAGCGCGGCAGATAAATCAGGTCGAAGACTTCATCCTTGCCCGGGAACATCGCGACCGCGGCCGCCTTGAGCGCCCGCACGTGCTCCCACGCCTGATCGAGGGTCAGCGAGTCATCCTGCGCGAGGGTTGCGAAAGTAAGATCGACCAGGAAACGCAGCCGTCGCAGCAGCTTGTCTTCGTGTTCGATTTGAGCAGTGCGCTGGTCTTTGGCCATGGCGTTTCTCTCGCGAAATGGCGCGCGCCGAATGAGGCCCGCGCGCCAGTCATTATACAGCAACTTTCAGGGACTCGGCGGGCTGTTGGCGTCGGCGGCTTCGCGCTGGACTTCTTCGTAAAGCAGAATGATGCCAGCCACTCCGGCTGCACCGATGAAGATAGACAGCGGTACGGAGTAGTGGGTCTGGCTCGCGAAGAAGGCTCCGCCGGCCGCACCCGCCACTGCGCCGATAGCGGCCAGCGTCAGTTCATGCTCGACGGTTATGGGTTGCGATGCACATCCACCCATGAACGCGACCGCGGCGAGACAGAGTGCGGCGCCGCGCAGGCGTGCCGCGACTTTGCGCGGCCGGATAGAGGCGGCGATACCGCTATGGGAGCGCTTCATGCTCACTGCAAGTACCCCAGAGCAAGTACCACAGCGAGCGGGCGATGTCAGTCCTCCTGGCCGAGGGCGGCCGCGATCCCGGATGAGACGCCAAGACTTGTCTTGCGCCCGTTGGGATGACAAGTTCGATCGCATTGTGGGACAGGCGCGTCTGAAGAGCAGCTTCATCTACCTGGCGAACGCCGTCAACGATCTGCGCGGAAGCTGGAGCATCATCGGCCTGATACTTGCGCCGCTGGTGCTGGCCGCGTCGCTCTGCCTGCTGCCGGACGCGATCGCGCTGCAAAAAAATCTGGTTCACAACCTGGGGGCCGGAGAGCGGAGCGTGGTCTACGTTCCCGTGCAGGATGGCGGGGTTTCCGCGCCTGTCGGGCCGATCTCGTTCTGGATCAGATTTCCGACCCAACCGCTGCACGTCCTGGCTTTTCTGATCGCGCTCTCGGTGAATTTGGTGGTGCTGTGCGAGCTGAAGCGGATGCGCGCCGGGGCCAGAGCGCCGACCGCGGCCGCCGAGGCGCTCGAGGTCTATCGCAACGCAATTCCATTGGTGCCGGCGTTTTTCTTCATTCTGCTGTTGCAGGTGCTTGCGATCGTGGTCGGCGCAGTCTTGCTGATCGTTCCCGGCCTGCTCGCTTACGTCTGGCTCTACTTTTCGCAGTACGCGCTGGTGTTCGACAACCGGCGCAGTTGGCCCGCGCTGCTGCACAGCCGCGACTTGATGCGTGGGCGGTTCTTCAAGGTCGCGACGCGGATCGTGGTCTTCCTGGCGGTATGGTCGGGTTACAATTCGTGGGTTGGCGGCGCATTCGTGGTGTTGAGCTTGCTCATGGAGCCGCTCGGTTATCTGGTGGGGAGATTGTCGGCCGCGGTATTCGTGGTGGATCTGCTGGCCGTTTCGGTGGCCTTCGTGACGACGGCGTTCTTCATGGCTGCCAGTGCGCGCCTCTATCAGGACCTGAGCGCAGTCCCGGAAGATCAGGGCGTGCAGGCCAGCCGAGTTGAAACCGCGACCGCGCCGCTGGCGGAACTGCGCGCTTAGCCTAGCGTCGCGGCCTCAGGTCAGGCGGGTCAGTGCGCGTGCGGCGACCTGGAGCGCGGCCAGACCGGGCGTGGCGAGCGCCTTGAGATCGGCCGCGAGCCGCTGCACTTCCTGGAATGCATTCTCGCGGGTGCCCAGCGCGCGCCGCACCGTTTCGCCCGCGTCGGCGACCTCGCCGTGGCCGGTCAGGATCGCGCGGGTCAGCTTTACACGAGTCGCGCGCAAGTCGGCGCCCAGCTCGCGCGCCGCGCGCCGTTCCCATCGATCATCACTACCAGCGGCGCCGCCACCAATCGCGTCGGCGGCGGTCTCGAGCAAGTCGAAGTCGATGAACTCGCCGAGCCGGAAATAGATTGCGGCCACGCGCGCCGGATCGAGCTTGAGCTCCAGACTGAGACTCAAAACATTCAGCAGATGGTCCGCGAAAGCGAGGCGCGCCAGCTCGTAGGCGGGCTGCTCCTGATGCACGGCCGCGCGCAGATCGCGATAGGCGCGCTCGAAGCGCTCGCGCTCGCCCGCCACCAGCATGGTCTCGAATTCCGCGCTCAGACGCTCGAGCGCAGGGCTCAGTGCGTTGACGGTCTCGCCGATCGATGCGCCCCGATTCGGGTCGCCTAGCGCCCATCGCGAGGCCCGATCCACGGCGCGCTCGAGCGCCAGGAATGCGCCCAGCTCCGCCTCGACGCTCAGTTCGTTTGCGTCGGCCTTGAGCCGCGCTACGCGCTGGCGGATGTCGAGAATATCGTTCGCGGCGAGCCAGGCGCGCACCGCCTGCTCGGCCTCGACGCCGTAATCGCGCACCAGCGAGAAGACGAAGATCGAGCCCATCAGGTCGACCAGCTCGTTGACCATCGAGGTTGCGATAAGCTCGCGGCGCAGGCCATGCGCCGGAATTTCGGCGGCAAACCGCCCCGCGATCGAAGCCGGGAAATAGGGAGTGAGGAAGCGGCCAACCAGGTATGGATCGTCCACTAGCGGCGTCGCTTCGAGCCGATGCGCGAGATCGATCTTGGTATAGGCGGTCAGCACCGAGAGTTCCGGGCGCGTCAGTCCCGGAAAGCGCGAGCGGCGCGCGGTCAATGCCTCGCGGGTCGGGAGCGCCTCCTCGTGGCGGCGCAGGATACCGCGCTGCTCGATTTCGGTCAGATGGTCGCGAAACGCGCTCACCTGGATTCGGCTGCGCACCTGCTCGAGGCTCAGCATCAAGTTCTGATCGCGATTGTCGCGGATCACGTGGGCGGCGACTTCGCCGGCCGCGGCCGCCAGAGCGGCGTTGCGATCCGTAAAGCTCAGCGCGCCGCACGCGAGCGCCGGCTGGAGCAGGATCTTGAGGTTGACCTCGTGGTCCGACATGTCAACGCCGGCCGAATTGTCGATCGCATCGGTGTTGATCCTTCCGCCCGCGATCGCATACTCGATTCGCGCCTTCTGCGTGAATCCCAGGTTGCCGCCCTCGACCACGACCTTTGCGCGCAGCTCGACCGCCGCGATCCGGCACGCGTCGTTGGCGTGATCGCCGGCCTGGGCGTCGCTTTCGTCCGAGCCTCGCACGAAGGTGCCGATTCCGCCGTTGTAGAGCAGGTCGACCGGAGCGCGCAGGATCGCGCGGATCAAATTTTCGCTATCGAGCGCGCCCGGCTCGCATTGGAGCGCCGCCGCCGCTTCGGGGCTGAGCGCGATCGACTTCGCGCCGCGTCTGAAGACGCCGCCGCCGGGGCTGATCAAACCGGCATTGTAATCCGCCCAACTGGAGGCCGGCAGCGCGAACATCCGCTTGCGTTCGGCGAAGCTCGCCGCCGGGTCGGGATTCGGGTCGATGAAGATATGGCGATGGTCGAAGGCCGCGATCAGCTTCAGATTCGACGATTGCAGCAGGCCGTTGCCGAACACGTCGCCCGACATGTCGCCGATTCCGGCCATCACGATTGGCGCGCCGCGCTCCGGGTCGCGCCCCATCTCGCGCAGGTGGCGGCGCGCCGATTCCCACGCGCCGCGCGCCGTGATTCCCAGCGCCTTGTGGTCGTAACCGTGCTCGCCGCCCGAGGCGAACGCGTCGCCGAGCCAGAAGCCGCGGCGCGTCGCGATCGCGTTGGCGAGATCGGAGAACGCGGCGGTGCCCTTGTCGGCGGCAACCACCAGGTAGGGACCGTCGCCGTCCAGCACCTTGACGCGCTCGGGATGGAACACGCGGCCGCCGACGACGTTGTCGGTGAGATCGAGCATCGCGTTCATCAACGTTTGGTACGCATCGACTACATCCTGGCGTGTGACGGGAGCGGCGGCGCGTGCCTTGACGATAAAGCCGCCTTTCGAGCCGACCGGCACGATAATCGCGTTCTTCACGGTCTGGGTCTTCATCAGGCCCAGAATTTCGGTCCGATAGTCGTCGGCGCGATCGCTGAAGCGGATTCCCCCGCGCGCGACCCTGCCGGCGCGCAGATGGCAGCCCTCCATCCGCGGGCTGTTGACGTGGATCTCGTAGAGCGGCGGGTCGTCGGGCAGTTCGGCGATCTTGCCGCTTTCGAATTTGAGCGCGATATACGGATCGGGCGTGGGCGCCGGGACGAAATAGTTGGTGCGCACTGTAGCTTCGACCAGCGAGAGCAGCCGGCGCGCGACGCGATCGTCTTCGATATTTTCGACCGCCGCGAGCGCATTGAGATACCCGGCGCGGAGCTCGGCGAGCCTGGGCGCAGACGAGTCGCGATCGGGATCAAACCGCGCGATGAAAAGATCGACCAGCATGCGTGCGAGCGCCGGATTCAGGAGCAGAACGCGGCTCAACGCGGGCCGCGCGGGAGCCAGCCGCATCTGGAACGCGACCGCCATCCAGGCGCGGACCAGGGCGACCTCGCGCCAGGCGAGTCCGGCTTCGAGCGTGAGCGCGTTGAGCCGATCGTCTTCGGCCAGTCCCATCCGAACCGCGCGCAGCGCCTCGGCCAGCAGCGAAGCTCCGGGCAGCTTGTCGAGCGGGGCGCCTTTGACGCTCTGGACGCGGAACGATTGCACCGACGCCGGCTTCTGCTCTCCGCCGATCGAAGGCCGTAGCTCGTGCGCGTCTTCGGAGAGCACCCGGATACCGAAGTTCTGGAGAATCGGCATCAACTCGGACAGCGCGGGCGCCTTGCCGAGCTCGTAGATCCGCAGCTCGCCCGAGTCCGAGTCTTTGTCTTGCACATCCGCGCGCCGTCCCAATTCGACTTCCGCCGCGCCCCCGGCGAGCATCGCCTCGATGCGCTCGATATCGCCGGCAGCGCGCGCCGCATCGGTGGTCGCGGTGTAGTCAGGGCCGAACGCCTGCTCCCATCGCGCGGCGATCTCGCGTCCGCGTGGCTCGCCGAATCGCGCGGCCAGTTGCTCGCGCAGTCGGTCCTCCCAGGTGCGCGCGAGCCGGGCGACTTCCTCGCCGAGCTTTTCAGCCAAGTCGGGCGCGGGCGGCGGCGCGGAAAAGCAGAAGTGCAGTTGGGCGGCATAGCTCTCGCCGATCGCCAGATGGTAGTAGACCAGCGGGCCGCCGAGCGCGCGCTTGAGCGCTTCCTGAATTTCGATTCGCACCCGAGCCGAAAAGCGCTCGCGCGGCATCATGACCAACGCGACCACGCTGCGCCGATCCGGGTCCGGATAGAGTTTGAGCCGAACTTGCGTTTCGGTCTTGAGATCCAGAATGTGACCGAGCTGCGAGCGCAACTCGGCGACCGAGGCACGGAATAACTCTTCCTTGGGAAAGCTGTTGAAGGCTGCGACGATTTGCTTGAAATCGTGCGAGCCGGGCAGCGCTCGCTCGGCCGCCAGCACCTCGAGCAATTTAGCGCGCAGCACAGGCACATGCGCGGCCTCGTCAGCGCGAGCCTTGGACGTGAACAGGCCGACAAAGCGGTCGAACGCGACGCTTTTTTCACTCGCGCGGCGAATCGTGATGTCGTCCATAGCGACGGCGCGATGGACCCGCGACAGCGCGTGGGTCTTGCCGATAATCAGCGCCGGTCCGTCGATGAGCAGCTTGCGTTCGCGAGGGTCGATCTCGGCCAGCGGCTTGGGCCTCGCGAACCGGGAGCGCGATTCGATCCGCAGGATTCCCAGTCCCGAGCCGGGTTCGATTTCGAGCGCCGGGCGGCCGTCGCTCGAAGCTGCCGGCGAGGCCGCCACCCGATAGGCGCGATAGCCGAGAAAAACGAATCCGCCGTTCACCATCCATCGCAGCAGCTCGCGAGCTTCCACCAGCTCGCGGACCGCGGCGGTCTGCTCGCAGATCGCCAATGCGCGCGCCGTCATCGGCTCGAAATCTTCGGTCACCATTACCAATTCGTCGAGCCGGCTTCTGAGCTCGGCGGCGATTTGCGGTGCCGTTTCGCCCGGCGATTCGAGCTCGGCCGATTCGAGCTCCGCATAGATCATCGATTCGCGGCGCTCGGCGGCGAGATTTTGCTCGAACGATACGAGCCGGCCCCCGGCGTCGCGGGTCACGGCCAAGATCGGATGGAGCAGCATCCGGAGCGGGGCGCCGAGCTGATGGAAATATTCGAGCACGCTGTCGACGATGAAGGCGCGATCGCTCATCGCGATCTGCACGATCGTCGCGGTCTTGCCGCCAGAGCCGGCCGCTACGCGCACCGCGATCGGCTCGATCCGGAGCGAGAAGAAATCAAAGGCGCTCGCGGCGATCGCGAGCAATCGATCGGGACCGAGGCGCTCGGCCAGCTCGGGTGAGAGGCGCGCGAACAGGCGCGCGGCGAACAACTTGAGTTGCCGCGCGCGATCGCCACCGGCGGTCTGGTCGATCAAATTCTGAAGCGCCGATTCGATTTCCACACTACAATTCAATCATAAATCGCCCGCTTTGCACCGGGCTGGTCCGAAGATTTGGCGCGAGTGATCGAAGGACCGATCTCGCTATTTGAGAGCAGGCTGGTTCGCGGACGCGCCTTGGAGCGGCGGAACGATTCCCGGTCTTGCACGTACCTTCATTTCAGGATGAGAGCGGATCTCGACGCGCACCGGCCTATAGCCGGACGCCGGATCGCCTGCGACAAATCCGATCGTGTACTGGGACTTCAGCTCCCTGCTGATCTGCTCGCAGGCCTTGAGCAGTTCATCCTGCTTTTCCGACTTCTGGACCAGGATCGATTTCGCGCCTGTCTCTTTGGAGAGGCTCGCAAGCGCCACAGCGCCGGGCTGTTCCGGAGGTTGGGGCGAACCGAAACCGATCCGATTCTGGCCCTCGGGCTCGGCAAGCCTGATGGTGTAAATCAGATCCGGACTCCGGTTGATCATGTCCGTGAGCTGCTCAGGGTCGCGGCGGCTTGCGGTGTCGTCGCCGTCGCTGACCACCACCACGGCCCTTCGATCGTAACATCCGGCTTCCATGGTTTGCAGCGCGTCCAGGACGGTATCATTCAACGCGGTGGGGCCTTGGGCATGGAACATTCCCATCCGTTCGACGACGGCGGCATGGTCTGTGGTGAATCCTGATAGCAGGTACGGCCTGTCAGCAAATGCGATCAGGAGAACATCGTCGCGGTCGTCGAGCTCGCCGACGAAATGCTGCATCGCGTCGCGCACTTGCGGCAGAAAAGTAAACATACTGCCTGAGGTATCGGTTACCAGACCGACCGAGACCGGGCTGTCGAAGTCCTTGCGGAAGAATGCTATCGGGATCGGCTGCTCGTTGACGTACAATTTGAAGTCGCCCTCGGCGAGGCTCCTAACGGGATCATCGGATGAACTGGTCACTGTTACGGTGACTTGTACGTATCCATCGCGGCTGCGGAGCGCCGCCGGCGCCGTATCGTAGCGGCTGCAGGCTCTTTCCGGCGTGGACGGCGATCCGGAGGCTACATTGTGTTGTGCCGAGCAACCGGCCAGCAGGGGAACCAGGACTAAGATTGCCCAAACGCGGTGCAGGCCTGAATCGATCGAGATGATTCTCTGCAAGACTTCGCCCCTTGCCGATACCGTTACACGGAAGACTCGGCAGTACAACTGGAACCCTCGAAGAGGTGCGGCGCAGAGTTGAGTCCCGCGTGACCGGATGCAGGAGCTCGAAATCACCGCGATGACCTTCGGTCCGTACGGCCTGGGCCGGCTCGGCGGCAAGGCCGTGATGGTGCCGAATTGCGCGCCCGGCGACCTGCTGGAAGTCGAGATCGAATCCGAGCGGCGCGACTACACACTCGCCAGGCCGGTCGCCGTGATTCGTCCCGGACCGGATCGCCGCACGCCGCCGTGTCCGTTCCTGCCCCGATGCGGCGGATGCGACTGGCAGCAGATCGCTTATCCCGCGCAGGTCAGGCTCAAGGGCGAAATTATCGCGGCGGAGCTCGGGCGCGCGCTCGGCGTGACGCTCGACGCGGCGAGCCTGGTCGAGCCGGCCCCCGATGAATTCGGTTATCGCTCCCGTATTCGACTGAAAGCCGGGCCGAACGGCACGCTCGGCTTCCGCGAATTGGGCAGCAACAAAATCGTCGCGATCGATCGATGCATGGTCGCGGCCGAAGGGATCAGATTGCCGCATCGGCTCGCGGCGGCGCTCGGGCGCAACCTCGACGAGATCGAAGTCGTGCGCAACGGCGCGCGCGAAGTCCTGATTGCCCACCTGGCGCGGGCGCCAGGCGCGGCGGAGATCGAGCGCGCGCGCGCAGTGATGGAGGCCGACCGCGAGATCGCCGGAATCGTGATGCGCGGCGGGCGCGGGCGCGAAGCGATTGGCGATCCCGCGATTTCGATTGAGCTCGAGCCCGGGCTCGAAATCACGGCCGACGCCGATCTGTTCAGCCAGGTAAATCACGTTCAGAACCGCCGCCTGATCGCTTTCGTGATGGAAGCCGCGGGCGCGCGCCAAGGCACTCAGAATCTCGACGTGCGAATTCTCGATCTGTTCTGCGGTGCCGGGAACTTCAGCCTGCCCGCCGCACGCCGCGGCGCCGAGGTGACGGGCGTCGACTCGGAGCCGCCGGCTGTCGCCGCGGCCGCCGCGAACGCGCAGCGGCTGGGCTTCGAGCACGCGCGCTTCTCCGCGATGAAGGCGGCGGAGACCGCGGCGTTCCTGATCCGCGCGCGTTATCGGCCCGCGACGGTGATTCTCGATCCGCCGCGTGCGGGCGCGCCGAATCTGATCGACCCGATCGCCCGGCTGGGTGCGCGATCCGTCATCTACGTGTCGTGCAATCTGACCACTTTGGCGCGTGACCTGCGGGCGCTCGAAACGCGGGGCTATCGGCTCGAAAATCTCCGCGCGTTCGATTTCTTTCCCAACACTCATCATGTCGAGCTCGTCGCGCACGCGGTATTGACTTAGGTTGCGCAGGGTCCCTAATCTAGGGCCAGATCGGTCCGTATTTTCCTTCCAGGGGCGAGAGCAAAACGATGGCCACCAAGCAGGAGAAAGCGCAGCGCCCGAAAATCACGATCATTCCGGGCCGTGGCGTCGCTCAGACCATCAATTATCTGCTCGAAGATCGCGACGACCTCGAATGGATCATCGCCGTGGGGCGGACCAAGAACGGTGAGCTTTTCTTTTACGACACCGGCGGCGATATCGTCGAAGACCTCGGCACTCTGGAATATCTGAAAGCGCGGATCGTCCGCGCCCACTTCGGCGACGAGTACGAGTAAGCTCGTCGGCTCCCCGCTAATTCTCGAACCGCCTAATCATCAAAGTCCTGCTCCGGCGGACGTGCGTAAATCACGCCCGCTTCGACCTCTAGCGGCACGCGATAGAGAAATTTTCCGCACGCGGTCGGCGGACCGGTGACGCATTCGCCGCTGGCCGGATCGTAGTAGGCGTTGTGCGTCTGGCACATCAGATAGCGCCCCTCTTCGGCAAAGAACTGGTTCTCCACCCAGTCCATCGCCATCGGCACGTGACGGCATCGATTGACGTAGGCGTGAAATGCGCCGCCGAAATTGATCACGAAGCATTCCTCGTCGGTGCCGCGAATCGGCAGCATGAACTTCATCGATTCTCCGGGCTCGAGATCGTCGGCGCCGCGGACCAGATAGCGAAGGCTTCCGCGCGGATGCCGTGCGGCGCGCGAAGTTTTCTTCAAGCGGTGCTCTTCAAGACGGTCGCTTCGAGATGATGCTGCCAAAGAATAATGCCGCGACGATGGCGGCCGCGCGCCGGCCACGGCTTGCCGGAGTCTGCCAAAGCCCCTAGCATCTGTAAATGCGCCGCGCCGCGATCGCCGTTATTGGACGCGCCGCTTCAGCCTGAAACATCCGCAAGCAAAGGAAGCGGTAATCCGCAACGATGGAGAAACCAAGAATCCGTCAGGTCGAAGTCTTTCCGATCGAGCATCAGGAGCAGACCCTGGTTTGCCTGCGCGATCCGAGCGGGATGGCGCCCGAGCCGGTGATGCTCGGGATGGGCGCGTACTTCCTGATCACGCTGTTTGACGGCAGCCACAACCTCGCCGACCTGCAGGCGGCGTTCACCAAGCGCTATGGCGAGGCCCTCCCGGCCGGGAAGATCGAGGAGCTGATCGCGGCGCTCGACAACAACTACTTTCTCGACTCGCCGAAGTTCGCCGAGCGCGTAAGCCAGGTGCGCGAGGAGTTCGACCGGAATCCCGAGCGGCCCGCGATTCATGCCGGTCTCTGCTACGAGAGCGATCCCGCCAAAGCGCGCGACGAGATCCGGCGCTTCCTCGAACCGCCGGCCGGACCGGGCACGGTCGCGACCTCGGCCGGCGGCAAGGCGCTCAGCGGTCTGATCGCGCCGCATATCGATCCGCGCCGCGGCGGCCCGGCCTACGCGCACGCCTACGCCGAGCTCGTGCGCCGCGAGCCGCCGGAGCTGGTGGTGATCCTGGGCACTTCGCATTACGCGATGGGGCCGGAGCTTTTCACCGCCACGCGCAAGAACTACGCGACCCCGCTCGGCACGCTCGAGACCGATCGCGGCTTCGTCGAGCGGCTGGCCGCGCGCTACGCGGCGGGCGATCTTTTCGGCGACGAGATGCTGCATCGCAGCGAGCATTCGATCGAGTTTCAGGCTCTGTTCATGGCCTGGGCGCTCGGCGCGCGCGGCTATACCGTCGTGCCGATTCTGGTCAGCTCGTTTCACGAGATGGTCGCGGCCGGAGTCGCCCCGGCCGGCGATCGGCGGGTCGGCGATTTCCTCGACGCGCTCCGGGCCGAGCTTGCCGCCGACGGGCGGCGCGCGCTGATCGTCGCGGGCGTGGACTTCGCGCACGTCGGCAAAAAATTCGGCGACGAGTTCAGCGTCGATGACGGCGTAGTCGAATGGGTCCGGCGCGACGATCTGGCGCTGATCGAGACCATCACACGCGGCGACCCCGACGGCTTCTTCGCCGACATCTCGAAAGATCGCGACCGCCGCAGAATCTGCGGGATGGCGCCGATCTATACGCAGCTAGAGCTGCTGCGCGGCCGCCCCGGCCGCCTCCTCAAGTACGACATCGCGCTGGAACCGCAAACCGGCTCAGCGGTAACGTTCGCCAGCCTCGCGATCGAGTGACCGGCTCGCCGGGCGGCGCTCTTGCGACGAATCGGGACCGGCGCGATAATCGCACTTCCCGGTGGACGCATAGCTCAGCCCGGTTAGAGCGCTTGCCTCACATGCAAGAGGTCCCTGGTTCGAGTCCAGGTGCGTCCACCAAATATACCCGAGTTACTGGCGCCTACATTTCAGTGAAATCCAAGCTGTAGGAGCGTCGGTTTTGGTGCGCCTGATACAATCTGACGCTGTGCGCGCCAAGCCATTCTCTCACTCTTCTCTGATCGTCGGGAGATGTCCGACATCCGAAGGTTATTCCGGATAACACCTCCGAGGGGAACGGCTGGAAACCGCGTCCCGCGACGGGATCAACGATGCGCCACTCCTGTTCATACTCCCAATCTTTGGACTTGCTGAGATAGATGCGTTCCACGACTCGCCTTTGAGCAGCAGCGCCGACCTCGTCCTCACGATGCACCAGGCCCTCCACCTGGAAGAAGTCGAGTTCGGGATAGTCGAGTGAGTAGACGACCGGGAGTGCGCGCACCATGAAATCTCCGACGCGTCGAAATTCCAGACAAAGCCCGGCATGCTTGTCGGCATAGTGCGACCACATCAGCAGACTGTCGCGTCTTGCGGACATGCTCAGTATACGCACCGATCTGCGTACCCGACTCAGGAAGCGTTTCTCCGCCTCTTCAAACGATTCACGGTCAGCGGCCTTCCTGGCGAGCCGATTACGGAAGCGCCTCGCCATCTGGGGAGCCTTCTGGCGTATAAGTTCCCGGTTGTAACGTTCCCGCTTCAGGCGCGAAGCGTTGAACACCATCTTGACACCGCAGTCGAAAGGGTCGTTGAAATCCATCGCGCAAGGGAAAAACACACGACCCTGGGTCAGCAGGGATTCAGCTCTTTCGACCGAGCAGTATCGGTACAAGTATTTGGGAGTTTGACCCGTCGGAAGAGGCATATATTCGCGCGCGGTCGAACCTCATCGGCACTTGACGCCAGGAACATTAGGTACTTGGAAAAGTGATGTGCGTCCACCAAATAAACCCTGCTACTGGCGCGTCATCGCTGCTCTGACTTGCGCGTCGATCTCGCGATCTTGCGGGCCGGTTGGGAGTTCGAACACTACGCTGTGAATGCGTCCGCGGTATGCGAATGGGGCGGCATAGTGGGCGTTGACGGGAGAAAGGCTGCGGCCGATATCCATTCCGGTGCTCGATAGCAGTCGGAGCAGGTTTGCGATTTTGCCTTCGCCGACCGATACGCCGTCGACCCAGGAGCGTTACTCGTGCGGCGGCTTTGTCGATTCGTTCGACGCGGACTTCGACCTTGCGGCGGCCCTCCGTGAGCCGATGCTCTCCGGTGACTACGGTGTGTTCGTGAAAGCAGTTGTAGTCGAAGTGGATGCGTCCATTCTTCAGGTACAGGACGAATCCGCTGTTCATGCTGCCGCGCGCGACCAGTGCGCCTTCGGCGTCCGCGCCCGGATGCTCGATGTCTGCGATTAGCGTCCAGCCCCGCGCGGCCGAGGGACAGGCGTCTGCGACGATATGCGATACAGGCGGATAGTAGGTGAACCGCCGGCGCGAGGTCGGCAGACCCGGACGTTGCGCGGCGCGAAAGAGCAGCGCGGCGCCGCGGTCGTCGAGCGGCAGAACGCCGTGGCGTTCCGCTTCCGACCACCATAGCTCGACCATCTCCTTCAGGCGCTTGGGTTCCGACTCCGCCAGGTCAACGCACTCCGAGAAATCTTCGTCGAGGTTGTAGAGCTCCCAGCGATCGTCGTCGAACGGCGTTCCCGGCGTGTGATGCGTCACGGCCTTCCATCCGCGATGCCAGATGCCCCGATGGCCGAGCATCTCGAAGTATTGCGTGGCGCGCGAGGTGGTCGCGTTCGGATCGGCCAGCGCGGCAGCCAGGCTCGTGCCATGGATCGGCATCTGCGGCACGCCTGCGACGACCTCCGGCGGCTCGATATGAAGCAGGTCCATGATGGTCGGCGCGAGGTCGATCGCGTGGCAGAACTGGCTGCGGATTTCGCCCGGCGTACCCAGCTTCGCAGGCCAGTGGATAATCAGTGGATCGCGCACGCCGCCGCCGTGAGTATTCTGCTTATACCACTTCAGCGGAGTGTTGCCCGCCTGCGCCCATCCCCAGGGTATATTGCAATGGCTATTCGGCCCGCCGATATCGTCGAGGCGGGCGATCGCGGCGTCCAGATCTTCGCGCATCCCGTTGAAGTAGCGCATCTCGTCCAGAACGCCGATCGGGCCGCCTTCCTGGCTGGCGCCATTGTCGGACATGACTATGAGCAGGGTGTTGTCGAGCAGCTTGAGTTCGTCCAACGACGCGACCAGCCGTCCGATTTGATGATCGGTGTGATCGAGCATCGCGGCGAATGCCTCCTGCAACCGCGCCGCGAAGAGCCGTTCTTTTTCCGACAAATCTTTCCACGGGCGTACGCCGGGGTTATGCGGGGCGAGCCGGGTTTGCGCCGGAATGATGCCGAGTTGCTTTTGGCGCGCGAACCATTGTTCGCGTGCCGCGTCCCATCCGGCGTCGAACCGGCCGCGATATTTCTCCAGGTACTGTCGCGGAGATTGATGCGGCGAGTGAGTAGCGCCGAACGCCTGATATAGAAAGAAAGGCCGTTCCGGGACCAGCGAAGTAGTATCGCGGATAAATCCGATCGCACGATCGACCAGGTCCCCGGAGACGTGATAGCCGTCCTCGAACGTACCCGGAGTATCTATGAAGTGGTTATCGCAGGTCAGCTCGGGATGAAACTGGTCCGTTTCTCCCTGAAGGAAGCCGTAGTATCGATCGAAGCCGCGTTGCAGGGGCCAATTGTGGTAGGGACCGGCGGCGGTGCACTCCGCCATCGGCGCCAGATGCCACTTGCCCGCGGCAAACGTCGCATAGCCGTTGTCACGCAGAATCTCGGCCAGTGTCGCGGCGGATTTCGGTATCGCGCCGCGCATGTTGGGAAAGCCGGTATCCATGTTGGATATCGCACGCATCCCGACCGCGTGATGATTGCGGCCCGTCAGCAGACACGCGCGCGAGGGCGAGCAAAGCGCGGTGGTGTGAAAGCCCCTGAAGCGCAGACCGTTGGCCGCGAGCCGATCGATATTCGGGGTCTCGATATTCGAGCCGTAGCATCCGAAGTGCGAGAACCCGCTGTCGTCGAGCACGATCAGCACGACGTTGGGAGAGCCCTGCGGCAGTTTGGGACTGGGCCACCATGGTTTGGACTCCGCAGCGGTGCGGCCGATAACGCCTTGAAACTCTTCGCCCGACGGATGCTTGTACGCCATTTTTGCGATCCTCTTTGAGGCGGAATTTGTGACCGGGTCAGCCCCAGATCTCGCGCGCCGTTTCTACGACCAGCCGCAGCTTCGCCCACTGGTCGTCAACGGTCAGCGCGTTGCCTTCAACCGTCGACGAGAAGCCGCACTGCGGGCTGATGCAGAGCTGCTCCAGCGGTACATACTTTGCGGCCTGCTCAACGCGGCGTTTGAGATCATCTTTCTTCTCGAGCGCGCCGGTCTTGGTGCTCACCAGACCGAGAACTACGCTCTTGCCTCTGGGAACGAAGCGCAAAGGTTCGAAACCGCCGGAGCGTGCGTCGTCGTATTCGAGGAAGAAGCCGTTCACCTTGAGCTCGCCGAATAGCGCCTCCGCCACATGGTCGTAGCCGCCCGACGCTACCCACGAAGAACGGAAGTTGCCGCGGCACATGTGCGTGCACACCGTCATCTCGGGCGGCTTTCTCGCCAGCGCCGAATTGATCAGCCGGATGTAAGTCAGGTGCTGCCGCTCGCCGTCGCCGCCGAGACTCGCGACATACTCGCGCTGCGCGGGGTCATTGAGATAGGCGAGGCTGGTGTCATCGAGTTGCAGATAAGTGCATCCGGCCCGCCCCAGCGCTTCGATCTGGTCGGCGTAGGCGCGCCCCAAGTCCTGCCAGAACTCTTCCATCTCGGGATAGACGGTCGCATCGATCGCGGCGCGGCCGCCCCGGTAATGCATCATGCTCGGCGAGGGAATGCTGAGCTTTGGTGTGGCGCTGGTAACTGATTTGAGAAAGCCGAAGCTCTCGCCAAAGATGCATCGCTCCAGCTTGAGCTTGCCGGTGATACGCAGCGCGGCTGGCGTGAATTCGAGGTCGCCCTTTGCGTTGTGGAAGCGAACCTTGAGCTGATCCTTGACCCTGGTTACGCCACCGATCTGATAGAGAAAATCCATATGCCACGAGCCACGCCGATACTCGCCGTCGGTGATCCCTTGAAGGCCGATTTCCTCCTGCATCTTCACCGCGCTGCGAATCGCCTCGTCCTCGACCTGCCGAAGTTCGGCGGCCGCGATTAGACCGGCTTCACAATGCTCGCGCGCCGCAAGCACAGCTTGCGGGCGCAACAGGCTCCCGACGTGATCGGAGCGGAACGGCGGTTGATTCATCGGCGCAAAGTCTCCGCTCAGGAAAGGCGCGCGATCCGGGCGACGACCCGGTCGACGAAAGTTCCGGCCGACCCCAGGTAAGCAGTTGGGTCCATCGGCCGATCCAATTCGGGCGCGGTGATGTGCTTGCGAATCTCGGCGTCATCGGTGAGTGCCTCGCGAAGCGTGCGGTTCCCCGCGATCGCGCGATCGCAAACGCGCGCGACTGCGAGATGAGCCTCCGCATTGCCCAGCTTCTGGCTCAAGTGAGTCGCGACCGCCTCCGACATGATCAATCCGAGATCGCCCGCATTGAGGTTGCGGCGCATCCGCGCGCTGTCGACTTTAAGCCCGTCCGCGATCGCACGCGCATGATTCAGCGCGCCGGCCGTCAGCGCGAAGCATTGCGGTATCGCCAGTGCTTCGCTCTGCCACGGCCCGGTGGCGCGTTCGTGATCCTGAGCCATCGCTGCGAGCATCAGCGGAACCAGCGCGTGCACGCCTTTTGCGCTCGCCAGAATATATTCGGCAGCAATCGGGTTGCGCTTCTGCGGCATCGTGCTGGAGGAGCCGCGTCCGGCTTCGTGAGGCTCGAAGACTTCGGCCACTTCGGTCTGCATCAACAATGAGACATCGAGCGCGAACTTGGCAAGGCTTCCGCATATCAACCCGAGGAGCGCGACCGTCTCGGCGAGCGTATCGCGCGTGGTATGCCACGGCAGGTCCGGAACGCCAAGGTCAAGTTCCGCCGCGAGTGCGACCGTAACTGCGAGACCCTCCGCACCGAGCGACGCGAGCGTGCCGGCCGCTCCGCCGAACTGGACGACGAGCACGCGCTTCGCGGCTTGATCGAGCCGCTCGACATGGGTCGCCAGGGGAGCGGCCCACACCGCGCACTTGAGCCCGAACGTAATCGGCACCGCATGCTGCAGATGCGTCCTGCCCGCTATCGGGGTGTCGCGGAATCGCGTTGCAAGCTCTGCGAGGGATTTCGCGAGCCCGATAATATCGGTGCGCAAAAGCTTGAGCCCCTGGCGCATCTGCAGCACCAGCGCCGTATCGAGGATGTCCTGCGTCGTCGCGCCCATATGGACGAAACGCGCGGCCTCTGCGCCGGCGATCCTGCCGAGTTCCGCTACTATCGCGGCGACCGGGTAACCAACTTTGCGGGTGCTCGCGGCGACCTGTTCGAGGTTCAGATTTTCCACTCGCGCCGCCGACGCGACAGCTTCGGCCACGTGCGCCGGGATTAATCCCAGCTTCGCCTGCGCGCGCGCCAGAGCGGATTCGACGTCGAGCATGAACTGGAGCTGCGTGCGATCGGCGAACAGCGCGCGCATCTCTGCTGTGCTGTAGAGATCTCCAAAAATCTCCGAATCGACGGGATTGACGGTCATTGCGCGGCGCTCGATTGGTTACACGGCGAGGCGCCCGATCGCTCACAGGCTGAAGAAAACGGTTTCATTGTCGCCCTGCAATACGATGTCGAATCGGAACCCGGGCCCGGCTGCGTTTTCGATCGCGCGTGCGACCAGCGTAGGCCGGCGATCCGGCGGTACGGTTTTCAGGATCGGGTCGTCCGCGTTTAGCGGCTCGTTCGGAAAGTAGATTCGGGTCACCAGATGCTTCAGAAGACCGCGCGCGAAAACGGCGACGTTGATATGCGGCGCCTGGAGGCCGAGGTCGCGCGCGGCGACCGCACCGGGCCGGATCGTTCGCAAGCGATAGCCTCCGCTCGGGTCAGTTGCGACGCGGCCGAAACCGTGGAAGTCCGGATCGAGCTGCTTCTGCTGCGAGTCGTCGGGATGGTCGTAGCGGCCCTCCGCGTTCGCCTGCCAGATTTCGATCATCGCGTCAGCAACCGGCGCTCCGTCACCGTCGAACACCCGGCCCTCGATTACGATCCGTTCACCGCGGGTTTTCGCTCGAACCAGAGTCTCGGCGCCCGGCCAAATCAGGGCGGGCCCGAAGAACGGGCCCACCGTTTGAGAAGGCGTTTGAGAAGGCGTCTGTCCGGGGGGCATCTCAAGTCTCCATCGGCGTTGCCGAGCGCCCGCGAAGCACGAGGTCAAATCGGTAGCCGAGCGCGTACTCGGGGACGGTCAGATCGAGATCGAAATGTGAGACCAGCCGGTCGCGCGCATCGGAGTCGGGAACGCTATTGAAAATCGGATCGAGCTTAAGCAGCGGATCGCCCGGAAAGTACATTTGCGTGACGAG
>Ga0181521_10003707_pt1 | contig 17832 bp, 20 predicted proteins | sample PEATcosm2014_Bin_32_FD_119764 | JGI IMG/M metagenome (GOLD analysis project Ga0181521, IMG submission 119764) | Peatland microbial communities from MTU Mesocosm Facility, Houghton, MI, USA - PEATcosm2014_Bin02_60_metaG | ecosystem: Environmental > Terrestrial > Soil > Wetlands > Peat | place... | reverse complement strand
TCCCTTGCAGTCTTTATCCTGAGAATTTTCACAGCAATTTTCGCAATTGGATTTGATGCGGTCGCTCCGCCAACGATTCCCACAGCCATCGGCATCTCCAAAGTTCCAACTAGGTCGCCGTTAGCGTCTTTTTCCCATGACGTGAGAGAGGTGTAGTGGCCGGACCTAGCAGCGTACGCGTGAGCACCAGCTTCGATGGCTCGAGTATCATTGCCCGTCGCTAGGACTACGGCGGTGACGCCGTTCATGATACCTTTGTTGTGCGTTGCGCATCGGAACGGGTCTGCAGCTGCAAAAGCGTATGCGTTCACGATTCCGTCGACAACCTCCGCTCCACCAAGCGCATCCTTCGGGAAAGTTGCTTTGGCACGGGCCAACCGTTTCACGGCTAAGTTTGATATAATTCGGAGATAGACACGTCCTCCTGAGATCTTCTCAATAAGCGGAGCAACTGCTTCGGTCATTGTATTGACGGCATTTGCTCCCATTGCATCGCGACAGTCGACCAGTAATTCTGCTATGACCATTTTTCCCTGGAAAGTGTCGATGATTCGAACTTCCAAGTCTCTAGCTCCACCGCCCAGGGATACGAGGACCGGGTCTTGCGCGTTAGCATGCTTCAAGAGTTCATTTTTTTGTGCTAGAATTTCAAATCTGGCCCTGTACGCGTCTTGAACTCCCACGACTTGAATCTGCCCAATCATAATGGGGTCGGTTGTTGTGGCCTGGAAACCCCCCTTGGCACGAGTCATCTTAGCCGCGTTACTAGCTGCGGCGATAACCGACGGCTCTTCAATCGCCATTGGAACCATCACATCTCTGCCGTTGATGAGAAAGTTCGTTGCGACGCCCATAGGGACAGGCATTACGCCTATGACGTTCTCAACCATGCGATTCGCAACATCGAACCCTAGGGCACCGGGCTTCTGAAGCAAAGCCTTCTCCTCCTCGCTAAGTCCAGCGAAATCGCTCACTGCTTTTACACGGTCTGCGACGGTGAGCTTGTAGAACCCGGAAAGTTCCGAACCCTTGTCCATGAGCAATCACCTAAGTCCAAAGCACCTACTTACCTTTAGAACTTGGGATTGAAGACTCCACGGATGTTCATATCGGATAATGTTTAGAAGGTATTGATCCGTCCGTAACTCGCAGCGCACCACACACCTCAACAGAATATACCAGTATCGCTGAGGGTAACACACCGTGATAACAAGGATAATTATCCGAGCATCATAGGGAGACTAGGTCAGCATATTGATCGTGATTAAGCTCGGGGGCGCTGCCATCACTGACAAATCAAAGCTTTTCGTCATCAAGCGAAAAACGATCGAGTCAACAGCGAGAGTTCTTGCTAATCACCGGAATTACTTGCTGGTCCATGGAGCGGGATCGTTCGGTCATATCCTAGTTAACAAATACAACCTCAAAGGCCCCATTAGGTCACATCGGCAGTTAATCGGTTATGCCAAAACCAAAGCGTCTCTTCTCAAGCTTGAAAACGAGCTTGTTTCAATCTTAGCCGAAAACCACATACCTGTTGCACCAGTCGCAGCATCAAGCTCTCTGATGGCCGACAAGGGAAGAATTGTTTCGCAGAATTTTGAGATAACAGCAAACATGCTCAAACTTGGTCTCGTTCCGTGTATTGGCGGCGACGTAGTTCAAGACATTTCGTTTGGTGCAAGCGTAGTTTCCGGAGACCAGATCGCAGTTAACTTGGCCTTGGCCTTTCACGCTCGCAACATCATTTTCGGAACTGATGTTGATGGATTGTTTACGGCAGATCCGAAGCTAGATCATAAAGCTAGACTGATCTCAACTCTAAACACCGTGGAACTCCAAGAGTGGGCGAAGAAGGCTGGGCCGGCAAGTGTGCCTGATGCTTCCGGAGGAATGAGGGGGAAACTTACTGAAGTCTTGCCGGCTGTGAGAGCGGGCATCAAGGTCACGATAATAAACCTCAACCGCCCCCAAAGACTGCGTAGAGCTATCGCCGGACACCCTGTCATAGGAACCACAATATCCGGGTAATCCACGCTAGCTGGGAATCCTCAACTATGACTGAATTTCTCTAGGAACAATGACGGAAGGCAAGGAACAAAACGCAACAGAAAAGTACGAAAGGAAATTCGCAATGAAATCTTCTTCGGTTTCACTGTTGGAGAACAGACTCACTTCTTAAAGCCAGTCGAGCTTAGTTTTCTTCGCGTTCCGGGGTTCATGGTTGAAAGTTGTTCTTGCGGTTACTGGTGCGTCAGGGGTTGTTTATGGGGTAAGACTCGCATCAGAATTAGCCAAAGCTGGAACTGAGTTAACAATCATCGTATCGGACGCTGCGAAACGGGTTCTGGCAGCTGAGACACAGGACGGGTTGAAGCAGTTGAAGCGGCACGGTAGGCTGCTAACGGAACATGACATCGACGCCGATATCTCCTCAGGTTCAGTGGAGACAGACGCGGTCGTCGTCTGCCCCTGCTCGATGAAGACTAGTGCGGCCATCGCTAACGGGTACGCGTACAACTTGATTTGCCGCACTGCGGATGTAGCGATTAAGGAACAGCGTAGGCTGGTTCTTGTTGTGCGGGAGATGCCGTTCAGCGCGATTCACTTGGAGAATATGCTTAAGCTTGCAAGGTTGGGCGCAGTGATTCTACCAGCTTGCCCCGGTTTCTACCATGAACCCAAAACGGTGAATGACATGGTGGACCATGTGGTAGGGAAAGTGTTAGATGTGTTGGGCGTCGAGTCGGAGCTTTACAAGAGGTGGAACAGTTGACCTTCAGAAATTGGGTTGACAGGCTCAGGGCCGACGGGAAACTGACCGAAGCCAAGAAACCTCTCGCAAGTTACCTCGAAGCCGCAGCATTCATTAAAGCACTAGAACCGAAACCAACTCTACTACACGTCGAGGAGTGTGAGATTCCTGTTGCCGCGAACATCTGTGCATCCCGCAGTCTCATAGCCGAATACCTCAACATTCAACCCAGCCAAATCGTTGCGAAGCTACTCGCAGCTATTGAACATCCAACTAAGCCGCAACAGGCCGACAACCCTCCATGTTTCGAAATTTCTGAAAAGCAGGTGGATTTGAACAGTATACCGCTTCTCTTCCACGCGGAGAAGGATGGGGGCAAGTACATCAGCTCAGCAGTTGTAATCGCACATCACCCTGATTTGGGCCAGAACGTCAGCTTCCACCGCCTGATGCAAATTGGCAAGGACGAATTAGCCATAAGGATCCTTCCGCGTCACCTCCAAACTTTTCTAGAAAAAAGCAAAGGGGACCTCCCGATTGCAATCTGCATAGGAAACGCCCCCAACGTTCTCTTGGCAGGAGCCTGTTCCGTTGAGTTGGGAAGAGATGAACTTGAGATCGCAAATAGCCTCGAACCGTTACAGGTCGCCGAGTGCGCCGAAGCTAATTGCCACGTCCCAGCAGATGCGGAATTCGTACTCGTTGGAAGAATTACTAGTAAGATGCATGAGGAGGGTCCTTTCATCGACCTAACCGAAACCTACGACTTAGTCCGCTCACAACACGTCGTAAAGGTAGACCGCGTATACCACCGTCAACAGCCGATTTACCACGCACTAGTCCCCGGCGGCCTAGAACATAAGATGCTGATGGGCACACCACGCGAACCCACAATCTACCGAGAGGTTTCCAAAGTATGCGACTGCGCCGATGTCTTCATCACGCCCGGGGGCGCGTCATGGCTCCATGCGGTTGTGAAGATACGGAAGAAGCGGGAGGATGATGGGCGGAAGGCGATTGAGGCAGCCTTCAGAGGCCACACCTCCATGAAGCATGTGTTGATCGTTGACGAAGACATCGACCCCACAGACCCGATGGAAGTAGAATGGGCATTTGCAACACGCTTCCAAGGCGACCGCGGACTCGTAATCAAGACTGGCGAAACAGGATCCTCCCTAGACCCATCAGCGGACCCAGAAACCAGGAAGACAACAAAGGTTGGCTTCGATGCAACCAAACCGCTGGAAGTGAAGGGCAAGAATTTCGAGAAAGCCAGGTTATACCAATTAGAGCATTCGATAAACGACTACGTTTAATGCTGAAACGCCAAGAAATCAGGCGTTCCTACCGCACAAGGAAACAGGAACACACGTAGCTCAACACTGTCTCGGGGCAACGCCCTGACAAGATACTATCACGAGAGTACGAGAGACGGCCGGTGGACTGTAGCTTCTGACCAATGGGGTCCCAGGTGAGGATCCTTGACCTTGGCGCGCACCAAGCCCTAAGACCCTGTCCCTTCATGTTCGCGGCGTTTGATAATTCCTTTCAGGAACTGCATGTCGACCGATTCTGCCAAGCCAGTACGCAACGCTAGGATTATTTTTAACGAAGCGGCTACTTTCATCCGACTCAATCCAAACCAAAACATATCACGGTGAGCCTATAGATGGTAGATTCCTGAAGTGAATTGGAGTAAATTCACATAGCGAGCAGGGAAACAAGATGCACCTGACCAGTTTAGAAGAGAAGATGCTTGCGGGAGAGGAAGGCTACGCGGCCCAGAAGAGCATGCAGATCCTTACAGCCTTGGGAGAAATATTTGGCGCTGACAAGATGATCCCGATCGCATCGGTGCAAGTGGCTGGCGTGTCATACTATAACCTCGGCGACGCAGGCCTGGAATACTTGGAAAATTTAGCCGGTAAAGGCGCGAAGGCTAGGGTGAAGACGACGCTGAACCCTGCTGGGATGGATTTGGAGAATTGGCGTGAACTCGGAATCGACGAGGAGTTCGCGCGGAAGCAAGAGCGGGTGATCCAAGCCTTTGTGAAAATGGGTGTAACTCCTTCTTGCACTTGCACCCCGTACCTCGTTGGTAACGAGCCTGGCCGCGGGGAGCATATTGCGTGGAGTGAGTCTTCCGCAGTCACCTACGCCAACTCAATCCTCGGTGCGATGACAAACCGCGAAGGGGGACCGAGTGCGCTCGCTGCAGCGATTACTGGTCGGACGCCTTGCTACGGGATGCACATTGAAGAAAACCGCAAACCGCAAGTCCACGTCAAAGTCGACGCAAACTTAGCAACCGTCCCAGATTTCGGGGCCCTCGGCTACGCCGTCGGCAAGAAGATTGGACCAAAGATTCCATTGTTTGAAGGAATCGAAGGCGCGCATGTTGAGCAACTCAAGAGTTTGTGCGCCTCCATAGCGACCTACGGTGGGACAGCCCTCTTTCACACCCACGACGCAACCTACCAGCAGAAAGAATCGCCCGCGGAAACCCTCACAATCACGCGGGCCGACATCGAAGGAGCACTCCGTGCACTGAATGATGAAACAGCAGAAGTTGATTTCGTCGCGCTCGGGTGCCCTCACTGCACGTTAGATGAGATCAAGAAAATCGCAGACCTCCTCGAAGGCAGGAGGGTGACAAGGGAGTTCTGGATTTGCACAGCGAGGCAGACCATGAAGGAGGCGGAGAAGATTGGTTATGCACAGAAAATTCGCACAGCCGGGGCGAAGTTTGCATGCGACACATGCATGGCCGTAGCACCGCTCAAAGGGCGTTTCAACGTTTTAGCCACCGACTCCGCCAAGGCGTGCTACTATGGACGCGGCACGAACGATTTCAAAACCCGCATAGGAAGCGTCGAGGAGTGCGTAAACGCCGCGGTGACAGGAAAATGGAGCTAGTGCAGGGCAGAAAAATCTCTGGCGGAAGGGCGGAAGGCCTAGCGCTCGTCTCCCATGAACCCATTTCGTTCTTTGGCGGAGTAAACCCGGATTCGGGAGTAGTTACGGAGAAGGGGCATGAACTTGAAGGCAAAACAGTGAAGGACCGCGTCCTCGTCTTCCCCAACGGAAAGGGGTCCACGGTTGGATCTTACACCCTGTACAGGATGAAGAGAAACGGTGTTGCACCCGCTGCCATCATAAACGTGGAATGCGAACCTATCGTTGCAGTTGGTGCAATCATATCCGACATTCCCGCTATCGACAGGCTTGAGAGAAACCCGTTAACTCTCTTTCAGAGCGGGAGGATGCTTAAGGTCGACGCTGATAGGTCACTTGTGGAAGCTTCGGATTAGAAATCCGTTCCTTACACAATATTTTCCCCTTGATCTATCCTCGCGATATTCAGTAACGTGCCGTAGATAATTTACGAAGACACACATTTAGTTTCCAATTCACGAACTTCCTCTAAACTCTCTCTTTCAACGTGCCCCTTTTCCAGTGTGACGTGCGAAGCGTTCTGCTGGGAAAACTTATATTGAGACAAAACCCGCAACAATGTTTTGCCTACTGAAAATCAGGATAAAGTGCTAATCTCTTGACTAAGGCAACAGCGGTCGCTCACACTATTCAGGGCTTGATGAAATATCACGGCCTCAGGAACAAGAAACTCAGGCTCCCATTCCATGATAGCATCTCCGTTTGCGTCAAAGAACTGACAACAACAGCCACCGTCGATTTCAACCCCCAATATACCGAGGATATGATTCAGATCAACGGAGCCATTGCGAAAGGCACTGAAGCACAGCGGGTGACAGTAGTCGTTGATGCTCTCCGTAAACTCAAGAAGACCAAAGACCACGTCAAGATAGTTAGCCAGAATAATCTCGAAAACGTAAAAGGCGTCGGTTTTTCCGCAGCAGCCTTCGCATCAATCGCATTCGCAGCAAGCAAATCTCTCGACTTGAAGATAGACCCATCACACTTGAGCGAGATAGCACGCCTAGGCGGAGGGTCTGCAAGCAGAAGCCTCGTCGGGGGTTTTTCCATCTGGTACGCAAACAAGAACGGAAGGTCGTTCGCCCAGCAGCTGGATGACGGAACGCGTGTCAAACTAGCGATGGGAATTGTGCCTTTGGCTTCACCCGTAAAGACCGATGTGGCGCACGATGAATCGACGACCTCACCGTTCTTCACTTCGAGGGTCAAGACAGTCAAGGTTGCCGTCCCCAAAATGGTTCGTGCAATCAAGAGGGGCAACTTGGCTGAAGTGTGCACACTTGCTGAGACGGACTCACTTAACCTGCACGCAGTCACCATGACAGGCCAGCATGGGCTTGTCCTCGCATCGGCTGAGACGATCAACGTAATCCGAAGAGTCAGGACATTGCGGGAAGAGAAGGGCATCCCGGTCTGGTTCTCACTGGACACTGGCCCTTCAGTGTTCGTCAACACACAACCCGAATACTTAGACAAAGTGTGCGACGACATCGAAAGCAATGCTAACGTCGCGGTCATGAAAAGCGGCGTCGGCGGCCCGGCGTACGCCATTGACCAACATCTCTTCTAAGCGAGATCCGCGGCGTTACTTATACGCCGATCATGGTGCGAAGGGCCTGAGACCCGTGCCGATCGAGTTCGTTCGCTACGCGAGCTTGGAGATCTCGTCCTGGCGTTAGTGCAACCATGTAGCCTCCTCTTCCTGCCCCGGTAAGTTTCGCGCCAAGAGCGCCGGCGTCGCGGGCCACTTTGACGAGCGCGTCGAGCTCTGGGGAGGACACGCCGATTTCCTGGAGCTGCGTGTGGTTCTTGTTCATGTAGGCACCGACTTTTTCGAGGTTGAATTCTTCAAGCTCTTTCCTCGCATTCCTTACAAGTTGGTCTGCGTCCTGAAATAGACGGCCATACTTTTCAGGTTCTCTTTCTTTCCGTTCCCTTACTCCTGCCACGACGATCTTCGTGTCTGCGACCTTCCCCGTATTTCCCATTACGATCTCTACCGGCTTGCGGAGTCGTATGCGTTCCATCAGTTGCGCCGCGCCTTCGCGTCTGTACCAAATCAATCCGCCGTACGTTGCCGCCGTATTGTCGATGCCGGATGGCGTTCCGTGGTATCCCTTTTCTCCCTCATAGGCTACCTCATTTACTCTCTCGTCTGAAAAGTTGAGGTTAAGTTCCTGTGAGAATGCACGGGCGATTGCAGCGCAGGAAGCGGCACTTGCCCCTACACCGCTAGCAGCGATTAAGTCTCCGCCCAAAGTGATCATGTAGTGATAGTGTTGCGTGTCAATGTTCATGAATTTGACCATGATATCCAAAGATTCTTTTTGCTGCTCTTGTTTCTCAGCCTTGTAGCCTGGAGTCTCAGGTCGTTCATCCTTGAGTTCTACCCCAGATCCACTGCTACGCTCGACTATCGCGGTAGTCTTGGCTCCGATCGCGGACGCTATCGCGGGAACTCCGTGCACGACGAAGTGTTCGTTGAAGAGAATGACCTTCCCGAACCCGACACCTTGGCCCAAGGGCGTATGCCTTTCAATAATTTCGTTTGGTCTATCTTCTAATAAAATGAAACGGCTGCGTGTGTTCGTTAGTAACGAGTAAAGGTCAGCGACGAATAGCCCACCACTGCCGATTTATCGCCTGTGATGTCGCCGCTGGTCTTGTATGCCAACAGTTCGGGTTTCACATCCCCCATTATCTTGGCTGCGGCGATCAGCGTTGTTATTGGGCCGTACCCACACATTGTCACCTGATTGCTTTCCCCCAGTTCATTGAGTCGTTGATCGTCGAGTTTGAGTATCGCGTCGATCGCTTCCCTGTCCTTTTTGTTTGCGTCTGCTTGCGGCTCGTAGTGGGTGAAGTCACTGGATGCGATTATTGCGACATTCTTGCCTTTCGTATTTTCAACGATGGTCTTCGCAACTTCTCTGGACGTTGTCAAATCTTGCATCATCATGCATATGGGGACGAATTCTACGGCGTCGTTGAATAGGAACTGTAGGAAGGGTAGTTGAACTTCTATGGAGTGCTCACTTGCGTGTGCCCTTTCGTCCACGTCGATTATACCACTCGACTTCTGGATATTCCTAGCCAGGTCAGAATCAATTCGGGTTATGCCGACAGGCGTCTCCCATGCACCTTCAGTCTGAATTGAAAGTCCACTTCCTACTCCGGTGTGATTTGGCCCAAGAATAATGCAGGTGTCGGGTTGACCGTCGGTTGCCAGCTTACTGTATCCATTGGCGGCTACTGGGCCAGAGTACATGTATCCCGCATGCGGACAGACTATCCCGAGAATCCTTCGTGGGCCTTGCTGGTTTGGTTTTGGGACTTGGCCCGGCCCGAAGGAGTGGGTGAAGCAGTCGGTTATCTGTTTCGTTAGCGAGGATTTGGTTCCGGCGTAAAACGCGTTTGCGACATATGGCTTACGTATTTTCAAAGCTCACCGCCCGATCTAGGGGCGATAGCAGCCAGTTTTGTTTCAAAGTCGTCCACCGTGGCGGTTATGGTTCCGTCGGCTGGTAGTTCTCCTCTATCTCGCAGAACTTGTCTGGCCAATAGCCAGTACAGCATTGCTAATGCGCGGCGGCCCTTGTTGTTTACCGGTATGGCTAGGTCGACGCCGCTGAAGACATTGTCAGTGTCACATAGTGCGATAACGGGGACGCCTGCGGTTGATGCTTCCTTGATTGATTGCCAGTCTGCTCTGGGATCGGTTACCATAATGACCTGAGGATCCGCATGATATGGCTGGAGTGGGTTTGATATGAGGCCGGGCATGAACCGACCGACCATTGGAACGGCCCTGGTTATCTCACAGAATTTTTCAACGGGTGTTTTTCCGTAGAGCCTAGAGGAGATTATGAGGGTTCGTTCTGGTTCGAATCTGGCTATGAATCGGGAGGATGTTCGGATCTTTTCATCTGTTTTTCCAATATTCAGTATGAAGAGGCCGTCGGGTCTAACTCGGTAAATGTAGGGTTCCATGTCACCGGTTTTGATCCTCGTTCCGATATGCAGGCCTGCGGCCAGAAGATCTTCTAAGGGGATCAATAGGTCCTCTGATTTCGGCATGCCTTCTTTTTCTTCGACTTCTGACATTGCGCTCGATTCCTACTGGAATTGTGCTCGTCGCTTAGCTGTTACCTGTGTGTAACGTAGCAGGTCATCGATGACATCTGCCTGGGATATGAACATGCGCCGACAGCAGTAACGGTTCATTCCCATATCGTCCAGGACTTTCTTGGGCCTCTCGCCCGCTTTAACGCGCCTCGCGAACTCTTCCCAATGATCGGCGACAAGTTTTCCACATGTGAAGCAACGTACAGGAATTATCATTTCATTCTACCTGTATGATTTTTGCTCACGTCTTCTAGCTCCGGGTCCGCCGAATTTCTTGGGTTCCTTTCTTCGCGGGTCCCCTGCGAGCATGGTTCGGTCATAGTTTGTCATCGATTTTCTAAGCTCAGAACTGCGCGTCCATTGTACTAACCCCTTTGCAACGGCCATGCGCGACGCTTCAGCCTGGCCCATGAACCCGCCCCCAGTCACTTTCACATTTATGTCGACGCTTTTCGACCTCTCACCCGACAGTACAAGCGCTTCGTTAATCTTCATTCTGGCGATTTCTGGGGTGAAGGTGGTTAACGGAATTCCATTGATGAACACGTTGCCTGACCCGTTCTTGATTATGGCGCGAGCGATTGCGGTCTTTCTTTTTCCCGTAACAAGTATCAGTCGTTTTCTCTCGACTTTCTCAGGCTTCTGAGTCTTTTCCGGCGTTTCCAACTTTTCTATGGTTTCGCCCAACTGGCTTCATCTCCTCCAATCTCTTCCGACAGGTCTTCGAGCTTCATGTACGCCGTTCTGAGTTTAGAAGCATCCGCTCCAGGGACTCTTACGGCTTTCTTCTTGGAATATTCTTCAGGTACGCCCATGAACACGAAGACCCGGTGGAATGCAGCTTTTCCCTTAGGCTTTTTCCAAGGCAACATACCCCGGACAACCCTCCTGAAGTATAGGTCGGGGCGGCGTTGATGGACTGGTGCCGTTGTCTGGTTAGCGAGTGTTCTGGTCTTGAGTCGGCGCATAGCCTCTTCGACGATGTTACTCTTCCTTCCCGAGATGACGGCCTTCTCAGCGTTTAGGATTACGACCATGTTTCCGCTGAGGGCGTTTTTGGCTACGTAGCTAGCGAGTCGGCCTAAGACCTGGTCTGTAGCGTCCAAGAGAATTGGTTCAGCAGACATTACTTTATCACCTGAGAATTTGAACGTTCGATCCTTTGGGATGTTTTTCGACGAAGTCCTTTATTCCGGTACATGTTCCGCCGGCCTGTTGAATTTTCAACTTAGCGTCGTGGGAGAATTGGAAAGCCCCAATGGTGACGCGGTGTTTGATGTCCCCTGAAGCGAGGACCTTACCGGGCACTAGAAGGAGGGAATCGGGTTTCGAGGCTCGGGAGATGTGATTTAGGTTCAGTTCTGCTCGGCCTCTTCTCGGCTTGGATAGGTGTTCGGCTGCGACCGTCCATATCTTCGCCTCGTTTTCTCTTGCCTTGACTTTCAGAAAGCGGATTGTTTCGAGTAGTTCAGGGTTTGTGATTTCGCGCCGCAAAATTAGTCCTCCCTATTCAAGCCCCTTCTTTACAAGGTCGGTTAGGTTGCTTGATTTCTTGTCCAGGATCTTTGATGCTTCGCTCACGATTCTCTTTGGGTCTAGAGCGCCAGTTGACTCAACGTAGAATACAAACGCAGTATCGTCTCCTTCAACCTTAACTGGGAAAGGTTTCTTGGAGTCAATGGGGACAGCTTTCTCAACACAGTCCATGCAAAGGGTGCATGCAAGCTCGTCCCGTATGGCGATTTTGTTCTCAGGGTGGTTCGCGTAGACTTTGGTGGGACAGATTCGAATTACCTCTACAGGATTGGCTAAGTTGTCGGCGTTTAGGGTTACCTTTGGGAGGTATTTGTAAGCACACGCTGACACTGGCTGCCATTTCGCGTGTTCTAGGCCTCGACCAAGTTTCGCGTATAATTCGAGTTTCAACTTCTGTGATGGGCCGAGCTTAACGATAGGAATGTTACCGCTTACGGGGGTAACATCGCTCTCCCCTTTCAGATCGGATGAATAAACCATGACAGGCTCATCCACGGATTCCACTTCCAGCGTGAACGAAGCTCTACACTTGCTACACCCCAATTCGCTCTTGCAGTCGCATTCTTCCGGAAGAACGAAAGTGTCTAAGTCCGTCTTCAAGGGGATCAGCCCGAGCCTGTGCGCGATGACTTCGTCGTAGAGAACCGACGTGTTCTCGATTATGATCACGTCCTCGATGGCCATTGCCGGAACCTCCGCCATCATCGCGCGCCGCAAGGCGTTAGCGTGGGCGTGGCTGGTTCCTTTCAATAGGAACCGGAGAGAATTTTCTTTCTCCTCAAGAATTTTAATTTCCAAGACCTACGGACCCCGCGGGAAGAACGGCAACTCTCGTGGGCCGTTTATGGCAAATTTCCGGCCTGAATTCTGATTTTCGGGTCCGAAGTCCACGACATTTCACTTCTGCGTAAAGGGATTTTGGAGGTAGGCTCTGGTGCTTATAAACTATTACGACCCACGAGAGGTTCGGTGGAGAAAAAATCCTGAAGAGTTAAAGTTCGCGACTCATCTCGAGTTATTTTGAGCGAGTGAATCCTCTTGGATGCGCCCTCGGTAACAGAAGTTGGATTCCTACTGATCATTTTCGGATTTGTTCTGGCATTCGCCGCTATGATTCTTCTTGCATTTCGTTCGGCTCGCGGTTCAGAGAAGACTCGGGCTGCTGGGGTTCTCCTTATTGGTCCTATCCCGATAATATTCGGTACGGACAGGGACTCGGTGAAGGGGTTGATGATTCTAGCGATCGCGTTGATGATCGTCGTTCTGGTCGTCATGTTTCTCCCGTATCTGTTCGGGAAATGAATGGTATGCCACCTCCTCTCTGCGCGGTATGTGGGCAAATTCCGGCAACTCACGTTTGTCAAAACTGCGGCAAGCCAACATGCAGCAACTGTATTGATCTATCAAGCTGGACCTGTTATGAATGTAGTAGGAAAACTACAGCGGGCCAAGGTGAGGTGGGCTACTCTCAGCAATTCCAATTTTCTTTGGCAAGCATATTGTTTTTCGTAGCCTTCGCAGCCATCTTCGTTGGGATATTACTGATTACTTTAGGCTCCATTCCGCATCTAGGCACTAGCAGCGCAGGTGCTGTCATCTTGATAGGGCCGATTCCGATAATTCTTGGAACGGGCCCCTATTCATTCCCGCTCATCGCACTATCCGTTGGTGTAACTATAGTGGCGATAGTCTTCTTTTTTGTACTGAGAAGACGGGTTTTGTGACTAGGACTCGGCCACGGCTTGGCCGGCCGCGGTTGCCGTGATAACCTTCCTCGCCGAATGATCAGCCTTTGAGAGCGGGCTTTGGGAGAAGTACTTGAGTTTCCCTTCTTCGTCTCGCTTAACGATGTAGCCTGGGACGGAGATTACCTTGCCGGCGACCGATATGTGTCCGTGCGAAACAAATTGCCTCGCTTGGAAAACCGTCTTGGCCATGCCCCTTCTGAAGACCATGGTCTGTAATCGACGTTCCAGAAGGTCCCGTATGTCCAGGTCGAGAACATCGTCGATTGCAGCAGATTCAGATAGCACTCCAATCCTGCCCAGTTTAGAGAGGTATTCCTGCTCAAGTCGTGCGCGTTGCTCACCTGTTGAACCGAGCAGCGACCGCGCGATGCCTCTGACTTGCGAGAGCATTGTCTTGTAACGCCATAGTTCCCTCTTATTGCGCAGCCCGTATTCTCCCATCAGTTGAAGTTCTACTTCGAGTTGGTCCCTGCGCCAGGGATGTCTGGGGGTTTCGTAGCTTTTTCTAGTTCTCTTTGGATCGCCCGTATAGCGTCACCTACTTCTTCTCTTCCTTGTCGGCTGCTAGGGCTGCGGCTCGAGCTGCTTCCATTACTACTTTCTTGGCAACCCCAACAGCCCTGCCTTTTCGGCCGGTCGTGCGGGTCCGTTGCCCACGAACTTTCAATCCCAGAGAGTGCCTGACTCCCTTCCAAGTTCGAATGTCGGTCATGAAGTCGATATCGCTCTTCGTGCTCAAGGCGAGGTCGGCGCCTATCAAATGCATATCCCGCCCTGAATCGAGACCTTTGCGGCGATTGAAAAGGCGTGGAGGCAAACCGTACTTGGCAGGATCGCGCATGGCGTCTTCCAGTTTCTGCACCTCAGCTTCGGATAACTCGCCCATTCTAAGCTCAGGCTTGATTTCGGCGGCTTTCACTATTGCCGCGGCATAGCTTGGTCCCACTCCCCTAATGTGAGATATGCCGTAGACAACCTTCTTCGTGCCGTCAATGTTTGTGCCTGCAACGCGAAGGACAAGCCTGAACTCCTTAGACATGACGCGCTCACCGAAATTTACGGTAGCGAACACGCAGAACGATATTAAACCTTGCCGGAGCCCGGTGCCGAAGAAAAACCAGAGACCAGGCGTCCGCCTCGGATACCCCTTTGTATCCTAGATGGATCGACATCCCTTCTTTCTCCAACATCAAGCCTCGGTACCATGAATTATAGGAACTCACACGACTGCAATGAATTACGAGGAAACTCGCTAAATTCCTGCAACGACCAATTTACCGCGACGAAAAATGACAAGGGCAAGGAAAAAACACGCGAAATCAGAGCCCGAACTTGCGCCGTATGAATGCGACGCCTGGTTCGCGGAGTAGATAGAATACCACAATTGGATGGTTGGCCAATGGAGAAAGAGATCGGTGCCGAGTGCCCGAAGTGTGGGTTCCTAAGCCTCAACCTATACTATGACGATTACGGCGATTCGCCGCTTGGCGCAAAATGCGCCAATTGCGATTTCAGGGGATTCTACATGAAGGAGGATCTCGTCCCGCTCGCCGCGGTTTGACAGCCTGGTGTAACACTTTGGTTGAGCGAAGACAGAGCAGATATGGAATGATCTATGTGTGCGAGCTTTGCGGCTTTGGGTATACGGATGTTGAGGTCGCCGAGTCCTGCGAGAATTTTTGTGGCTTGCATGGAGGCTATGCGGTTAACATCACTGCTAGGGCCGTATTTCGACCCAGAATCCACGTCGTCTCGGTTTCCGATTAGCGGAAAATGCCCGCTTTATGGTTCGGCCTCGATACCATCCGATTGGTCCACCATTTTTTGAATCGTTGAATTGAGAACCACTTCGGCAACGTCGGTTGCGTACTCACCTATTCTTCTCAGGCTTTCTGAAATTAAGCGCATTGCGGAGAGGTCGCCTGCTGGAAGCTTCTCCTTAAGTAACCTCTCAACTAGCCTCGATTCGAGGTCGGTAACCTTGTCCCTTTCAAGTAGTACGGTCTCCGCGAGTGTGTAATCGCTGGCGAACAGAGCTCGGAGGGAGGTTTCCATCATTTTGGACGATTGTTGGCTCAACGAGTTGGCGTCTTTGAATATGGATGCTCCAGGAGACTGCTGCAGCAATAGAACGTTCGCCGCGATCCTTGCAGCATGATCCGCAGACCTCTCAACGCTCTTACTAATGATCCTGTACCCCAGACATTCGACCGGCGAGGCTAAACCTATTCTCGAAAGTAGAGTCGGATGCTTTACGGCCCACTTCAGTTGCCTAATTACGTACAGGCTGAACCTGTCAATCTCATCGTCAATCTTGACAACCTGATTCGCTAGCTCTTTGTCTAGTCTTGAAAGGCTCTGCATGGAATCCTGTTGCATAGCGTTTAGAATCGAGAGCATTCTTCTCAGAGCGTCCGGTACAAGCAATTGCGGGAAGCTTAGCAGCACTTGCAGTGTTGCACTCTGAGCAGACTCCGTAACCAATTCCGTGCCCACAAGCTTACCTCTTGCAACATCGCGAATCGTGTCTCGAGTCCTAGATGAGAGGTTTCCTGACTTTGACCTAATCTCAATAGTCGAGTACCCCGCAACATAGAGTGAGATTATCATTCTGGTTAGAGCATCCGGGTCAACATTGGAATCGAGTGACATGGTGCATCGGGTGCGTTCGTCATCGTACCTCGTGCTGCCGAACGGGGTGAGAGTGAGCCCCCAATTTTCCTGCTTACTGAACTCAACTCTTCCACCCTTTCTCAGACCTGCCTCCTGAACCCAAGGCTTAGGCAGCGACACTATGTACGACCCGCGGCCAGTGACCTGGACACGCCGAACATATCGATCCTCAGGAGAGGATTGATCTTCCCCCGTCTCCTTTTTCGTATCATTCGGGTTCGCTTTCATAATCTCAGACCTTTGATCCAGTTACTATGTAAACAACGGAGTCTCCGATGTAACAGGCATGATCAGCAATTCTCTCCAAATACCGTAACACCAATGTAGATGCGAGAGCGCATCGGACCGTAACGGTCGGGTCCGTGGCCATCGCGGCGGTGTACTTGAAGTACACCTTGTCAACCTCATCGTCGTCCTTCCGTAGTGACCGAGCCAGTTCCGTGTCGCGGGTCTTGAATGATTGGATACTCCTTTCAATCATACCGGTAACTTTCTCGCTTAGCTCGTGAATGACAGTTTTGTCGCAGGTTGCCAAGTCTCCGTAGGTCTCAAGAACTAGTGAGATGTCGTAGGCGTATCTTCCGAATCTTGAAAAACCGTAGGCAATCTCAAGGCAGGATTTAATGAAACGTAAGTCTGTTGCAACGGGTTGATAACGGGCCAGGAGGTCGACGCCGAGCTCCTCGACTTCTGCGCTCAATTGCACGAGCTGAGCTGCTCTTTTACGCGCGGCGTCGGTGGCCCTCTGTCCCTTCTCGTAGGATTCGATGGCTTTGACTACTGAGTCTTGGGCTAGGTTTGCCATGTCCACGATTGCACTGGAGAGCCTTTCTTCTCCCATATCCATGAGCCGCGGCATTGATTTTCACCCGAATTTTCCACTGATGTAGCGCTCGGTGAGTTCGTTGTGGGGATTCTGGAATATTTCTGGTGTCGGCCCATACTCGATTAGCCGGCCGAGGTATAGGAATCCGGTGAGGTCGGAGATTCGGGCTGCCTGTTGCATGTTGTGCGTTACAACGATCACTGTGTAGGTGGCCTTCAGTTTGGTTATTAGTTCCTCGATCTTTGCGGTTGCGATAGGATCGAGTGCTGAGCACGGTTCGTCCATTAGGATTACTTCAGGTTCCACAGCCAACGTGCGTGCAATGCATAGTCTCTGTTGTTGTCCACCCGAAATGCTTGCGCCCGATTCCTTTATCCTGTCACCGATCTCCTCCCAGAGGAAAGACTTCCTGAGGTTCTCCTCAACCTTCTCTGCGATAACCTTCCGATCGCGAACTCCATTCAGCCGAAGGCCTGCCGCGACGTTGTCGTATATTGACATGGTTGGGAAGGGGTTTGGCTTTTGGAACACCATCCCGATTCTTCTACGGACGAGGACAGGGTCCATGGAGGGGGCAAGAATGTCTTCGCCGTCAAGTATTATGTGGCCATTAGCCCACGCGTCTGGGGTGACCTCATGCATCCGATTCAGGCAGCGGATGAATGTGGACTTCCCGCATCCTGACGGGCCGATTATGGCTGTAACGGTATTTTCCTTAAACGAGATCGAAATGTCATCCAAGACCTTATTTCGCGCAAATCCAGCGCTCAGGCCTGCTACCTGCATTTTTTCCTTTAAGTTGGACAAATCGATGACTCTCTTGTCGGCTTCCGGAGTACTACCCAACTCCGTTAAGAGTTCCGAAGTCATGATCAGTTACCGACCATCAGTTACTGTGATGATTGAGTAATTGAATACGAGTTATATGAATCATATAGATAGTTGTGCAGACACATGTTCACAATGCGTTTTCGCTAAATAAGAACAGGCGGCTACGTGCGTTCGATGATTCGCATGTCGAGCAAGAATACCAAACGTAATGTCGGAATAGTTGCTCTTGTTGTCGTCATACTGGTGGCGGTTGCAGGAGGATACTACTTCACGGCAATGAACAATTCTCAAAGCACGTCAGATACATCCATGATGACCTCTGAATCCTCAATGGTGCCCTCCGCCACATCAATGACGACGCCAGCAATGACATCCGCGACCAT
>Ga0181521_10003704_pt1 | contig 17837 bp, 20 predicted proteins | sample PEATcosm2014_Bin_32_FD_119764 | JGI IMG/M metagenome (GOLD analysis project Ga0181521, IMG submission 119764) | Peatland microbial communities from MTU Mesocosm Facility, Houghton, MI, USA - PEATcosm2014_Bin02_60_metaG | ecosystem: Environmental > Terrestrial > Soil > Wetlands > Peat | place... | reverse complement strand
GATCCGGCGTTCGAGAAAAAGATGGCGAAGGCCGATGACATCATCAGCCGTTATCGCAATACGCTGCACGTTCTCTCGAAGTGAAAAAACCGGTCTGGATTGACGAGCTGGATGCGCTCGCGCTGCACGACCGCCTGATCGCCCTGCACGGCGGCGCGCCGGGATTGCGCGACCACGAATTGCTGCAATCCGCGCTGGCCCGCCCGCAAAAGTCTCCGGATATCGTCAATCTGGCCGCCGTCTATACGGCTGGTATCGTCCGCAACCATCCGTTCGTGGATGGCAACAAGCGCACGGGGTTCGTCGTGGGAATCCTGTTTCTCGAACTCAACGGCTATCGCTTCACCGCCAGCGAAGAAGATGCCGCGCAGGCGGTACTCGAGCTGGCGGCGGGAAATCTCGATGAGACCGGCTACAGCGCTTTTCTTCGCGGAAATGCCAGGCGTTCGAAGAAGTAGGATCAAGGCCGCGCCGGAGCCATGATGTGAACATCAGGAGCAAGCCCAAACCAGCGGCGCAGCAGAGGCGCACAAAGCAAACGGGGACGATGTCTCCCCAAAGAGAAGACGAGTTCAGCGCTTCATGCCTTCATAGGCGGTGGGCCGGGCGCGAATGCGGGTCACACGAATGTGCTTGCGTCCTCTGGATATCTGATAGATCATCCGGTAGCGGTCGTGATGGAAACGCGCTCTCCAGGTGTCGGGTTTGCCGCGCAGCTCAATGGCATCTGCAAGGGCCGGGTCCTCGGCAAGATCCTCAAGCAACTCTGCTGCAGCCTGACGGGGTCCATCGTCCAACTGGCGGAGCTCTCTCTGGGCAGATTTACTGATATCGACTTTCCAGCCGTCACTCACGCTCTTTGTCTGCGGCGGCGAGTGTATCCGATTTCGGCGAAGACCTGATCCAGCGCGACGGCTGGTTCCTTCGAGCGCCGGTTAGAAATGATGATGTCGGCCTCATCCTCAGTGATGAAGTCCGGATCCTTCAGCAGGCGACGCTCAGCGGGGGTTAACCCGGCGAGCATCTCCAGCATGAGCTTCTGCTCAGGACTGGACAGATTGGCTCTTGTCTTCATCGTTCCACTTCCGACAGTAGCATGTTGTCAGGCTGCTATCCGTTCACGCGCACCCCATGCTGAAAATGAATGACTTAGCCAAAAGGGCAAACGCACTCCATACCCGTTCCGCAGTACCAAAGGACAGCCCTTCCGCAGCCCCTCAGCGCCCTCCCCTCCACATCAGCCCCCGAATCCTGGTATCATAGTTCCGCTGCACGGACATAGCGGAGCCGGGATGGAATCTGTGAACGCCCATTTCGTAACAGTCTCTTCGCTTCGTCCGTCAAACATACTTCTATGATCAAAGTCGAAGGCCTGACGAAGCGATACGCACGCAATGTCGCGGTCAACAATATCTCCTTCGAAGTAGGCCAGGGCGAGATCGTCGGATTTCTCGGCAAGAACGGCGCCGGGAAAACCACGACCATGCGCGTCCTCACCTGCTTCCTCCCGCCGACCTCTGGAACAGCAAGCGTGGCCGGTTTCGATGTGCTCGAACAACCCCTCGAGGTGAAGAAACGGATCGGCTATCTGCCGGAAACGCCGCCGCTTTATCCGGAAATGGAGGTGGCCGAATACCTCACCTTCGTGGCGAAACTGAAAGGCCTGCCGAAAGGCGACATCCCGCGCCGCGTCGATGAGGTCATGGAACGCTGCGCCGTTTCAGGCGTGCGGAACAGCCTCCTCGGCAAGCTCTCCAAAGGCTACCGGCAGCGCGTTGGACTGGCCCAGGCGCTGATCCACAATCCTCCCGTGCTCATCCTCGACGAGCCGACCTCGGGACTCGATCCGGAGCAGCAGCGCGAGGCGCGCCAACTGATCGCCAGCCTCTCGGGCGACCACACGATCATTCTGAGCACGCACATTCTGTCCGAAGTCGAACAGTCGTGCAGCAAGGTGATCATCATCAACGAAGGCCGGATCGTGGCTGTGGACTCGGTGGCGAATCTTCACACGCGGCGGCGCGGGGCCGAGAAAGTGCTCATCGAGGTGGCGGGCTCGTCTTCGCAGGATATCCGCAAACGTCTCGAACTGGTAACCGGCGTGGCCAGCGTCGTTTCGCATGACAGCCGGCCGGGTACGGTCGGATTCGAAGTCGAGGGACTGGAGGGTTCTTCCGTGCGCCCCGATCTGGCGCGCGCGGTCGTCCAGGCGGGATGGAATCTCACGGAACTTCGCCCGGTCGGCGAATCGCTCGAGGAGATCTTCATCGAACTGACCAAATCGGAACAGCCCAAAGAACCCAAAGAAGGAGAACTGGTAGCTCAATGAGAAACATCCTGACAATTTGCGGAAAGGAACTGCGATCGTACTTTACATCGCCGATCGCCTATCTGCTGATGGCGCTGTTCGGTCTCATCTTCGGATACTTTTTCTACAGCGCGACGGCGTACTTCGTGCTGGCCGGCATTCGCGCGCAAATGGGCGGCCAGGCCCAGCCGATGAGTATCAACGATTACGTGATCGCTCCTCTGATGGGCAATGCGAGCGTGGTTTGTCTGTTCCTGCTTCCCCTGATTTCCATGCGGCTCTTCGCCGAAGAAAAGCGCTCGGGCACCATCGAACTGCTGATGACTTCGCCGGTGCGCGACTGGGAAATCATTCTGGGTAAGTGGCTGGGCGCGATGGTTATGTATCTTTGCGTACTGGCGATGTCGGGCATCAGCGTGGCTCTGCTGTTTGCGTGGGGACGGCCCGACTGGCGGCCGATCCTGACCGGCTATCTCGGCCTGATTCTGCAGGGCGGTACGGTACTCGCTATCGGGACTTTCATTTCGACAACGACGAAGAACCAGATCATCGCGGGCGCGGCCACCTTCTCGGTCTGCCTGCTCCTCTGGGTGCTGAGCTGGGTGAGTTCGTATAACGACGCGCCCTGGGCACAGGCCATCGCTTACTGCTCGATTCTGACTCACTTCGAGCCATTCTCAAAAGGCATTGTGGATACCAAGGATCTTGTGTTCTACATCTCCGCGATCTTCCTCGGTCTCTTCGTTACATCGCGGTCTCTGGAATCTCTGAGGTGGAGGGCATAATGGCGAACGAATGGATCAAAGCCAGGCAGACGCGCTATGGCGCTTTTGTCGCGTTGTACCTGATTGTCATCCTTGCCATCGTCATCGGGGCTAACTGGCTGGCCGATCACCGGAACAAGACTTTCGACGTGACCGCCAACAAGCAATACACGCTCTCGGACGAAACGAAGAAGGTGACCGGCAACCTGAAAAAGAACGTTACTGTTTATTACTTCGACAAGAGCGACTCCTACGACCGTGCGCGCGACATGCTGGACCGGTACAAGAATCTCTCGTCGCACATTGTCGTTGAGTATGTCGATCCCGACAAGAAGCCTGACGTCGCGCGTGTCGAAGGCATGCATAACTACGGCGACATCATCGTCGACAACGGCACGAAAAAAGAAACGGCGAAAGGGCTGACGGAAGAAGAGCTCACCGGCGCGCTGGTGCGCGTGTCGAAGAGCGGCGCCCGCAATGCGTGCTTCGTGAACGGCTCGGGCGAACACACGCTGGACGATACCGGACGCGAAGGTTACTCGGCATTCAAGGACGCCCTCGAAAAGAACAATTACAAGACACAAACTATTTCGCTGATCCAGAAGCCGGAGGTCCCGAAGGACTGTAATGTCCTCATCGTGGCCGGACCAAAACACGATTATCTTCCGCCCGTCATCGACGCCATCAAGGCGTATGTGCAGGGAGGCGGACGGCTGATCGTCGACTTCGATCCTGTGCTGAATCTGCCGGACGGAAAACTGGGTGAAACGCCGAATCTTTCCGCGCTTGTTTCTGAGTGGGGAGTCACGGCGAACGGCGACGTCATCCTCGATCTCAGCTCGGCGAGCCGCTTGTTCGGACAGTCTTCTCCGGTCGTGGGAGCTTACGGTCAGCACGCGATCGTCCGCCCCATGGGCGATAACGCAAGCGTTTTTCCGCTTTCCCGCAGCCTCGAAGTCAAGGCACCGGCGGAAACGCTGTTCTCGAGCACCGAAGACAGTTACTCTTTGACCAATCCGAAACTGCCGATCAAAGAATCCGATCTGGCCACGGCCAAGAAAGGCCCGTTCGTTCTGGGTGCAGCGGCTACGGTCGGCAGCGGCGCAACGCAGGGCCGTGTTGTCGTGGTGGGCAGCTCGAACTGGATGGAAAACCTCATGTTCTCCGCGCCGGTCGCCAACCGCGATCTTGGCCTCAACATGATGAACTGGCTGACGTCGGATGAGGATCTGATCTCCATCCGTCCCAAGGCGCCGGAAGACCGCCGGTTGCAGGTCACCGGCAATGGCCTGCGCATCATCTTCCTTACCAGCGTGGTTTTTCTGCCCCTGATCGTGATCTTCTCGGGCGTTTCAGTCTGGTGGAAGCGGAGATAGCGGCAGCATGAAAGTTGGCGGACTTTTCACGGCTCTGGGCATTCTCATCGTTTTAGGCGGGCTGGTCTGGTGGTCGAATAAGCATCCGGCGACGGACGCGAAAACGACTCCGGCCACGCCGAAGCTCATAACAGCCAAGCCGGAGGAATTTCAGCACATCACGATCGCGAAGGCGGGAGCCGATCCGGTCGAACTGGCGAAGCTGGCCAATAAGTGGGAGATCGTCAAACCTGTACAGCTGCATGGGGACGAGGGCGCCATTGGCATGCTGGCCGGCACCATGACTACCATCAGTACGGATCGACTGATCGACGAGCATCCGGCTAACCTGGATCAGTTCGGTCTGGCGAATCCGACTTTTGAGATCGATGTTCAGACCAAAGACGGTAAGACGACCAAGGTGTTGTTCGGGGCTGACAATCCCGCGGGCACTGGCACTTACGCCAAGCTCGAGAGCGATCCGAAGGTTTACACGGTTCCTGTCTACCTCAAGACCGACCTCAACAAGACTGTCACCGACCTTCGCGATAAGCGCCTGCTCACCTTTAATCAGGACAAGCTGACTTCGGTGACCCTCACATCGGCGTCGAAAGGTTCCACCGTCGAGTTCGGCAAGAATGCACAGGGCGACTGGCAGATCACCAGGCCGAAGCCGCTTCGCGCCGACGGTATGCAGGTCGACGACCTGATCCGCAAGCTGGTGGACGCGAAAATGGACCTCACGTCCGCCGACAGCGATCCGAAGGCCGCTGCCGGGCAGTTCGCGTCGGGCACCAAGGCCGGAGTCGCCACCACTACCGACAACACAGGCACACAGACACTTGAGATTCGCAAGGGCAAGAATAAGTCGTATTACGCGAAGAGTTCGGCCATCGACGGCATTTACAAGGTCGCCGGCGAAATCGGCGACAGCATGGAGAAAACCGCCGAGGATTTCCGCAACAAGAAGGTGTTTGATTTCGCCTTCAACGATCCCACTAAGATCGAAATCAACGGTACTGCCTATCAGCGGGCGGGCGATAAGTGGACGGCAGGTTCCGGCCAGTACGACTCCGGCACTTTGCAGGACGTGATCGACAAGCTTCGCGATCTGAGCGCGACTCAGTTCGCGGACAAAATGACCGGCACGCAGATACTGGCTCTGGGGGTAACATCGGGCGACAACCATCGCTACGAAAAGGTCACGATCGACAAAGACGGAGATATGTACAACGCGCAGCGCGATGGCGAACCCGCGGTCTATGTGATCGACGCGAAAGGCATGGACGACGTCCTGAAGGCCGTCTCTGGTATTAAGCCATATCAGGCGCCGAAGAACGAAAAGAAGAAGTAGCTTGAACGGCCTTCTCACCGACCTCTATGAGTTGACGATGGCCGCTGGTTACTTCGCGGCAGGCAAACAGGACGACATTGCGACGTTCGAGGTCTCCATCCGGCGGCTGCCGCGCAATCGCGATTTTGTCCTCATCGCCGGATTGCACCGCGCGGTCGAGTACCTGCTGAACCTCAGCTTCGATCCCGATGAGATCGTGTATCTTCGCGGCCTCGAAATTTTCCGCCACGCTCCGGATGGATTCTGGGACTATCTGGCGGATTTTAGCTTTACCGGCAACGTCTTCGCGGTTCCGGAAGGAACGGTGCTCTACGAGGGTCAGCCCGTATTGAACATTCGGGCGCCTCTGATCGAAGCTCAGATACCGGAAACGTATCTGCTCTCCGCCATCACGTTTGAAACGCTGATCGCGTCGAAGGCCGCCCGCATCGCGCATGAAGCGCAGGGCCGGGATGTTATTGAGTTCGGCACGCGGCGCGCGCACACTCCGGAAGCGGGCGTCCTCGGAGCACGGGCAGCTTATATCGGCGGTTGCACGGGAACGAGTAATGTCCAGGCCGGGTGCACGTTCGGAATCCCCGTAATGGGGACCGCCGCCCACTCCTGGGTGATGTCGTTTGATTCCGAAATCGAATCCTTCCGGGAATTGCAAAGGCTGCTGGGGCACCGCACGATCCAGCTCATCGACACGTACGACACCATTCAGGGTGCCCGCGCCGTAGCCATGATTGGCCAGCCGTTGTGGGGCGTGCGGCTCGACAGCGGCGATTTCGTTCCTTTGTCGCGCGCCGTTCGCCGCATTCTCGACGAGGCGGGTCTGCGGGGCGCCAAAATCATGGTCAGCAGCGATCTGGACGAAGAGAAGATCAGAGCGATCGTCGCGGCCGGCGCGCCCATAGACGCATTCGGCGTCGGCACCGAGCTCGCGACTTCGGGCGATGCGCCGTCGATGGGAACCGTTTACAAAATGGTCGAGATCGAAAGCCAGGGACGAACGCGCTTTACGGCGAAAGACAGCCCGGAGAAGCAGTCGCTTCCCGGTGCGAAACAACTCTTTCGTTATCCGGACTTCGATCTTCTCGGCCTGCACCATGAATGCGCCGGCGGCGCCGAAGCGATGCTCAAGCCTGTCATCATTGGCGGCAATCTGATTGAACCCCTGCCTTCAGTGGAGGAGATCCGGACGCGCGCGCAGGCCTCGCTGGCCAAATGGCCCGAGGCATCGCGCCGCACGCAGCTTTCACCGGCGCTCGAAGAGCTCAACACCGAAATCCACGGGGCCCGCGTACCGAAATGAAAGCGTTCTTCGACATCGACACGCAGATTGACTTTGTCTTTCCGGCGGGTGCTTTGTACGGACCGGGCGCCGAGCGCGTGATTCCGGCGGTCGCACGGCTCAACCGGCATGCGGCCGACTATGGCATCCCTTTGATTTCGACGATGTGCGCGCATCCCGAAGACGCCCGTGAGTTCAGGACATGGCCGCCGCACTGCGTTGTCGACACCGTGGGCCAGGGAAAGCCCCAGGCGACGCTTTTGCCCCGGCGCGTGACGATTCCGAATCGTCCGGCTGATGTGAATCGCGGGGACGCGCAACAGATCATCATCGAGAAGGACGATCTCGACATGTTCAGCAATCCGAACGTCCCGGCGCTGCTCGACCAAATCGGGGTCGATGAGTGTATCGTCTATGGTGTCTTCACGGAGTACTGCGTGCAATGTGCGATCACGGGCTTGCTGAAAAGTGGACGTCGAGTTTCGCTTGTGACGGAGGCGACAGCCCATCTTTCAGAGGCCGAAGGAGAACAAGTCGTGCGGAGTTTTATTGAAGCAGGAGGGAAGCGCATCGCGCTGGCGGACGCGCTGCGATAATCGCGAATGAGGAGTTTTTGTCTCGTATCAGCAGCTTTTTTGGCAGCCGTTTTATGCAGTGCTGCCGGAGATTCGGTGCAGTGGGGTCCCGCCGCATTAGGACTGCGCTTGGGCATCGGTCTCGGACCAACATCGCCCGAACCTCAGCTCCGTCTGGTGTTTGAGAACACAAGTGCTCCGGAGATCGACGTACCGCTGGGCAGTACGAGCGATAAAGGTCCGGTCTACGACCTCGAGTTCACGATTACTTCGCCCGACGGGAAGAAAGAGTACTCGTTATTTAATATGAACGGACCGCCGGGCGTGCAGAAATCCGTTCAGCCCATCATCGCGCAGCTCAAGAAGGGTGAAAAGTACGAGATCCTTCTCGCAATGAAGAAATTCGTGCAACTGGAAAACGGCAAGGAAAGACACCTGCAGGAGTTGCTCGCGATGCATTATTCCGTGCATGCCGCGATCGATACGACCGCCGATGCGCGTGCGAACCACGTCCGCGGACAATGGCTCGGTAAGATCATATCCGGAGAACTACGGCAATAAACTGAAGCTGCTGCACGTCATCAACACGCTCAATCCCGCCTATGGGGGATGCGTGGAAGCGGTTCGCGAGACCGCACCGGCACAATCGGGGATGGGTCACGAAGTCGGGGTTCTCACGCTCGACGGACCGGACGTGGAGTGGCTGCAACGTCTCGCAGTCCCTGTAACTGCGCTGGGGTGGGGCCCGGCCGGAAGATTCGGCTATAACCGGCGCCTGATTCCGTGGCTGCGCGCACGGAGCGGCTTGTACGATGCGGTGGTTTTGCACGGCATCTGGGACTACGTCAGTCTCGCCGCCTGGCGCGTGCTGCACGCAAGCGGCACTCCCTATTTCATCTACGCCCACGGAATGCTCGATCCATGGTTCGAGAGTTCTCGCGCGAAGCATCTGAAGAAGACCCTGTACTGGAAGCTCTGCGCGCACCGGATCTTTCGCGACGCGCGCGCTGTCCTGTTCACGTCGGAACAGGAGCGACGGCTCGCCGGTATTTCATTCCGTCCTTATGCGTGCCTCGGACTTGTTGCACCGCTGGGGACTTCGCGTCCAAAGCCGGACGAGGCGAGGTTCGCGTCCGTCTTCCTGGATCGTTATCCGCACTTGCGCGGAAAGAAGCTCGTTCTCTTCCTGGGCCGGATTCATTCCAAGAAAGGCCCGGAATTACTGGTCCGCGCATTTGCCGCGGTCGCCGAGCGGTTCCCCGCCCTGCATCTCGTGATGGCCGGACCAGATGAAGAAGGCTTCGGGGCCTCGCTCCGTCGGGACGACCGAATCACATGGACCGGCCTTCTCGATAGGGATCAGCTTCGCTTCGGCGCTCTTCACGCGGCCGACGTTTTCGCGCTCCCGTCGCACAGCGAAAATTTTGGATTCGCCGTGGTGGAGGCTCTCGCCAGAGGCGTGCCGGTGCTGATCTCGAAGCGCGTGAATATCTGGAAGGAGATTGTGGACGACGGCGCCGGATTCGCGGAAAGCGACGATCTGGCGGGAACCAGCGCGCTGCTGGAACGCTGGCTTGGCCTGGACGATGAGACAAGAACGCGGATGCGATGCAACGCCGTTCACTGTTTCGAAAGGCGCTTCGAAATCACTCGGGCGACCGCGGATCTCATGCGGCTGCTTACCACATCGGTCCGTAGCCAGGAATCTCCCCAACGAGCGGCGAGGCATACCGCCGGAAGTCCGCAGTGACGTCATGCCCCGATTCGGCGATCCAGTCGGGCGGCAGAAGCCGTTCTCGCCGCGCGACCGTTTCCAGCGGTGTCAGGAAGGTGCTCGAATCGCTGCGGAGGGCTACCATGACTTCGGATTCGCCGGCCGCCGCCGCGAGCACAGCGGCGCGTCCGCATTCATAAGCCTCTCGCCGGTCGAGTTCGCGCGCGAACGGGCCACAGGATCGACCGATCAAGCCCGGTTTTTCAGCACGAGCACGCAATCCGGTCCTTTGCGTTATGAGGCGTGCCAGTGTGTGTCCAAGATTCGATGCGAGATTGCGATCCACGTCCGCGCCGAAGGGTTGGCCCTTTTCGTCGAGCTGTCCTTCGCATACAGCCACGACGACGCGTCCCAGCCGCCGACAGACGCTTTCAACGTCCGCCGCGATTCGATCAAGGCTCAGCGGACGCTCCGGGAAATAGATGAGGTGCGGAGCGTCGTCCGGAGCGCGGCGCGCCAATGCCGTTGCCGCGACGATCCATCCGGTGTTGCGGCCGAGGGTCTCGAGAACGCAGACGGGCGACCGCAGCGAGCGATTGTCCACACCCGCGTCACGCGCCGCGCAAGCGAAGAAATGGGCAGTGGAAGCATAGCCCGGCGCGTGGTCGGTCACCAGCAGATCGTTGTCGATCGTTTTGGGGATACCGATCACGCGCAGCTCGTAATGCGCATCGCGCGCGCAGCGCGAGATCGACAGCGCCGTATCCATGGATCCGTTGCCGCCGGTATAAAAGAAGGTCCGGATGTCGCGTGTGCGCAGCGCGTCGAGCAAACGGTCGTAATCCGGCGCGGCGAGCGCACGCCGGCTCGATCCGATTACGGAACCAGGCGTCCTGGCGGCGGCCTCGACGGTTTCAGGGCTTATAGCCAGCAGGTCCGGCATATCGCCCGCCAGAATTCCTTCGATGCCGAAACGCGCGCCATACAGCAGAGCGGCGTACCCCCGGCAAGCGTCGATGACACCAGCGAGGCTCGCGTTCAACACTGCCGTTGGACCGCCCCCGTGAGCGATCACGGCCTTCACTGAAGATGTTCGCGGCAGACGCGCAGAACCTCCGCCACGCTCCAGGCCTGCGCGAAACATCCGCGCGGCTCGTGCGGAGCGTCGCCGTCGAAGATCTCCGCCAACTGGCCGACGCCGCGCGATTCCACCCAGGCGCGCAGGGCATCCACCAAACCGACTGCTCTGTTCCGTCCTGCTTCGCCGTTAAACCGGACTTGTGCCGTAATGAAGGGTCCGAGCAGCCAGGGCCAAACCGTTCCCTGATGGTAGGCCGCGTCGCGATCATGCGGCGGGCCTTCATAACGACCGCGATAGCGTGGATCGGCGGGCGCCAGAGTGCGCAGTCCGAAAGGCGTCAGCAGATGGCGTTCGACGGTCTCCAGTATCTTTCGCGCGCGCGCCTCCGGAACCGCGCAATAGCCGAGCGACAATGCAATGACCTGATTGGGCCGCAGCGAATCGTCGCGTAAGTCACCATCGATCACGTCGTAAAGACAGCCCGCGGCCTCGTTCCAAAAAGACGAATTGAAGTTCTTTGCAACGGTCGTCGCCAGAGCCTGATAAGATGCCCCGCTGTCGCCCAGATCCTCCGCCAGCTTCGCAAGGAATCGAAGCGCGTTGTACCAGAGCGCCTGAATCTCGACGGGCTTGCCGCTGCGCGGCGTAACGGGCCGGCCGTCGACGCGCGCATCCATCCAGGTGAGTTGTGTCGTGGGATCGCCGGCGGCGAGCAGCCCGTCGGCGTCGGCGTGAATGCCAAATCGCGTGCCGCGCGAATGCCATTCAATGATGTCTTTCAGCTTGTCGTACAGTTGCCCGCGAACAAACTCTGTGTCGTTCGTATATTCGAGATACTTGCGCACCGCTTCAAAGAACCACAGCGTCGCATCGACGGTGTTGTATTCGGGCTCTTCCCCGGAATCCGGAAAACGGTTCGGTAACATGCCCCGATCGAGAGTAGCGGCGAAGGCCCGGAGAATGTCGCGCGCCATCCCGAACTCGCCGGTCGCGAGCGTGAGGCCGGGCAGCGAAATCATCGTGTCGCGGCCCCAGTCGGAAAACCAGGGATAGCCGGCGATGATGGTCCGGAACTTCCCGCGGGCAACGATGAATTGCGCGGTGGCTGTTACAAGGGGATCTTCGGGAGTCTTCCCGATTCGCTTCCGCTTCAGCGCCACGGCGTCTCCCGCATCGTACGAGTTCGTGGACGCAATCACGCTCGCGGTGCGGTCCGGCGTCAGATCGTATTCCAGAACGAACGGACAGAACAGGTCTTCGAGGCAATCCAGTCCGCGTTCCCGCTCGACCGGATATTCAAAGTTGAAATACCAGTTCTTTTCCATTCGCAGAGCTTTCGCGTCGTGTGCGAAGTAAAGGCGAGGTAAGTCGGAGTAAGGCTGAATCGAAACGACACCGTTACCCTCATCGAGGGAGTCATTCAGGGCGTCATTGCGATGAGTCAAGTCATGATAGCCACGGAACGCAATGAGTGGACGCAGTTCAAGCCCGCAGCCAGGCGCATCCGTCTCATACTCGGCAATCAGAGTGTTCTCCCCCGGAACAAGAAGGATGCGCTTCTCGACCTTCACTCCTCCGGCCTGGAAAGTGAAAATCGGGAACGGATCCAGGCGGAATCCGTTGAGATATCTGTAACCTTCAGGATAGATGCAGCCTTCGTACAGGTTCGACGACAGCTCAAAACGTTCAGTGCCGATTACCAGCGTTTCTTCCAGCTTCGAAAGGAGCAGACAGCGCGCTACCGGTGGTTTGATCGCCGCCGTGAGCAGGCCGTGATACCGGCGTGTGTTCGCGCCGGCAATCGTCGCGCACGCAAAGCCGCCGATGGCGTTCGTTTCCAGCCATTCGCGTCTCAGGCATTGGGCTGGATCGCGGCAAACGCCGGCGTCGAACTGAACTCGCGGCGCCACAATATCAGCCGTCACACAAGTGTTTCATGCGCCGAACATACTCGCGCGGTTTCTCGTCATAGAGACGCGCACCGGCGGTAACTGCGTCGTCGCGCAGCTTTTTTTGATACCGGTCGATCAGGCCGAGAACAAAGTCGATGTCTGCCGCGCGTCCATACGAAGAAGGTGCTGCAGCAATTTCGGCCCGAAGAAGGACCAGATTGTGATCGTCGCCGAGCCACGTTTCCAGATCCTTCAGATCTTTCTCGCAGCCCTTGACTACTCCCGTCCAGAGACTTTTAATCAGGCGGATGTGATACCAGAGATCCTTCACCCGCTTGCGCAACTCGTGATAATTCTCCGGGCGCTGGTCCTTGCGCGCGCGGGCCAGGGCCTTCCTGCCGCGCCGGTAAGTTTCTTTCAGCCCGGGCTCGATAGCTTCGAATCCATCGGTCTTCAGCGGCCACGTTGTTGCGCGCTCCCCGATTTCACGAAGGGCCGATTCTGCTTCCGCGAGAAGCGAGCGGATGTCCCCGGTCCCGGCCGTCTGTTTCTTTTTCTTTTCCAGAGCCGTTCCGACGGATGCAAGCTGGTTTGCCCCGATGTCACCGGCGTACCTGCGCTTCAAATCGTGGAACGTTTCGATCATGGCCGCGGCATCGCGGAAGCCGGAGAGTCTGCGCGCGATATCGCGAAGTTTGGCGTTTTCATGGGTATAAATGTCGCCCAACTCGGCGCGCGTGAGTTTCAGGATGGCGCGGACCTTCTTGATGCTCTTGCGCGCTTCGTGAATGGCCTCATCGCGATCGGCGTTGCGTTCACCGCGCAGGTGGCTGGCGGCGGATTCGATCTCATCGCGGACGATTCGCTTGAGTCCGCCGGCGATCGGTTCACCTTTTTTGAGGCGATAGGCCATGCACTAACAGCGTACACGCGGGTGCGGAGCAGGCCGCAGCGTCTCAGATTGGGATAACGTTCAGGCCGGGGATCTTTTGAAAGTGACGGACGTTGGCGGTAAGCACCGCGTAGCCCTGTTCGATCGCCGCAGCGGCAATCATCAGGTCGTTGAACGGCAGCACGTTGCCTTTCGCCGCCTCCTGCCCTTCGATCTTTCCCACGAGCCACCCCGTCTCTCGAGTGATCGGATGGACCGGAATCAGGCTCACCAGTTCCTCGATATACAGGCGGCGACTCTGGGCAGCTATCGGCGTCCGTGCGCGATAGATCCCGTGCACGAGTTCGGCGACCGTGACCGGAGACAGCGACAAATCCAGAGGCCCGTGAGCACGGAGGATGCTCTCGATAAAGTTCGGAATGGACTGCTTTCTGCGTTCAGCAGCGATAACGGTGCTGGCGTCCAGCACTAATCCCAAGAGGGCAGGTGCCATGGTCGCTGGTGACTGGCGATGATTTCTTCGAGGTCTTTACCGAAATTTTCATCGAGCGTGACGGCTGAATCGCGCTGTCTGGCCTCACGCAGGATTTCGGTTATGGGCCGTCCGCTGCGATGGGGCGATCTGATCACGGCAACGGGCCGGTGATCTTCCTCCTCGATAATCACCTCGCTGCCTTGTTCGACCTTCTTCAGCACCGCGCGGACATCGCGGGCGAGCTCGGCTTCTGTGATGCGGACTGTCATCTCTTCTTCGATCATAGCGGCTATTGGTTCTTTACCGCTACTTAGCGGATAGCATACTGACGGTTCGGCATCGGTGTCCGGAAATGCCACCTTCGGTTTGCGCATTATGCGTCCAAGTGCGTCTACCGCGGGCTGGGCTGACCGGCTGCACAGACTGGTAAAGGCCAGCCGTCTCCGTTCGAAGTCTTGCACCCCGTTTCGATTATGGCTATGCTGTGACCGTCGAGCAAAACCATGGCGACGAGTGAGATCAATTCCCCGGAAAGAGAGTGGGCTGTTCCGATCAAAAATGCATTTTTCGTTAAGTTAGGGCGAGGCGGCCAGTGGGAGAAGGACAGCGTCGAGCGTGGCTTGATGAGGATAGGGTGGAAGGATATCCGGCTGGCCGAGATCAACGCAGGAAGCTGGAAGGATATCGAGCGCCAAATTCGTCAGGGCATCAAAGACGCAGGCGCGGCCAAGCGTGACTTGAACGCGCTTCGTGTAGCTGTTGAATCCACCGCAGAAGATGTCTGGATCACCTTCTACGCAGGCTGTCTTTGGTGGTGCCGCTTAGCACCGAGCGCCATTGAGGAGGATGCCACGTCTAAGTTCCGACGCACCGCTGGGGGCTGGAACGACTGTGATGTGAGCGGGAGCCGACTCCAGATCGCGAACATTCCAGGTGTCCTCTCGCAATTACAGGGTTTCCGCGGGGTCATCTGCCGAGTCGGGGAAGCGCTGCGCCTCCGTCGTTTGCTGAGTGCGGAACCCAGTGCAGCCTATAAGGGAGTGATGCAGGCACGGGTCACCCTTTCCAACGAGGTTCGGAGCGCCTTGGGAGAATTGCACTGGAAGGACTTCGAAACGCTCGTCGATCTTCTTTTCCGACAGGCAGGCTGGCGCCGGCTCAGCGTGTCGGGCGAAACGATGAAGTTCGCTGACCTAGCAGGCTGCTGAAAAGCTGACATTCCGGGTAACATTGAGGCTGAAAAGAACGCCTGGATGTTATGCGTGGAGAAGACAATCAGCAACACGATCTGTTCAGCTATGGCTCACTGGAAGAGCGAGTGCCTGCCGGTCATCCGTTGCGCCCGATCCGGCTCATGGTGGACGAGGCGCTGAAGGGCCTGAGCGGGCGTTTCGACGAAATCTACAACGAAGAAGGACGAAAGTCGATCCCGCCGGAGCGTCTGCTGCGCGCTCTGCTGCTGCAGATGCTGTACTCGGTGTGCAGCGAGCGGATGCTGATGGAGCAGCTGGAATACAACCTTCTGTTTCGCTGGTTCGTGGGGCTGTCGGTGGACGAGCCGGTGTGGCATCCCACCGTTTTCACGAAGAACCGGGACCGGCTGCTGGAAGGCGCGGTGGCCGAAGAGTTCTTCTCTCTGATCGTGAATCAGGCACGCCGGAAGCGGCTGCTGTCGGACGATCACTTCACGGTGGACGGAACGCTGATCGAGGCCTGGGCGGGGCAGAAGAGTTTTCAGCGCAAAGACGACGATCACGACCCGCTGAACCCGCCTCCTGTGGACCGAAGCAGCAATCCGACGGTGAACTGGCACAAAGAGAAACGCTCGAACGAGACGCATGCATCACGTACCGACCCGATGGCGCGGCTCTACAAGAAGACGCGCGGCGCCGAAGCGCGACTGGGCTATCTGGGGCATGTGCTGACAGAGAACCGGAACGGTCTGGTGGTGGATGTGCGTCTGACTGAGGCTTCAGGAACAGCCGAGCGCGATGCGGCGCTGGAGATGCTGGCCCATAAGCCGGCGTTGCGGCGAGTCACTCTCGGCGGAGACCGCGGCTTGCGCGCCCGCGCCACTTGTTCGATCCTGAACCCTCGCGACTGGAGCCAGGAAGTGAGCGTTCCAAGGTCGCCTTCGCTTAAACCAAAGCGCTCCCCAAACTCTTCCGGCGTCAGCCAGTTGTGGTAGTTCACCGATCCGGGATCGCGCTGTTCTTCGAGCAATTGTTCGAGCGCCGCGGCTTGCTCCGCCGTTTGTGCCGTCACCAGCTTGACGTGGCTGATAAAATGCGACTCCTCGACCACTCCGCGATCATTCACCGCGGTCGCGCGCGAGTTGACATTGTCCTTTAGAACAACCCGGCTATTCTCATCCGCCGGCTCCTGGATACGGTCCCTCTGCGCCGGGTATACGGCCAGCGGGACAAAGAATAAGACGCCGGCGAGAATGCGCCGAAAAGCCACGCCGTAACAGGCGGCAGCCATGGTTCCTCCGATTTATTTATGACTCGCTAAACCTCTATCGGCGGAATGATGACGCACGATTAGGGCTATGCGGAATTGCAGATACGACCCGATGATAGCGAGGGTTTTTTCTCAATACAATTCACCTGTTAATAGACATCTAACAGCGATAACCTAACTGGTACTTACAGAAGTGAATAGTACGGAGTAGCTGCGAGTCAACGACGCCAGCGTTAACTGAAGAGAGCCTTGCGGGTGTCGGAAAAGGGGAAACTACAGTGGCCTTGCCGTGTGGAAGTACTTCTTATACGCGCCGATCCAGTCGGTCGCGATTTCGCGCTGCGCGGTGGCGAGATCGACTTGGCCGGAGCAAACCAGCGTGTGCAGCCGCTCCTCCAGCATGTCCTTCACATGCGCGTTCCAGACCGTCGAATAGGGCTGCGGCCATAGATTGCGGATGCTGTCGGCGCCGCCCAGTTCCGGTGTGATCAGGTAGTCCACCTCATACGCGCCGGGACGCGCATCGGTGATCCCGTACTCTTCGAATACCTTTTCACGCAGCGAGATCGGGACGTTCCGCACGCCCTCCGACACCGGTTCGCGGCACACGTCGGAGATCGTGACGGCGCGGGTTTCACCGGGCGTCACGCTGGTCTTCGGAACCAGCAAATCGCCGGAACGGTGAGCCCGCACAAACATCGACCCCGCGGAAGCGATCAACAAAGCCGCCGCAATGGGGACCAGCGTGCGCAGCCATCCGCTCGACGCCGCAGTTTCCCCCCGATCCGCCAGTTGCGCCTTCAGCAGAGCCCGCGGACCCGCGGCCGGAGGCATCTGCGCATCCAGACTGCCGCGATGGCAGCGAACATAGTCCGCGATCGTGGACTGCAGCTCAGCCGCGCGCACACGGCAGGGCCAGCAGGCCTCCAGGTGAGCACGCACTTCGGCGGCACGCCGCGGCGCCAGTTCGCCATCGGCGGCGAGAATCAGGTCCCGCTCGGTCGGATGAGGATCATTTGGCAACATAGGTCCCTCGGCTGGTTTCTCCGCTGGTTTCTCCACTGGTTTCTCCACAGCGATCGGCGCGGTTGAGGCGCGCCAGCGAACGTTCCATCGAATTTGCGACGGAACCCAAAGAGATGCCCAGCACCTCGGCGATTTCGCGGTAGCGCAGGCCTTCCGCCCGCAGAGACAGGCAGCACTGATCCTGCTCCGGAAGGGCGCGGAAAACGGCCTGGAGACGACGGTACCGCTGCTCGTTCGCCGCCTGCGTCTCCGGGCCCGGCGACCAGTCCACCGGCGTTTCCGCCGGGGCCGGCGATTCCCGCTGCGCGCGCTGCCGGTTCTTCAGCGCGAGGTTATGCGCCACCCGGAAAATCCATCCCTGCAGATTGGCGCGCGACTTGCCTTCCTGAAGGTGCCGGAACAGCGCCAGAAAAACCTCCTGCACGATCTCCTCGGCATCGGGCGCGGTCACGCGAAACGCCAGCAGGTAGCGAAAGAGCGGACTGCGAAACCGGTCGAACAGCGCTACCACATCGTCTTCAATGCGCGATGCGCACGATTCCGCCGCCGCCGTCCCGATCAGAGGAAGGGCGGTAAGGCGGAGAGCCGAGTCCGGAGGAGCGGAAGCCATGCGTTCTTCAGTTGAATATTCTTTGTACCATTCGAGCGTTCAGCGCTTTTTT
>Ga0181521_10003701_pt1 | contig 17843 bp, 20 predicted proteins | sample PEATcosm2014_Bin_32_FD_119764 | JGI IMG/M metagenome (GOLD analysis project Ga0181521, IMG submission 119764) | Peatland microbial communities from MTU Mesocosm Facility, Houghton, MI, USA - PEATcosm2014_Bin02_60_metaG | ecosystem: Environmental > Terrestrial > Soil > Wetlands > Peat | place... | reverse complement strand
GCTCGACCACGAGATCATCACGACGGTATCGGGCTCGCCGCCGACCCCCCAGCTGTTCGCCCGGCTGACCGACATGGGGCTACGGCCCATTCACGTCTACGGGGCCACGGAACTGTTCGGACCTTACATGATCTGTGAGCGCCAGGAGCGCTGGGCGGGACTTCCGGGCGAGGAGCAGGCGCGCCTACTGGGACGCCAGGGCGTGAATTACGTGATCGCTGATCCGGTGCGGGTTGTCGACAACCAGGGCCGCGAGGTGCCGGCTGACGGCGAGTCGCTCGGTGAAGTCCTGATGCGCGGCAACAACGTGATGACCGGCTATTTCGAAGATCCCGAGCAGACCAGGGAGACGCTCGCGGGCGGCTGGTACCACTCGGGCGACCTCGCGGTCCGCCATCCCGACGGCTACATCGAACTGCGTGACCGCAAGAAAGACATCATCGTCTCCGGCGGTGAGAACATCTCCACCATCGAGGTCGAGACGGCGATCGGCAGGCACCCGGCCGTGGCCGCCGTGGCGGTCGTGTCCACGCCCGACCAGAGATGGGGCGAGCGGCCCAAGGCCTTCGTCGAGCTCAAAGACGGCGAGGACGCCTCTGCCGAAGACATCCTCGCCTTCGCCAAAGAGCACCTCTCCGGCTACATGCGGCCGGTCGCGGTCGAGATCACCGAACTGCACAAGACAGCCACCGGCAAGATCCAGAAGGCGGAACTTCGCGATAAGGAATGGGCCGGCCACGACCGCAGAATCGGCTGACGCCGCAGGATTCCCACCGGGGTCCTCGCAGCATTCCCACCGGGGTCCTCGCAGCCGGCCGCGGACGGCGTCTCGGAGCGTCTGTTCACCCTCGGCGAGGGCCGGCGTGGGTGCTGCGGCGACCGTTGTGTAGCAGGATGGGCAGATGCTGGTTGTTCATGTTCATGCGCGCGTCCGGAGCGGGCGGATCGAGGATTTCCTGGCCGCCACGCTGGTCAATGCGCAGGCATCGCTGGCCGAGCCCGGCGTGCTGCGCTTCGACGTTCTCCAGGATCAGGCCGACCCGGCGCACGTGGTCCTGACCGAGGTCTACCGTGACGCCGATGCCTCGGCTGCGCACAAGCTGACGCCGCATTACGCGGCCTGGCGTGATGCGGTCGCGGAGATGATGGCGGAGCCGCGGGCATCGACCCGGTACTCCGTGGTGTTCCCGGCGGGCAGCGAGCGATGGGCGAGCAGCCCGCCGTGACCACGATGAGTTTCGAGTTCGCCACCGCCACCCGGATCATGGTCGGTGCTGGCCGGGCCGCGGAGCTGCCGGGCGTGCTCTCGGGTCTCGGGTCGCGGGTACTCGTGTGCACGGGCGCGAACCCGGCGCGCCACGCTGGGCTGCTGGCCGGGCTGGGGTTGTCGGCCGCGGTGTTCCCGGTCGGGACCGAGCCCACGGTCGAACTGGCCCGCGCGGGCGTGGCCGCCGCGCGCGAGCACGGCGCTGACGTTGTCGCCGCGATCGGCGGCGGCAGCGTCATCGACACTGGTAAGGCCGTGGCGATGCTGCTGGGCAACGGCGGTGACCCGCTGGATTACCTGGAGGTGGTCGGGTCCGGGCGGACGATCAGCCGGCCCGCCGTGCCATGCGCCGCAGTGCCCACCACCGCTGGCACCGGGGCGGAGGTAACCGCCAATGCCGTGCTCGCCTCCCCCGCGCACCGGGTCAAGGTGAGCCTGCGCAGCAGGCTGATGATTCCCCGGGTCGCGCTGGTCGACCCCCAGCTCACCGCGTCCTGCCCGCCGCCGGTCACCGCGGCCAGTGGCCTGGACGCGCTCACCCAGTGCCTGGAGCCGTTCGTCTCGGTCCAAGCGAACCCGCTGACCGACGGCCTGGCCCGCGAGGGCCTGCGCCGCGCGGCGGCAGGCTTGCGCGCCGCCTATGCCGACGGCAGCGACCTGGATGCGCGGGCCGACATGGCCCTGTGCAGCCTGCTGGGCGGGATCGCGCTGGCCAACGCGAAGCTCGGTGCCGTCCACGGCCTGGCCGGCGTCATCGGCGGGACCGCCGACGTCCCGCACGGCCTGGCCTGCGCCGCGCTGCTGGCACCCGTCATAGAAGCAAACATCCGGGCGCTGCGATCCCAACCGGACCACCCCGCTCTTGCCCGGTACACCGAAACAGCCCGGCTGCTGACCGGAAAACCGGCCGCATCCACCGAAGCTGGAATCGCCTGGATCCGCGAGACGATGACTTTGCTCGCGGTGCCCGGCCTGGCCGTGTTCGGCATCCGGCCCGAACACGCCGATGACCTGGCCGGCAAGGCCAGCAGATCAAGCAGCATGCAGGGCAACCCCGTCGCGTTGAGCCACGCCGACCTGCGGGCCATCCTTCTCCAGGCCATCTAGGCCGGGACAAGCTCCGGATCAGAATCCGGCCCGGACGCCATCCGCCACTTCTTCAGGGCTCAGATCGATCAATGCCTCCCCGTAGAGGCGCTCGAAATAGGTGGCATCGCTGCGGTACATGGGCTCCGCATTCGACCGGCTGACCACCTTGAGCACAACCTGGTGCCCGCACTCGCCCGCCCGCGGGCCGCCGCCGATCACGGCGAAGTTGAACGAGGTCAGGTTCCAGGCCCGGTAGGCGGCCAGCACCTGGGAGAGCCCCTGCCCCAGCGCCTGGCTGTCCTCCTCGGTCAGCTCGGTCACATCAGCCGCCCCGCTGACCACTCCCCACACCTCGTGGAACCCGCTCGGCGCGAAGGGGGTCAGCCAGGCGACCCGGCCGATGTGTCCCACCCACCGGGGACCGCCGGCTTCCTGTTCGACCAGGTTTCCCCAGTAGGGGCCGTGCTTTTCCCGCCATGTTCCCGACTGCTCGACCAGGAAGCGCTGGCCGGTCAGGCCGCAAGCGTCGTGCGCGGACTGGATGTGGGGATGAACCAGCGAAGAGCCCGAGGGCGGAAGATAGTTGCCGTTGATCGAACTCCACAGCGCCACCGGGTCCAGACGCCGCACCGCCTGAGCATGCCGGACCATGGCGGCCAGGGCGTCCCCCACGAGGGTAGGCGTCAGGTCATCCAGGTCGAGGAAGTGCCGGCCGGGGTCATAGATGCCGACCGCGCTGTGGGTCGCGTAGGCCAGGATGTTGGGCACGACCACGGCCTTACCGAGGCGGATGCGGCCCTCGGTGGTGAGCTCGGGGGGAAACGGGACGGTAGCCGTCTGGAGGTGCTCGATGTCGAATGGGCAAAAGGCAGGCTTCGCCGTGAGTTCAGTCAGGTCCGGCCGGCGAGAAGGCTGGAGCTTCACCCCGGTGAGGATCCGGGCGCTCGCCCCCGTCAGCGGGTCCCGCCGCCAGCGCAGCCGCACCCGGGTCCACGTCCCGCCGGCGGCCAGATCAGGCACTCTCGCCTCAAGGTCTCGTTCCTCGAATTCGATCACCACCACGCGAAGAGCCTACGGGCGATTCTCGGGAAGCGGTATGGCCGAGGGCAACGCTGGCAAGTGGAGCGCTGCCATGCCGAACGTTCCGCTACCGTGTGTAACGCATTGATCTCAGCCGCGGCCCGTGCGCAAGCCGGCCCCGATTCACCGTCCGGTCCCGAGGTGATGACCTGTCGCCGCCCGGCGGACAGGCTGAAGCGGTCATTCTTCCTAATCCCGGGCGGCCACGTCCCCGGCTCCGGTTCCGTAGCCGGCGCTGCTCAGTATCCGGCGCAGGTCGACAACCGTCTGGGTGTCGATGTCCTTATGCGCGGGAGGTTCGAAGTATTCGGTCTCAGATCCGACCGTGGCCGCGACCATGCCATCGTGGTTCTGTACCACCGAGCCGACCGCCTCCAGCAGCGAGACCACCGAATGCCACTCGATGTTATGGCTCACGGGATGCTGGAAGATTTGGCGCAGCGTATTCCGGTGATGGTTATTGAGGTGCACAGGCTCTGACGGTGATGACATCCGTGCTCCCCTCGGTCCCTGTCACGATAACCCCGAGCGTAGTCCCATCCGGGCTCAGGACCAGCGACCCTCCCGCGATCCAGCGTTCGAAGGTAGCAGCGTGCTCCGGCGCCCAGCGGCCGTCCAGGGCATTGTCCCGTTGCGGAGCCGCGCGAGGATGGTGTTTGCATCGGCAACGGTGGGGACGATCGAGAGAGTTTTGTCCTACCGGCGGCAGTTCCGCAGCACTTTATGACGAGAAGTAGGGGCGAGCATGGCAACCGAGCTGGTGCTCCTCGGGACGGCGGGCGCACCCATGCCCGTGGCCGGCCGCGCGGGGATCTCCTCAGCACTCATCGTCGGCGAACGAGTCTTCGTCGTCGACTGCGGTCGCGGGTCGCCGTCCGCCTTCGCCGCCGCGGGACTCGACTTCTCCCGCCTGGAGGCCGTGTTCCTGACCCACCTGCATGCCGACCACACCGGTGATCTGGCCGGCCTGCTCCTTTACCCGTGGGGCGGCCGCGTCGGCGATAACGGCCCGCTCGCGCCGATCCGCGTCTACGGGCCGTCGCGGCCCCAGGCGCTGCCAGCAGGCGATGCCACCTTCCATCGTCAGACCACGATCCACCCGGAACTACCGGCCCCCGGCACGGCGGACCTGGTCGAGAACATCCTGGCCGGCTACGCCTACCATCTGAACGTCATGCCGCTGGATGCCCACATGCCGGACGCGGGCGCGCTCGTCCGGGGAATCGACATTCATGTTGCGAAACGGACCGAGGCCATCACCCAGGTTCCGGTCGTCGTTTTCGACGACGGAGTTGTCCGGGTCACCGCCGTCGCCGTAACGCACGGCCGCGCGGTTCCGGCGCTTGCGTACCGTTTCGACACGGCGGACGGCTCGGTCGTGTTCTCTGGTGACACCACCGTGAACGGCGATCTCATCGCCCTGGCCCAGCGGGCCGATATCCTCGTCCACTGCGTTGCCGATCTCGGCTACCTCGAGCGGCACGGCGCCGGCCGTGCCGAGCTGGACCGGATGGCCAGGGCGCTTACCGACGTCACCCAGGTTGGAGACGTCGCCGAACGCTCCCGGGCCCGCGAACTCATTCTCAGCCATTACCTTCCGGCGGAACCGGGCACGATCACCGAAGCGGACTGGGCGCACCGCGCCGGGCGGGGCTTCAGCGGCAGGACCACCGCAGGCCGCGACGGCCTGCGCAGAGCCCTCCCTCGCGTTCATTCGTGAGCACCCAACCGCGTGCAGAATGGACGGCGTGTCAATAATCGGCATCAAGGAAGCTAGGTAATAGATCTGGTTCATAGCAGCGCCGCAATAGACGGGATGTCATAGCCAGGTCAATGGTTTGCGCGGGCCCGGGAGCCGGGCTCGGTCTGGAGAAGGTGCCAGCGTGGCGGCCTAAAGCCACGACAACGCAGAGCAGCGGCCCGCCATTATGCGGGTGCTTCCTCCAGCGTGGGCGTGTCCACCAGGTAACGCTCGCAGATGCGGGCCCAGGTGCCGTACTCGTCCACCAGCCCCGCGATGTCCTTCACCGAGGCCCGCTTGGCGAACTCCCGCATGAACGAGCACTGCTCCGCGCTGTAGTTTTTCGCATTGATGCCGGCCAGCCCGGCCAGGTCACCGGGAGGAATCGGCCCGTCCTGGTACACGCGGTTCAGCGCCCGGCCCGCCTCGTGCCGCGCCGTCATCACCGTGACAAGCGCCGCGCGCAGCGCCTGGCTGCCCGCGTGCTGTCGGGCGTAGCACCGCCTCACGTCGTCCGTAACATTTGTCATACTCCCAGCATATCGCAGCAAATTCGCGCATAAGGACGAGCCAGGCGCCCAGGGGAAAGAGCAACGATCGGCGTCAAGGGTGGCGGTTTATTCCGGCCGCGTACCTTCTGCGGCGCAGAGGATGCGGGCGGCAGCGGTAATTCGCGGCGAGGGCTAAGAACGCTCAGGCTGTCTTCGCCTTCGGGCGGGTGGTCGACGAGCCATGGGGATCGATCCGGCTGGGCAAGGGCGAGGTCAGCCTCGGCGACATCGGTGCGGTCCCGGGAGCGGCGTTGATCTTCGTTTCGGCGAAGCTGAAGGCGGCGCTGAACGGAATCTGGGGGCCGCTGCTGGGCTTCAGCGAGGAGAGCCTTTTCCCGGATTTCGATGGCTTCGCTCTCGCGCACGGCGTCGACAAGCCATTCCCCGCTGGGTTCGTTACGGACACCGCCGGCTCCTAAGCTCGGTGCCGGGCGCCGTTCGCAGTTGATCCAGGCCACACCTATGCCGGGATTCGCGGCACTGATGACGTCGCTGGACAGCGAGTCGGCGCTGTGCGGAGAGGATGGGCGCTGTGCGGAGAGGAGTCGTTGATGGATTTGGGTCTGCGTGGCAGCCGTGTGCTGATCACCGGGGGAAGCCGGGGCATTGGCCTGGCGGTCGCTGACGCCCTGGCCGCCGAGGGAGCAGCCGTTGGGCTGGTCGCCCGTGACGCCGCCGGCCTGGTCGCTGCCGCGCAGTACCTGAGCCGCCATGGCGTGCCGGTGGCTACCGCGGCGGCCGATGTGACCGGCACGGCCGCGCTGGGCCGGGCGGTGGAGGAGATCGCCGCCGAGTTCGGTGGCCTGGATCACCTGGTCGCGAATGCGGGCGGCACCGTCGGCGGCGGCAACCTGGGCAATGCCGCTGCCGGTGAGTTCACCGCGACGTTCGCGCTCAACGCCGGGCACGCCGCGGAACTGATCCGGGCGGGGCTGCCCTGGCTGCGGGCCAGCGGCTACGGCGCGGTGGTGATCGTCTCCTCGATCACCGGTATGCGGCCCGCGCCGCGTACCGCGTATGCGGCCGCCAAGGCCGCGGAGATCCAGCTCGCCGCGACCGCCGCGCAGGAACTGGCCCCCGCGCGGATCCGCGTCAACGCCGTCAGTCCGGGCTCCATTGTGTTTCCCGGCGGTTCCTGGGAAACCTTCGCCCGCGACCATCCCGCCGACTTCGACACCTTCGTGGCCACCCAGTTTCCCTTCGGCCGGCTGGGGCAGCCGCAGGAGGTCGCCGACGTGGTTGCCTTCCTGCTGTCGGAACGGGCCTCGTGGATCACCGGGGCCAACATCGTCGTCGACGGCGGCCAGCGCTACCCCAGCGCCCGCCGATTCGACTAGCCGCCAGGCTCGCGCACGCGGCGCCGCCGATGCCGTTCGTGCAGGGCAACGCGGACACGATCAACCCGCCGTCGGCGAGCGTGCAGCTGTATGGCACGGACGGGGCGGGGACCAGGTATTACCTCAACCTTCTCGGCGCCAGCCATCTGACCCGTACCAGGGAGCGAACCCGGTGAAGGCCGTCGTCGGCCGCGTCACCCTGGCTTTCTACGACCGGTACGTGCCCGGCCAGACCGGTGCTGCGGCGGCGATGACGCAGGCCGGCAACGTCGGCGGTATCGCCTCCCTGGTCAGCGGCGGCCACATCCCGCGTAACGCGGGCTGATCGGCCGCCCGGGGCCGCCCCTGCGGCCCCGCGCGGCAGCTACCCTTTCGACGGCTCCACCAGGGCAGCAAGATTCTCGAGCGCCATCCGCGTGCCCATCTCGTTGTCGGAGGCGGGAACGCCCCGCGGCAGCCCTTCGTGCACGACGAGGACCTCGGTGCCGCCGTCCACGTCGGTCAGCGTCGTCGTGATCGTCATCTCGCCGGACAGATCCGGGTCCGCCGTCTCGAACTCGAGTACCTCGACGACCTGCTCGTCCGGCACCAGCCGCGCGAAGTGCCCGTGATACGTATCGGTGTGCGCGGCAGACTTGCCGGGCGCGTCCGGCGCGTCCGGCGCGTCGTAGGCGAGCGATACCCGGAACGAGCCGCCTTCGCGGGCCTCGAATTCACGCACCTCGCTGGTCATGCCGTTCGGCACCCTCCACTTCGCGATCGCTCGCGCCTCGAGAAGGGCCCGGTAGATATCCGCGCGGGGAGCGTCGATGCGCCGCGCGACACGGGTCGAAGTCACGCCGTGAAGGGTACTTCTCCCGGCCGCCCGGCGCATGCGGCGACTTGACGACTCTTAAGCTTTCCTGCACAAGTCGGAGCGCGTGGGCGCAGGCCCCGAATCCCCTCACGAGGCGCCGGCCGCTTTGCCGAGACGTTCCGCCAGGGCCTTCAGCGCCGGAACGAGCTCCGGCGGATCGAGAACCTCGAAATCAAAGCCCTTCGCGCCGACGAAGAGCGCAAGTTCGTCCAGCGAGTTGGACCCGGTATGCAGGACGCACTGGTCTTCACCCGCGGCTTCCAGCCGCCCAGTGGCGGGGGAGGAGCGCCGCGAAACGTCCTCCAGCGGAGCATGAATAAGGATGCGCGCCTGGTACCGGTAAGGCGCGGAGGAGATGGAATGCGAGACGTACGCCGCCATGTCCTCGGCGGGCGGCGGACGTGGCGTGAAGCGGTGCCCCGGCGGCCCGAGCGGGCCCTGGATGCGGTCCAGGCGGAAGGTCCGCCAGTCGCCCCGGTCGGTATCCCAGGCCACCAGATACCAGCGGCGCGGGGTGTGGACCAGGCGATGCGGCTCGACATTGCGCGTGGTCACGCCCCGGCCAGCGCTGTCGCGGTCAGCGCTGTCGCGGTCAGCGCTGTCGCGGTCAGCGCTGTCGCGGTCAGCGCTGTCGCGGTCAGCGCCGTCCCGGTCAGCGCCGTCCCGGTCAGCGCCGTCGCGGCCAGCGCCGTCCCGGCCGAGGTAACGCAGCCGCAGCCGCCGCTGGTCCCGGCAGGCCGCCGCGACTTCGGTGAGCAGTCCGGGGTCCACAGCCTCGCGCGGGGATCCCGGTCCGGCCAGCGGGATCGTCGTGGTGTGGAAGGCGGTGATCCGGTGCCGCAGCCGGGACGGCAGCGTCTGCTGGAGCTTGGTCAGCGCCCGCAGTGAGATCTCCTCCAGCCCAGCCACGCTGCCGGTCGCCGCGGAATGCAGGCTGATCGCCACCGCCACCGCCTCCTCATCGTCCAGCAGCAGTGGCGGCAGGGCCGCGCCGACGCCGAGCCGGTAACCGCCCGCCGTGCCCGGTGTCGCGTCCACCGGATAGCCCAGGTCACGCAGCCGGTCGATGTCCCGGCGCACGGTCCGCAGGCCGACGCCGAGCCGATCGGTGAGCTCGGCGCCGGTCCAGTCGCGCCGTGACTGCAAGAGCGAGAGCAGCCGGAGAAGGCGAGCCGAGGTCTCCAACATGGCCTGAATTCTCGCACCTATTGGTGCCAGAACCTGACACCAATTGCTCCTACCGTCGATGTATGACGAACAGCGACAGCGCCTCGGCGCAGCAGAACGCCGCCCACACCGCCATCGACTCCCGCACCGACTCCGCCCCTGCGGCCGGGATTCGGCCGTACCGCATCGGCGTCCCGCAGGCCCGGATCGACGACCTCCGCGACCGCCTGGACCGGACCCGCTGGGCCGGTGACCTGCCTGGCACCGGCTGGGAGCGCGGCGTTCCCACCCCCTATCTGCGCGAGCTCGCCGCCTACTGGGCCCACGAGTATGACTGGCGCGCCCAGGAGGCGGCGCTCAACGCCTACCCGCAGTTCATCACCACGATCGACGGAGCCGACGTGCACTTGCTGCACGTGCGCTCCGCCGAACCCGGCGCCACGCCCTTGCTGCTGCTGCATGGCTGGCCGGGCTCGGTCGTGGAGTTCCTCGACATGATCGGCCCGCTCACCGACCCGGCCGCGCACGGCGGCGACCCGGCCGATGCCTTCCACCTGGTGATCCCGTCGCTGCCCGGCTACGGATTCTCCGGGCCGCTGACCGAGACCGGCTGGACGGATGGCCGCACCGCCGCAGCGCTGACCGAACTGATGGCCCGGCTCGGCTATGACCGCTTCGGCGCCCACGGCGGGGACGTGGGAGCCTTCATCGCCCCGCTGATGGGCCGCCTGGCCCCCGACCAGGTCATCGGCGTGCACGTCAACGCGCTGGTCACCTTCCCCTCCGGCGACCCGGCCGACATGGCCGCACTAACCGAGACCGAACGCGCCCGGCTCGCCGCGATGGAGCAGTGGCAGCAGCGCTCCGGGGCGTACATGCAAGTCCAGGGCACGCGGCCGCAGACCATCGGGCAGTCGCTGGTCGATTCCCCAGCGGGGCTGCTCGCCTGGATCGTGGAGAAGTTCCAGGACTGGACCGATCCGGCCGCCAAGCTGCCCGAGGATGCCGTCGACCGCGATCGCATCCTCACCGACGTCAGCATCTACTGGTTCACCGCCACCGCCGCCTCGGCCGCCCACACCTACTACGAGCGCTTCAATGATCCGAGCATGTGGATGCCCAAGGAGCGCTCTACCGTGCCGACCGCAGTGGCGGTCTTCACCACCGACATCACCGTCCGCCGGTTCGCCGACAAGCTGAACAACGTCGCCCACTGGTCGGAATTCAGCCGCGGCGGCCACTTCGCCGCCCTCGAAGCCCCCGACCTCCTCACGGCCGACATCCGGGATTTCTTCCGCACCCTCGGCCTTCAACGGCCGATCTGATTCGCCGCTGCTCTTCCGGCGCCGCAGACCTATTTAGCCGAACGGACATGGCCGCGAGCTGAGCACCATGCGGCCCCGTCCGCACCTCGGCTCTAACTAACCGCCGGGAGGGCGGCGCTGGACGGCCCGTAAGCCGGGTGGATGTTTCGTCACCCAGGCCGAGGTCCTACGCGTTCAGCCGGAATCGGTGCCGGTTCCGCGACGGTGGCGTCCGGGGCCCGCCCCGACAGGGCCCGCATGTTGCCCCTCGGGAGCACCAGTCCGGCGACTACCGCGGCCACCACGAAGATCAGTGCCGAGTACCCGAACGCTGTGGTGTAGCTGTGCAGCGCGGCCGCCTGCAGGTTCGCCGGCGTTATCGTCCGGCCCACCAGGTATGCGGTGGCGGCGCCGGCGGCGAGCGTGTTGAGCAGGGCCGTGCCGACCGAACCGCCCACCTGCTGGGCGGTGTTGAGGGTGGCCGATCCCACCCCGGCGTCGTGGGGCTTGAGCCCCAGGGTGCCGGTGCTGAATGAGGGGGCCAGACTCAGGCCGAACCCGAGGCCCAGCAGCACGAGGTAGGGCAGCACCTGGCTCACATACGAGCTGTGCAGCCCGACTCCATGCAGGAGGTACAGCGCAGCCGCGTTCATGAGCAGCCCGATCGGCACGATCACCTTGGGACCGAATCGCGGCAGCAGCACCCGGTTGGACACCTGCGCCATCGCCACGAGCCCGGCGATCATGGGGAGAAAGGCGAAGCCGGTTTTGACGGGGCTGAACCTGAGTGTCTCCTGCAGGTAGTAGGTGAGGAACAGGAAGACCCCGAACAGCCCCATGCTGGCGAACAGCATGGCCAGTATCGAACCGCCTCTCGTCCTGTTCAGCACGATCCGTGGCGGCAGCAGCGGGTGCCGCACCCGGGGCTCGAGCAAGGCGAAGCCGGCCAGCAGGATCACCGCGAAGACCAGGAAACCAATGGTGAAGGGGTTGCTCCAGGCGGTGGTCTCGGCGTGAGAGAAGCCGTAGACCAGGCAGAAGAGACCGCTGGTGACCAGGAGAAGCCCGCCAATGTCCAATGGATCGCGGTCGGCGGCCTTGTCGTTCTTCAGCCAGGCCACCGCGCCGGCAGTCGCAAAGGCGGCAAAGACCAGATTGATGTAGAGGGTCCAGCGCCATGACGCGTAGGAAGTGAGGACCCCGCCCAGTAGCAGTCCCAGTGCCCCGCCGGCTCCGGCGATGCCGCCGTAAATGGCGAACGCCTTCGCGCGTTCACGGAAGTCGGTGAAGGTGGTGGTCAGCAGGGCCAGGACCGACGGGGCGAGCAGTGCGCCGAAGGCGCCCTGCACGGTTCGGGCGGTCACTAGCATCGGGAAGTTAACCGAGGCTCCGCCGATGGCCGAGGCCCCGGCGAACCCGGCCAGCCCGATGATCAGTGTCCGCTTACGCCCGAAGATGTCGCCGATCCGGCCGCCGAGCAGGAGAAGGCTGCCGAAGGCGAGCGCGTAGGCGGTCACGACCCACTGGCGGTCGGCGTTGGAGAAGGCGAGCGCGTGCTGGGCCGTAGGCAGCGCGATGTTGACGACGGTGTTGTCCAGGATGACCATCAGCTGGGCGACGCCCAGGACGGCCAGAATCCACCACCGCCTAGCGTGGTTCGCCGCATGGTCGGTCGTCTCCGCCACCTCCGGCGGCGCGGTGCCCGGTGGGCTCATCGATTCCTCCTTTGACTGGGACAATGCGACCTCTCCGCTCCATTCGGGCTCTAACGCTTATGCATGACGTAACAGCCACCGGCGGGAAAACGGTGCCGCTTGAGCATCCCCAATCCGGTCTGGCCGGTCCCCGACGGCTTCTGCTGAGGAAGCCAGCCCGCGGTCAGGGCGGCGGGGGCGGGCTTCCAGTCCTGTTTGCTCTCACGAAGGACTGGAAGCCCGCTGCGGCACCCGGCGCGCAGACAGGTCAGAGCACGGCGCGCTGGAGAACCGACTCCGGGCGCGAGAGCCGTCGGCGACCCTGGCCCGCGGCGGCCCTGTGGTCCCGTCAGCCTGGCGGTCCATGGTGCTGTATTCGTCAGCACCATGAACCCGAGCGCGCCGCCGACCTGCAGCGCAAGCGAGCCGCTCGATCACCGCGAGCGACGCGGCGTTGCCCTCGTCGACCTCAGGCCTGCGGAGGCGGCCAGTCGCCGGGCAGTTCGTTCAGCCGCCGGGCGTAGTCGCCAGGATCGAACCGCCGATGCTCCTGCACGGCCCGGTAAAGGTCGTCGCCGACCACGGCTGCGATCATGTGTATGGTGCTGTGCCAGTCGTAGCCGAGGGCGCTGAGCCGCTGGACCGTCTGCCATGTCTCGGGCGGGTCATCGGCCAGCAACTGGCTCGCGACAACCTGATGCAGCGCGATGTGCAGCCTCGGGCTGAACGGCTCACCGTCGGTGATCATCTCTTCGTCGCTGCGGAGCGCGTCTTCGAGTTCCGTGTGCTGCGCCTCGATCAGGAACGTGAGTTCGTCCTCATCCGAAGGATCCAGTGGCTCGAGATCGAGTCCCTGGTGGGTGCCGTGCCCTGGGGGTATCGCCCAAGATCGCCGGGCGCCGGGCGCCGGCGCATCAAACCAGCAGTCCGTCTCCCCGGCCTCCAGCATCAGTTCGTCCCCGGGCGGCGGCACAAGGCCGGGCGGTCCGCTGCGGCCTGCTGCCGAGCGATGGACCGGTTCACGGCGCCGGCCGCGGCCGGGCGGGCGTCCTCGGCTTCGTGGACTCATCGCGCGATTGTCTCAGCGTCAGGAGGGCCATGTCACGCGCAAGCGCATGGCCCGCGGCTTTGTGCTCCATGGTCGCGATCCGGGGATGCCCGCCCGGCCGGGTGGCGTAGCCAGGCAGGACGACAGCATCAGCAGGCCCGGGCAGCCGCGGCTCGATCCGGGCACTCTCGTTATCAGGGAGCAAATATGTATCCGAACGCGATCGAAGCCGTCGTTCGCGAAATACCAGAGCCGAAGGTGAGTACCGTATCGTTGTCGACCGCGGGCGGTACAGGGACGAGCTGGTCGTCGAAGTCGAGCGGCCGGACGGCGTGTCACCCGATGCGGGGCCCGTGCGCAGGAGCCGCCTGGAGCGGCGATTCAAGGAGGTGCTGATGGTGCGCACCGTTGTCCGGGTGATCGAGCCGAGCAGCTACGACGGGCAGATGTTCAAAGCGCGGCGCGTGACCGAGCGGCCCAGCCTGTGAACAGCCAGCCTGCGCCCCGCTCGGGTACCGGCTTGCCGTCAGTCATCGCCCTTGGCCAGGACCGCCCCAACCTCTCCGGAACCGCCTTCATCGCCCCTGGTGCCGTGCTCATCGGACGCGTCACCATCGGCGCTGAGGCGAGCGTCTGGTACGGGGCCGTGCTCCGCGCCGACCGTGACACCATCTCCGTCGGCGAGCGCAGCAACGTGCAGGACGGGTGTGTCCTGCACGCCGATCCCGGCGTGCCGCTGTCGGTTGGCTCAGACGTCACCATCGGCCACAACGCGACACTCCACGGGTGCACCGTCGAGGATCTGGTCCTCATCGGCATGGGTGCGATCGTGCTCAACGGGGCCCGCGTGGGGCGTTATTCGATCATCGCCGCCGGTACGGTGCTCGCCGAAGGGCAACACGTCCAGGAGGGAGTGCTGGTGGCGGGGGTGCCGGGCAGGGTCCGGCGTGACCTGTCCGAAGCAGAGCGCGCAGCGATCGAGCGCAACGCCGCCACGTACGTTGAGCTTTCCCAGCGGCATGGCCGCAATGAAGCGTGAGATGCGGAGTCGCCGGCCCAGGTGACCGGCTGCACCCTCCAGCGGTACGTCGCGGCTGAACCGCCGCGTGCGGCCGTCCCCCCGCCCTCTCGGGCCACTGCGCCGGATTGGGTGTACAAGGAAAGTCATGGGCAGACGCGCGCTTGTTCTGGGCGGCGGTGGTGTCACCGGCGTTGCCTGGGAGACCGGCCTGATCGCCGGGCTGGCCGACCTGGGCATCGACCTGGCCGCGGCTGACGTGATCGTCGGGACATCGGCCGGCTCGGTTGCCGGGGCCGACCTCACCTCCGGGCAGGACCTTGAGGCGCTGTACCAGGCCCAGCTCGCGCCGCCTGCGCCCGAGCCCGCCGCGCGGATGGGCGGGGGCGTCATCGGCAGGCTGGTGTGGGTCATGAGCACCAGCCGGGACCCGGTGCGGGCGCGGGCACGGATCGGCCACTGGGCGCTGGCCGCGCGCACCATGCCCGAGGCCGACCGGCGCAAGGTAATCGAGGCCCGGCTGCGGGCCGGCGACTGGCCCGCCAAGATGCTCGAGGTGACCGCCGTGGACGCGCGGACCGGCGAGTTCGTGGTGTTTGATTCCGCTGGTGACGCCGGCCTGGTGGATGCGGTTGGTGCCAGCTGCGCGGTGCCCGGAGTCTGGCCGCCGGTCACCATCGGGGACCGCCGTTTCGTGGACGGCGGCGTGCGCTCGATAGCCAACGCCGACCTGGCGGCCGGCTACGAGCAGGTGGTTATCGTCGCACCGGTGGCCAAAGGCATCGGCCACATGACCAGCCCCCGCCGGCAGGCCGCCGCACTGGCCGCGGCCGGAGCCAGCGTCGTGCTGGTGCGGCCGGACCGCGCGGCCATGCACGCCATCGGGCGCAACGTGCTTGACCTGTCGCGCCGGGCGGCAGCGGCGACGGCCGGCCGGGCCCAGGCCGCGGCGGAAGCGGCTGCGGTCCGGGCGGTCTGGCAGGCCGATGACGGGCCGGCCGCCTCCTAGGAGCGCGCTGAAACCTCGGCAGCCGGTCAGTCCGTGAGGCCGGCTGTTGCGAGCCGAGGTGCGCGATGCCAGCATGTGGCCATGGCTGACTGGCTGCCGTTTTACCGTTCCTGGGCCGACGAATGGCAACGGAACTGGTCAGAGGTTTTGTCCGCGTCCTCGGCCGCGGCCGCCTCGGCCGGCATGCCAAGGCCAGGAACCTTTCCCGGTGACCTGTTCTCAATGATGGTGGGCGCGGCGCGTTCCTGGCTGATCGGGAAGAAGCGGGCGTTCCGGTTTCGCGGGCATGACTTGACCATGTTGCTGGCAGACATTTCGGTGGAAGGCTCGGATCTCGCCCGGGCCGTGGGCCAGTACGGCCAGGTCACCATCTCCGCACGAGACATCGGCTGGGGTGGCTACCAGCTTGAGCGGATGGAGATCGAGGCGAGGAACGTGCATGTCAGGCCGGGCCCGCGGCCGATGCTGGTGGCCGCGCCCGTGCTCTGTGAGGCGCTGGTCCCCGCCTGGGCCGCGTCCCGCTGGCTGGCCACCATGTTGCCCCGGCTCAACCTGACTTTGCAGGCGGGCATCCCGCAGATCGCCGTCGCGGGCGCGCCCTGGGCGCGCGTAGAGGTGGAAGCGGGCGCTCAGGGGCGGTCGATCAGCATCCAGCCACGCGCCTTGCACCTGCGTGACCGGCGCTTGTCGTTGCGTTCCCCGGCCTTTCACGTGTCCTTGCCGGTGCTGCCCGGCGGCATCACGCTCACCTCGGTAACGCCCGCGCCGGGGGGCTTCGTCCTGCGCGGGATGGTCAGCGAATGGCAGCGGCCGCTGTCACCGGATGACATCGAGCGGCTGCTGTCCGTGATGCGCGGCGGAAAGGACCGCCTCGACCTCTGAGGGGCGCGGACGCGGAAATCGCTGGGATCGGGACGGCGCTGGCCACGAGGGGCGAGCCGCGGATGTAGGCTGAGGGGCCGAACGGCCCGGCCAGGCGGGACCTCGGGCCCCAGCGCGCGCTGACGCGCCAGGACGAGGCTAACGAAACGAAACAGCACGCGAATGGCGGAGGCGACTATTTATGACAACCGGCAGCGGGCCGGCGAACAGCCGGGACGCGCTAAGGGCCTTGCCCGACCGGGCGTCCCTGGCCCCCAAGCCCGCTGTCCACGAGCACGCCCTGCGGACGCTCAGCCCAGCCGAGTGCTTCGACCTGCTGGAACCGGGTGGCATCGGCCGCGTCGGGTTCACGTCCGCGGACGGAATCATGATGCTGCCGGTCAACTTCGCCGTAACGAGAAAGACCATTATCTTCCGCACCGCACCGGACACGCTGCTGGCTCTGTACGCCGACGGCCAGGTCAGCTTCGAGGTAGACCGCTTCGACGAGGCAGTCCATGAAGGCTGGAGCGTCCTGGCGCAAGGTCACGCGCACGAGGTCACTGATGAGCGTGAAGTCAAGCACCTTGAGGACGGAACGCACCTCGAGCCGTGGGCAGCCGGCGCCCGCGACGTGTATGTACGCATCACGCCGACCCGGATCAGCGGGCGGCACATCCAGCAGCTGAGCCCCCCGATGCCGGCGCGGAACCTCAGCTTAGGCCCGCTGCCCTGAGCCAGTTGCTCCCTACTGGCGAGTAACCGGTTGTGGGTGTCACACGGCGGTCAAGCCCGGCAGTGACTCATCGGAAGCTGATCCGGGCGGTCGCTCCCGGTCGGCCGTCACACCACCACCACAGCCGCCGCGCCCCGGGCCTCGACGCGTTCATCGCGCTTGACTGGCGCGGCAACCGGTCCGCCGGCATCGAGATCCTCGACGCCAGCACCATCCTCCCCGCCAGCCTCCCTCGATCAGGCCGAGATCATCGGCCAGCGCGGGCCGCGGGCCGCGGCCCGGCAGCGGGCCTGGGAACCCGCTGGCGACACTGACCGTCTTCGCTGGTCACGGTGCCGGCGGCAGCGGGGGAGCCACCGACGTTACTGCCGCGGGCTGGCAACGCCGGCTCGAATACGGGCGCTGACATGGTTATTGAGGCTATTGATGCTCATATAAAGCCGATCTTGAGGCAGTCATCATACGGTCATCATACGGTCATCATACGGCCATCTGGCGGGACGCGGCCCGCTCTTCACCGAGTGAATGTTACAGATATATTGCAAGCATATTTCAGACTCTGGTATGCATATTACGAAAGCTCACGATTCGCCGGGCGCACGTGACCTGAAGCCCGCACTAACGGGACCTTTGACTCTGCGGCGGCCATAGCTCCGGCGGGAATGTGGACAGCACGTGCTCTTACTTCCTAAATGCACAATCATTAACCTGCATATATTTATCTCGTCAAAATGTGAGGAGTCGTATCATGACCAGGCGCATCCTCGTGGCTGACCGAGTCCCGACCAGCGACATCCAGCTGGCCAGGTGGGTGAGCGAGATAGCGGAGCTGACCAGGCCTGATCACATCGAATGGTGCGACGGCTCATACCCTGAATGGGAGCGTCTGACCGATCTCCTGGTCGAGCAGGGCACCTTTACCCGGCTCAACCCGCGGATCCGGCCGAACAGCTTCCATTGCGCCTCCGATCCGAGCGACGTGGCGCGCGTCGAGGACAGGACCTTCATCTGCTCGGAAGAGCAAGAGGACGCCGGGCCGACGAACAACTGGATCGCCCCGGACGAGATGCGGAAGACTCTCGCTG
>Ga0181521_10003700_pt1 | contig 17843 bp, 12 predicted proteins | sample PEATcosm2014_Bin_32_FD_119764 | JGI IMG/M metagenome (GOLD analysis project Ga0181521, IMG submission 119764) | Peatland microbial communities from MTU Mesocosm Facility, Houghton, MI, USA - PEATcosm2014_Bin02_60_metaG | ecosystem: Environmental > Terrestrial > Soil > Wetlands > Peat | place... | reverse complement strand
TGAGCCAGCTGAGCCAGGAGCTCGGGAACTACGTCCGCGTCTTCCTGGTGACCATCCGGCGCAAGCTGGAGCCCGACCCCGCCCACCCCCGCTATTTCATTACGGAGCCAGGCTGCGGAATCCGCTTCCTGCCATCGGGCCTGCCGCAGGCCGACGGCGTTGTACCAGGCCCGGAGCCGGAGGCCGACGGCGTTGTACCAGGCCCGGAGCCGCCGCCCGGCCAGGCGGGCAGGCCACGCGCCGTGCGGGCCGTGGCCCCGGCGGTGTGTGAGTAGCGCCAAAGGTCAGCCGCCGTCCGCACCCCCCGGTGACAGCTCCCGGTCTGCGCCGTCCCGAGGGGAACCACGCCCAGCGGGGGCGGCCGCCCCGGATGCGCCGTCGCGGGGCAGCTCCCGGCGGGCGATGACGTGGACGTCGATGCCGAACGCGCGCGCCTCCCGGATGACCCGCTGGACGTTCGACCCGCCCCCGGTTAGCTGCTGCCACCGGCTGCGCCGGCTGGATCCGATCACGATCTGAGTGATCTGATGCTGTCGGGCGAACCTGGCGATGGCCTGCGCGGGATCGTCGTCTCTTAGCTCGTGCCAGCGGGCGCCGACGTCCGACGCCAGCTCCCGCAGCCGGTCAATCGCCTGCCGGTCCTCGCGCTGGCTGCCGTCGTCGGCGATGACGTGGACAACGTCGAGTTCTCCCTTGACGCGGGCTGTCATCCGGGCCGCGCGCCGGATCAGCACGCCGGTCCCGGGCTCCGACGTGACGGCCACCATGAGGCGCTCCGTCGTCTCCCACAGGACGTTGGTTTCGTGCCGCCGGAGGTACTCGAGGAGCTCCTCGTCTGTCTCGTCGGCCAGGAACCGGAGGGCCAGCTCCCGCAGGGCGATCAGGTTGTCGGTACGGAAGAAGTGCGCGAGAGCCTGGGGGACCCGCTCCTTCGGGTAGACATTGCCGTGCAGCATCCGGCGGCGCAGTTGCTCTGGTGAGGAATCGACCAGCTCGATCTGGTTGGCCTTGCGCACCACCCAGTCCGGTAGCCGTTCGCGGACCTGCGCCCCGGTCATCTGCTCGACCTCATCGGCGATGCTCTCGAGGTGCTGGATGTTGACCGTGCTGATGACGTCGATCCCCGCGCCCAGGATGTCCATGACATCCTGCCAGCGTTTCTCATGCCGGCCGGATCCGGGCACATTGGTGTGGGCCAGCTCGTCGACCAGGGCGATCTTGGGCCGTCGCTGCAGCACCGCGTCGAGATCCATCTCCTCCAGGAGGCACCCCCGGTATTCGACGGCCTTACGCGGAATGACCTCGAGGCCGTCGATCAGCTCCTCGGTGTGCTGCCGCTTGTGGCATTCGACGAACCCGACGACGACGTCGGCGCCCCGCTCCCGCCGGCGCTGGCCCTCGCAGAGCATCGCGTAGGTTTTGCCGACGCCCGCGACCGCGCCCAGGTAGAGGCGGAAATGGCCGGCCGCTTCGACCACGCCGTCGGTGTCCGCATCCACCGCTACCGGCCCGGTCACGCCGTGGCCGGTGGAGTGCACGGGCGGGCCGGGATGGCCGCAGGTGCCCTGGTGGCACAATGGCGGCATGGCCGGCCTGGCGGCGGCCGGTCGCGTCGGGCCAGCGGCGGCCATGCCGTGCTTGATCTGGGCTGTGGAGGTCGTATGACCGTCGTTGAAGGCATCCTTCTCGCTGTCTCTATCGCGGTGTTTCTGTACCTGGGTGTCGCCATGTTCAAGCCTGAGCGGTTCTAGACGCGCACTCCCGGGTCTTCCGCTATCAGGAGCCCTCGGACCCGCTCCAGGCTCTGACGGCGGCGGAGTTCCAGTTCCCCGTCTGCCCGCCTGGTCGGTGAGACCGACGCCCGGGCGGCGCACCACTGCGACAGCAACGGCAGCGACCGCTGATCAGCGCGGCCGAGGTCCAGCAGCAGAGTCGCCGACCGCTCACGGTGGGCCGGCCATTCGACGAGCACCAGAACCAGTGCAGGTTCGCCGGGGATGTTCTGCGGGACGACGGCACGCAGATTCAGCTCCGGCCAGTCAAGCACGGAGACGGGCCGGGGCGTGCCGACCTTTTCGGCTAGCGCCAGCGCGTCCAGAGTGCCGACATGCACCAGGCGCGCCGTCCACGCCAGCCCGGCGGCGATGATGAGCAGGCAGCCCCCTGCCAGCGCGGCAGCGGCTATCATGTAATGACAGTAAGCCCGGCCGTCACCGTAGGCTAGCCTTGGCCGCTGGCCCATCCTGGCCCTCTCCCGGCAGGCGTGACCCGCGTCGCCGGAGGCCCACCCGGCGCGGCTGCTTTCCTGGACACGTTTCCCGTACATGGCGTCACGGAACGTGTTCCCCTCAGCGAGGCCCGTTAGGAAGCTGCTAAAACACGCGGGAAATCAGCGTTTAGATGTTAGCGGTGCGTTATGGGCTATGGTCGGCGGACCGGCGGAGCGATTGACTTCCACCGGAAGGTCTGCTGATGATCCGCGGCGACTTGCTCCCCGGGACACGGGCTCCGGGGGCCAGCCGCCCGGAGCCTGACGACGGGCGCACGCGATGTCTGATGTATTTCTGATCGCCACCATCGTGGTTTTCTTCGTATCGCCCCGCCGCCGGAAACCCGGCCGCCGAAGGTCCGCACCCGCCCCGCCAGCTCCTTGTTGGAGCCATCCATCCTGCGCCGCGCCGTCCGTGCGGCGTTCGTGAAACTCGATCCCCGCAACATGATCCGCGTCCCGGTCATGTTCGTGGTCGAGATCGGCAGCGTCATCACCACCGTCCAGTTCTTCGCCCAGCCCAGCCTGTTCGTCGGGCTGATCACGCTGTGGTTGTGGGCGACCGTGCTGTTCGCGAACTTCGCCGAGGCGGTCGCCGAGGGCCGGGGCAAGGCCCAGGCAGATACCTTGCGCCGCAGCCGCCAGGAGACGTCCGCCTTCCTGCTGCTCGCTGACGGAAACGTTAAGGAGATCCCGTCCACCCAATTGAAGGTTGGTGATCTGTCCGTCGTCACGGCCGGGCAGGTCATCCCCGGTGACGGCGACGTGGTGGAGGGGCTGGCCACCGTCGATGAGTCGGCGGTCACCGGAGAGTCGGCCCCGGTCATCCGGGAGTCGGGCGGTGACCGCTCCGCCGTGACGGGAGGCACCACGGTCCTGTCCGACCGGATCGTGGTCCGGATCACCTCCAACCCGGGCGAAACGTTCCTGGACCGCATGATCGCCCTGGTCGAGGGGGCGAGCCGGCAGAAGACGCCCAACGAGATCGCGCTCGACATCCTGATCGCCGGGCTGACCATGATCCTCCTCGTCGCGGTGGTCACCCTGCAGCCGATGGCGATCTACTCCAGCGCCATCCAGTCCACGGCGGTGCTCGTGGCACTGTTCGTCTGCCTCGCCCCCACGACGATCGGCGGTCTGCTGTCGGCGATCGGCATCGCGGGCATGGACCGGATGGTGCAGCGGAACGTGCTGGCGATGTCGGGACGGGCCGTAGAGGCCGCCGGGGACTGCTCGACCCTCCTGCTCGACAAGACCGGCACCATCACCTACGGGAACCGGATGGCCGCCGAGTTCCTGCCCGCCGGAGGCGCGGCCGAGACGGACCTGGCCGAGGCGGTGCTGCTGGCGAGCCTGGCCGACGAGACGCCCGAAGGCCGCTCCATCGTCGACTTCGCCGAGGCCCATTACGGGCTCGCCCCCTCCGACCTGATCGGGGGCGAACTCGTTCCCTTCTCGGCTCAGACGCGCATGAGCGGTATCGACCTGGCCGGGCGCCAGATCCGCAAGGGGGCCGGCGATTCGGTGCGGCATTGGGTCGAGGAGCTTGGCGGCGAAATTCCGGCCGACCTTGCTCCCATCGTCGAGCGTATTGCCGGCAGTGGGGGGACGCCCCTGGTCGTGGCGGATGGGCCGCGGGTTCTCGGCGTCATCCACCTTAAGGACACGGTGAAGAAGGGCATGGTCGAGCGCTTCGCAGAGCTGCGCGACATGGGCATCCGGACCGTGATGATCACCGGGGACAACCCGCTGACGGCGGCGGCCATCGCCCGGGAGTCCGGCGTCGACGATTTCCTGGCGGAGGCGACGCCGGAGGAGAAGGTGGCGCTGATCCGGCGTGAGCAGCGCGGCGGGCACATGGTGGCGATGACCGGCGATGGCACCAATGACGCCCCAGCGCTCGCGCAGGCCGACGTAGGCCTCGCGATGAACACCGGCACGCAGGCGGCCAAAGAGGCCGGCAACATGGTCGATCTCGACTCCAACCCGACCAAGCTCATCGAGGTCGTCGAGGTCGCCAAGCAGCTCCTCATCACCCGCGGGTCGCTCACGACGTTCTCCATCGCGAACGACGTGGCCAAGTACTTCGCCATCATCCCGGCGATGTTTGTCGTGGTGTACCCCAAGCTCAACACGCTGAACGTGCTGCACCTGCACAACCCGCACACGGCGATCCTCTCCGCCGTGATCTACAACGCGCTCATCATCCCGGCGCTCATCCCGCTGGCGCTGCGCGGGGTGAGGTTCCGGCCGCTCGACGGCGCTGCCATTCTCCGGCGGAACGGCTTCATCTACGGCGTCGGCGGGATCATCGCTCCGTTCGTCTTCATCAAGCTCATCGATCTTGTCCTGACCGCGATCGGACTGCACTGACATGCGACGGCACTTCCTGGCCGGCACCGTCATGCTCCTCGGCCTCACGCTCGTGCTCGGATTCGGATATCCGCTCCTGGTCACTGGCCTGTCCGCCCTGCTGTTCAGGCACCAGGCGGACGGCTCGCTCGTCTACCGCGGCGGCAAGCTCGCCGGATCCTCGTTGCTCAGCCAGAGCTTCACCGACAGCGAGGGCAACCCGATGCCCCGGTACTTTCAGCCGCGCCCGTCGGACGCAGGGTCCGGGTATGACGGCGCAGACTCCGGCGCCAGCAATCTCGGCCCGTCGAACGCGCTGCTCATCGGCTTCGTACCGGGAGTGAACACGGTTGGGCTCGACGGCCGGCCATCGGCGGCCAACCCCTTCGCGACCAGGGCCGACCCAGCCTGCGTTCCCACCGACCCGAAGGGTAACCCCGTGACCAGCCCGACCCCCGGCCAGCGGTACGCGAGGAACCCTGACGGCTCCTACGTCTGCGATCCCAGTACCGTGCCTGAGCGCGCCATCGCCTACCGGACGTTCAACGGGCTCCCGGCCAGCGCATCGGTGCCAATCGACGCGGTCACGGCCTCGGGCTCGGGACTCGACCCCGACATCTCCGTGCAGAACGCCATGGACCAGGCGCCGCGGGTGGCCCGCGCCCGGCACCTCCCCGCGCACCAGGTGACCAGCCTGGTGCACCGCTACACCCAGGGCCGTCAGTGGGGCTTCCTGGGCGAGCCCACGGTGAACGTCCTCGACCTCAACCTCGCCCTGGACCGGCTCCGATGAGCGCCCCGGACTGGGAACAGCTGATCTTCATCGCCGCTGTGACCGCGGTGGCCGCGCCGCTGCTCGGCCGCTACCTGGCGGCCACGTTCCGGGGCACCGGTGCTTCCCAGAACAGGGCCCCGGGGGACCGGGTGTTCCTTCCCGTCGAGCGCGTCGTGTACCGGGCTCTGCGTGTCGACCCCGAAAGCAGCTGGACCTGGCGGGGCTACGCGCTGGCGGTGCTGGCGTTCGGGCTCTTGTCCACCCTTGCGCTGTACCTCATTTTGCGGCTGCAGGGGCTGCTGCCGCTGAACCCGACCCACGCGCCCGGGATGTCCCCGCTGCTGTCCTTCAAATCCGCCGCCAGCTTCATCACCGGCACGAACTGGCAGGCCTACGAGGGGGAGACCCAGGCCAGCTACCTCGCGCAGATGGCCGGGCTGGTGGTCGCGCAGTTCACCGCCGGCGCCATCGGGCTCGCGGTGGCCCTGGCCGTGGTCCGGGGCATCTCGGGATCCGCGCGCACGATCGGCAACTTCTGGGTGGATCTGACCCGGAGCCTGGTGCGCGTCTACATCCCGCTTTCGGTCGCCGGCGCGCTGGTGCTGGTGAGCCAGGGCGCCGTGCAGAATTTCAGCGGCTTCCGCACGGCCACGACGCTCGCCGGCGGGACCCAGCAGATTCCCGGCGGCCCGGTCAGCTCGATGGAGGTCATCAAGCTGCTCGGCACCAACGGCGGCAGTTTCTACGGTGCCGGAGGCGCCCATCCGTTCGAGAACCCCAACGGCTTCAGCAACATGTTCGACCTGCTGCTGGTCATCGTGCTGCCGTTCGCCATCGCCATCATGTTCGGCCGGCTCATCGGCCGGAAGCGCCAGGGCTATGCCATCGTGGCGGTCATGGCCATCATCTTCCTCGGCCATACGGTGGTCTCGATGCAGGCGGAGGGGCACGGCAACCAGTTGCTTCCGGCCTCTGTGTCCCAGGTCGCGAGCGGCGGCAACCCCGGCGGGAACATGGAGGGCAAGGAGACCGTATTCGGCCCCGGCGGCTCCGCGCTCATGACCGTCGGGACCATGGGAACCACGGCCGGCGCCACAGATTCGGCGCTCGATAGCTATACCCCGGTCGGCGGCGCCGGGGCGTTTGTCGGCATCCTGCTGGGCGAGATAAGCCCGGGCGGGGACGGCGGCGGGCTGTACAGCATCCTCGTGTTCTCCCTGCTGGCCGTCTTCGTGGCCGGGCTGATGGTCGGCCGCACTCCGGAGTTCCTGGGAAAGAAGATCCGGGCCCCGCAGATGAAGCTCGTCATCGCCTACGCGCTGACGATCCCGATCGTGGTGCTCGTGTTCGGGAGCGTGTCCCTGGTGCTGGGGGCCGGCACCCGGTCCATCCTCAACCCCGGCATGCACGGCCTGTCCGAGGTCATGTACGCGTTCGCCTCGGTGGCCAACAACAACGGGTCCGCCTTCGCCGGGCTATCGGCCAACACGCCCTGGTATGACACGACCCTCGGCCTGGTCATGCTGGTCGGGCGTTTCGTGCCGATCGTGCTGGCGCTCGCCATCGCCGGCTCACTCGCCGGGGCGCGCGTTCACGCGCGCACGAGGGCCACGCTCGACACCTCCGGGCCGACGTTCGGCGTGTTCCTGCTCGGGGTGATCGTGATCGTCGGCGGCCTCATCTACTTCCCCATGCTCATCCTCGGCCCGATCGGCGAGCGCTTCGTGGGGTGAGCCAATGCCTGGCCAGGTCGCTGGCAGCGGGAGCCGGTCCGGTCAGCCGATGGAGGCGGTGATGGCAATCCCCGCGCCGATGAGCACGAATATCAGTCCGGCCGTCAGGAATGCCCGGTCGATAAACCGGCCCTCCCGGCCGTAGACGAGGATGTCCTGCGGATCTTCGGGGTCGTACCAGACGAGCAGCTTCTGGCCCGGGCGCGGCGCTGCTTTCCTGGCCGCCGCGGGGGAGATCCGCTCAATGACCCGCCCATCCGTGAGCGTGTACCGGATCAAGGCCGGTGAACCGTCCGGCGGTTCGCCCGCGCGGGCCGGTGGTTCCACGAACGCCGCCCAGGTGGCCACGCCGTCGCGGCGCAGGTGCCGGACCCGGCGCAGTCCGGTCAGGCCAGCCAGCGCCGCCAGCCCTCCGACCACCGCGAACCAGACCGCGAGCACCACCGGCATCTCACACTGTCCCCATCGTCATCTGCCCGTTCGGCCGGTACCCAGTCTCGCCGTCCGGCGGACGGCAGGACCCGGCGAGGGGTGTTAGCCGACGTCGCGGTGCAGCATGTCCGCCGCGGTCTCGCGGCGGATCAGCGGCCAGGCCCGGCCCTGGTGGACGGCGATGACGGGTGGCCTGGTGAGGTGGTTGTAGTTGGATGCCATGGCGTGGTGGTAGGCACCGGTGCAGGGTACGGTGAGCAGATCGCCCGGGCGGAGGTCGGCTGGCAGCCGTGCGTCGGGGACGAGGACGTCTCCGGCCTCGCAGTGCCGGCCGACCACGGTCACCGGCTCGGTGCCCGCAGTGGTGCGAGCTCCGGCGCGCTCGATGTGATACCGGCTGCCGTACAGCGCGGGCCGCGGGTTGTCGCTCATACCGCCGTCCACGACGACGAAGGTCCGGGCGCCGTGCTTGACGGCGAGCACCCGGTACAGCGTCACCCCGGCCGCGCCGATGATCGCGCGGCCTGGCTCGATGGTGAGCCGCGGGACCGGGATGTCGTGGGCGGCGCATTCCTGCTCGACCGCGCTGGTGACGCGCTCGGCAAAGGCGGTGATGTCCAGGCCGTCCTCTCCGGGCCGGTAGGGCACGGCGTGTCCGCCGCCCAGGTTCAGCTCGGGCAGGCCGCCCAGCCCGGCCATGAAGGCGACCAGGCGGCGGGCGGCCGCCTCGAAGCCATCCAGGCTGGTGATCTGGGAGCCAATGTGGCAATGCACGCCCGCCAGTTCCAGGGACGGCTGGCGGAGAATGCGGTGGGCCACGTCCGCGGCCGCGCCCGAGGCGATCGACAGGCCGAACTGCTGATCCTCGGTGCCCGTGGTCACCGCCCTGTGCACGTGCGCGTCGACCCCCGGAGTGACCCGGACCAGGACCTTCTGCCGCCCGCCAGTGGGTGCCGCCACGCTCCGGGCCGCGAGCTGCCTGACCTCACCGCTGGAGTCAACGACAATCCGGCCTACGCCGTAGCCGAGTGCGGCCGACAGCTCGTTGGGCGTCTTGCCGATGCCGTGCAGCAGGATGCGATCGGCGGGGAAGCCGCCCGCCCGGGCGACGGCAAGCTCGCCTTCGGAGCAGACGTCCAGCGACAGGCCCTCCTCGGCGATCCAGCGGGCCATCGCGCGGCACCAGAACGCCTTGGCGGCGTAGGCCACCTCGTGCGGGGCCATGGCCTTGGCGTACTCGCGGCAGCGGACCCGTACATGCTCCTCATCGACCACGTACGCGGGGGTGCCGAAACGCCCGGCGATCTCGGTCAGGCTGACGCCGCCGACCGACACAGCCGGCTCAGCGGTGAGCGGCCAGATGTTCATCACGCCTCCAGGCGGACGCGGTGCAGCACGAGGATGGTGGAGGTGATGCCGCCCGCGCCGCGGAGCTGCGCCACCGTGGCGTCCAGGTCGGCGAGGCTCCGGCAGCAGAGCCGTATCTCGAAGTCGCAGTCGCCGGCCAGCCGCCACGCCTCCGCGATGCCGGCCTCGGCGCGAAGGCACGCCTCGAAGCAGTCCGGGTCCACGCCGGCCGTCATCCGCACCCGGACCAGCGCGTCCAGCGCGCCCGCGTTGCCGGCCCGCGGGGAGCCGTCTGTCACGCCGGAAGCGAGAGAGGGGGGGCCGTGGTGACGAGGCCCGGGTCCACCTGGATGCGGGTGACGCCGAGTGGGGCGAGCATCTGTTCCATTGCCTGCTCGCTTAGCTGTATCCATGGCTGACCTGCTCCCATTACCGCGGTCAGGCGGGCTTCGGTGGTGAACGCGATCCCAATGCGCTCGCCGGTCGGCAGCCGCCCGCACCGAAGGGAGACCATCCCCGGTACCGTGCGTACCGGCACGACCATCCGTCGCGTCGCGCTCATATCCAATGACGTTAGGCCCGGGATCGGCCGCTGGCGGACGCGCACGCGCAGTCCTAACGGCCCCAGGACCATCCCTAACGAAAGGCTCACGGGCGACGAGGTGCCGTCCGCGGGGCGGTTGCGTGCCGCGGACCGATCGCCCGCCGTGAGTACTTCTTCGTACCGTCGCTGGATGTCGTCCCGGTCCGCCTTCTCGGGCACCGAGCGCTCGCTCGCCCGCTGGATCATGGCGGCCTGGTCCAGCAGCACCCGGCGCTGGCCGGCACTGGACGTATCGGTCATGATCTTCACGATCGCTTCGAGCTGGCGGATCATCACCGCGGGCATGCCCTGGCTGGCCTCGCGGATCTTCTCGAAAGCGCGCTGGACGAGGCGTTCGTGGCTGGGCTCGGTCGTGATCAGCCGGACGAACCCGTCAGCGTCGCGGTGCACACGGGCCGGATTCCACCGGACGGTGATCTTGCAGAGGCTGTCTGCGAGCCAGTCGATGCAGGTCAGTGCGGTAAAGGTGTCGTTAACGGCCGGCGAGAGAGCCCGGATGGCGATCTCGACGAGCTGGTCGATGCCGAACGAGATGTCCTGGGTGAGCGTCCGGTTGGGCCCCGTGATGTGCGCGCGGCCGAGCGCGTCGCTGACCCGTGCCGCCGCCTGGGGCGGCCATACGACGGCGAACGGGTGCCCTTGGACGAGGAAATGCCCGGGCCGGTAGTTCAGGGCGATGACCGCGTCCGCCTCGGCGGCGAACTGAACCAGGATTCGGTGCCGGATGAACTGCAGATAGCCGCTCACGGGTGCGCGGACCACGCCGCCGTCGGCGTCCATCCGGCCGATCAGTTCCGCTGCCGAGGGGCCCCTTTCCCGGTCACCGCCCAGGCCGCCCGGGGCGTCGTAGCCGCCCTGCACCTCGATCGCCTCGGACAGGTCGCGGGCGATGCTGGCGACCACCTGGGGCAGCTGGATCGAGGTCGCGGTGTGGTGGATGAAGTAGATCAGCACGCCCAGCGCGGTAGCCATCAGGGCGAGCGTCACCGTGACGCCGATGTGCGGCACGAAGTCCCCGCGCGGTCCCGGGCCGATCGAGACGAGCACCAGCACGGCATACACGAACGTCGCCACGAAGGTCCCGAGCGTCAGCTGCGTGCCCCGGTCACGGATGAAGTTACGCAGCATCCGGGGCCCGAACTGGGTGGAGGCGAGGGTGAGGGTCACCAGAATGATAGAGAAAACGACGCCGACGACCGTGATGACGGCGGTCGCGATGGCGGTGAGGATCTGCCGGGCGGCGTCGGCGGTGCCGCTGATCACCCAGCCGGGCAGCCGGAAATCGCCGTGGTAGGCGGCCCGGTCCAGGCTCAGCGTGACGGCGAAGAGCGCGATGGCCGCCAGGACCTCGATCCCGGGGACCAGCCACAGGTTGGTGCGCAGCACATCCGAACGCCAATGCGAACCAAGTACCGAAGACGAGCTACGACGACGCATTATCAGTCCCAGCGCTCAGACGGCGCCGACCAGGCTTCCCGGCTCACCTGGTTATGACTATACGGGTCTGGCCGACTGGAATCTCTTCTCGTCCCGGCGAGAGTCCCGCGGCCCTGGGGCTGGCGCTTTACGAGTTCCGCGCGCCCAGAAGCTGGGACACGGTGGCGCCTGCGCCTTCGACATCCCGCGGAATCACCGGGGCGGCGCCCGCCACTGCGCGGCGATTCCCCCCTGCACGCCGTAACCGGGATCTGGCCGGGCCATATCCTCCGGTCAGCTAGTTGTCGCAGCACAGCCTGCTCGTCGTTACCGGCATTCCGTTCGGCCCCGGTCCGGCGTAGCATCCTAACCGGCGTAGCCTCCTACTAAACAGCGCCACCATGACATGCAGTGCAGGCGATCGTGCCGCTCCAGCACCCCGGGCGGCATCATCACGAACCGGATCCCGGTGATGACATGGCTCCCCCACCAGAGCGACACGACGTTGCCCCGCTGCCCGACCTGCTGCACGGGCGCTCCCGCACCGGGCCGGTACGGGAGCAGCGGCCCGTCTACCTTGACCTGCTGCCGCCATGTAATGCCGGATGCCCGGCGGGGGAGAACATCCAGGCGTGGCTGGCGCACGCCGAAGTCGGCCATCATGAAAAGGCCTGGCGGCAGCTGACCGCCGACAACCCGATGCCGGCCATCCACGGGCGGGTCTGCTACCACCCGTGCGAGAGCGTCTGCAACCGCGCCAACCTGGACAGCGCGGTCTCGATTCACTCGGTCGAGCGGTTCCTCGGCGACCTGGCGATCGAGCGGCAGTGGGCGTTCGATCCCCCCGCCGTCCGCAGCGGCAGGCGGGTGCTCATCATCGGTGCGGGGCCGAGCGGCCTGTCGGCCGCCTACCATCTGGCCAGGCTCGGCCACGAGGTCGAGGTCAGGGACGCGGGGGACGAGCCGGGCGGGATGATGCGCTACGGCATCCCGTCCTACCGGATGCCGCGTGACGTCCTTGACGCCGAGATCGGCCGGATCGCCGCGATGGGCGTGCGCTTCACCAGCGGCCACCGGGTGGAGGACCTGGACGCCGAACGGCGCGAAGGCGGCTTCGACGCCGTGTTCGTCGCGGTCGGCGCGCACCTGTCCAAGCGGGTCGACATCCCGGCCAAGGACGCCGGGCCAATCATCGACGCCGTGTCGTTCCTGCGCAGCGTCGCCTCCGGGGAGCGGCCGGTGATCGGGCGGCGGGTGGCCGTCTACGGCGGCGGGAACACCGCGATGGACGCCGCGCGGGTGGCCCGCCGGCTCGGTGCCAACGACTCGCTCATCGTCTACCGCCGCACCCGCGCGCAGATGCCGGCCCACGAGGTGGAAGCCGAGGAGGCCGAGAGCGAGGGCGTGCAGATCAACTGGCTGCGCACCATCACCGCCTTCGACGGCCCGGAACTGACCATCGAGGCCATGGAGCTGGACGAGAAGGGCTTCCCGCAGCCGACCGGGCGGTTCGAGACGCTGGCCGCCGACACCGTCATCCTCGCGCTCGGCCAGGAATCCGACACCGACTTTCTGCGCCGGGTGCCCGGGGTGGAGATCGCGCGGGATGGCGTCGTGCAGGTCTCCCCGGCCATGATGACCGGCTGCCCCGGCGTGTTCGCGGGCGGGGACATGGTGCCGGCCGAGCGGACCGTGACGGTCGGCGTGGGCCACGGCAAGAAGGCCGCCAGGAACATCGACGCCTGGCTGCGCGAGACCGCGCCGGTCAGCGCGCCCAAACACGATCTGGTCTCGTTCGACATGCTGAACCTCTGGTATTTCGGTGACGCCGCCCGCCGGGAGCAGCCGGAAGCCCCGCCGGAGCAGCGGACCGCGGACTTCACCGAGGTGTTCGGGGGTCTGTCGGAGCAGGAGGCAACGTATGAGGCGCGCCGCTGCCTGTCCTGCGGCAACTGCTGTGAATGCGATGGCTGCCTGGGCGCGTGCCCGGAGGACGCGGTGATCAAGCTCGGCGTCGGTTACCGGTACGAGTACGACTACGACAAGTGCACCGGCTGTGGCGCGTGCTACGAGCAGTGCCCCGTGCATTCGATCGAGATGGTCCCGGAGGACAACAGATGACACGCGTCACGATCGACGGCAACGAGGCCGCGGCCTCGGTGGCCTACCGGCTCAACGAGGTCTGCTGCATTTTCCCGATCACGCCGTCGTCGCCGATGGCCGAGCTCGCGGACGAATGGTCCAGCAAGGGACGCCCCAACCTGCTGGGCAGCGTGCCAGCCGTGATGGAAATGCAGAGCGAGGGCGGTGCCGCAGGTGCCCTGCACGGCGCGCTGCAGAGCGGCGCGCTGTCCACCACGTTCACCGCCTCGCAGGGCCTGCTGCTGATGATCCCGAACATGTACAAGATCGCGGGCGAGCTGACCCCGTGCGTGATGCACGTGGCGGCCCGGTCGCTGGCCGCGCAGGGGCTGTCGATCTTCGGTGACCACTCCGACGTGATGGCGGTGCGGCAGACCGGCTTCGCGCTGCTGGCCTCCGCGTCGGTCCAGGAGGCGCACGACCTCGCGCTGGTGGCGCAGGCCGCGACGCTGGCGACGCGGGTGCCGTTCGTGCATTTCTTCGACGGGTTCCGCACCTCGCACGAGCTGAACACGATCGAGCTGCTGTCCGACGACGACCTGCGCGCGCTCGTGCCCGAGGAACTGATCCGCGCACACCGTGGCCGGGCGCTGACACCGGAGCACCCGTTCATCCGGGGCACCGCGCAGAACCCCGACGTGTACTTCCAGGCGCGGGAGACGGCCAACCCGTTCTACGCCGCCGTGCCGGCCGCGGTCGAAGACGCGATGGCCGCCCTCGCCGACCGCACCGGGCGCCGCTACCACACGGTGCAGTACACCGGTCACCCGGAAGCCGACCGGGTCGTCGTCGTGATGGGCTCCGCCGCCGAGACCGTCGAGGAGACCGTGGCCTACCTATGCGGCCGCGGCGAGCGGGTCGGCGTGCTGCAGGTCCGGCTGTTCCGGCCGTTCCCGGTCCGGGCGCTGCTCGACGCGCTGCCCGCGAGCGCGAGCCGGATCGCCGTGCTCGACCGCACCAAGGAGCCGGGCTCCAACGGCGAGCCGCTGTTCCTGGACGTGGTCGCCGCGCTGGCGGAGGCGCATACCGACGGCGAACGCGAGGCGATGCCCCTGGTGACCGGCGGCCGGTACGGCCTGTCGTCGAAGGAAGTCACCCCGGCGATGATCGCCGGAGTGTTCGCCGAGCTGGCGCGCGAGCGGCCGCGGCGCCGGTTCACGGTCGGCATCACCGACGACGTGTCCGGCCTGAGCCTGCCGTATGACCCGTCGCTGGACATCGAGCCGGCCGACTCGGTGCGCGCGGTGTTCTTCGGCCTCGGCTCGGACGGAACGGTCGGCGCGAACAAGAACACGATCAAGATCCTCGGTGCCGAGGAGAAGCTGAACGCGCAGGGCTACTTCGTCTATGACTCGAAGAAGTCCGGCTCGCAGACGGTCTCGCACCTGCGCTTCGGGCCGCGGCCGATCCGCGCGCCTTACCTGGTGGAGCAGGCCAGCTTCGTCGGCTGCCATCACTTCGGGCTGCTGGACCGGGTTGACGTGCTCGGCCGGGCGGCGCCGGGCGCGACGCTGCTGCTGGACTGCGCGCTGGCGCCCGATGAGGTCTGGGACGCGCTGCCCCGCCCGGTCCAGGAGAAGATCGTCGCCAAGCACGTCAAGGTCTACGCCATCAACGCGGCCCGGATCGCCCGCGACGTCGGGCTGGCCGGGCGGACCAATACCATCCTGCAGACCTGCTTCTTCGCCATCTCCGGCGTGCTGCCCCGGGATGAGGCGATCGCCAGGATCAAGACAGCGATCGTCAAGACCTACGGCCGGCGCGGCCAGGAGGTGGTCGAGAAGAACCAGGCCGGGGTCGACCGCGCCCTGGAAGGCCTGCACCAGATCGAGGTGCCCGGGCGGGCGACATCCAGCCGGGAACTGCCCGCGATGGTGCCCGCGGGCGCGCCGGAGTTCGTCCGCACCGTCACCGCGGAGATGATGGCCGGCCGCGGCGACGAGCTGCCGGTCAGCGCGCTGCCGGTGGACGGCACCTACCCGAGCGGCACCGCCGCCTACGAGAAGCGCAACATCTCCGAGCTGGTCGCCGAATGGGATCAGGACCTGTGCATCCAGTGCGGCAACTGCAGCTTCGTCTGCCCGCACGGCGTGATCAGATCCACCTACTACGACGAGTCGCTGCTCGCCGGGGCACCAGCGGAGTTCCGTTCGGCTCCGCTGGACGCGCGCGGGCTGCCGGACACCCGCTTCACCCTGCAGGTGTACGCGGAAGACTGCACCGGATGCGAGCTGTGCGTCCAGGCCTGCCCGGTCGCGGCGCCCGATAACCCGGACCGCAAGGCGATCAACCTCGCGCCCCGCGTGCCGCTGATCGACGCCGCACGCGAGAACGTCACCTTCTTCGAGACCCTGCCGGTCGCCGACCGGTCCCGGGTGGACTTCGGCACGGTGCGCGGCACGCAGTTCCTGGAGCCGCTGTTCGAGTTCTCCGGCGCCTGCGCGGGCTGCGGCGAGACGCCGTACGTCAAGCTGCTGTCGCAGCTGTTCGGCGACCGGCTGATGGTCGCCAACGCGACCGGCTGCTCCTCGATCTACGGCGGGAACCTGCCCACCACGCCGTGGACGACCAATGCTGAGGGCCGCGGCCCGGCCTGGTCGAACTCCCTGTTCGAGGACAACGCCGAGTTCGGCCTCGGATTCCGGCTGACCGCCGACATGCATGCCGGGCTGGCCCGCAGCCGCCTCACCCAGCTGCGGGACGTCGTCGGCGCCGAGCTGGCCGATGACATCCTCGCCGCGCCGCAGCTCCGGGAGTCCGAGCTGGGCGCGCAGCACGACCGGATCACCGAGCTGAAACGGCGGCTCGACGAACTGGGCGGCGCGGAAGGCCCGGTCGCCGACCTGCGCAGCGTGGTGGATCATCTGCTGCGGCGGAGCATCTGGATCGTCGGCGGCGACGGCTGGGCCTATGACATCGGTTCCGGCGGCCTCGACCACGTTCTGGCCAGTGGCCGCGACGTGAACGTCCTGGTCCTCGACACCGAGGTCTATTCCAACACCGGCGGGCAGTCATCCAAGTCCACCCCGCTCGGTGCCGTCGCCAAGTTCGCGGCGGCCGGCAAGACGATCCCGAAGAAAGACCTCGCGCTGCAGGCGATCGCCTACGGCTACGTGTACGTGGCCCGGGTCGCGATGGGCGCCGACCCGCAGCAGACCCTGCGTGCCTTCCGCGAGGCGGAGGCCTACGACGGGCCGTCGCTCGTGCTCGCCTACAGCCAGTGCATCGCGCAAGGCATCGAGATGCGCGACGGGCTCGCCCAGCAGTACCGGGCCGTGGCCAGCGGGCACTGGCCGCTGGTCCGCTACGATCCCATGCTGCGCATGACCGGCGATAACCCGTTCATGCTCGACTCGCCCCGGCCACGCATCGCGCTGACCGATTACACCCAGCGGGAGCTGCGGTACCGCTCGCTCAGCCGTACCGACCCGGCCGAGGCCGAACGGCTGGGGGCCCTGGCCCAGGAGGCTGTCAATCAGCGCTGGGACACCTACGAGGAGATGGCCACCCGCGGCGCCCAGCGGTTCCCGGCCGACGCGCGGAAGGAACGCTGATGGACCTGTCGACCAGCTATCTCGGCCTGGCCCTGCCCAACCCGCTCGTGGCCTCCGCGTCGCCGCTGTCGAACTCGGTCGACGGCGTGCAGCGTCTCGCCGACGCTGGCGTCGGCGCGGTGGTGCTCTATTCCCTGTTCGAGGAGCAGGTGCGCCGGGAGGCCGCGGAGGACGCGCGGCTCGCCGAGGCGGGCACCGAGATCTTTTCCGAGGCACTGTCCTACTTCCCGGCCGAGGCCGAGGAGGAGGCGGCGCAGGAGGGCGCCGCGGACGAACCCACCCCGCGCGGCTACCTGAGCCTGCTCGAGCGCGCCGCGGCGGCGGTGGAGATACCGGTCATCGGCAGCATCAACGGGGTGACGCCCGGCGGCTGGACCAGCTACGCGCGGGCCATGCAGGACGCCGGGGCCGCGGCGATCGAGCTGAACATCTACTACATCCCAGGCGATCCGCGGATCCCGGGCCGGGACGTCGAGCAGCGCCATGTTGACATCCTGTCCCGGGTCAAAGACGCGGTGACCGTGCCGGTGGCGGTCAAGCTGAGCCCGCACTTCAGCTCGACCGGCGAGATGGCGCTGCGGCTGGACGAGGCGGGCGCGGACGGCCTGGTGCTGTTCAACCGGTTCCTGCAGCCCGACATCGATCCGGAAAGCATGGCGGTCGTGCCTGCGGTGGACCTGTCCAGCCCGAGGGAGGGCCGGCTGCCGCGTACCTGGATCTCGATCCTGCGCCCGCACGTCCGCGGCTCGCTCGCGGGGACCACCGGCGTTGACGAGCCGTCTGACGTGATCAAGTACCTGCTGGCGGGCGCCGACGTGGTGATGACCGCATCGGCGCTGCTCCGGCACGGCCCCGGGCACGCGGCGGTGCTGCTCGACGGCCTGTCCGAGTGGATGGACCGTAAGGGATATAAGTCAGTCAGCGAACTGCGCGGACTGCTCGCCGTGGACGGGGCCGACCAGGCCGGCAGCGAGCGCGCCGGCTACGTCCGGGCCATGCGCTACGCCAACCTCAGCCGGGCCCCATGGTGACCGGGCCACGGTCATTGGTGATGGCCGCCCGAAAACGGCCGGCGGCCCCGGACGCCGGCCGCGATCAGGTAATGCAGGTAATAGCAGGGCCCGGGCGCTTGTGCCGGGTTCGCGAGTGCCGTTAACTGGAGACACGGCCGATCAGTCCGGACTGTGCGCTTTTCGCCGCTTCTAGTGAGGCAGAAGAG
>Ga0181521_10003695_pt1 | contig 17851 bp, 12 predicted proteins | sample PEATcosm2014_Bin_32_FD_119764 | JGI IMG/M metagenome (GOLD analysis project Ga0181521, IMG submission 119764) | Peatland microbial communities from MTU Mesocosm Facility, Houghton, MI, USA - PEATcosm2014_Bin02_60_metaG | ecosystem: Environmental > Terrestrial > Soil > Wetlands > Peat | place... | reverse complement strand
GGTCGAGAAGGCCGCCGGTACCAGGCCCACACAGGCCACGATACAGGTCATCATCACCGGTCGTAATTGCGTGCGGCAGGTATGCAACATGGCGCTTGCGCGATCGAGGCCCGATTCCAGGCTCAAATGGTAGTACGACAGGACCAGAATGCCGTCCATGGCGGCGATTCCAAACAAGGCGACGAAACCAATCGCGGAGGACACACTGAAGGCCGTGCCGGTCGCCCACAATGAGAAGATGCCGCCCAGCAGCGCCATGGGAATGACGCTGGCAGCAAGCAGCGCATCGCGCAAACTGCCGAAGTTCAAGTACAACAGGAGAATGATCAATGCGATCGACAGCGGCACGGCCACGCTCAGGCGCGAGATCGCCTCTTGCAGATTGCCGAATTCACCCACCCATTCGAGCCGGTAGCCGCCCGGCATCGGCACCTCAGCATCCACGCCGCGCTGCGCCTCGAGCACCGCGCCGCCGAGATCGCGGCCGCGCACGCTGAACTTGATCGGCACGTAGCGCTGCTGCTGCTCGCGATAAATGAAGGCGGCGCCGGAGACCAAATGCACGTCGGCGACATCTTCGAGCGGCACCTGGATGAGACCGTTGCCGGTGCTCGCGGCCGCGGCGATCGGAATGCGCCGAATCGCATTCAGACTTTGGCGATAGGGACTTGCGAGGCGCACCATCATCGGAAAGTGCCGATCGCTGGTGCCCTCGTACAGGTCGCCCGCGCTCTGTCCGCCGATCGCGGTTTGCACCACGGCATTGACGTCCCCGGGCGCCAAGCCATAGCGCGCGGCGCGCGCACGATCTACGTCGATGCGAATGGTCGGCTGCCCCAGCGATCGCAGCACGGCGAGATCGGTGATACCTGGCACTTTGGCGAGCACGGCGGCTATGGCATCGGCCGTTTTTTCCAAGGTCTCCAAATCATTGCCGTACACCTTGACGGAATTTTCACCCTTGACACCGGACGCCGCCTCTTCGACATTGTCTTGAATGTATTGCGAAAAATTGAATTCGACGCCGGGAAACTGCTGTCCCAGCGCGTCCGTCATGTCCTGCGTGAGCTTTTCCTTGTCGACTCTGGCCGGCCAGGTATCGAAGGGCTTCAACGGCACGAAGAATTCGGCATTGAAAAACCCGGTGGCATCCGTGCCGTCATCGGGCCGACCGTGTTGCGATACCACCGATTGCACCTCGGGATACTGGCTCATCAGGACGCGCATGCGATTGACATACGTGTCGCTATCTTCCAGCGAGACCGATTGCGGGAACGTGGCGCGGACCCACAGATTTCCCTCTTCGAGCTTGGGCAGGAACTCGAGCCCCAGGGAGCGCACCGCGAAGATGGCCGCGAGCGCGATCAGAGCTACGCCCGTGAACGCGATGATGCGGTTCGCGAGCACGAACTCCAGGGCGGGTTGGTAAATCCGCCGCAGTGCGCGAACCACCGGTGTTTCCCGGTCCGAGACTACCTGCGGGAACAACATCAAACTCAACGCCGGCGCGATCGTGAAGGTTGCAATCAAACCGCCCGCGATGGCGTAGGCGTAGGTCTTCGCCATCGGCCCGAATATATGGCCCTCGATGCCCGACAGCGTAAACAGCGGCACGAAACCCGCGATGATGATGGTCGCCGCGAAGAAAATCGACTGACTGACCTCGGCCGCTGCGAGCGATACCGTGCCCATCTTGCCGCGGAAGCCGCTGGGAACACGCATGCGGTGCAAGTGACTGGGTCCGGTGCCCAAATGCGCCGATGCCTCCGCCAGATGCCTGAATATATTCTCGACCATGATCACGGTGGCGTCGACCACCAGTCCGAAATCGATCGCGCCCACCGACAGCAAATTGGCCGACTCGCCACGCAATACCATGAGCCCGATGGCGAAGGACAGCGCAAACGGTATGGTCATGGCGACTATGACGGCGCTGCGTATATTGCCGAGGAATGCCCACTGCAAAAGGAATATGAGCGCGATGCCGGCGACCATGTTGTGCAGCACGGTGTGGGTCGTGATGTGGATCAAATCACTGCGGTCGTAGATGCGCTGGATGCTGACGCCGGGCGGCAGAATGCCGCTGCGGTTGATGTTGTCGACTTCCGCCTCGACGCGTTTGATCGTTGGTACGCTTTGCGCACCGCGCCGCATCAATACGATGCCCTGCACGATGTCATCCACGTCGTTGTAACCGGCGATCCCGAGCCGCGGCAGATTGCCGGTGGTGACGTCGGCCACGTCGCCGATGACCACCGGCGCGCCTTGATTATTTGCGATCAACGTGTGGCGAATTTCGTCCGTTGAGTGAATCAGGCCCACGCCGCGCACCACGGCGGACTGCGCGCCGAAATTGACCGTTTGACCGCCGACGTTGATGTTGGCGTTGCCGAGAGCCCCCAGCACTTGCGGCACGGACAAACCATTGGCCATCAACTTGTGCTGATCGATCGCAATGTCGTAAGTCTTGGTTTTACCGCCCCAGCCGGTGACGTCGATGACTCCCGGCACGGCCTTGAAGCGCCGCTCGAGTACCCAGTCTTCGAGGGTCTTGAGATCGGTCACCGAATAATTTGGAGGCCCCACCACTCGATAGCGAAAAATTTCACCGATGGGACTCGTGGGCGAGATCTGCGGCTGCGCGCCGTTAGGCAACGCGGCGAGCTGCGACAACCGATTGGTTACCCATTGTTCGGCTTGGTAGTAAGTGAAATCGTAGGTGAATTGAACCTTGACATCCGAGAGTCCGAACAGCGATATGGTGCGGATCGCCTGCACATTCGGAATCCCGGCCATCTGGATTTCGAGCGGGATCGTGATATAGCGCTCGATCTCCTCCGCGGATTGCCCGGTGCTTTGCGTGACCACATCGACGAGGGGCGGCACGGGGTCGGGATAGGCCTCGATATTTAATACGAGAAAACTCGCAACGCCCGCACCCAGCATCATCACCAGCAACACGACGATCAGCACCCGCTGCCGTAATGCGAATGAGACGATCGCGTTCATGAAGACCCGGCTGCCGACGCTTGATCGATGAAAAGACCACCCTTGGTGACGATCCGCTCTCCCGGTTTCAAGCCGTCGAGCACCTCGACCAATCCGTCGTTGTTACGGCCCGTCCGGATGGCGCGGTAGGTGAGCAATCCATCTCCCGCGAGCACCCACACATGCGCGGCGTCGCCCTCGTAGACGACCGCCGCCTCCGGAATGGCGGCGGACTCCGAAGTATCGCTGGTTTGAATCCGAAAATTCGCGAACATTTCCGGTTTCAGCGACCGATCGCGATTGTCGATTTCGGCCCGTACCGGTAGTCGGTGGGTGACGGGATCGATGAGGGCCGCGACATAAGTCACGTGGGCGACGAATGCACGCTTCGGATACGCGGGCACGTGAACTTCCATGGTCTGTCCCAGACGCACCAATCCGGAGTCGACTTCGCGGACATTCGCCAACAACCACACGCTCGACGGATCGGCAATGGTGAATACCGGCGTGCCGCTGCCCGCTTGCAGATACTGACCCGGGCCCACTTGGCGATCCACTACCACGCCCGCGATCGGCGCACTGAGCGTCGCCACCGGGTCGATCGTGTGAGCCGTCTCGAGGGCGTCGATCTCGGCATCGGACTTGCCCAATATCTTGAGTCGATTGCGGACCGAATGCACCGCAGTTTCGGCGGCGGTGAGATCCGCCTGCGCCGATTGCCAGTCTTGCAGGCTGCCGCCCTTGGCATCGTACAGAGCGTGCTTGCGAGCCTCGTTGATGCGCGCGAGTTTCACTTGCGCCAACGCCGTACTCAAGTCATTTTGCGCCTGCACGAATTCAGAAGCTTCCAGAGTCGCGAGCGGCGCACCCTGTTTCACGGTATCGCCCAACCCCGCGATCACTCGAGTCACCCGGCCCGAGTAGGGGGAAAACAACGGCGTCGTACGATCGCCATTGACCGCTATCTTGCCTTCAGTCACTTCCTCGCTGACGAAGCCGTGCACGCTCACGGGCTCGACCGTCAAGGTTTTCATCTGTTGGGCCGTGGCGCGAAAAGTACCGGGAGGCGACGGCGCCTCGCCGACCGGTGCCTCGTGGCTGCGGAATATTCGACCGCCCGACCAAAAGGCCAAGATGACCACGATGAGCGCCGCCGTCCCGATAGCGGCCACCCGCAATTGGCGCGCTCGCGACCACGCGCGCCGATCAATCGAATCCTGGCCTTTGGCAGGCTCGCCGGAATCGCCGGGCACGTCGCTCATTCACTCACTCCACTTTAGAAAAATCACGCCAATCACGCGCATTCTGTCGGCTACCGGCCCGGGCCTTTGGCAGGATGAGATAAAAAATTGCAAATGCTGCAGTTCTTTGGGATCGAGCTCGCCGTCCTTGTTCTTGTCAGTCAAATCAAATTCCGCCTCCATGAAGCGCAGGAGCTCTTCTTTGGACACCTTGCCATTCTTGTCGGTGTCCATGAGCTGAAGGAGCTGCACGGTCGGGGAGAGTCCGCTTTTGAGTTTGTTCCCGGTAGCAGCATCGGCCGGCTCGTCAGCCACAGCGGCAAAGGCCGCCATCGAGCCCGCCGCTATCAAAAGGGCGGCGGCGAGTATCGCTTTTGCGTCTTTGGGCATGGGTCATCTCCCTTTTCTATCGTTGATGGCAAGCGAGTGGCGCGCTGCGTGCATAAAGAATACGTTGGCTGCGATCGCAGAACCCGGCCGTGCCGCCCCCCGGCTTTCACACATCTTCTCGCGAGAATCCCCCCTCGCGCCACTTCGCGCGAGGGGGAGTGGGGCATTTCAGAACTTGACCTGTGGTCTACCGGGTGGTTGCCGCTTTCCAGGTAGTTCATGTCGAAGCGGATCTCGGGCGACCGTGACTCCAGCGTTTGCCGGGATATTCTTATAGAGCGCATTCGCGCGTGCACGCGCGTGCGATGCTGGCCGGATACCCCGCCGGCCGAGCCGACACGGTCCAACCTAGAATTTGCGGTGCAGCTGCGTGCCGTCGATAGTGGCGCGTTGCGCTGTCCGACGGAATGCCGGTCCGCCCAACCCTCCGGGACCGACCGCATGCGGGCCGCCAATCATCGAGCCTCCGGTCACCGCCTTTAAACTGGGCCGGATCCGAGCGGCACTATTAGAGACAGGCAGCGTGGTCAGGCCCACCGGAATCGCACTGCGTAGTCCCGTACCGCGACCCACCACGTTGCCCGTTGCAGCAGCGCGGTTCGAACCAACGGGCCGGCTCGCAGCCTGCGCGATGCGCCGGTGCGCCTGTTTGCTCAGCAGAGAGTGCACCCGATCAGCATTGCTGTGGGCGAGTTGACCCACTCCACGCTCCTGCGCAACGGAGCCGCGGCGAGGCGAAACAGCCACCGCTGCATTTCGGCTCTTCGATCCACCACCTTTGCCCGAGTCCACCTGGGTTGATTCTTGGGTCTCCGCACGTCTCGCATTGATAAGCGTGTCTCGGCCAAGTGCCGCGCCACGGGCTGCTTGGCCCATGTTGGTTACCGCCACTGACGAACCGCCGTGCTCCGGTGATTCGGCTGCGCTCGCTTCAAGGGCCAGCGGCACGCACGCCCCTATCACGCACAGCAGCTGAGCAATCCTCATCAGCCCTCTCTCAGTGACAATTCGGTCTTGCTCTCGTCCTCGATCTTCTTCTTCTTCTCAGAAGAGGTCTCGATGCGATAGATCAGCTTACCCAGGGAGCTCTTCGGCAAATAGCAGAAGACATCACCCTGCCAAAGCGCGGGGCCGCAACCCTTATTATCGAGCGCTTTTTCGTAACCAGCTCCGTTCATGCATGTCGGCACTTCCACATCGAGATGCGCCAACGTAGATCGTGCGTCCTCGTGCGGATGGAAATGCTTCGACTCGAGGATGCATCGTTCGAGCTGCGCATGCTGTTGTTTGAGCCCGCCGATCCACATACGTGCCCCAACCCCGCAAAGGCCGCCGATAACCAAGAGCACCGCGATGAGTGCAACGTTTAAAAAAGTTTGTCGCGTCATATTACTCTCCAGGCTGCCGGGCAGCGGCGTCACGCGGTGCGCGACCATCATCACGCAAGAACATCATTTGGAGAGCCGGTACGATCAGGAGCAATAGAACCGGTCCGATGAACATGCCGCCCACGACCACGGATGCCAGGGGCCGTTGCACCTGGCTGCCGATACCTGTCGAGAGCGCCGAGGGGAGCAAGCCGATGCAAGCGGCCAGTGAGGTCATCAGCAGCGGCCGCATCCGCTGCTCGGCGGCGTGAGCCATGGCCTCGATGCCGCGTCGCTCCCCCGCGCTCTTGAGCTGATTGTAATAGGTGATGATCAGGATTCCGTTCATGACCGATACGCCGAACAACGAGATGAAGCCGACGATTGACGAGACGCTCAAGGGCTGACCGGAGACGAAGAGCGCGATGACTCCGCCGCCCATCGCAAAGGGAATGCCGGCCAGGGCCAGAAGGCTGTCGCGCAGCGAATTGAACAAGCTCAACAGCAATACCATGATCAGCACGAGGCTCAGCGGCACCACGATCTCGAGGCGATGCTTTGCTTGCTGCCATTCCAGGTATTCCCCAGCCCATACGAGGCGATAGCCGGTCGGCAAGGTCACATTCTTGGCGATCCGCTCCTGCGCCTCGGCGACCGTACTCCCGAGGTCGCGGCCGCGAACGCTGAACTTGACGGGAATGAACCGCTGCATGGATTCGTGGTAGATGTAGGACGCCCCCGTATCCAAGCTGATCGTCGCAAGCTCGCGCAGGGGAATATACGATGTCCCACCGGTGGCGTTCTGGTAGCCGACCCTGACATCGCCAACCGCTTCGATGTTATCGCGGTACATGGGCGCGAGGCGAACCGTGACATTCCACGAACGATCGCCTTCCAGGAGCGTCGTCGCGACCGCTCCGCCCATCGCCGCTTGAATGACGCTATTCACGTCGCCCGTATTGAGTCCATATCGGGCCGCTTTCTCGCGATCGATCGTGATGTTGAGGTTCGGCTGGCCCGTTACATGAAAGGTGCCCACATCCTCCATACCGCGGACCTGCTTTATCTGGTCGCTTACCTGAAGGGCAAGCCTTTCAAGTTCCTCCAGGTTATGGCCGACGATCTTGACGGAGTTGGCGCCTTTGACGCCCGACGTGGCCTCTTCGATATTGTCCTGTATGTTTTGCGAGAAATTGAAGGTGAGGCCCGGCACCGCGTCGTTAAACTCCTGCAGCAGCCGTGCGGTCAATTGGTCCTTGCTCAATCCCGCGGGCCACTCGCTATGCGGTTTCAGCGGTACGAACAACTCGACGTTGGAAAAGGGCGACGGATCGCTGCCGTTGTCGGGCCGGCCATGTTGCGAAACCGCGGTGATGATTTCCGGGTGGCTCAGCAGAATTTCACGGATCTTCCTGACCCCCTCCGTACCCGCCGCCAAACCCATCGTTGGCGGCATCGACAAGCGGATCCAGTAATTGCCTTCCTCGAGCGCGGGCAAGAATTCGCTGCCGAGCCGCGTCGCCAGCAATCCCGTGACGAGCAAGAACACGACCCCGATCCCGACCATGATCCGCCGCCGCTCGAGCGCCCAATGAAGCGCCGGGGTATAGGCGGCGCGCAGCGCCCGCACCAGCGCCGTCTCGACTTCCTTCACATGTTCCGGAAGCAGAATCGAGGCGAGCACCGGGGTGACCGTGAAAGTCGCTATCACGGCGCCAACCAGGGCATAGCCGTAGGTCCGCGCCATGGGACCGAATATCTGACCCTCGACACCCTGCATGGTGAACAGCGGCACAAAGGCGGCGACGGTGATCGCCACGGAGAACAGCACTGCCCGGTCGACCTGCAAGGCGCTGATGTAGATGAGGCGCAAGCGATCGGTCCACGTGGAGATCGTGTCCATATCTTGTTTGACGCTCGGATCCCGTCCCATGTGTCCCTCGGCCAAATCCTCCAGCAGATCTTGCTGCTTCTCTCTGCTCAACTGGAAGTTTCGGAAAATATTCTCGACGAGGATCACCGCCGAATCGACGATGATGCCGAAGTCGACGGCTCCGATGGACAGCAGATTGGCGTCCTCGCCCTGCAGCACCAGTATGATGATGGAAAAGAGGAGGGCGAAGGGAATGTTGACGCCGACGACGACGGCGCTGCGCAGATCGCCGAGGAAGATCCACTGGATGAAGAAGACGAGAATGCAGCCGAACAGGAGATTTTCCAGTACCGTATGCGTCGTCACGTGGACAAGGGCCATCCGGTCGTAGAAGGGCACGACCTTGACCCCGGGAGGAAGACTGCCGTCGTGGTTCATCTTGTCGATTTCGGCGATGATTCTCGGGACGACATCTTGGGTATGGAACGTGCGCCCCATGACGACGATGCATTCGACCATGTCGTCGTCATGATCCTTGCCGACCATGCTGAGCCTGGGCACGTTGCCGACATACACTCGGGCCACGTCCTTGATCCGCACCGGCACGCCGCCTGCTTGGGTAAGGAGGACTTTCTCGATGTCGTCGACCTTGTAGCCCTTGGTCAAATCATCGTTGCCGCCATCGTTGAAGAGACCGATCCCGCGGATGTTGATGGATTGCTGGCCGATATTGATCTCGCGACCGCCCACGTTGACGTTGGCATTACCGAGCGCCGTTATCATTTGAGGGATCGTGATGCCGTAGGTTTGGAGTCGATGAGGGTCGACCTCGACCTCAAATTCCTTGGTGGGGCCGCCGAAGCTGTTGACTTGCACGACGCCGGGGACCGTCGAGAGGCGGCGCAGCACGATGTAGTCCTGGACGGTGCGCAGGTTTTCCAGACCGAAATGCGGCGGGCCTACCATCGCGTAACGAACGACCTCGCCCACGAGGCTCGATTGCTGGATCTGGGGCTGTACGTTGTTGGGCAGCGAGACATTCTGCTGCAGGGAGTATTCGATCTGGGTTTGGGCGAAATAGAACTCGACGCCGTATTTGAACGTGACCCGCAGGAAGCTGAGGCCATAGAACGACGTGGAGTTGACCGCGGTAATGTACGGCGTCCCATAGATGCCGACTTCCATCGGGATCGTGTAATAGCGCTCCATCTCCTCGGCCGATAAGCCGCCTTGCTGAGCGGTGATTTCGATGATCACCGGCGCAGGTTGGGGATATGCCTCGATGTTGAGCATGGTGAAGGCGGCCACCCCGCCGCCCAGAAACACCATTAAGCCCAGCAGGATGATCGCGCGGCGCGTGAGCACGAAGGCAAGAACACCTTTCAGCATGCTGTCACTTCCTCAATTGGCATAGGTCGGGTTCATCCGGCGCGCAGAGGAAGCTCAGCCGTCGGTACTGGGTATGAGCATGTTGTCGAGGAAGACGGCCCCGTCGGTGACAACCAATTCGCCTTGCTTCAGCCCGTCGAGGATCTGGTCATAGCCTTCGCTTTGCAGACCGAGCTTGACCTTGCGCTGGGTGAAGTGATGCTGATCGGTGGTCACCCAGATGGTCATGGTGCCGTCGCCCTCGCGCACGACGCTCTCGGGCGGCACCGCCGGCGCGACCACCGGATCGCCAATGCGAATGACGAAATTCGCGAGCATTCCGGGCAACAGCTCGCGCCGGGGATTCTGAATCTCAGAGCGGATGAGCAGCGTATGGAGATTGGGATCGACAGTCGCGCCGACGACCGTAATCTTGCCTTCATACACTTGGTCCGGATAAGCCATCGTGGAGACGTTCACTTTCTGCCCGACGTTGACATACTTGATGTTGCTTTCCGAGACATTGGCCAGCATCCACACGGTCACCACATCGGCGACCGTATACGGGGCAGGCGGATTGCCGGGCTGTACCAGCAGCCCGGGTTGCGCCACGCGCGCCGTGACCCGGCCGGTGATCGGGCTGGGGACGACCAGGACGGGATCGATCTTGCGGTTGGCGACGATTGCATCGATTTCGGCCTCCGATTTGCCGAATACGCGCACCGCGTCGCGACCCGCCTTGAGCGCGCCCTCCGCGGTCTGCTGATCGGAGATCGCTTGCTGCAGATCCTTCTCCGCGATGCCCTGGACCTGGTAGAGCTGCTTGGCGCGCTCCAGCGCGTGCGTGGTCAGATCCAAAAGGCCCGCCGCCGCGATCAAATTTGAGTCCGCCTGAATGAGATCCGGGCTCTCGATCGTGAACAGCCACTGGCCCTTTTTAACTGGATCGCCGACCTCGGCATAAGCCTTGATGATCTTTCCCTGATACGGCGAGAACACCTGGACCGCGAGATTCTCATTGAAGTCGATACTTCCGACGGCGGTACGCTCTTGCGGGAACGCATGCTCTCCGGCCGCGCTGATCTTGATACTTTTCAGTTGTGCATCCGTCAATTGCACCGACGGATCGGGTCCAGGCGCCGGCGCATTCGCCTTGGGGCCGGCGCCCATTGTCTGTGTATCGCCCGCCTTGGCGCTGAAATGCGAGATTCCGATCAGGGCAGCCAGCATTGCGGCGGCGCCGGCGACAACCGCTCGCCGGCGACCCCTGACACTCAACTCATTCCACGCCGAGGACAACCGATCGCGCATTCGTTACTCCCAGGAAATTGCTGCGCGCAGCGCGCTGGCGCCGCGGCCTTGAGCGAACAATGGCCGCAAGTGGCCCGTGAGACCACTCGGATTTCCCACAGTACCTTGACCATGGCAGATACGAGCAGAATCATGCGGGCGCCAATGCATTGGCCGGCGCCGCTGCTCGAGAGCATTTCGATGGAGCTGCTTGCCCTATGTCCGCTGCGCGATTAGCCGTTATCGTCCTGCTGGCCGTGACATCGGCGGGCATGACTTGCGGCTGCGCCGTCGGACCGCGCTGGCGCGCGCCGCAGGCACCGGCCGATGCCGGCTACGCACCCGCGCCCTTGCCGGAAACGAGTGCCTCAGCTCCCGTCCACGGCGGCGACGCACAACATCTCATCGCCGGGAGGGATATTCCCTTCGAATGGTGGGAGCTGTTTCAATCACCGGCGCTCGACTCCCTGATCGAAAAGGCGTTCAAGGCCAATCCAACCATCGCGGCGGCACGAGCTTCGCTGCGCCAGGCACAAGAGCTGGTGTATGCGCAGCAGGGCTTTTTTTATCCGTCAGTAGGAACGACGTTCCAGGCCGAGCGCCACAAGGTATCCGGCAACACCAACGCGAGCTCGACCATCGGCGTCCAGGGAAATGGCGCTAATCTGCTGCCGGCACTGGAGGATCCCTACCACGAACCGCACAATCTACCTTCCTACTACACATTTTACACCGCCGAACTGAGCGTGGGGTTCGTGCCCGACGTGCTCGGCGGCAACCGGCGACAAGTCGAGTCCTTGGCCGCTCAGAAAGACGCGCAGCGCTTCGCGCTCGAGGCGACGTATATTACGCTCGCCTCCAATGTGGTCGCCGCGGCCATTCAGGAGGCGTCCGTGCGCGCGCAGATCCAGGCCACCCGGGAGATCATTGCGGCGGACCAGAAATCGCTTCAGATCTTGCGCGATCAGTTCAAGCTGGGCTTTGCGATGCGCATCGATGTGGCGGCGCAGGAAGCTGCGCTGGCGCAGGTCGAGACCACCCTTCCGCCGCTGCAAAAGCAGCTCGAGCAAACGCGCGATCTGATCCGGGCGCTCGTGGGTGATCTGCCCAACGGCCCGGACGAGACGTTCGAGCTCGATGCGCTGCAGCTGCCGCCGGAGGTGCCGGTGAGCCTGCCGTCCAAGCTCATCGAACAACGTCCCGACGTCAAAGCCGCAGAGGCGCAGCTGCATGCCGCGAATGCCCAAGTGGGGGTTGCGGCCGCCGCGATGCTGCCGCAATTCTCGATCTCCGGCGAGTATGGCGGCAATGCCACACAAATCACCCAGATGTTCAGCGCCGGAGGCCCGTTCTGGAGCCTGTACGGAAGCGTCACCCAGCCTGTCTTCCAAGGAGGGACGCTGCTGCACCAGGAGCGCGCCGCCAAGCAAGCCTTGAAGCAAGCCGCCGCGGAGTACCAGAGCACGGTGATTACCGCCTATCAGAACGTCGCCGATACGCTGCACGTGTCGCTGTCCGATGCCGAGGCACTGGCCGCCGACGTAGAAGCAGAGGCTTCCGCCAAAGTGACCTATGACCTCACCCGCCGTCAGGCGGAAATCGGCTACGTCGATACGCTGACTTTGCTCAGCGCAGAGACTGCCTATCAACAAACCCTGCTCACGCGCGTGCAGGCGCAGGCCACACGCTTTGGCGACACCGTCGCATTGTTCCAGGCGCTCGGCGGGGGTTGGTGGAACCGTAAAGAGGTTGCTGCAAAATGAACCTTGTCTACCGCACGTTTTCCGCGGCAGTCACGATGTCAACCCGGCCGGTGTGTGCGGCTCTGCTGGTTGCCGCTGCGGTGCTGTCCTCGAGCTGTGCAGTCGGCCCGAATTTTCACAAACCCCAAGCGCCGGCCAACGCCGGCTATGCGCCCGAAGCGCTGCCGGAGGCGAGTTCGTCCACGGAGATCCACGGCGGCGAGGTCCAGCATTACGTCCCGGGCCGGGATATACCATTCCAATGGTGGGAGTTGTTCCAGTGTCCGGCGCTCAACTCGCTCATCGAAAGGGCCTTCAAGGCCAACCCAACCGTCGCCGCGGCGCAGGCGGCGTTGGCCCAAGCCCAGGAACTAGTCTATGCGCAGCAGGGGTTCTACTTCCCGTCGGTGGGAGCGACCTATCAGGCCGAGCGTCACAAGATTGCCGGCAACCTTACCAACGACCAGGCCCCCGGCGTGCAAGGCAACGGCGACAACCTCCTGGCGCCGCTGCAAACTCCAGGCGTGCCGCCGTACACAGAGCCCCTCTACTACAACTTTCAGACGGCCGAACTCACGGTGGGATTCGTGCCCGACGTGTTCGGCGGGAACCGGCGGCAAGTGGAATCCTTGGCCGCGCAGACCGAAGTACAACGGTTTGCGTTGGAGGCCACGTACATCACGCTCGCCTCCAATGTCGCCGCGGCCGCCATCCAAGAGGCATCGCTGCGGGCGCAGATCCGCGCGACCCAGGAGATCATCGCCGCCGACGAGAAAGCGCTGCAGATCTTGCGCGATCAATTCCGGCTGGGGCAGGCGATGCGCATCGACGTTGCCGAACAGGAGACGGCCCTGGCACAGGCCAAGGCCACGTTACCCCCCCTGCAGCTGCAGTTCGAGCAGGGTCGCGACTTGATTCGCGCCTTGGTGGGCAATCTACCGAACCAGGACGTCCCCGAGACTTTCGAGCTCGATGCGCTGCACTTGCCGCCGGAGCTGCCGCTCTCCCTGCCTTCCAAGATCATCGAACAGCGTCCCGATGTTCGTGCGGCCGAGGCGCAACTCCATGCTGCGAATGCCCAGGTCGGAGTGGCGGTTGCCGCCATGCTGCCGCAATTCCCCATCACCGGCTCCTATGGCGGCAATGCAGACCAATTCAGCTGGATGTTCCGCCATGGCGGCCCATTCTGGAATCTGGTCGGCGACATGACCCAACCCCTGTTCCAAGGCGGTACGCTGCTGCATCGAAAGCGCGCCGCCAGCGAAGCCTTGAAGCAGGCCGCGGCGCAATACCAAAGCGCGGTGATTACGGCCTATCAAAACGTCGCCGACACGTTGCATGCGTCGCTGTCCGATGCCGATGCGCTCGCCGCCAACGTCGACGCGGAGAAAGCGGCCAAAGTCACGTACGATCTCACGCTGCGGCAGATGCAGGTGGGCTACGTCAACACGTTGATCTTGCTCGCGGCTGAAACGGCTTATGATCAGGCGCTGCTTAGCCGGGTACAGGCGCAAGCCGCCCGCTATGGTGACACGGTGGCGCTGTTTCAGGCCCTGGGCGGTGGTTGGTGGAATCGCACGGCGAAGTCCAGCGCCATGAATGGCAAATCCAATGATTAGCCCAGGGGCTTACGCTGAGGCCCGCGTGTGCCGAATTTAAGTCCCGGCGTCGATCACGAGCCGGTAGCCGACACCGAGCTCAGTGAGGATGTGCCGCGGACGACTGGCGTCGACCTCGAGCTTTTTGCGTAAGCTGCCGATGTAGACCCGCAGCGCGCGCGAGTCATCGCGATTCGGCCCCCAAACCTCCTTGAGGAGTGCCGAGTGCGTCACCACACGATCGCTATGCCGCGCGAGAGTCTCCAGTATCCGGTGCTCGAGCGGGGTCAAGCGCAACTCGCGTCCGTCCCGGCGAAGGGCGACACGCCTGCCGAGATCGATCGAGACGTCGCCGAGTTCGAGCACGCCCATCGGCAGCTCGCCGCGCACGTGTCGCCGTACGATCGCCCGAACTCGCGCCAGCAGCTCGGGCGCGCTGAATGGCTTCATGACGTAGTCGTCGGCACCGTTCTCAAATGCCGCGAGGCGCTGCGCTTCCGCAGTGCGTGCCGACAGCACGATGATCGGCACCGGCGACCACGCGCGAATGGCGCTGATGACGTTGAGTCCGTCGCGGTCCGGCAGACCGAGGTCGACCACCACCACGTCGGGTCTGTGCAATCGCGCATCCTGCTCGCCGCGTGCGGCGGTGTCGGCGATTACCACTCGAAAACCGTTCGCCTCGAACAGCATGCGCAAAACGTTCTGAATCGCCTGATCGTCCTCGAAGATCAAGACGAGGTGCATAGCCTCGGTCATGCTTGTTTCCAAAGCGACTTGTGTATCGTGCAGTTCTCCACGGGGTTGCTCTAGCGCTTGCACGAACAAGCTACCTTCAATTAACAGCATCGGCAAATCCGGCGACATGCACATACACCCGCCGGTCGAGGAGTCTGCCTTCGTTCCACCGCAACGTCAAACGCCGTCCGAAAGACCGCTCGACGCACTACGGTGGAGCAAGGCCTTCATTCTTGCGAGCAATTCCGGGGCGCTAAACGGTTTCGTGACGTAGTCATCGGCTCCCGCTTCGAACGCCGCCCTTCTTTGCGACTCGAGGGTGCGGGCAGTGAGCACGATGATCGGCAAACGCGACCACGCGCGTATATTTCGTATCAGTTGAATTCCATCTCGATCGGGCAAGCCCAGATCGACAATGACTAGGTCGGGCCGATGTGATTCGGCCTCACGGATCGCGCAGTCGCAGGTATTCGCTGCGACCACCCGCATCCCGTTGGCTTCGGCAAGAAAGCGCAGGACATCTTGAATCCCCTGATCATCCTCGACGATGAGCACGACGCTCACCGCGCGAGTCTCAGCAAGTCTCCGTTGCGGGCGGCACATCGGCTTGCGTCGCCACGGGCAGCGTGATTTCGAAGCGTGCGCCGCCTCCCTCGTTATTCATGGCGCGGATATCGCCGCCGTGAAGACGCGCGGCGGCGCGGCAAATAGCGAGTCCGAGGCCGACGCCTACGATATTGCTTTCCGAACGACCGCGCTGGAACTTCTCGAACAACTGCTCCGGGTCGCCGGGCGGGAGGCCCGGTCCGTCATCCGCCACCACCAGTAAAATGCTCTCGTCTCGCGCAACGGCGCCTATCGTGATGGTCGTACCGGGGGGCGTATATTTGGCGGCGTTCTCCAGAAGGTTGCTCAGAATCTGCACGATCAATGTCGGCTCGACCAAGATCAAAGGCAGATCGGTGGGCAGATTAAAGGCGATGCGCCATTGGGCAAGACGGGCCGCGCTCGCGCGCAGCGCGAGCGCGATTAAATCATCGATTGCGTGCCAATCGGCACGCAGTGTGCGGCTGCCAAACTCCATTTGCACCAAATCGAGGACATTCGTCAACAGCTGCGACATGTCTCGGGCCTTGCGTTCAATTAACTGGCCCAGCGTGATTCGCCGGTCCACGTTGAGTGCGTACTCCCGCTGTGCGATCAGACTGCCAGCGCCGGCTATCGCCGACAACGGTGTGCGCAAATCATGGGAAATCGACGCCAGCAGCGTGTTGCGCAGTAAGACGCGCTCTGCGGAAATCTTGGCCGCCTCGGCGGCCTCGGCGAGACGGACTCTTTGCAGCGACAGAGCCAGCAGTGCGGCGAAGGTGTCCAACAGATTGAGCTGTTCCGTGGGCAGCGCGCGAGTCGGGGGTTGCGGATGAACTACGACTACACCCTTGACGCGGCGAGTGCCCCGCAAAGGCAGGTAGATCGCATCCTTGATGCACCGTTCACCGCGGACGGCGACATCCTGCGCAAGGTCGAGGTCGAAGACCGGCAACGAAGATCGTGCATCTTTGCAAGCGGAGTCGTCGGCGGGTGATACCGGCGATAAGCGCCCGCGCGCGTCCGCAATCAGCACGAGTGCGGTGCTGTGGAAGACGGCGCAGATATGCCGGACCGCCGCTGCCACCATGGTTTGTGCATCGGTTGCGACCGCGAGCTCGCGGCTCATCGCATACAAAACCGCCGTCCGCTGCTCGCGAGCGTCGGCGATCTCACGGTGGCGCCGAATGCTGATCATGAGGTTAGCGATCACTAACGCGACGATCAGCATGACGCCCAGCGTGAAGAGATATCGGGTGTCCTCGACATCGAAACTGAACAGCGGCGGCACGAAAAAATAGTCGAACGCAAGCATATTGGCGATCGCGAGTACGACAGAAGGGCCGCGACCCAAGCGGAGCGCACCCACGGTCGTGCCCAACAAATAGAGCATCATGATATTGACGAGGCCAAAGCGAGGAGAGAACGGAAAGGCAATCCCCGTGCAGAGCCCGGTAATTGCCAGCGCCCGTAGATAATCGGGCCAGTTCCAGGGCGGGTGCGGCTCCGAGGCTTGAGTCGCGAGCCGAAGGAGGGTCCTCCAACGTCGGCCGAGAGACGAGGCGACGACCAGTCGCTTATGGCGCAATTTGCGCTTGAGCAATTGAGACGACGAGGCGGGGCTGCGCGTGGAATTCGTCCAAAATGCGGGCTCCATCTGAATGGGCTGCGACGCGGCTCTTGAGCTAACCAGGCGCCCGGCCGGAATCTTGGTCTACGCGTTGATGTGGCAACGACATTTGGGTCCCTCGGGTTCCGCAATGTATCGCATGTAGCACATTATTCGAGACGGCGTAATTATTCTATAAAAAAACGCCGCTTTTTATGCACTTGCGCGCGAATCGGCGGTGCGTCGATCTCATGCGCCATCGGGACTAGCCCGCACAAGCCGAATCGGCGATTATGCGCTCACACCCGGGCCTCCTTTGAACCAGGATTCTTTCACCGTTGCGAGCACGCTTATTTTGAGATGGCCTCTAGTTGTTTCTGCCGCCGTCTTTGCTTGGATTTCATTGACGCCGCAGCCCTGCATCGCGCAGGAGCAGGCCGCGGAAGATCACGCCATCGTCGTCGAGGCGGGGCTCGCGGGTGAGCGCGACGTTCGCGACGGCCTGTCTAATTTTGGTGCCACGCTGGCCGTTGAGGCGACGCCGATTGAGGAATGGCTCGAACTCGAGTTCGGCGTCACCGTCCTGGCCACCTCCGGCCATACGGAGCTGTCGAGTGATCTCGTATTCAAGAAGCCATTCCGCCTATCTCCGACCGCCGAGTTCATGATCGGCCTTGGACCGTCCATAGGCCGCACCGTCGATGGGCCGGAGATAGGCACCTCTCATGGGATTGAGGTGGTTCTGGACTTCATGTTCTGGCGCAGCAAGGACCGCGGCTGGTACATAGAGCCCGCGTGGAGCAGGAACTCCGGCAGTGGAGAGCGATCCGTAAGCCTCAACGGCGGACTCCTCTTCGGATGGCACTAGGCCGTCAGACTAGGACCTTCGTGGAGCGACGTCGGATGCTCTTCACCGCATCATTGACAGGGAGTCAGTGCTTGGGCTGCCCTAATATGGGATAACGTGCCCGGCGTAAACAGGACCTGTATGTTGGGCGTACTTTCCGAGACATCGATGCCGTTGCCGCGAATACTTTGGTGCATTCCGATAACGATGTG
>Ga0181521_10003693_pt1 | contig 17852 bp, 20 predicted proteins | sample PEATcosm2014_Bin_32_FD_119764 | JGI IMG/M metagenome (GOLD analysis project Ga0181521, IMG submission 119764) | Peatland microbial communities from MTU Mesocosm Facility, Houghton, MI, USA - PEATcosm2014_Bin02_60_metaG | ecosystem: Environmental > Terrestrial > Soil > Wetlands > Peat | place... | reverse complement strand
CCACCTTGCCCCCGCAGGTCGTGGCGATCGCCCCGCTCTTCATGATCGCGGTGATCGCCTCCACCCCCTTCACCGCCACCAATGGGAACGACGATGCACGCGGCCAGGGCGGATAGCGAAGTTATGGCGATTCCTGTGGTGATCATACGAATCGGTCGCATGGAAATACTCCCCGGTTGTGACAAATGGTTCTCGAAAATTCCGCGCGTTTACCTGACCTGGGCAGCAACCGCCGACCCGGGAGTGCAGGCGTAGCTTGCGAGCAGCATTAGAGCTGCAATGATGCGTGCAGGCGCATAGGAAAATGGAGCGATACTTTGTTTCATCATTTATCTCCGTGGAAGCTTCAGGTCCGGCGCTCCACTCGATCTGGAACTACCCCATTTGAAGTGCGACTATGCTCGATTTGCGATGGGATTTCTGTTCGCTTGCCCACATAGCGCCGCATTTCTGTTCGATGGCGCACAGACGCCATTGCCAATGAGCTCATGCCCGGACGGATAGCGCGGCACTTGAGAGACACGGCCTCGCGTTGCGGTTTGTATTTCGTGTGCAGCGGAGCTTGTTCGTCACATTGATTGTGCGATGGCGTACAGACCGTCCTGCGTGGATTCCGATAAGGTAAGCCGTTGAAGCGGCGGGATCCATCAGGAGCTTTGCCCATGGTGGCGGGCTGCAAGTCCCGCTATCAAAACAGAGAAATGTTCATCGGCAAGGGTTTTTGCGCTCGCGCAGCTCGATGAGGTGACGCGACCGCGGAATGCGAGACCCTCTAAGAAACCACAACAGGGACTGGGGCGAGCTCTAAAGAAGAACCGACCCGAGGCTGCGGAAGAACACGGCTGGGAGCACCGGTGAAGCGGTGCGCGTCAAACGTACGTAAAAGACTGGACGAATTGGGCAAGTTCGCCGGATTGCTGTGATGATGAACCGATTCCGAGCTGCGGTTGTCCTGATGGTCCTTGGTGCCCTCGGTGGATGCGCGTCGCTTCCGCCTGGCTCCGACCTCCCTAAAACCGCATCTGCGGCGTTTGCTCATCCAGAGAAGACCAGGCTCGGTCGCCAGTTCGGCGATGCCGGCGGCCAACATGGCGGCGACTCCGGATTTCGCATCATTCCGGTGGGCGCCGACGGGTTCCTGATTCGTATGCAGATGATCCACGCGGCAGAGCAAAGCATTGATCTGCAATACTTTATCTTCCAAGGGGACAATACCGGCCGGCTGCTGACCGGCGCCGTGCTGCGTGCCGCCGATCGCGGTGTGCGCGTGCGAATACTGATCGACGACGGAGAAACGACTACCGGCGATGAGCAGATCACGGCGCTCGAAGCCCATGCGTCCGTCCAAATTCGGATCTTCAATCCATTCGCCTATCGTGGCCATTCGAGCCTGATTCGCGCGGCGGAGTTCACCTTCAACTCCTCCCGCCTCGATTACCGGATGCACAATAAATTGCTCGTTGTGGACAATGCCATTGCTCTTATCGGCGGGCGCAATATCGGCGATCAGTACTTTCAGATCGACCCTGATGGCCAATTCGCCGACGACGACGTTTTTTCCGCGGGTCCCATTGTCCAGCAGCTCTCGGCAAGCTTCGACGAGTATTGGAACAGCGACCTGTCGATTCCCGCCGAGTCGCTTTCCGGTGGAAAATCATCGCATGCTGTTCTGAATGAGCATCGCGAGGAATTGAAGGAAGAGAGCCGGGAGGCGAAGGCCGACGGTGTCGATTACGTGAAGCGCGTTGCGACCGGCGAGCCGTTCGAGGGGATCATTTCCGGCCGCCTGCCATTGATCTGGGCGCACGCGGAGGTGGTCTGCGACAGCCCCGACAAGAAAAAAGTGGAAGCTGGCGCGATGGTGGGCAGGCTGATGCGTCGACCGGTGGCCAATGCCGCTCGCGCGGTGCAGTCCGAATTGCTGATGGTCACGCCCTACCTGATACCTGGGACAGGAGGAATGAAGTTATTCGAAGACCTGCGCCAGCGCAACGTACGGGTCCGCATCCTGACCAACTCATTGGAATCATCGACGGTGTTGTTGGCGCAGTCCGGGTATATGCGCTATCGGCAACGACTTCTCGAGGATGGTGTGGAGCTCTACGAGATCCGCTCGCTTCTCGGTAACACCAAGGGCAGCGGGCAGACGGCCGCAATATCGCGGAACGGCAATTACTCCTTGCACGGAAAGCTGTTTGTATTTGATCGTCAGAGAATATTCATTGGTTCGATGAATTTCGATCAGCGATCGATGCATCTGAACACCGAGATCGGCTTGCTCATCGACAGTTCTGCCCTGGCCCAGCAGATTGCCGCACGCTTCGAAGCCATGGTACAGCCGGTCAATTCCTACATGCTCGCCTTGCGTAGGAACGACGCGCGGGATTCGACAAGTCTGGTTTGGCGCACGGAGGAGGGCGGTATTGTCGTTGAATATGACAGCGAGCCCGCACGCAGTAGCTGGCAAAGAGCCGAGGCGAACCTCCTGTCTCTGCTGCCACTGGATAGGGAGCTATAAATCGTGAGTCTTAGTCGACCTTCTTGACGAGAATTGTGCTCGTGACCACGGTTACCCCATCAGTTTTGCGCGCCATTGCCATCGCTCGATCGGCTTCCTTCTGGGTATTGGCCATTCCAGTCAAATACACTGCACCGTTGTCGTCGGTATCGACGTCAATATGCCATTTTTTCATCGGCGAGCTTGGCCTTGTGAGGCAGATGCCCTGGCTGCGCAGGGCGTTTTGTTTCCCATATGTTTGGCAGCGTACAGACGCAGCTGGGAATTTGGTGCAGATTTCACCGATGCGTAACCAACGGCCGACCAGCACCATCATGGATGACAATCAATTTTCCTTCGAAACGACCCAGGAATTTCATCGACGCGTTGCAGGGACGGTCGAGGCCGTTCAAGCCGGCATCTGGAAAGCCGGAGTGCACGATCTGCTTGGCTATGCCACCGACTTTGGATTTGGTCAGAAGCATGGGGTACAGACCCTGGTCCTGAAAACGAGGCGCAAGTCCGCGTACTTGCGCTTGCATTGGGACACCATCTTGGGAGACAGCAGCGCGGATCGGCAAATCGTTGACGACGCGATCCGAAGCGCCATTACGGAGTTGGGCTGACGTGCACCGGGTGGCTACGACCGTTACGACTCGGCCCGGCGGTTCGCAGCGTGGCCGGTCGCTTTCAAATCCCCCAGCGCAGGGCCGCCGTGCGTACGGGTGCATCCCAGAGTTCGGCCAGGCGGTCATCGAGCGCGCTCAGCGTCAGCGAACACCCGGCCATGTCCAGTGAAGTGACGTAGCTGCCGACGAGACTGCGCGCGACTTTCAGGCCGCGCTTTTTCAGTTGACGGCGGGCGGCGTGGTAAACCAGGTACAGCTCCACCAGGGGCGTCCCGCCAAAGCCATTTACGAAGAGCAGCAGCGGTCGATCGGGCTGCGGCGCCAGGTCCGACACAATCGCCTCGACGAGTTCCTCGATAAGGACATCGGCTGGGGCCAGCGCCACCCGGCGGCGGCCCGGCTCGCCGTGGATGCCCACACCCATCTCGATTTCCGCATTCCCAAGGGCAAACGTCGGCTGGCCGACCGCGGGCACGGTGCAGCTTGTCAGCGCAACGCCCATCGAGCGCGTCGCCGCATTAACGGCCTCTCCCAGTCTCACGAGCTCGTCGAGCGTGGCTCCTCGCTCGGCTTCGGCGCCAACCATTTTCTCCACGACGAGCGTGCCGGCTATGCCGCGCCTGCCGGTCGTGTACGTCGAATTCTGCACGGCAACGTCGTCGTCTGTCCGGATGGTGGCGACCGGCATCTCGCACAACTCGGCCGCCATCGAGAAATTCATGACGTCGCCCTCGTAGTTCTTGACGATGAATAGGGCGCCGGGCTTTGCGCTGACCCGCTGCGCGGCAGCCACCATCTGATCTGGTGTCGGGGATGTGAATACGGGGCCCGGGCATGCGGCATCGAGCATTCCCGGACCCACGAACCCGGCGTGCAAGGGCTCGTGTCCGCTACCGCCTCCCGAGATCAGCGCGACCTTGTCGGAACGGCGCTCCTTGCGTGCGACGTAACGAAATTCCGGATCGAGTTCCAGCAGATCGCCATGACAGCCCACCAGTCCCTCCAGACTCTCGTGGACCAGGTCGTCGATTCGATTGATGAAATTTTTCATGGCGTGTCTCCTATGCAAACTCGTATTAGTCTTCTTCGAGCAGGCGGCCGATTCGCAAGGCCACCTCCGTGAGCAGGTCCTCAAGGTGCCCATTGCGCTCCGCATGATGCAGGTCCGGGACCTTGAGCTGGATCTCGCGCCAGCGTGCGCCTTTGCCGGCTCGCGGCACGCGGTTCGGATGTGCCGCGGCATATGTCTCGAGGAAGCTGCGCTTCTGCGCCGGAGAAAAGTGACAGACTTCGAAAATACGTTCGACGTGACGCGCCGGGATCGGCACGCGGTACGCCGGGTTGGTGATCTGGGAAATGAAGCTGCGGTTCTTACCCAGTTCCTCCGCCAGGCGCAGCCGGGTGCCCGACGGTCTCTTCTCCAGGACCTCTTGCAGCACACGTTTGTACTGGGCAACGGCCGACAGATCGACGAGCTTATTCAATTGGAGGCGGACTCCGGCAATTCGCCCGAAAAACCGGCGATGGCGCTCCGCACGGCGGCCTGTGCCGCAGGCGCCAATGATAGCGCGCGCAGCCCGGTCGCAAGGAGTGCGGGAATGCAACGCGGGTCGGCGGCCATGTCGCCACACAGGCTGACGTCGATGTTGCGTGCGCTGGCATGAGTGACCACGTGTCGGATGAGGCCCAACGCGGCCAGACGCAATGGGTCCTGCAAGGACGCGAGCTGCCCGGACTCGCGGCTCGCCGCCGTCAGATACTGTACGAGATCGTTGGAACCGATCGAAAGAAAGTCCGCCTCGAAATCCTGGATCGATAGCGCGGCGAGCGGCACTTCAACCATCATGCCCAGCGCAGGCCGCGCGTGCGCGCACTGATCAGCGATGGCGCACGATCGATCACGCTGGCGCGGATGATCGAAAACGCCGGGGCGTTGCCGTGCAAGACGATGCCGGCGCCCCATACCACGCCGTCGAATCCGATCCAACCGCCCAACGGTCGGATCGCGAAGGGGTCGAATGCGCCGAACTCCTGCGTGCGAGCTGCCTGGTATACCGCCAGAACCGAGGACAGCGTTACCGCTTCGACCGCGGCCGCAGTACCGCAATCCGCGATGATGGGAAGTATATGGGTGCGAAACATCGCCGCGTCGACCGAGAGTTTCCTACATCTGCAGTATAGAGAGCCGGCGGGCGCGACTGAATAATTTGCCGGCGCCCGATGGTCCGCTGCGGATCGCGGCGCTGAGCGAACCGCCGCGCCCTGCTGCGCCGCAGTGCTGCGCCCACAATAAGAGTAAAGGAGACGATAAATGCATCGAACCAAGTTTTTTCTGTTGGCCAGCGCGCTTTAGTTGGCAAGCCTCCCGGTTCCGGCCGCCGCGGCGGACGTCGCAACGCCCGGTGTATTGGGCACGTCCCTGCCGCCCGATTTCCGCGTCATTCGCAACTACTATCTCGGCGTGCCTGTCATCGGCTTTGGTGCTCGCGGGCGAGTCGAGCGTGTGCCGGTCATTTTCCTGCACGGCAACAACGACACCCCCTTTCCTACCGCATGCAACCCCCTCGGATACATTCACAACGCGGCCCAGTACCTTCTCGATCTTGGCTACCGGCCGTCCGAGTTGTGGGGTCTTGGGTACCAGGGCGATCAATGCGACCTGGCGCAGGAAATCGCGCGCAAGTCCGGGGTCAGCCACAGTACGGCGGCTGCTGTTCCGCTCCTTCGCGAGTTCGTGCACGCCGTGCTCGAATACACGGGTGCGCCGAGAGTCGACATCGTCGCCCATAGCCTGGGTGTAACGGCCGCGCGCGAATGGATGTTGCAGGACAAGGCCTACGGTCTCGTCCGGTCGCTGGTTGCGATCGACGGGCCGAATCACGGCATCATCGATTGCTCGCCGTCTCCGGACAACTACTTTCAACTGCCCGCGGACGGCGGCTTCGTGCCCAATAGCGCGATCTGCGAGGAATACGGCTCCGAGAGCACGCAGCTTCTGACCGTTCTCAATGCCGCCGGGGAGACCCCAGGGCCAACGCACTATCCACTATCTTGTGATCCGAAACGTGTTCCGGGCCTCGCCAGAGAGCGGCGATTTCGTCTAGCTTTCCGCCCAAGATGGGCTGCTGACTGCCGTGCCGGCGCAGGACCGGTATGGCAATCCGCATGATTTTTCCAACAGCGCACTGCTCGCGGGCGCACCCTCGATTGATCTGGTCGGGCAGGGGCAATTCGACCCGGTCCTGAATGCGGCGCACCTGGGCATCCTGAACTCGCCGCAGACCTGGCACGCGGTCTAGCAGTACTTGAGCAGGCCTACGGCGCAGCCTTGAGACAGGTCGTGGGTGCAGCGCGTTCTCGGCGGGCGGCTGCCACCCACGCCGGATCCGATGCCACATATGGCGCGCGCAGCTGCTGAGATCGTGACAACGAGCGCAAGGCACGCGCAAAGGACGGAAAACGCAAGCAATCGGGGTCGACGGGCCTCTAACTTCATCGATTGCAGAGGACCGCTCATGTCATAATTGTTTCCTAGACTTGGTTGCCACATACTACGGGGGAGTGCGGGTGATGTCGATACGGTCAACGATCCTAACGCAAGTCGAACAGGTCGCAAATGAGCAGAATCGTAAATTGGCGACGCTGACCGATGATGTTGTCCTCATGGACACGGGATTGGATTCCTTGTGCTTCGCGATCCTGGTGGCGCGTCTGGAAGATGCCCTAGGATTCGATCCGTTCAGCAGCGCCGACGACACCAACTACCCGGTGACGATGGGCGACTTCATCAAGTTTTACGAAGATGCCGCCCAGTGAGCGGCACTCTTTGCTGGACTGCCTGAGCGGCGCGCCGGACGGCGCGCCGCGTTCGCTGTACGGCGCCGAATTCACCGTTGATCTAAACGATCTGGCTCTGCGCTCGGCTCTTGGCGCCGATCCGCGTGCGCTGCGCTCCCGATCACTGCTGATCCACACGCGCGACGCATTGAGCGCCGCAGTCGCGCTTGTCGAGCTCGACGGTGCCGCGCGGCGCATCGTATTGTGTCCGCCGGGAATCGCGCCCGATTACCTGCCAGCCATTGCCACGACGGCCGAAGTCGACGGCGTGCTTTGCGGCGCTGAAGATACGCTCGCAGGGCTAGAGGGTCTTCCGAAAATCGTGATCGATCCCGCCACGCTCGCAAAGCCGCGCGCGCCACGCGCCGATGCCGTGCCGACGGAATGGATTCTTCTCACCTCCGGCACCAGCGGAGTGCCCAAGCTGGTCGTGCATACCCTAGGAACGCTCGCCGGCGCCATCGCCAGTACCGGCCCGCTTGCGGGGCCGCTGGTCTGGAGCACGTTCTACGACATCCGCCGCTACGGCGGATTGCAGATTTTGCTGCGCGCGCTCATTGGCGGGGGCTCGCTGGTTCTCACGGATGCGAGCGAAGCAATCGACGAATTCCTCGCCCGCGCGGCGCGCGCCGGCGTGACGCATATCACCGGAACGCCCTCGCACTGGCGCCGGGCCCTGATGGGCTCGGCGGTGCACGGCCTTGCACCCCGGTACGCGCGCATGTCCGGGGAGATTGCCGACCAGGCGATTATCGACCGGCTGCGCGCGTGCTATCCGCGAGCACGCGTGGCGCATGCGTTTGCCTCGACCGAGGCGGGCGTGGGTTTCGAGGTTGATGATGGACTCGAGGGTTTTCCACAGGAACTCGTGGGGCGCGCCGGCACCGCGATCGAGCTCAAGGTCGAGCAGGACACGCTGCGCATCCGGTCGCCGCGAACCGGGCTGCGCTATCTCGGTGCTGGGGCCGCGCCTTTGCAGGACGAAGATGGCTTTGTAGACACCGGCGACGTTGTCGAGTTGCGTGGCGGGCGCTACTATTTTGTCGGTCGCCGTGGCGGAATCATCAATGTGGGCGGACTCAAAGTCCATCCGGAAGAGGTTGAGGCAGTGATCAATCGGCACCCGCAGGTGCGCATGTCGCTCGTCAAGGCACGCAAGAACCCGATTACTGGCTCCCTCGTCGTGGCCGAGGTGGTTCCCGTCTCGGGCTTGCCCGAGCGGCCGCTCGGAGCAGGCGCCGAACACCTCAAGACGGAGATTCTGGATCTTTGCCGCGCCGCACTCGCACCCTACAAGGTCCCTGCATCGATCCGCATCGTGTCGGCGATCGATGTAACGCCATCGGGCAAGCTCACCCGTGTCGAAGCCTAGGGTAATCGTAACCGGAGCCAGCCGTGGCCTGGGCCTGGGCATTGCGCGCCGTCTCGGCGCAGCCGGCTATGAGGTCATCGGTATCGCGCGACGCGAGAGCGAGGCGCTTGCCACTTTGCGCGGCGCGCCGGGTGCCGGCATCGTACACTTTGTGCCCTTTGACCTTGCCGATATCGCGGCCTTACCCGAACTAGCGCGTGTCCTGCGTCGCGATTTCGGCACGGCCTACGGCCTGGTCAATAACGCGGGGATCGGCACTGCCGGCGTGCTTTCCAACATGCGTGATAGTCAAATCGAAGAGCTGGTGCGCCTCAACACGCTTTCGCCTCTGATACTGACCAAGCACGTGGTGCGCTCGATGTTGGCGGCAGGAACCGGTCGCATCGTCAATGTCGCCTCGATTGTCGGGTTTACCGGTTATAGCGGGCTGGCCGCCTACGGCGCAACGAAGGCGGCCCTGATCGGCTTTACGCGCTCACTGGCGCGGGAAGTAGGGCGCGCCGGCATCAACGTCAACGCCATCGCCCCGGGATTCATCGAAACCGACCTGACCAAGGCCATGCCCGCCGAAGAGCGTGAACGAATCGCGCGGCGCAGCGCCCTGCAGCGCTTGGCCGAAGTCGACGACGTTGCCGACGCGGTCGAGTTCCTGCTCGGCGAGCGCTCGCGCAGCATCACCGGCACCGTGCTCACCATCGACGCGGGCAACACCGCGTGAGCTCCGGCGGAGGCGCTCAAAATCGCCAGTCGCCGGCGCACAGACGCCGATAGATCGGAGCGTCGAGCGGGACGAAACGGCCCGCCTCGCTGTCACGTACGTAAAGCGGATCGGTGCTTGCGGCAGGATCGAATCCGGCTTGCGCCAGTTCGTGCTTCCTGGGTTTGAACGTTCCCGTCAGATCGAATTCGCGCAGCAGACGCACGAACAGCGGGCGGGCGTAGCGTGGCAGCGTCTTGTCCGCGTGTTGCCAGAGCTGCTCCAGGGTGAACTCGGGCCCTGTTATGAGCGCCGCCATTCCCGCCCGACCGTCGTGCCCCGGCACCGGTACGCCGTATACGAGTGCGTCGGCTACGCCTGGGCTGGCACACACGGTGGCGGCCACTTCGGTCGTAGAGACATTTTCCCCTTTCCAGCGAAACGTGTCGCCGACGCGATCGACGAAATAGAAAAAGCCTGCTCCATCGCGCCGCATCAGGTCGCCGGAGCGATACCAGGCGTCACCCGGCGCGAAGACGTCGCGCAGGATCTTGCTGCTGGTCGCGCCCGGATCGGTATAGCCCTCGAAGCGGCGTGCCGGGTTGGCGTCGTCCATGCTGACCTGACTGATGGCCTCCCCGACCTCGTCGGCTGCGCAGCGCACGCAGTGTCCCGATGCGTCGCGCATGGGCGCACTCGAGATGACATCGAAGCGCACCAGCTTGACCGGGAAACGGTGCGCAAGAAACGGTGGCACGCGACCCAGGGCACCCGGCTTGCCTTCGTAGTTATAGAGCGAGAAATTGGCCTCGGTCGCAGCGTAGAACTCGAAAATTTGCGGGATTTTAAAGCGATCTTGAAAGCGCTCCCAAATATCGGCCCCGAGGCCATTGCCGCACGCGATCCGGATCCGATGCGTGGCCTCGCGCGGGTGCGGCGGCTCCTTGACCAGGATCCGGCACAGCTCACCGATGTACTGGAACAGGGTGCAGTCCCAGCGCGCAATATCGTCCCAGAACTGGCGTGCCGAGAAGCGCGGACGGACGACCACGGATCCGCCCGTCACCAGAGCTGCGCCCACGGCCACGACGCCACCGACGCTGTGATACATCGGCAGGCAGTTGTACAGTCGGTCGGACGGTCCGGTCCCCATCATCCCGGCAAACCAGTGGCTCCATTGCATCGCCCGGAAATGACTGACGTTGGCGGCCTTGGGCATCCCGGTGGTTCCCGAGGTGTAAATGTAGAGCGCCCGATCGGTCCCGCTGGGCAGGGGGCATTCCTGCGGCGACAACTCGGCGTCGCTCAAGCGTGCAAGAATGGGATCGAGGCACGTTGGTGTGGCGGCATCGCCGCTCACGGCCCAGACGCGCGCGGGCTGGGCCTCTTGTTCCAGTGGCGGCCCGAGCTCGGACCAAAGGCTTGCGCCCACGAGTATATGTTTCGGCTTTGCCAGGCGGATCGCGTGCAGCAATGCGTCCGCGCGCAGGTGCACATTGAGCAAGGCCACCACGACGCCGGCGCGCGTCAATCCAAGCCAGGTGGCGAGATACTCGGGGCAATTTTCCATCAACAGGCAGACCACGTCACCCTTGGCGAGATGCTCCTGCAGCGCCCAGCGCGCATAGCGGTGGGAGCGCATCGCCAGTTCGCGGTGGCTCAGGCACTGTTGGTCGGACAGCAAGGCGGGCGCATCACCGAAGCGGCCTGCACATTCATCGATGACGATGGGCAAAGTGCGTTGCGGTTGGCGCGCGCTCTGCGCGGTCAACTCGAGCGCACGCATCCAGGCCTGGAGCGCCGATCGGCTTTGCTCGTCGGGTGCCTGACTCACATGTTGCTCCTGCGTTCGGGGGTTGACGGGAACGAAAGACCCGGCTTCGCGCCCTGCGGCTGGCGCGATGCGTGCGGAACTGATCTAATTATCGCCTTACACGGAGACCCTGCCATGACCGACCGCTTAGCAATCGAGGCCCTGCTGCAGGAACTGTATGCGGCACGGGTGCGCGGTGATCTCGATGCCGTGTGCGCTTGCTTTAGTGGCGACGCGGTGCTCCGCATCGCCGGCGCGAGCGATAGCAATCCGATCTCGATATCGGCGCGCGGCGCCATCGAGTTTCGACGCCTGCTCTCGATGATGATCAAGTCTTTCAAACTAAGCGAGTACGCGCCGCTCGCGGTCCTGATCGACGGATCGCGCGCCGCTGTCCATTGGCGAGTCCGCATAAACTCGCGCATTACCGGATCGACAGTGCTCACGGAACTGATGGATTTGGTCGAAATTCGCGACGGGCGCATCGCAAGCTACACCGAGTTCTTCGTCCCGCGCTGAGGCACGCCGGCCGTGGCTGCGCGCCTGCCCGGCTGGCTCACGCGGGCCGATCGAGCGCGCAGCGCAGCGATAGCGCCGCCTCCCGGACGGCGGACCGGGCTGCCGGGATGGCGCCGGCCATCCCGTAGTAGTGGTGGATCAAGCCCGCATGGCAGGTGTAGTGAACTTCGACCCCGGCTTGCTCGAGCGCCTGGGCATAGGCAGCGCCCTCGTCCCGCATGGGGTCGAATTCGGCAGTATGGATGTACGCGCGAGGCAGGCCGGTGAAATCGGCCGCGCGCAGCGGCGATAGGTGCGCGTCCGAGCGATCGATTCCTGCCGGACAATACTGGTCGACCGCCCAATCCAGCATTGTGCGCGACAAAAAATAGCCTTCCGAAAAAGCAGCGCGCGAGGCCGTAGTCGCGCATAGATCGGTCACCGGACACAGCAACAGCTGCGCGGCCAGCAACGGGTTGCGGGACTCGCGCGCGAGTTGGCACACGACTGCGGCCAGGGTTGCGCCGGCCGAATCGCCGCCAACCGCGAGGCGTGTACGGTCGATGCCCAGGTGTGCCGCGTTCTCGGCAACCCAGCGCGTGGCGAACCAACTATCTTCGAGCGCCGCCGGGTACGGGTGCTCGGGTGCAAGGCGGTAGTCTACGGAGATCACGCGCGTGCCGCTGTCGCCACAGAGCATGCGGCACAGGGCGTCGTGCGTCTCGACACTGCAAAAGACGCCGACGCCACCGTGAAAGTAGACCATACCCGGAGCCGGCCGGGCATCGACCTCGGCGGGCGTGTACAGCCGAATCGCAAGCTCGCCGCCGGGGCCTGCGAGCTTGCGGTCCTCTACGGCGACGGTGGGCAGGTCGCGCGGATCGAGCGCGCGCGCCAGCTCGAGCATCGCAAGACGCACCTTGCCGGGTGAAAGTTGATCCCGCGCTGCTTCCCCGCCGGTTGCGAGCATGTCGAGGATGCGGCGCGCGTGTCTATCAAGGGGCATGATCAGTATCGGTTGGCGCGCCTGGCCGGGAGCCAAGGGGGGCGCTGCGGGCAGTCGGCATCAAGGGCAGGCAGGCGCGATGAGACCGGTCAGGTCCGCTCCAGGAGTGCGCCAACCAGGTCACTGATGGCGGCTATGCAACGAAAATTGGCCGGGGTTATGCCGCTTTCGGGAATGGTGAGATCGAACTCGGCCTCGATGGCGAGCACCAGATTGAGCATGTCCATGGAGGACAGGCCGGCCTCGCGCAGGTCATCGCCCGGCCCGATGGCTCGCGTGATGGAGCGTTCCTTGAGTTGGCGCACGACCACGGCGGTGATGCGGGTCTCGGGTGTCATCAGGGGGCCGTCCGACGTCCTGGGGGCAAGGTAAAGCGGTCAGCGCCCAAAGGGCAGTGGGCACAGGTGCATTTTATATCTTAGACTAGAATCCTAGGCACGCCGCTAACCGCGAATAGTTTATAGGCAAATTACTGTTTTCGCAATGACTTGTTCTAGTAGCGGGACCGTGGCAAGCTGATCATACTGGGTTGTCAACGGTACGGGCACCGGCAATCCGGGATCACGCGAGCGCAGGGCGCTACAGAGGCCTGCCCGCGTTTTGGCCCATAGGTCCGGCAACGCATCGATGCGCCGGGTGGAAGTGGACAACCCAGGACCCGGGCGAGGGTCTCGCAGATCGACTGGAGTTCCGATGAACAGCACTGTCAGGACCCTAAGCCAGAAAACCCAAGAGTTCGAGCCGGCAAGCACGGATGATATCCGCGAGCGGGCCAAGGCCATGGTCAGCGTCGCGGCCGAGCACGCCGAGGCCGTAGACCGGGATGCCCGCTTCCCGCAAGAGGCCTACGCCGTGGCTCGTTCAGAGCGGCTTTTGGGGATGCAGGTGCCCGTCGAGTTCGGCGGCCAGGGAGCGAGCGTTGCCGACGTGGTCGACGTCTGCTACATGCTGGGCCAGGCCTGCGCCTCGACCGCGATGATCTTTGCCATGCACTCGATCATGGTCGCGATTCTGGTACGTCACGCGCGCGCTAGTGCATGGCATCAGGGGTTCATGAGGCAGATCGCAGCCGAACAGCTGCTGGTCGCGTCGTCGACGACCGAGGGCTTGGGAGGCGGCGACTTGCGCTCCAGTTCGTGCTTCGTCGACCCACGCGGAAGCCAAATAAGCTTCTCGAAGGACGCCACCGTAATGTCCTACGGCGCCGACGCCGATGCGCTCCTGACGACCGCGCGGCGCAGTGCGGACTCGGCTCCCTCGGACCAGGTGCTCGTGGCGCTGCTCAAGAAGGACTACCGGCTCGATCCGATCGTCGGCTGGGACGTGATGGGTATGCGCGGAACCTGCAGCACCGGATTCAAGGTAACCGGCAGCGGCGTCCCCGACCAGGTCCTGCCGGTGCCATATGACCAGATCCACAAGCACAGCATGATGCCGATTGCACACCTGACCTGGAGCGCAGCCTGGAGCGGCGCAGCCGCAGGCGCTGTCGGTCGCGCCCGGCAATTTGTGCGTAACGCCGCGCGCCATGGTAATGGCCAGCTGCCGCCGGGTGCCGCGCACTTGACGCGCGCCGTCATGTCGCTGCGCGCGCTGCGCGCCCAAGTAGCCTCGTCCTTGCGCCGCTTCGAGGAGGCGGGAACGCGCGCCGAGATCCTCGAATCGCTCGATTTCCAGACCGCGTTGACCTTGCACAAGGTCAATGCGTCGGAGATGTCGATCGAGACAGTGATGAACGCCCTGCGTGCCACGGGCCTGGCCGGCTATCGCGAAGAAGGCGAGTTCAGCGTCTCACGCAGCCTGCGCGATGTGCTGTCCTCTTCCATCATGATCAATAACGATCGCATCCTGGCCAACGCCTCGAGCGCGGCCATGCTGGTCGACGTTCCTCCCTTTCTTCGGGATTAGCCGCCGGGAAGCATCCGCCGTAGCTCTCGCAGACTGCGGCGCCTCTGGGATTTTTAGCAAAAAGGTCATGCATGAGAGACACGTCACAGCCGCGAATCGACACCATCATCAACGCACTGCTTGCGCCGGCGGGCGCGCCGGGGGTGTACGCAAGGACCGAGCTCTTCGAGCGCGCCATCGAGGGGCTCATGCAGATGATCACCCGCAACCGCGAGCCGGCCGCGGAGGTCTTCACCTTTCCGCCCGTGATGAGCCGCGGTCTGCTCGAGACCGCCGGCTATCTGAAGAGTTTTCCGCACCTCCTCGGTTGCGTCTCGTGCCTGCGCGGCGACGAGGGCTCCATTCGCAAGGCGGTCGAGAAGGAAGACTGGGTCGAAGGACTGGGAGCGACCGACCTGGTTCTGACGCCGGCGGCCTGTTACCCGATTTATCCGCTCGTCGCTGCGCGGGGCGCGGTCGCCAACGACGGACAAACCTTCGACGTTTCATCGTACTGCTTTCGACGCGAGACCACGCATGAGGCGGGACGCCTGCAATCGTTTCGCATGCGCGAGAACGTCTGCGTCGGGACTCCACAGGCGGCCCTTTCCTTTCGCGACCGCTGGATTGCGCGCGCCGAGACGATCGCCAAGCAATTGGGCCTGCGCTACCAGATCGCGCCGGCGAGCGACCCGTTCTTCGGGCGCGTCGGAAAGATGATGGCGCTCAGTCAAGTAGAACAGGCGCTCAAGTTCGAAATGCTGATTCCGGTCCGGTCGGAGGAGGAACCGACGGCTTGCATGAGTTTTAACTACCACCAGAATCACTTTAGCGAGATCTGGAACCTGCGTACCAAGGACGGCAACCTGGCTCATACGACCTGCGTGGCCTTTGGCCTGGAGCGCCTCGCGCTCGCCTTGTTCGCCACGCACGGCCTCGATGTGCCCCGCTGGCCGTCCGCGGCGCGCCAGATTCTCGCCATGTAGCTGCGCGGCCCAAGACGCGAGGCACAAGGAGCAGCATGGGGAAGATGCGCCGGGAAACGATGGCGATCCACTTTGGCTACCAGACGGATCCGACGACCAAGTCGGCGGTCGTGCCGATTTACCAGACTGTTGCCTACGAATTCGACAGCGCCGAGCATGGTGCGGCGCTGTTCAATCTCGAAGCCGAGGGCTTTCGTTACACGCGGATCAACAATCCCACCACCGCGGTGCTCGAACGCCGCGTCGCGGCCCTCGAAGGAGGCGTCGGTGCGCTGTGCGTTAGCTCGGGACAGGCCGCGCTGCATTTCTCGGTCTTGAACCTGACGGCCCAAGGCGATAACCTGGTGTCGGTGCCCCAGCTCTACGGCACCTCGCACACCTTGTTTGCGCACGTGCTGCCGAAGTTCGGGATCGAGGTGCGCTTCGCCCAGAGCGACCAGCCGGCGGCGATTGAAAAGCTCATCGACGGGCAAACCAAGCTCGTATTTTGCGAGAGTGTCGGCAACCCGGCTGGCAACATCTGCGATGTCGAGGCGCTTGCCAATGTCGCGCACCGCCACGGCGTGCCGCTGATCGTTGACAACACCGTGGCCACGCCGATTTTGCTGCGCCCGTTTGAGTACGGTGCCGACGTCGTAATCCATTCGCTCACCAAATTCATGGGCGGGCACGGAACGACGATGGGAGGCGTTGTTGTCGACGGCGGCCGCTTTCCCTGGCAAGACTACGGCGCGCGCTTTTCCATGTTCACGCAGCCCGATCCGTCCTACCATAATCTGGTCTATATCGATCGGTATGGCGCGGCAGCCTACATCGAACGCTGCCGCAGCGTCTACCAGCGCACCATGGGATCGGTACTTCCTCCGCTGAGCTCGTTCTTGCTGCTGCAGGGCATCGAGACGGTATCCTTGCGGATCGACCGCCACGTCGAGAACGCGCGCAAAGTGGCCGAATTCCTGCGCGCCGATGCGCGCGTCGATTGGGTCAACTACGTTGGTTTTCCCGAGAGCCCGTATCACGCGCTGGCGCAAAAATACCTGGGCGGGCGCGCCTGCTCGTTGCTGACCTTCGGTGTGCGCGGCGGATTTGCCGGCGGCACGCGCTTCTACAACGCGTTGGGGCTCATCAAGCGGCTCGTTAATCTCGGGGACGCCCGCTCCCTGGCGTGCCACCCGGCATCGACCACGCACCGCCAGATGTTGCCCGCCGAACTGGAGCTGGCCGGCGTCAAGCCGGAAATGATCCGCCTCTCGATCGGGATCGAGCACGTCGACGACATCATCGAAGACCTCGATCAGGCACTGGCTGCCGCGGTGGCCGTTGCAGATCCGGTCGCGCTGCACGCGTGCGCACAACCGGCCTGCTCGGGTATCGAGCCGTGAACGCCGCGCGCGCGTCCGTGTTGTCCCGGGATGGCGGCGCGACCGCGGACCGCCCGGCGCTCGTCATCGGACTGGTCAATAACATGCCCGACGCCGCCCTCGAGGCGACCGAGCGCCAGTTCCGCAGCCTGCTCGCTGCCGCAGCGGGCGGGCGCCCCGTAGAACTGCGGCTCTTCGCGTTGCCCGAGGTGCCCCGGGGCACGGCAGGGCGCGCCTACGTGGAGACTCGCTACGAGGGGCCCGAGTCGCTGCGCGACTCGGGACTGGACGGCCTGATCGTCACCGGCACCGAACCGCGCAGCCCGCGTCTGGAGCAGGAGCCCTATTGGGGAGCTCTCATGGCGCTTATCGACTGGGCGCAGCGCCATACGGTCTCGAGCGTTATGTCGTGTCTTGCGGCCCACGCGGCCGTCCTTTGCCTCGATGGCATCGAGCGACGGCGATTTCCGGACAAGCTCTTTGGAGTGTTCCCTTGCAAGGCGAGCACATCGCACCCGCTGACTGCAGGCTTTGGCGACGCTCGGCGCGTGCCGCACTCGCGCTTTAACGACCTACCCGAGGAAAAGCTCGCGAGCGCGGGCTACCAGGTGCTGGCGCGCGCCGACGCGGTCGGCGCCGATCTCTTCACCAAGGATTGCGGTAGCTTGTTTGTGTTCGTTCAGGGTCATCCCGAGTACGACCGGCGCGCACTCATGCGCGAATACCGCCGCGATGTCGGCCGCTTCCTGGGTCGGGAGCGAGAGCACTACCCGCAGCTGCCGCAAGGCTATTTCGATGACGGCCTCGCGCGGCTGCTCGCCATTTTTCAGGAGCGCGCTCTTGGCCAGCGCGATCCGGGCCTGCTGTCCCAGTTTCCCGTGCTCGAAGACGCGTGCCTGCCGGAGGCGACATGGCGTGAGGAGGCGGTGCGGCTGTACGCGAACTGGCTGGAACTGCTGGAGCAGCGAAAATGCGCCGCGGCGGCGGTCGAGTCGGCCATGATGGCGAGTCCGCTGCGCGCCGGCCTCGGCGGGCAAGGCGCGCAAGATGCCAGCCATGGACCGTAGCGACATAGCGCCAGGTCCGGTACGCGCGCTGTTCCCTGCACGCGAGATCCGCACCTCGGTCGAGGATCGAATGACCCGCGTCCTGGCCGATGCGCAGGCGCGTGTTGCCAAGGGCTCGGTGGTGCCCACGCTCGACATCGAGCGGTTTCGCGCCGAGCTCGCGCACTTCGACTTTCGGTCGGCAAGACCGCTTGAGGAAATG
>Ga0181521_10003692_pt1 | contig 17854 bp, 5 predicted proteins | sample PEATcosm2014_Bin_32_FD_119764 | JGI IMG/M metagenome (GOLD analysis project Ga0181521, IMG submission 119764) | Peatland microbial communities from MTU Mesocosm Facility, Houghton, MI, USA - PEATcosm2014_Bin02_60_metaG | ecosystem: Environmental > Terrestrial > Soil > Wetlands > Peat | place... | reverse complement strand
CGTATTGTTAATCACGATCACGGAGAAGGTCTGGCTGGTTTGACCGTTGGTGAAAACGAAGGTGCCGTTGGTGGCGATGTAATCCAAACCGGCGAGGGCCGTGCCATTGGCGGTGGCAAAGTTGACGGACGACACGGTGTTGGTGTTGTCCGTGCGCAAAACTGTAATCGTTGCCGCCACGCCCGATTTGAGCACGGTGTAGGTTGGGCTGGAAAAGCTCAGGCCGGAATTATTGTCAATGATGGTCACGGTTTGCACGCTGGGCGGCACGAGTTGTCCGGGCGGTGTCGGACTGGACAGGCTGACCGTGAAGGTGCGATTGCCCACGACCAGGCTGTTGTTGAGGATGGGCACGGTAAAGGTGTTGGTCGCGATGCCATTGGTAAAGACCAGCGTGCCGCTTACGGCGGTATAGTCCAATCCCGCCAAGGCCGTGCCATTAGCAGTGGAATAATTCACGGACAATGGTTCGACCCTGGGGTTGGAGCAGACCACGGCGACGACCAGGCTGCCGGCATTTTTCAAGACGCTCGCAACCGAGTTGGTGAAGCTCAAGCCCGCATCGGCATCCTGCACCACAACCACCGTGCTGCTCGGCGCCGCCAGTTGCGTGCCCGCGCTGGGATTGGACAGGTTGACGGTGAACGTCAAATCGCCGGTCACGTTCGTATCGTCAATCAGCGGAACGAGAATCACCTGAAGCGTCTCGCCGTTGGTAAAGGTCAACGGGCCGGAAACGGCGGTGTAGTTGACCCCGGCCATTGCGGTGCCGTTGGCAGTGGCGTAATTGACAGAAACCGAGCCGGCGGGACTGCCAAGACACTGGACAAAAATGGAGGCATAGGCATTGGTTTCGCTGACATAATTGGTGGCGTTGACGAAATTAAAGCCGACATTGTTATTCAAGATGGTCAAGGTTGCGTTGGTGGGCGCAATCAGCGTCGCGCCGCCGGTGGGGTTGGAGAGCACCACGGACAAATTCACCGGTCCCTGCACGAGATTGTTGGTCAAGAGCGGCACGGCAAAGGTCTTGGCCGTGTCGCCGTTATTGAAGGTCAAGGTGCCGCTGGTGGTGGTATAGTTCACCCCCGGCAGGGCCGTGCCGGCCACGGTGTTGTAAGCCACCGAGACGGAGCCCGAAGTGCCGTTGGTACGCACGACCGTGATGATGGCAATTCCAGCGCCCTCGCTGACCGTATAATTGGTTGCCGAGAAGCACAACTGGCCGGGGGCAACGACCGTGTCATTGATGGTAAGGGTGGCGTTCGAGGGGCTGAACAGGACCGCATTCACCACGTTGGTCAAAGTAAATATCACCGTCCGGTTCCCCTCGGGCAGGCCGTTGTTGATGATCGGAACCTGGACCTGCTTGTCCGAGTCACCCAGATTGAACGTAATGGTCGTATTGGTCGGGATGAAATCCACGCCGGCCACCGCCGTGCCATTGGTCGTGGTGATGAAATTCACCGAGCAGGTGCCATTGGTGGTTCCCAAGCGAAGGACATCAATCGGCGCAAAGCCAGTCAAAACATTTTTACTGACCGAATAATTTGCGCTGGAGAAACTCACGGCGCTGTCGTCATTGAGGATGGTCAAAACGGCGGTGGATTGAGCGCCAATGCCCGCCGGGGCGGTTGGATTGGTAATCGCCAGGTTCACGGTCAAGGGGGGGGTAACAACTCCATCGTCCATCACCGTAACAACCGCCGTTTCCAGGACTTCGCCCGGCGGAAAACTCAAGGCGTAGTTGGTGACGCCCATATAATTTGTACCGGCCACGGCCGTGCCATCGGTCGTGGAGAAATACACCGTGATGTTTCCCGTCCCGTTTGTATTCGGCCCGCTGGTGCCGCCGGTGCGACTAACCGTGATGAGCGCCTGCCCGCCGTTTTCGTCAACCTGATACGCGGCCGAGGTTAATTGCAACAAGCCGGAACCGGTTATCGAACCGCCATAAACCCGGGCAATATGCGCATGGGGTTGATCATCGTATTGGGTAAAGCTGCCGCCGATGACCAACATTTGATCGGCGGGCTGAATGACCAGCGCGTCAATGGTGCCATTGGCGCCGTCACCGAAGTTGATGGTTGTATCCACCGCGCCATTCGGCAGCAACCGCGTGATACGATTGCGGGTGACCCCATTGCCCTGGGTAAACTGGCCGGCCAGCACAATGCGATTATCGGCCTGCACGGCGATGGCTTGCACGGTGTTATTGGCGCCAGCGACAACGTTGGACGTAAAGGTGGCATCCAACGATCCGTCGGTATTCAGGCGGGCGATGCGGTTCAGGGCCGTGCCGTTGACATTGGTAAAGTCACCGCCGATGAGGATGCGGCCGTCTATTTGAATTACGATGGCGCGAACGGTGTCATTGGCCCCCGAGTTCAAGTCGAAGTTGGTATCCACGGAACCGTCCCCATTCAGCCGCGCGATATGATTGAGGACAAAATTGTTGACGTTGGTGAAGGCACCACCAATGAGCACCTTGCCCGCAAACGGAGAATTGGTCGGATAAACGGCGACGGCAAAGACCGCGGCATTGGGGCCTGAGCCGGCGTTAAATGACGAATCCAGCGTCCCGTCATTAGCAGAACCAGCCGTGATGAGGCGCGCAAAGTTGGGGCTGGGGCCGCCGCTGATGGAGCTGAACGCGCCGCCGACGTAAAGCTTGTTCCCGCCATTGACAAAGGTTTCCGCGAGGGCATAAACGGGGCCATCGGCCCCGGGACCAGGATTGAAACTGGTGTCCAGGGAACCATCCGTCATCAGGCGGGCGATATTATTGCGGGCAATACCGTCGGCGCTGGTGAACGCACCGCCGATGACAACCCGGCTGTCCATCTGCTGGCAGACAATGGCCTGCACAGCGCCGTTGGCGCCGGAATAGCCATTGAGGAAGCCGGCGCTGTCCAGCGAGCCATCGGCGTTCAGCCGGGCGATGCCATTATCGGGAGTGCCGTTGACATACGTGAAGTTGCCGCCCGCGAGGATCTGGCCATTGGTCTGCAAAGTGAGCGCCAGGACGTCGCCGTTCATACCTGCCGTGAAGGTGCCGTCCGGCGAGCCGGCTGGCCAGTTGTAACGTTGGGCATCCAAAATGTAGACGGTGGCATTGGTTGGCGAACCCAAGAATGTGTTGGTTGGGTTCCACAAGATCACAGTGAAATAGAAGTTGGTGGGATCCTGCACCAAGTCGTTCGTGATCGACACGTTAAAGCTGGCCGCCGTTTGATTGGTAACAAAGGTGAGCACGCCGCTGGTGGCCGCGTAGTTGACATTGGATGAGGTATTGCTGCCGTCGCGGGTGGTGAAATTGACGGAAACCGGGCCGGCCGTGCCACCGGTGCGGACGACGGTAATGGTGGCATAGCCGCCGTTTTCATCGACGAGATAGCTGGGGGCGCTGAACTGCACTGCGCCGTAGCTGTTGTCGTTGGTGATGGTCAACGTGGCATTGGTGATGGAATTAGTGGGGGGCGTGCCGATATAGAACAACCCTGGCGTGCTTACGTTATTCAACTTGGGATTGGACAATAAAACGCCAAATTGTTTATTGGTGCCGACCGTGTAGGTGTTGATGAGCGAAATGGAGACGGTGCGCGGCGAGGCGTCGCCGTTGTTCCATTGCAGCGTGTTGGTGGAACCAGTGTAATCCACGCCGGCCACCGCCGTACCGTTGGTGGTGGCGTACTGGACGGTGATGGTGCCGAAGCTGCCGGCGACGCGGTTGACCACAAAGCTGATGAAGCCCGCGCTTTCACTGCCGATGTAATTGGTGGCGCTGAGAGTCAAATAACCCTGGAAACTGGAATTGATGAGGCGGACCTGGGCGTTGGACAATCCAAACGACACGTTGCCGTCACTCGGTCCGGTGAGGGCGGTCAGAAGCAGTTTGTAGAACTTCTCCGTGAAGTTCGTGTAGATAAGACCATGGTTCAGGTTAGTGACCGTGAAGGAGTTGGTGGTCACGCCTTGCAGGAAGGACACGGTCAAATTGGTGATGCCATAGTAATCAATGCCCGCCAGGGCGGTCCCGTTGGTGGTGGAGGCCTTCATGGTAACGGTGCCATAAGTGCCGTTGCTCCGAACCAGGCTGATGACGGCGGCGATATTGGTGGCGGTATAAACCGGAGAGACAAACCCCACCACGCCGGCGTTTTTGTTGTCATCAATCAGCGTGAACGGCGCGGCCGAAGGCCCGAGCGCGGCGCCCAGCGGGATGTTTTCACCGCCGAGATAAAACGTGTCGGCCCCGCTGGGGTTGGCCAGTTGGAACTGGGCATTGAGGTTGCCCGAGGTCTGGGTCTTGATGACGCTGACCGTGACGGCGGACAGTTTATTTACGCCCGCGTCCGCCAGAGATAAAAAGTTGAAAACGTCCTGCAGGAAACCATTGACTCCAAAAAGGCCGTCGCCATGCATACGGGTGGGAGTCGTGATATATCTCCAAGCGATCCAAAACAAGGGCGGCGTGCTGTCGTAGGAAAAATCCCTGCCGCTTAGGGCCGTGCTGGGCTGGACGGAAAAGTTGGCCGAAACCGGCCCCAACATGCCGTTGGTCCGCACCAATCCCACGGAGAGCGCGCTTGAACTCTTGTTGGCCGAGAAGCTGGCATTCTGCAGACCGATGTTCCCCGGCCCCGGCGTCGAACCGCCAATCAGACGGGCCACGCTGCTGCGGTTGCGAACGCCATCGCGCGTTTTGGGTTCCACCCACAAGTTCGGGTCGTTGAAGCTTTCCGCAACTTCCTCTCCAAGTTGTTCACTCAGTTCATCGTCCAGGGTATTGCAAACGTTGGTGTCCGCCTGGCCGCCGCCGACCTGATCGAACGTTCCGCCAATGATCACGTTGCCGTCGCTTTGGACGCCCGAGGCATAGACCGCCGGCGCATCGTCGGAATAAATCCGTTTCAAACCGGCAAACTGGTTGTAGGCGGTGTCGAGGAAGGTGGTGTCCACCGTGCCGTTGGGATACAGGCGGGTGAAACCGAGCCGGTGCGTGCCGTTGAACGACGAGAATTGCCCGCCGACATATATCGTGCCGTCGAGTGGTTGGAGCGTGATGTTCCAAACCACGTCGTCGGCACCCAAGCCCACAAAAAAGTTGGTGGTGTCGAGGCTGCCATCTGCATTCAGCCGCGCAATGCGGTTCAGGGCGGTGCCATTGAAAAGGGTGAACGAGCCGCCCACGACCAGCTTGCCGTCAAGCTGCCAACCGAGGGTGTTGATCGGATTGTTCGCTCCGGCAGTGGGGTTGAAGGTGGTGTCCAGCGTGCCATTGGTGGTGAAGCGGGCAATATCGGCGTAACTTTGGCCGTTCACACCGAAGTTGCCACCAGCAAATATTCCATTGAAAGGAGAAGATACAGTGACCGTGCCATTGTAAGTCCATTGGTTGCCAGTCTGGCCGGTGCCTTGATCCATAACGATGGTGAGGATATTGGTGTTAAGGCCATTAATCGGACCGAAGGGGAGCACAAAACTGTTGGTACCGAAGACACTGCCGGTATCGTAAATTAAAACCCCTGTGCCACCGGCAACATTTGTATCACCATAATAGACCTGCATATCGTCGGCCTGCACCAGGAACATGTTATAATTAACAGTCAGCGTGCCGGAAGTGAGAGTCCCGAGATTGATGGTTTGATCAGCCTCACCAGAGCCGCTGTTTGCGAAATTCAAGGTGATTAATGGCGGCAACGCAATGGCATAGACCGGGCCATTGAGGGTGGTGCCCGGATTGAAGGTGGTGTCCAGGGTGCCGTCGGCATTCAGCCGGGCGAGGTGATTGCGCGTCTGGCCGTTGACGCTGTTGAAGTCACCGCCAATCAAAACCTGGCCATTGGGCTGCACCGCGGCGGCCCACACGGTTCCATTCGCCGTGGGATTGAATCCCGCGTCGAGCGACCCATCGGCATTCACGCGGGCGATGCGGTTGCGCGACACACCATTGAAGGAAGTGAAGCTGCCGCCGATGACAAACTGATTGCCCGGGCTTGAGGCCAGGGAGTTGATGGGGCCGCTGGCGCCGGAGACGGGCTCAAAGGACGAATCAAGGGCACCGTTGGTATCGATGAGCGCGATGCAATTGACAGGTTTTGCATCGGGGTAAGTGGAACCGTTGTAAGACACAAAGTCGCCGGCGATGAGGGTTTCATTATTGGGCAGCATCAGCAGACTCCACACGTAGCCGGAAACGCCGGGATTGCCATCGTTCTGCGGAATGGTTTGGGGCACGAGGGCGGGCGGCAACGCCAGATCGCGGTTGAAATCCGCATTGTAAAGCTCATCCACCGAACCGGCCGGCGGATTCTGGTCATTGAACAGGATGGTCACGGTGGTTTCGCCGACCATGCCGCCAAGGGCGGGCACATTTTGACCGCCAACACTTATCGTCCGATAAAGCTCTATTTTAAAATCCTTGTTGAATTTCGTGAGGCTGGCGTTGGTGACCGTAAAGCTGATGGGTTGATAGGAGAAACCGGGGCCGCTGGAGGGAAAGCTGACGGTGCCCTGGACCATGTTAAAGTCGGAATTGGCCCCCTGAATCGGCGACCATGTCGGCGGTGTCGGAACGGCATAATCAGACCCGGGCTGGAGGGGAAACAAATTGTTCATTTCCTCGCTGGCATCTTGGTCATCGTTAAGAACGTTGTTGACGCGGTAATTCAGCGTGATGGCAGAGCGGTTGGTGCCAAAGCGCTCCGCATAAATGACAACCTTGGTCCAGCCGCCGCCGCCATTGGTCGTATTGTTGACGTCTTCCGGGACGCGGTAATTGGCCTTCTCGAAATTGATGATCACGTTGGTTGGGAACTGGGCTATGACGTAATTGGTTGTCACAATGCCATTGGTCGCTGGCGGAGGAGGATTGGTGACTAACAACGGAATAATGTCCGGCCCGTAAGGATCTGCGTTCACATTCAAAATCTTCACCAGCGCGAGGCTGAAGCTGGGGTCCACGCGGGGAGCGACAGCGCCACTTTCATTCGGATCAAGCCGGGCATTTGACAACAGCACCCCAAAATCCGTGTTATTCGTGGTGCCTCCAGAACCGCTGGCCCCGGCATTGATAATCGGAATGAGAATGGTCTTGCTCATCTCGTAATCATCGAAAACGAGAGTATTGGTGACCCCCTGATAATCCGTGCCTGCCAGTGCCGGCATATCACCGTATGGCAAAACGGGCAGACCGGTCCCGTCCACGGTCTGGTAATCCACCCAGGCACGTCCGGCGGAGCCGGCGACACGGGTGACGGTGACCAGCAGCCCCGGCACGTTGTATTGATAGTAGGTCAAAATGGTCGAATTGGCGTCATTGTAAGTTCCATTGGGCAACAGGCTTTCCGTCTGGGCAGTCTGGTAAAGCGGATATCCTGTCAAGTACCCCCCACCCCCCAACAGCAACGGATATCCCGTCGTGTAATCCACATCCTCGGTAGCGAAACGGAAGACGCCCGAAGATTTATAGGCCCAGTGCAACACGATGGTTCCCGGGCCATTCCCCAAATCAACCGCATTAGGGTTACTTGCATTATTATCATAATACCGATCCAGAGAATACAAAAAGTAGTTGGCCGTTTGCGAATCCACTGCGATGTAGTAAGTCGTATTCGCTTTCGCATTAAACCGGAGATGGCTGGGGCCGTAATAAGGCTGCATGTAACCAATAACAGGCTCACTGCCGGGAGGGGCAAACTGGGCGTAATCGCCGCTGCCAGAATCATTGAGCTGGGCGAGGGAATGGGTCGTCGCTGAAACAGTACTATTGATGGGGAAAAGGTTGTCATTGGCCGCCACCTGATTGAGCGTGGTCAGACTGGTCCCCGTAAAAACCCCAAGCACCGTGTTCAGGGGAGTGCCGTAAAAATCGTCCACGCTGCCGACGGTGTCGAGTTCCACTTCCCCGTCAACCGTAGGCGTCCACTGATACCAAAGGGGCTTATTGGCAGGGAAACCGGCAATGCTTGGGGCATTGGTGTCGCGAATGGCGCTGCCATTGTCATTCACCACGAAACCCGAATCCCCGGACAGCACCTGGGCCATGGCGAAGGTAAACTGCGCTCTGCCAACCTCCGCCGCAAAACAGGCCAAAATCATCAGACCCAGCTTCAGCAAGCCGATGTTGCTCGCGAGATTTCGCAATCTCAGGCTTGTGAATTTTTTCATAATCTTTTTTGTCACGTTATCCGAATTATTGCCGGTTTACTCACGCATTGCAAGATTAATCCGATTTAGGTCAAGGGCCATACACACTCGCCGAATTCGGGTCCACCCGCACCCGGTAATACCGGCTGGAGCCGGTGACCGGATCAGCCACGATGTTCGTTATCGGCCAGCCACCCGCCGGCGGCACAAGGCTTGGCGAAATGTTGGTGGTCAACGGCAGCCAGTTGCCCAAAACCAAATTGGTCCGGTAATCGACGGTGTTGGTCGCGCTCGGAATCGAGTCCCACGTGAGCAGCGCCGTCAGCGGCGGCTTGTTGGTCACCGTCAACTTAAAGTTGATCTCGCCGGACACAAAGAACGGCGTGGGATCACTGCCGTTGGCAATCCCGTCCCCGTCGGAATCAATGTCAAAACTTTGCGCCAGCGCGGCGTTGAAGGGGCCGTTGGTTGTGCCGTCCGGATAGACGAGGTTGGTGGAGCTGAAATAACCCGCATATTCCGGCACCCAGCGCAAGTGGTCGCCGTTTTTGTGGTTCATTTTTTCCGCGATGGACAAGCCGTCAATCACCGCCTGCGCATAATAAATCACCATGTTCGGGGCAATGGTGATCGCCGTGAAATTGCTGCCACTCGCATCACGGTTGGTGGCTTGATCGCGCAATTCCAGATAGTCCACATACATCGCGTTGCTGGCGCCGGCGCCGTTGAAAGTGAACAAGCTGTGCGGGGGAGCACTAAGCGCGTCCAAAAAGAGCCGGCCAACCGCCACATTATTGGTGTAACCGTTCACGGAAACACCAAAGTCCCGGCCGGCCCAGACATTGATGATGCTTTTATTGGTTGGCGCAATGTTGGTGATGGTCGTACCCAACAAATCACCCAAGTTGGGCAGGATGGGCAGGTTAAAGCCACTATCACTTCCACCAACTCCGGAACTGCCCACCACCCAGATGTTTCCGTTGGTCACACCGCCATCGGTGAGAAAATTCGTCACTTGCAAGGTCAGCGCCCGCCCGGCCTGCAACATCAGATTGCTCACCAGGAGACTGCCGGTGGTGATGGAAACGTCGCCGCCAGCGATGAGGGAGCCGTTGATCAGCGTCGTGGTCAGGGGTTCCAGGAGGAAGGAACCCACCCCGTTGGAAATGATTCCGCTGCTCAGGAAATTATTGGCGTAAATGATTGAGCCTTGATCGGAAATCAATCCGTGGTTGATGAAGTTCGTATAATTGGCCGGCGGCGGGCCGCCAAACACGGCAAGGTTTTTGGTGCGGATCGCGCCGTTGTTGGTCAGGTTGCGCACATTGGGCAGGGCGCTCTGCCACAAGATGGCGCTGGACACCAGATTCAATTCACCGTCGAGCGAGGTCGCTCCATTGCCACAGCCGTTGGTCGTCAACGTCAGGTTTTGCGCGTCAATGAACAACGAACCAAAAACATTCAACACGTCGGTAATCAGGAGGCTGTTCGTGGCGTGCAACCTCAGGTTTTGCACCTGTGGCGCCGTCACCGGCATCAACTGACTGCTGCGAACGATCAAGACCCGGTAGTCGTTGGTCACTGTAAAAAAGTTGGTGCCGTCCAGGGTGTTGGAGACGGTCGTCAGCCAGCGCGTGCTCCAGGCCGCGACAAAACCGCTCCAGTTCGGGAGCGCTGATTCCAATAAATTGGTGATGACCAAAAATCCGTTGGTCACCCCCAGGTTGATGTCGGAATACGGAGCGGCAATCTGCGCGCCGACACTGCCGTCAAACTGCTTCGGGGCCCACAAGGACATGTAGTTCTGCCCGGAGATTATGGCCAGACCCAGGTTCAATTCGTTACTGGCTGTGATTTGGATGCGACCGGGCAAATTCGTGAGCGCGCCGCCGGGGTTCGTCGGAGTGGCATTGGTGGGCGTCGTCGTGACAATCAGTTGCCCATCGAAATACGAGTAGGGGTTGGTTATCACACCGGAAGGGAAGCTGGTAAAGCTGGGGGCAAGCGGGCCAGAAAGCAACGGGGTGGGGGACGTGACAAAAGTGAAATTGTCCGGCGTGCCGTTGTAAATAAACACGTTGGTCGAGGCACCGAGGACATAATCATCGGTCAGATAAAGGTAATTGGTGGTCGTACTACAGGTTGCCGGGTCATTAACGGTGCCGACCCATTCCACGTGGGCAGCGCCGGGCGCAAAAACAACAGAGCTGCCGTTAAGATTAGGTTCAATGTAAACATGGTAAGGGACGTTGAGGCTGGTGTTCTGCACGAAAACGGACCGGATTACGGTAAGATTGGTCGCGGGAAACCGGAAATCAAAATAGGGCGTGGAGTTGGTCAGGTCTATTATGTATGGCAGTGACGAATACGCAGTCGTTGGTGTCAAATCAGCACCCGGGTTCCAATCCTGGTTTGTGTCGGCTCCAAAACCTGCGGCGATACTATACACTCCCACCGAGTTGCCCAAGAATAAGCTCTGCAAAGGTTCGACTAACAGCGTGCCGCGGGTCAAATCCACATTTTGCCCGTTGAGCTGGATCAAACTGTTCACCCCCACCTCAATCGTGCCGGGGCTCACGATATTGGTCGCCGACACAATGCATTCCCCGATGGTGGCCACGGAGAAACTCTCAGTCCCGAGAAAAATAAAAGTGTCGTTCCCGTCAAGGAACGAATCACAGCGGACCGTGCCCGGATTATAAAAAGTGCCGGCCATCGTGCGCGGAATCTGGTTGGTGGTCTGCTTGTCGAACTGGAACCCGGCGCCAGAGGCGGTGCCGAAAGCGCAGCCGAGCCCCGGAGCGTTGGCGGTCATCAAGCCGTTGTTGGTGTAGTTCACCGTGTTCCAGGTCTCGTAAAACGCCGGATTGCACGAGTACTCGAAGAAATTGACGTTGAACACGCTTTCATTATCGAAAGCGATTGCGTCAATCTGCGGCGGCAGGTTGCCGGGAATGTTGTAGTTGAGCACCGCATAATTTTGATACAACGGGTCGGTCGCCAGCGCCGCCTGCGCCAGCAGCAAGCCGGGCAATACGGAAAAAAGCTTCCACTGCATAAGGCGGTTTGCCAGGCGGTTATGGGGTGTCATGCTTCTCACTGGATCGTAATCGTATAATTCATAGCCACAGTCAGGCCCTGCGAATCGGTCACTTGAATTGTAAAATCATAGATGCCGGATAAATTGCCGGATGGGGTCCCGGAAAGCACGCCGGCGGAGAAACTCAAACCCTGTGGCAGTGACGTTCCCGTTTCCAGCGACCAGGTGTAGGGCGATGTGCCGCCGGAGGCCGAGAAGGTTGTTGTGGGATAGGCCACAGTGTTGGCGCCGTCCGGCAAACTCGTTGGCGAAATCGAAATGAGCATCTGGTTTTCGAGCTCCTGGATGCTGGTGCCATTCGGATACAGGATCGGGAGATTGGTCGTACCGTCGAAGGATGCCCATTGCAACGCGGGAACCTGCGTCGTTTCGTTCACCAAGTCCGTGAAACCATTGGTGTCCGGCCACGGGCCGTTATAGAAAACAGGTCCAACTTTGTTGAAAGTAAAGATTGTCTGACCATCAATGACCCCCGGGCCGGCCAATCCGGGCAAACTATTGGCGATTTCGTAGTTCGGGACCGGCCGGGTTACGGTGCCAACAAAGTTATTCCCCGCCGGCCCAACGGCCAGATCTGCAGCGCTCAAAATAATGTCCGGCGTGGTCACCACGCGCTGGAATATACGAGCCCCCAACAGTCTGTTGGCCGGATTAAAAACGAAATTGGTGTATCGGGTGGTGATCGGGGTCGTCAAAATGTGGGTGAGCGGATCCATCAGCCCATCCGGCACACGCACGAACCGGACCCCGCCTATGCCCTGATAATAGCCCGGGCTGTTGGTCACACCGCCCGTAACCGCGGTTGAGCAGATGGGCCACTGCACGACATAGACATGGGTGGTGGAAGAGATCACAAGGCTTTGGGAGGTGAAATAGCCCGCCGAGTTGCTGGTGGCAAAAAGAAGGTTGGTCGTCGCCGTCACATTGGTCCCCAACGTGCTCAGAAAGAGCGGCGGGCCGCAGAGATAATTGGTGTTAATGTAATATTCCCCCGACGGCACATTGGCCAGGGTGACGGTCTTGGTCGTGGTATTGGTGACCAGCGGGCTGCCATACGGCGCGCCAATCTGGACGCCCACCGTGACTGTCACCTGCGAGGCGCTGGTATTGGGGTGCCTGTTGGTAACGACGAGGTTGGCAAAAGTGTCCGAGTAAATTGCCAGGTATGAGCTGGTATAGCCATTGGTCTTGACCACCAGCGTCGGCGGACTGCCATACGGCGCGCCAATCAGGTTGGTGTAATAGGCAACCAGAATCGGCGTGGCAATGTTCGTGAAATAATATGGAGAAGTAAGAATGACCAGCCCCGGAAACAAATTGGACAGGGTGACCGGATTATTGATTTGAGCGGACAACCAAAACGCAGTATAGTTGGAAGTGTAAAGCAGGACTGGCGGGCCATAGATTATCCCACCACCAGAACTGGAGTTAAGCAGGATGCTTCCCGCCGCCGGCGCTTCATAATTTACATTGTTGGTGCTCATCAAGTATATCAAGCCCCCCACGTCATCACGGGTCAAACCGGTGTAAAATCCGCCGATCTGCAGCCCGCCACTATAAAACAGTATTTGTCCAGTGTTGGGGTCAATCGCCGTTTGAGGCCAACTCCCGGCGAAATTATTTGCGGCCACCGCGGTATATAACTCAGCCAAAGGATCCTGTCCACGCGGCACGGTGATTGCATCCCAGGGGATCCCCGGTATGGCTCCGCAATCCTCCTCGATAAAATAAGTATAAAGCACATTGTTAACATAGGTCGAATACTGGACCTGGTTCAGCGGCGAAGGGATGACGTCAAAATTTCGCTGGACCACCAGATACGTTGTGGTCACCGGGCATTTGGCGCCTACAGAGCGATCATGCAGGGTCCAGGTATAACGTTCCGGTTCCGTCAAACCCAATTGCTCGACCAACAAATGCAGCGTCACCGACTTGAGGTCCGTCAAATACAGCCCCTGCGCCGTATAGTTGAAACTCTGTGATTGGAACGGAAATTGCGAGAGATCAATGTTGTCCACATTGGTCAGGCTGTTCATGATGGCAAAAGCCTGGTCCGCCGCGTCCTCGCCGGCCGCGCCGAAGAAACCCTCTCCGGTAACACCGGAGAAATTATCATCGTAAGCGTAATACAGCACCGGCACGTTCCGGCGATATTCCTCCTGATAATTCTTCGGCCCGCCAATGTCGCCCAGCCACACAGGTCCTCCCGGCACAAAGGACCCGCTATTCAGATACGCCAAATCATAACCCAGAAGAACCACCTGCCAGGCATCGCCTGAACCGGCCAACACTCCCGGGTTTGGCCCCAGCAGGGCAAACCCCCAGGCCGTCTGGAGACCGAGCGCCAGACCGCCGACGCACAAAAAAAATTTAATCATTTGCCGCATATACATTTCATTGGCGCAGGAGCAACACGCGGTAATAACCCGCCGCGCCGCCCCCGACATTAATCGAATCGCTGGCGCCGGCCGCGAACCGTGCCGAAGCATTGGGCACAACGCTCCACGAGGTAAAATTCGTCGTCACCTGCACCTGATACGTCAGCCCCGGCTGCGTGTTCCAGTTCAGGAACATTCCCTGCGATGTTTTGGTCAATGACGTTTGCAGCCAGGTGCTGGAATCGAACGGATCCCCGCCGCTCAAAAACACCTGATAAAGTGTTGGGCCGCCGGCAACCAATGGTACATTCACGTTGGCCGGCCAGGCGGCAAAATTGAGGCCATAGTACTCCTCCATCCATTCAAACGGTATGCCGTAGTAATTAGCTCCACTCCACGTTGTGCCGCTGGCCGATGGCGAAAGCGGCGAGCGCCGCCCATCCGTCGTCACATAGTCAACCTGGAATGAATGCGTGCTGTTCGTGGTCAGGCCGTTCGCCGCCGTCATCGTCCAGAAATTGCTCGTTGTCAAGGCCGTCGGGGTTCCCGCACCATCCACATAAACTTCGTAGTTGGAAACCGAGATGCCCAGCAGCGGCGGCCAGGAAACCTGCAATTGCGGCTGATACACACCATTGCTCACCATAAACGGCGCATATACAAACGGAGCGCTCATCGGCTGCAAAATCGCCGCCACGTTGGCATAGCGCTGCGCAAACAAATCCATGCCGGCGGCGCTGAACGTAAAGCCCGTCCAAACGACCAGGAATTGTGCAACGCCATCCGACGCCACCGTTGGTTGCATTTGCGAACCGAGCGTCGTGGTGTTCACACGGAGTTCAGGCCCCACCAGCGAACCGTCCTCATGGACGAATTGCCCAAACACGCCCTCGCGCGAACCGTCCTGGCCGAGGCTCGTCCAGACCACCAGATAATCCCCGCCAATCGCGCTGATGCGCGGCGCATACTGATCACCGTAAAGAAACGAATTCACCTGCACGGTCGCGCCACCGACGCCCGCACTGGAAAACGCCCGCGCGTAAACGTCCCAACCGTTGGCCGGGTTGCTTGTGTCGCGCGCAGCCCAGGTCACCATGAACTTGCCATCCGCTGCCACCGCCAAGCTTGGATGCGAACACGGATTGTTATCCGTGTTCACCAGAAATTCATTACTTATGGCAACGCCATTGCTGTTGTAAAACCGCGCGTAAACATCCACGCTGGGCGAACCGATCACGGCCGGAGACGACCCATTGGTGTTGTCAATCCCACCCAAATTAAAAGCCGCCCGTTCCTGTTCCGACACCCACGCAACGACAAACCCGCCGTTTTTCAACGCCGCGACGGCCGGTGAACGCTGGTTGTAGGCCGTGAATTGGTTGATTGAAAATTCGCCGCCAACCTTCTTGCCGGCCGGTGTAAGCACCTGGCCATAGACATCCAGCAGACTGTTCGAGCCGGCCTGATCAAAACTCGCCCAAACCACCACGACGTTGCTGTTGTTGAGCACGGCCACGGCGGGGTTGATCTGGAAATGATTCGTGAACGTGTTCACCACCAGGTCGGTTGTGGTCAGAAACGTGTTGGTCGGCGTCAGGAAACGCGCGTAAATGTGCTGACTGCTTGGTTTGCCGCCCTGCCAGACAAAGGCTGCGCCGCCGTTTTTCAGCAATGCCACGCGGGGATTTTCCTGATCGTTCGTGCCCTGGACATTCACGCGGAACGTGCTCAACGTGCCGGACAACGTGCTGTCCAACCGCCGCGCGCTCACGCCCCAGCCGCTGCCATCGGTGATGTTGTCCTGCCAAACCACAAAGCCGCCGCTCGGCGTCACCGCCGCATCCGGGAAAACCTGATCGCCCGGCAACGAACCAATAATCGCGTATTCTGTTCCGTTGGTGGTGTAATAATTGGTCTGGGCAAAAACGGCGGCGGGAATTCCAAGGAACAATCCCCAGCAAAAACAAATGGCGGCCCTGCGGGCGAACAACGAGAACGACATAAAGGGTTTGCAACAGTGTAAACGCAGCCGGGCGTTTTGTCCAAAAATTCTTTTGCCCAAACGCGCGCGCCGCTGAAAAAACAGCCGCGCTCCGCGTTTGACCGCCAACAAACTTTCGCGTTCCAAATTCATTTTCTAAATCAAAACCGCCTGCCGTTCGCGCGCCGATTCCTCCAGCGCCGCGAGCATTCCCTTGAAACCCCAGCGCTGATACAACTCGCGCAGCCGGCCGGCATCCGCCGGTTTCTCCACCAGCGCACCCGGCGAAAATTCACACGGCAAATCGTCCCGCAACCGCACCAATTCGCAATTGCGCCGCACCGCGTCCGCCGCGTCGCGCACCGCCGCGCGCAACTTTTCCGATTTCACTTCACCCAGCCGCGCATACAGCGCGGCGACCGAGCCAAATTGATTCAACAATTCAGCGGCGGTTTTCGGCCCGACGCCAGGCACACCCGGAATATTGTCCACGGTGTCGCCCGTCAAACCCAGCCAATCAACAATTTGCGACGGCGCCACGCCGGTTTTGGCGCGCACCTGCCCGTCCGTCCAAATCGTCCCGGTCTTGTCGTTCGGGTTCAACAATCCGACCCGCGCCGACACCAACTGCCTAAAATCCTTGTCGGCACTGGCGATGACCACGGTCATGCCCGCATCCGACGCGTGCCGCGCCAGGCACGCGATGTAATCGTCCGCTTCCACGCCTTCGCGGCAAAACGAGGCAACGCCCGCCGCTTTCAGATAACTGACGATCCCGTCAAGCTGCGGCTTCAAATCGTCCGGCATTCCCGGACGCTGCGCCTTGTATTCTGGGAACAGGGCGGTGCGTTCGGCGCTCAGGCCGCCGTCCCACACCACAATCAAATGCGACGGCCCAATGGCCGCCCGCATTTTTGCCAGCATTTTGACGAAGCCATAAATGGCGTTCGTTGGCCGGCCACCCGGCGAACGCAAATCGCGAATCGCGTGAAACGCGCGATAAGCGTAGGCGTGTCCATCAATAATCAGCAACCGATCCACAAATTTACCGGGTGCGAGCGCCCTGGTTCCAGTATTTCAAACGGGTTCGTGGTTTTCACAATTTTGTTTCAACCGGAAATTCCACGAACAACATGGTTCCGCGTTTGACCGCTTTTTCACCGCGCCGGCACGGGCGCCGCTCCGGCGTTCCCCGGTCGCACCTCCACTCCCGGTTGTTGCGGTGGAATGGTGCTTTGCGCAAACGGCAGTTCATCGTCCGAATGCGCGCGGTTGCCGGCCGGATCAACCATGGTGGCCGTCACAAAAATCATCAGGTTTTTTTTCTCGGAAGTTTTTGACTGGCTTTGAAAGAGCCGCCCCACCAGCGGCAGGTCGCCGAGCACCGGCACCTTGTCCTTCTCGGTCTGGACTGAAGAAGAAATCAATCCACCGAGGACAACGGTCTGGTTGTCCCAGATGTTGACGGTGGTGATGACCTGGCGCACGGTAAAGTGAGGCAGAATGGTGGGAATCATCACGACATTGGCGACGTTGACCCCGGGAATTGTCGGTGACGGGTCGTAGCCAGTGAACTCGGTCACCGACGGGATCAAGGTGAGGTTGATGGTATAACCGTCGGACAAAACGACCGGGATCACGTCCAGCACGGGGCCGGTTTCCATCTGTTGCTGATTGGGCGTGACGGCGGAGGGTTGCACCGGGTTGTTAATCACTTGCGCTCGCGACACGAGGGCAAATCCCCACACGGCCCCCACCGCACACACGGTGAAAACCCTGGTCAGAACTTGTAACTTTTGATGCATTTTCATGGTTAAACTTGGATGGATAAAAGTTTTACGGGGTGGTTGTGCCCGTGGTGGTCGTGGTGGTTCCACCAGTGCCTTGCTGGAAGCTGAAACTCGAGATGATGGTCAGGATGTCGGTCGCCCGCATCTGGGTTTGACGGCCGCTGATGGTGGTCACTTCCGGTTCGTAAAGAAGTTCGGTTCCACTGCGCTGTTCCAAGGCATGAATGACTATTTGAAAATTGGGCTGGGTCAGAATTCCGGTTATCGAGGCAATGGCCGGAGCAGTGTTATTAAGGCCACCCGTTAGACTTTGAACCGTGGTTGAAATGGCATTAACGGGGGTGCCATTAACCAAGGCCCCAGGAAAAATACCCGATGAATAAACACTCCCTGGACCAGTCATCGCCGAAGTCGGCACAGTGACCGATCCGGCGTTGCCGCCGGTGCCCACTAT
>Ga0181521_10003691_pt1 | contig 17854 bp, 7 predicted proteins | sample PEATcosm2014_Bin_32_FD_119764 | JGI IMG/M metagenome (GOLD analysis project Ga0181521, IMG submission 119764) | Peatland microbial communities from MTU Mesocosm Facility, Houghton, MI, USA - PEATcosm2014_Bin02_60_metaG | ecosystem: Environmental > Terrestrial > Soil > Wetlands > Peat | place... | reverse complement strand
GCGGCGGGCCAGAGCCGACTACTACGACGTGTGGAGCGCGATCTTCCAAAACAGCTTTTTCGGAGAGCAGGCCGAGTGGTGCAGGAAGTACAACGTGGAATACCTGGTGCACCTGAACCATGAGGAGACCATGATCGCGCTGGAGCACAGCGAAGGCGACTACTTCCGCGACAACCGGTACGTGGAGGTGCCAGGAATCGATAACCTCAACCAGCTTGTGCCGGACGCTGTGCACCGGCCGGACGGGACCTGGAACATCAACAACAACTTCCCCAAACTGGCGTCATCGGCGGCGCATCTCTTCGGCAAGCCCATGGTCTGGGCCGAAGAAGGCGGCGGGGTGGGCATCGACGGCAAGTATCAGTTGGATTTTCAACTGGTGCGCGGCGTAACGGCTCTGCAACTCCGCGTTCCCGTGTTGCGCGGTGGCGGCGACCCTTCCACGCCGGCGCCCGCAGCCTTCGCAGCCCCTCCGCAGGCTGCGATGGTGGCCTGGTATACCAATCGGGGCGGCTATCTGATGGCCATCGGCCGCCCGGCGGCGCAGGTCGGTCTGTACCATCCCGGCAACAGCATCTGGATGGGCGACCAGGAGGCCGACCGCAGCACGACCAAGCTGGGCTGGCAGCTGTTCGAGCATCAGGTGGATTGGGATTACTTCGATGAACAGTCGCTCAGCTCGGTAGCCACAATCGAGAATAGCGGTTTCAAGAACCTCAGCGGACAGGTTTACAGGGCGATTATCTTTCCATCGATGACGGTGATCACGCGCACCGGTCTGGAACGTTTGCAGGCTTTCGTCAAAGCGGGCGGTAAAGCGATTTTCGTGGGCAAGACTCCGGGGCTGATCGTGGACAAGACGTTTCTGCATGCCGAGGACGTACCAAACTTGAGCTTCGCCACTCTCATCGAGCCTTCGGGCGACATCACCGCGCGCGTGCTGGCAGCGCTGCCCAAGCCAGATGTGAAGCTGGATGCCGAGTTTCCGCGATTGACATACACCCACCGGAGTTGGCGCGACGCCGAGATGTACTTCTTCTTCAACGAGAGCAACAAGGCGGAGTCCCGCGAGGCAACTATCGCCGGCAAAGGCGAGGCGCAAGCATGGGACCTGGCTACGGGCGAGGTTCATCCGCTCTCGGCCGCCAGTGCAGACGGTGATTCGGTGCGCTTTCCGCTGATGCTCGGACCTTATGAAGCCAAGGTCGTAGTGGTCGGGCCCCTTCCCAGCGGGGCGGGCGCTGCGGAGCCGTCCTTCGCAGTAGGCACTATGCTGGCCGAGTTGGGCGGAGACTGGGCACTGGAGCTTAACGGCAAACAGATGACCACCCCGCTGAAATCGTGGGAGGATCTAGGCACGCAATCCTTTGCCGGTCCGGCGACGTACCGCAAGCAATTCACGGCTTCCGCCGTGCCCGCCGGGAAGCGCGTTTTTCTCGAAATCGCCGCTGTAAACGACTACGCGCGCGTGAAACTAAACGGGCGAGAATTGGAGGCCCATGGCTGGCAGCCCTATCGTTGGGAAGCGACCAATCTCGTGAAAGCGGGTTCCAACGAGCTCGAAGTGGAAGTGCGCACGACCGTGGCCAGCCGCGGCCCGGGAGCTCCGCCTGGCGCATCGGTTAGCGATCGGGGGCCCGCATCGGGCTTGCTTGGCCCGGTTCGCCTGGTTGCGCGATAAGAGGAAGGGCGATTAGAGCTACAATCGGCGCTTTCCGGAGCGGCAAGGAGATATCGCCATGAAGAAGGTCGTTTTCCTATTGGGCACGACATGTGTCCTCATGGGCATCGCTGCCGGTCAGACGCCCAATCCAAATCAGTATCAGTATCCATTTCAGAATCCCAGCCTCTCCATTGAGGAAAGGGTCAGCAACGCCCGCAACACGGGCAAACGCGTCGGCGAGGAGGTGGTCCAGTTATACGTGAAGCATGTCGGCTCCAAGGTCGAGCGGTCTATCAAGGAACTGAAGGGTTTCCAGCGCGTCGCTTTGAAGGCGAGCGAGACGAAGAGCGTCCAGATGACGCTTCAGGCGAAGGATCTCGCCTATTGGGATGTGCAGAAGAAACAGTGGGTGGTGGAGGACGACACGGTCAACCTTATGCTGGGCGCCTCCTCGGCCGACGTCAGAGTGCAAAAGACGATCAGAGTGAATAATGCCGGCATGTAGGCGGGCGGCCATGAAACTACTAACAGCATCGGTTACCATCGCGGCATTGGGCGCGGCTTTCATCGCGACCCTGGCCTCTGCGCAACCGCAGACGTTGCAACCTGGGGCTTACGCGTTTCAAGATCCGAAGCTGCCCATGGAGCAAAGGGTTGACAACATCGTCTCCTTGTTGACGCTGGACGAGAAGATCGGCATGTTGGGGCAGGTCCAGCCGGCCATCCCACGTTTGGGAATCAAGGCCTTCACCAACTGGACCGAAGGACTGCACGGTTTGGGTTGGGTTCGGGGCGGCAGCGTGACGGCAACAACATTTCCGCAGTCGGTGGGGCTGGGCGAAACGTGGGATCCCGAGATCCTTCGCCATGCCGGCGCCGTCGAGGGGTATGAAGCTCGCGTCTATTTCAAGAAGTACAATGGCGTGCGCGTCGGCCTCGCTATCCGGGCTCCCAACGTGGATCTGGCCAGGGACCCCCGATGGGGGCGTACGGAAGAATCCTTCGGAGAGGACCCTTACTTCGTCGGGAAAATGTCTGTCGGCTACATCAAGGGGCTGCAGGGCGACGACCCGAAGTATTTGCTTTCAGCGTCGACCATGAAACATTTCCTGGCCAACAGCAACGAGGACGCCCGCACGAGGTCGTCCTCGGATTTCGATGAACGAAACCTTCGCGAATACTACCTGGTTCCGTTTCAGATGGGAATTGAGGAAGCCAATGCACAATCGTTCATGGCTTCTTACAACGCGGTTAACGGAATTCCCGACACAGTGTCTCCGTTTATCAGGGACATCGCGGAGAAAGAATGGAAGTTCGATGGGATGGTGAGCACGGATGCCGGCTCTCTTCCCAATCTCACGCGCCAGTTCCACTATTACCCGGATCCTACCGCTGCGGTCGCCGGATGCGTGAAGGCCGGCATCAGCGTGTTTCTAGATCAATTCGCCGCACCATTGAGAGACGCGCTGGACAAGAAGTTGGTGACTGAATCCGACATCGAGCACAACATCAAGGGCAATCTACGGATGCGCATGCGGCTGGGGGAGTTCGACCCTCCCGGGATGTCGCCTCACGACAGGATATCGGGGACGGAGGAACCGTGGTATGGCGAGAAAAACAAGGCTCTGGCACGGAAGATTACCCAGGAGTCCATCGTCCTGCTCAAGAACAGCGACGGCCTGCTGCCTCTGGACAAGAGCAAGATTCAGTCGGTCGCTGTGATCGGGCCCTTCGGCGACAACGTTTTGATGGACTGGTACGCCGGGATGCCGCCTTATGCCGTGACGCCGCTGGAAGGAATCCGCAACAAGGTAGTGCCCAACGTCCGGGTACGTTATGCTCCCGACGACAACAACGGCAGTGCCGCCAATCTGGCCGCCGAATCCGATGTGGCCATCGTGTTTGTAGGCAATCATCCCACCTGCAACGGGCCGTTCGGGCGATGCGCCTTGCCCAGCGAAGGCAAGGAGGCCGTGGATCGCAAGTCGATCGACCTCGACCCGGCGCAACTCAACCTCATCCGCAGAGTGAAAGCGGCTAACGCGAAGACAATCGTCGTGCTGATTTCCAGCTTCCCCTACGCCATCAATTGGGTTCAGGAGAACGTTCCCGCGATCCTCCACATGGCGCACTCCAGCCAGGAAGAAGGCAACGCTCTGTCGGATGTGCTGTTCGGAGACTATAATCCGGCGGGCCGGCTGGTGGCCACGTGGGTCAAGTCATTGGACGATTTGCCGCCCATGATGGACTACGACATCCGAAAGGGTCGTACCTACCTGTATTTCAAGGGGCAGCCTCTGTATCCGTTTGGATTCGGCCTTAGCTACACCACCTTCGAGTACTCCAACCTCCGCTTCTCAGCCGATTCCGTGACTGCCTCGGGAGAGGTGGTCGCGAGCGTGGACATCAAGAACACGGGAACGCGCGCCGGCGACGAGGTTGTGCAACTGTACGTCAAGCGCCTCAATTCCGCGGTGGAACGACCCGTAAAGGAACTGCGCGGATTCGAGCGCATCACGCTCCAGCCGAACGAAACGCGGACCGTCCGGCTGACCGTGAAAGGGGCCGATCTGACGTATTGGGACGCGGGCAAGCACAGCTTCGCGGTGGAATCGGGTAGTGTCAGCATCATGTTGGGCGCCTCTTCCGCAAACGTGAGGCTGGAGAAAGCGATTGAAGTGAAGGACAAATGAAGTCGGGCATTAGGCTTGCGCCTCAGGCTGCATGCGCAGCGTGAGCTGTCTGCAATTCGGAAGCAATACGAGTGTCTGGGGCAGGGGCCTGACGTTAACTAACCGCAACATTACTTCGCACCACATATGGCTTTCCCTATAGTTTTCAAAGTTTTGGTCGATCTGAACCGTATGGCCGCATGTCACGCTTAACGGAAATGGCCAAGCCGGCAGCGTATCGCAGATCGGTTGCGGCACTGGTGTTGGGCACCGCCACAGTCGCACTGTGGGCGGATGATCAGGTCTTATGGCGCTCGTGGGGTGCACGTGATGGTTTTGCGGAGACCTACACGTACCGGCTGAGCTTGACGCCCGACGGTCGCGTCTGGGCGCGGCATGGCGCGGTGCCGACCATGAGCACCTTCGATGGTTACGTGGCTACCCGCATGCCGGATCCGCGGAGCAGCGTACAACCGGACTGGCCGACCGAGTCGCGCGTCTACGCATGCCCTGGCTGCGCGCCATGGGTGATCTCGGAAGGGGAACTGCGCACCTTCCAGGCTGGCCGATGGGTGGTGCACCATTCGCCCGCGGGTGTGGGACAACTGCGGGAGGCAGTGCCCATCGGCAGCCGGGTCGTGGTGATCACCGAGACGGGCTTGGAGGAGTATGCGCCGGCCACCCGTACGTGGCGTGAAATCGGGGCCGCGCGCCAAACAGCGATCCGGCCGTTCCTCCAGGCGGTGCCGTCTGTGTCGAGCGAGATTTGGATTGTCGGCGAACGCGGATTGGGCCGTCTGCTCGTGACGAATTAAGGGGGACCCTACGAGTGGGCGGAGATTGAAACCAGTTCGCGATTTGTGCACTTCGATTTCCCTGAACCGGGCGTGCGCGGCGAGTTGTTCGCGCAGGGAATTTCCCGGCGGGATGGCCGTCGGACAATCGTGCGCTGGGCGCAGGACACGCTGGAGGAAGTCTATACGTCGGTTGACGAATCACTGCGTGGCTGGCGAGGGCCCGACGGCCTGGTTTGGATTGTTGAGGGCACTTCGATGTACCGCCTGGTTGGCGGCAAGAGGCGCAAAGTGGATCGACCTGGTGCGCTTTCCGGGAACATTTTCGATGTCTTTCCGGAGGGCGCCCGGACGTTCTGGATTGCCACGTCGGAAGGCGTGGCTCGCTTTACGCCGACACTCTGGCAAAGTCCTCCGGGTTTGGAGAATCTGGACGCGACGATACACGCCGTGGCGGAGGATTCCGGCGGACGCCTGTGGTTTGCCGCCACGCGGTGGCTGCTGGAACTGGACGGTACGGTTTGGAGCCATCATCCCTTACCGCCTGGCTTGCAGACCCACACCGTTTATACCAGCAGCGTCATCCCGCTTGCGGATGGTCGGATCCTGGTCAAGGCGGTGCACACGGACCGCTCCGACGCAACTCTGGTGTTCGATCCCTCGACCGGCCGATTCAGCGAACTGGTCCATCCCGGCGGCCGGCGGATCTCGCTGATTTATCCGCGCCCGGCCGGCGGCGTCTGGCTGGGAACCGAAGTTCCGGATAATCCGGGGTTCCATCTGGAAATCTATGACGGCGTCAGATTCCAGACCCGCGCCGAGATCGGCAGCGGCTGGCGGGGGGCCAATTTGCGCTGCGTAGTGGAGCGGGGAAATGGCGATCTTTGGCTGGGTGGCACGGCCGGCGGCGCAGTGTATCGTCAGGGTCTCCTGCTGGATGTATTTGCCGCCAGCAAGGGCTACACCGATTCCGGAGTCTTTGCGCTGGGAACCCTGCCTTCGGGAGAGATCATCGCGGGCGGCCGGGACCAGGTCTTGAAATACGACGGCCGGTCCTGGACCGTGCTGCGCGCCGGGTTGGACCGCATTCGTAGCTTCGCCGCTTCGCGCGACGGATCGCTATGGGTGGCGTCCGCGTCGGGGATTCATCGCTTTCGGGATGGCAGTTGGATCACCCACCAGACCGCGGAAGGCTTACCTTCTACGATCGCGTATCTTGTATTCGAGGACGCACGGGGACGGGTCTGGGCGGGAACGACCAGCGGGCTGATCGGATACCACCGCGATGCCGATACCGATCCTCCGCACACAGTGCTCGAACGCTCCGTAAATGCCCGCGAGGTTCCGCCCTCGGGAGAACTGCGTGTCTTCTTCTCCGGCATCGACAAGTGGAACCAGACGAATCCGGACCGCCTACTGTTTTCCTATCGGATGGATGGCGGTGCCTGGTCGCCGTTCGTGGCATCGGGAGCCGCAACGTTCCACCGACTGGCTTCCGGAGAGCACCGCTTCGAAGTCCGTGCCATGGACCGGAGCGGCAACGTCGACCCCTCACCTCCCTCGCTGATGTTCGCGGTGGTGCTCCCCTGGTACCGGCAGGCCGGCTTTCTGGTGGTGCTGGGCTTGGCTCTGGCGGCGATCGCGTCGTTGACCACCCTGGCGGCAATGCAATACCGGCGTCGCGGGGGTCTGATCGTCCAGCTTCACGAAGCCAAAGCACAGGCGGAAGCTGCGAGCCGTCAGAAGAGTGAATTCTTGGCCAACATGAGCCACGAGATCCGCACGCCCATGAATGGTGTGATCGGCATGACTGGCTTGCTGTTGGACACCGCCCTTTCCCCGGAGCAGCGCGATTACGCGGAGACAGTGCGCAACTCGGGTGAAGCGCTTCTCACGATCATCAACGACATCCTCGACTTTTCCAAGATCGAGGCCGGCAAACTGGAGATCGAATCGGTGGCATTCGACATGCGCCTGGTGATCGAAGATGTGAACGAGTTACTGGCGCATAGGGCCGAGGACAAGGGTCTCGATCTGTTGTTGCAGTATCCCACCGGCCTGCCCCGCCATTTTGTCGGCGACGCCGGGCGGATTCGACAGGTTCTGACGAACCTTGTGGGCAATGCGATCAAATTCACGGAAAGAGGCCATGTCTTTATCTCGCTGACGTGCGAGCGGATGGAACCGGGCGCGGCACACATGCACCTGGCCGTGAGCGACACAGGGCCCGGCATCCCCCCGGAGAAACTGGGGCTGCTGTTCGAGAAATTCAAACAGCTCGACGGCTCCGCCGCGCGAAAATACGGCGGCACCGGGTTGGGGCTGGCGATCAGCAAACAGTTGATCGGCCTGATGGGCGGGTCGATCGGTGTCGAGAGTCGCGTGGGCGATGGCTCGACTTTCTGGTTCTTACTGCCGCTCCAACTGGATGCGCACGCGCATGCGGTACCAGTATCGGCAACGGAACTCCGCAATTTGCGGGTGATGATTGTGGACGACAACGAAGTCAACCGCCGGCTGCTGCACGAGCAGGTCAGGAGTTGGGGGATGCGCAACGGGAGCTTCGGCGATCCGCTGCAGGCGTTGGAGGCGCTACGTGCGGCACAGGAGACTGGTGATCCGTATCAGTTCGTCCTACTCGATTACCTGATGCCGGAAATGGACGGCATCACCTTGGCGCGCGCAATCAAAAACGACCCGCGAACTCGCGGGGTGTTGGTGGTGCTATTGACGTCGGTAGGCCGATGGAGCGAAGTGCGACCCTTGGAAGGGGTCGCGATCGACGCATCCCTGGTCAAGCCGGTGCGCCAATCGCAACTGCTCAATACGCTGGCGGCCGTATGGTCGAAGAAACTGCCAGTCTCCAACGTGCCTACTCCGAAGCCCGAAAACGGCTCATCGGCGATGAAGGACGCACTGGCCACGAAATTCGGCGGAGCGCCGCCACGCATCCTGGTGGTGGAAGACAATGCTGTGAATCAGAAGGTAGCTGTGCGGCTGCTTGAGAAGCTGGGCCTGCGCCCTGACGTGGCGGCCAATGGCCGCGAGGTTCTCAAGATGCTCGAGCTGGCGCCGTACGATCTGATTTTCATGGACTGTCAGATGCCGGAAATGGACGGATACGAGGCCACTCGGGAGATCCGACGCAGCGAGAAGGCGGGGCGGCGGCTGGCGATTGTCGCCATGACGGCGGAAGCCATGGCGGGGGCACGCGAACGCTGTCTGGCCTCCGGCATGGACGACCATATCGCCAAGCCGGTCAAGCTGGAGGATATTATCGACGCCCTGCAAGAGTGGTTGCCGGAGAAGAATCCTAAGAAGGAGAGCATCGCCCCCGTATCTTAGGCGATTGTGCTCCCAACCACGAATCCGTTCCTATCCTCGAATTGTGCCGGTCCCCTTTTAAAATACCCGCCAAAAGCCGGAGGTTTGCAGCACCCCTCAGTCGCCGGGAAAGTTGCTACGCTCTTCTAAGGCGCGGCGCCAGTCGGGAGCAGGTACAGCGCCGACGCATATAAGCGGAGTTCATCATGATTCGCACATCACACCTGGTGGTAGCGGCGTTGGCCGCGCTGCTAGTCAGCGGCGAAGCACGCGCCCAGAGACCGCAGATCGTACTGGACCGGGATGGCGGCACGATCGTCCTCGAACCCTACGCCCCCAATATCATCCGGGTCACTCTGAGTCTTCTGAAGGAACCGGCAACGTCCGCGCCTGGCTACGGGTTTGTGGCAAATCCGTCCGCTGAGGGCTGGAGCCGGCAACAGGATGCCCAGGGCGACGTGTACCGGTCGCAGCGCCTGGTGGTCATGGTGGCGGCGAACCGCCCGCACAAGCCCTTGGCGACGGAATTGGATATTGCCAAGTTCTTCAACGGCTCCGCTCCTCCCGCGCACATCATCATTACCACCCCCGCCGGCAAGACGCTGACGGAGATGACGGACTGGTCGATGTCCGTGCCCAATCACAAGGACGGCAACGCCAGCGTATTGAATGACAAGCGTCCTTCGGACCCGCCGTTTTACCAGGTGGGTGCGACCTTCGTTTCGCCCGACGACGAACACTACTACGGCCTGGGTCAGAACCACGAGGGGTTTCTCGATCACCGCGGCCGCAGAATCGAATGCTGGCACAATTACACCGCTACCGCGGCCCCCAGCATCTGTGTGCCGTTTCTGGTCACCAACAAAGGCTACGGCATCGTCTGGGACAATCCATCGAGGACGGTGATAGAGCCCGGCTTTAACGAGCAGACCCGATGGACCTCCGAAGTGGGCGACCGGGTATCGTTCTTCGTGATAGCCGGCAACACCACCGACGAAATCTACGCCGGCTACCGGCTGCTTACCGGGACCACGCCAATGCTGCCGAAAGCCGCCTACGGGTTTATCCAGTGCAAGCAGCGATACAGTTCGCAGGATGAAGTGCTGGCGGTCGCCAAAGGCTACCGCGAGCGGCATCTCCCGCTCGACGTAGTCGTGGTCGACTGGTTCTATTGGACCAAGATGGGCCAAATCGATATGGACCCCGTGAAGTGGCCCGATCCGGCGGCGATGAACCGCCAACTCCACGAAATGGGATTGCAGACCATGATCAGCGTGTGGCCGCGCTTTGTCCCCGAAGACCGCTATTACGACCTGTTGCTTAAGAATGGCTGGTTGATACACCTTGCCGACGGTACGCCCATTAACGGGTTGCCATACGACCGCGCCGGTTCCGACATCGATACCACCAACCCGGAAGCGGCCCGCTGGTATTGGGAAACCATCCGCGACAACATCCTGAGCAAGGGCTTCGACTCGCTCTGGTCGGATGAAACCGAACCGGACTTGCCTCCTGACGGCGCCTATTTCCATGTCGGACCCGGCACGCGCTACTTCAACATCTATCCGCTGTTTCACACGGCCGCTCTGTACGGCGGCTTTCGCCGGGATCTGAAGCGACGCGCGCTGATCCTCTCCAGGGATTCTTACCTTGGCGCACAACGTAACGGCGCCATGTTCTGGTCCTCGGATATCTACCCCACCTGGGACACGCTGAAGCGACAGGTCCCCACCGGGCTCGATTTCACCGCTTCCGGCATGGCGTACTGGAGCAACGACATCGGCGGATGGCAATATCTGCCGGCCGAGCATCATCCCGCACATCCGCCGCTGCTGGACGGTTCCGATGCGCGCGACAATATCGGCGGCTTTGAAGACTATCCCGAGCTCTACACCCGCTGGTTCGAGTACGGCTCCTTCCTGCCCATCTTCCGCACTCACGGCAGCCGCTTGTACAACGAGGTCTGGACCTATGGAAAAGCGGCCGAGCCGATTCTGGAGAAGTATCTGAAGCTGCGCTATCAGCTCATGCCCTACATTTATTCGCTGGGCTATCAGACGTACGAATCCGGCGCTCCCTACATGCGAGCTCTGTTCATGGACTTTCCCGACGACCCCAACGTGGCCGGGATGGGCGACGAGTACATGTTCGGTCCCGCGTTTCTGGTGGCCCCGGTTACGGAACAGGGCGCAACCAGCCGTCCGGTCTACCTGCCGGCAGGCGCGGACTGGTACAACTATTGGACGAACCAGCGTATCCGAGGCGGCCAGACGATCAAGGTGAGCGCACCTATCGACACGCTGCCGCTATTCGTTCGGGCCGGATCCATTGTGCCCCTCGGAGAGCCCGTCGAGAGCACCAGCGAGACGCAGAAACTGGCCCACGTGCGGGTGTATCGTGGCGCGGACGGCGACTTCACGCTTTACGACGATGATGGCAAGACCTACGCCTACGAAGGCGGCGATCGAAAAATCACGCGCCTGCACTGGAACAACGCTGCCGGCCGCCTCAGCCACGAAGGGTTCCAGGCGTGGACTGGTCCTGACAGCGGGATTCTGGAGATTATCGGACGCTAGAGCTCGACAATTCCGCGGTGCAGAGCCGCCACTGCCGCCTGGGTGCGATCGGTGACATTGAGCCTCGCGAATAGGATGTTCAAGTGCCACTTCACCGTCCCTACCGTAATATTCAGCTTCGCGGCAATCTCTTTGTTGGTCAGCCCTTTCACGATCAATCCGAGTATCTCGGCCTCGCGAGCGCTGAGATCGGAACTGGGCATGCGATTGGCCAGCGACTGTTGCACTGTTTTCGGAAGATATTGCCGCCCCGCATGCACTTTGCGAATGGCGTCCAGCAGTTCGTCGTGCGACATCCCCTTGAGAAGATAAGAGCGGGCTCCGGCCGAAATCGCCTTATGAATGTCCTCGTCGCCATGGAACGTCGTGAGCACGATAAAGGCGCTCTTGGGAAATTCTCTGCGGATCAGGCGAATGGCTTCTGCCCCGCCGATTTCCGGCAGACGAAGATCCATCAGGCACACATCGGGCTGATGCTGCCGGAAAAGAGCGATCGCCTCTTCGCCGGTGCTCGCCTGGGCCACCACGACGAAATCCGGTTGAGCCCCCAACATCGCCACCAAGCCAAAGCGGACGACGGGATGATCGTCGACTACCATGATCCGGATCGGGCCGCTATTATTCATGAGATCGATACCGTGCGCTTGCGGCCGACGGGTAGCTCCGCGATCACCTGTGTGCCTTGCGCGCGGTGGCTGATCAGGCGCAGCGAGCCCCCCATCTGTTCCATACGCTCGCGCATTCCCAAGATACCGTAATGTCCGGCGCCAACCTTCACCTCGCCCGCTTCGAAGCCAACACCGTCGTCAGTCACCTCCATGCGTACGTGTTCGAGCTCATAAGTGAGGAGTATGCGCACGCGCTTCGGCTGCCCGTGTGTGATGGCATTACGCAGTGCTTCGCGGGCGGCGGCAAACAGGTTGCGATCTATATCAGGGTTGAGTGCGATCGGTTCGCCGAATACTTCAATTTCGACCGGCACACCAGTGTCCCGGCTGAGTTGGCGGGCGAATTCCGGCAAACTGGCCAGCATTTGGCCGCCGGCTGTCCCGTGACGGAGACCCCAAACTGCTTGCCGGGAATCCTCCAATGTGGTCCGGACTTCGCGGCGCGCCCGATTCACCATCTCGAGCAGCCTGGAGGAGTCGGTTCGCGCAAAGCTGGACGCAGCTTCGAGCAGGGTCGACACGCCAACGCAGCCTTGAATCACGGTGTCGTGCATTTCCCGGGCGAGCCGGGTGCGCTCGGCCAGCAGGAGCGCATATCGCATTCTGGTCTGACGGGCGTACATCCAGAAGCCGCCGCCCAGCATGGCCGCAAATGAAGCCGCCAGCAGCGCGAAGAACCAGGGCGTTCGATAGAAATGCGGTTCCCAGCGAAATTCCACCGTCGCTTCCGATGGGCGATCAGGCAGGGCCCGGTGCTCGGCGATTACGCGAAATCGATAGTCGCCGGCAGGAAGTTCGGTGTAGAACGCCGCGCGGCGCGAGGAAGGTTCACTCCAATCCTTGTCGAAGGGTTCGAGCTTGTAAGAGAAGGCAATCCGTTTGGGAGAGATGAGATTCGGCGCGGTATATTGTAGTTCCAACGTGTGGGTGCCCGGCGGAATGCGGACACGCTGGCTGAAGGGAACCGGTCGTCCGTCCACCAGAACCGCTTCCACCAAGGCGGTCGGCGCCTGGCTGCTGGAAACGGCGTCGGCGGGGATGACGACCGCACCTTGCACACTGGGAAACCATACATTGCCATTCGACGCGATGGCGCCCGCCGGCTGAGCGCCTCCACTCATCTCCACCGATCTCATTCCTTCGGCCGTTCCGTACCAGATCATGGGAATCTGTTTGGCCCTGCTCTCCAACGCCCGATTTAAATCCAGCCGCTGTACTTTCAAGGCCCCACGAGGACCGCTGATCCACATGTGGCCCGACTCATCTTCGAGAATCTCGTGAATGGTGTTCGGCAGACCTGCCTGCGATCCCAGCCCGTCCATTCGACCGTTCAGGAAGCGAAACAGGCCCGCGCCGCGAGTGCCGATCCAGATCGCTCCGTCTGCATCCTGATGGAGCGCCCAGATACGTTCGGAAGCGAGTCTCTCTGTCACCGTATCTTTGATGAATTTGCCGTCGCGGATGCGGCTCAAGCCCCCGTCGGTACCGATCCAAATCTCGCCATCGCGGGCTTCCAGTAGCGACCGGACGCTTCCATAGGCGAGACCATCGTCGGTGTAGTACAGGCGAAGCTTTCCGTCCTGGATTCTGGCCAAACCGCTGCCGGTTGCCACCCAGAGACTGCCGTTGCGGTCCTCCAGAAATGCACGGATGCCGTTATGACGAAGCCCGCTTGCCTTGTTATAAGCTTCGAGCGGTCCGCATTGCCAGCGGAAGAATCCCAGGTTGGAAGTCCCGATCCAATAGCATCCCTTTCGGTCTTGGAAAATAGTACGGATGCGCGCATGCGCGGGGAGTCCGTCCACGGATTGCCTCACGGCCTTGCCATTAGCGATTCGATACAACATTCCATCGTCGGCGACAGCCCAGATTCTGCCGGACCGATCCTTGGCGATGGCGGAAACGGCATCCCCACGGATCCCGTCCTTCCCGTTCAGCGTGATTACGGCCGTCTTATGCAACCGTACCAATCCGTCTCCGGTGCCGACCCATATATTGTTCTCGTGATCCTGATACAGGGCCGAAACAGAGTTGTTGGGCATCGGCTCAGAGTCTTCAAACGGAACGACATGACCGCCGCGAGCTAGAAAAAGCCCGTTGGTAGCCCCAATCCAGATGTTGCCTACGTCATCCCGCAAGAGCCGAACCGGTTCGGCTGCCGCGGAGACAATCGGCCTCAACCGGCCGCCCCGCATTTCCAGGACGCCGTTGGCGGTAGCCAGCCAGATGGTACCGTCCACCTGTTCCTGAATCGCCGTGACGCCTCTCGTAAGGCCGCTGTTCTGTCTTTCCAAAACGCCGCCTTCTACTCGATAAATGCCGTTTCCGTAGACCCAAATCTGTCCGGCTCTATCCTCCCCGATTTCCGCGGCGCTGACATTAGGAGCGGAAGCTGTTCCGTCTACCCGCACGAACCGTTCGCCTTGTTTCTGAAAAACCCCGCGATCCGTGCCCGCCCAAAGCCTTCCCGAACGGTCCTGGTACATGGTGCGCACAAACAGATTCGTGAGTCCCTGCTGGCTGGAATACAGAGTGAAGATCTTATGGGAATAGCGGATGAGTCCGCCGCCCTCGGTGCCGATCCACAGATCGCCATTAACCACGGACAGCAGAGACAAAACGCTATCGTCCGCGAACTCACGAGTGTTGGATCGATCGAAAACGACGAAGTTCAGACCGTCGAAACGAACCAAGCCGCCCGCGGTGCCGACCCACAGGTAGCCATCGGCCGTTTGCGAGATGGCTTGCACGCGGCTATCAGGAAGTCCGTCTTCTACTCGCCAGTTTCTGTGGCTATACCCACTATTCGGCAACGAACCCGGTGCCGCCTCCAGCATGGCGGCTGTCAGAACGATCAACAAGCGGAGTCGCACGACACATTGATGGTATCCGCGCCGGCTGGAATGGCGCAAGCGCAGTGTGATGGCGGAACCAGAAACCTAACCTCCGATAGGGGTAATCTGAGCCCAGCCGCGATAAAATCACATGCGACTGGGCCAAAAACTGGGTAAATGAGACTGTCTATCCTGCGGGTGACCGCCTTAGCTTCGTTTGCGGTATGCTTCGGCGCCATGGCTGTCCCCGGAAGCGGCCAGAACCGCTCTGCGGCAGCTGCAAACTGGTCCATAACCGAGACTTATTGCCTGGGCTGCCATAACAGCGAGTTGGCAACCGCCGGGGTGGTATTGGAAGGGCTGGATCTGGCCAAGATTGGCGATAACGCCGAACTCCTGGAAAGAGTGCTCCGTAAAGTCAAGACTGGCCAGATGCCCCCGGCCGGCATGCCCCGTCCCGACGCGGCGACTGCCGGCGCATTCACGAAATGGCTGACTGGGGCGCTGGATGCGGAAGCCGCAGCCTACCCAAATCCAGGTCATCCGGCCATCCATCGGTTGAATCGCGCCGAATACAGCAACGCGGTGCGTGACGTCCTTGGTCTGGATGTGAACGCCGGCACCTGGTTGCCGGTGGACGACTCCGGCTACGGGTTCGATAACATCGGCGACGTCCTTTCGCTCTCTTCAACCCTGCTCGACAACTATCTGGTGGCAGCACGCAAGATCTCCCGTCTGGCGCTCGGCGATCCGACCATCAAGCCGGTGGAGGAGACGTTCGAACCCCGGCGCGAGACGGGCGGCAACCGGCCGGTGCCTACGAGGCTGGACTGGATCGGAGAGGACTTCCCGTTTAACTCTGCCGGCGGCGTCGCGGTCCGATATTATTTTCCGCTGGATGCCGAGTACGTTCTGCGCGCCAATTCGGGGAACGCGTCGGCAGACAAGTCCAACGAATTGCGGCTAGCCATCAACGCTGGTCTGCATACCCTGGGCGTCACCTTTCCCAGGGAATCGCTGCTGCCTGAGAGCTTAGGGGGCGGAAATGGCCCCGGCAGCCGAGGACCGTCAGTTCCGCTTGCCGTGGACTTGCGGCTGGACGGCGCGAGCATCAAGCGCTACACCGTAGAGGGGCCCGCGAGTACTCTGCCACGCCTGACGAACCTTGCGATCTCCGGACCTTTCAATGCCACCGGCCCTGGCGATACCGCCAGCCGCCGCAGAATCCTGATCTGCCGTCCCAGCACGCCAGCCGAAGAAAATGGCTGCGCGCAAAAGATATTCGCCCAGTTGACGCACCGCGCTTATCGGCGGCCTGTGACGGATGCCGATGTGCGGCCGCTGCTGGCTTTTTACCAGCAGGCCCGCTCCAAGGGTTCGTTCGATTACGGCATTCAGAAAGCCGTCGAGGCGGTTCTGATTTCCCCCGATTTTCTGTTCCGCGTGGAATCCGACCCGCCATCGAGTGGGCCCGCCCCCGTGCACTGTGTGAGCGGCGTGGAACTGGCGTCGCGCCTGTCATTCTTCCTGTGGAGCAGCGTTCCGGATGACGAACTTCTCGGCCTCGCGGAGAAGGGCAAGCTGTCGAATCCCGAGGTGGTCAAACAGCAGGTGCAAAGAATGCTGGACGACCCTCGTTCCGAGGCCCTGACATCGAATTTCGCGGGGCAATGGCTGGCCATTCGGAATCTTGCGGCCGTCAAACCCGACCCGGTGATCTTCCCTGACTTTGACGAGAGCCTGCGCGCCAGCATGCGCCAGGAAACCGAGCTCTTCTTCGACAGCATCGTGCGCGAGAATCGCAGCGCGCTGGAGCTGCTTTCCGCGAACTATACTTTTCTGAACGAACGGCTGGCGAAACACTACGGAATCCCTGGTATTTACGGTTCGCAGTTCCGCCGGGTGGTTCTCCAGGACGAGAATCGCGGCGGACTGTTGGGGCAGGCCAGCCTGCTCACCGTGACCTCACCGCCCAACCGCACTTCAGTCGTTCAGCGCGGCAAGTGGGTGCTCGAAAATCTGCTCGGCGCCCCTCCACCACCGCCTCCGCCCAATGTCCCTCCCCTGGACGCAACCAGCAAAGGGAGTCATACCATGAGTCTCCGCGCAGCCTTGGAGCAGCACCGGGCAAACCCGGCGTGTGCCGGCTGCCACGCCGTGATGGATCCCATCGGCTTTGCCCTGGAGAATTACAACGGAATCGGCGAATGGCGCACGAAGGATGGCGGCTCCCCGATTGACGCTACCGGCCAACTCCCCGATGGAACGAAATTTAACGGGCCGTCCGGCCTGAAAGAGGCCATGACCACTGTACGGCGCGAGGAATTCGCGTCCACCGTCGTATCCAAGCTGCTCACCTATGCGCTCGGACGCGGACTCGAATACTACGACCAACCGTCGGTGAGAGCCATCCTGCACGACTGCGAGCCCAACTCTTACCGCTTCCGAGACCTGATTACGGCAGTCGTGATGAGCACCCCATTTCAAATGAGGAGATCGGCAAACCCATGATCGTTACCCGCAAACATCTTCCACGCCGCGCATTTCTGAAGGGAACGGGCGCCATTCTGGCTCTTCCGTTCCTCGATTCCATGGTCCCGGCGCTCGCCGCGAAGGGTGCTGCGACTTCACCGACCCGCATGGGATTCGTGTACGTCCCCAACGGGATCATCGATACCAGCTGGCTCCCGAAGGGTGAAGGCGCGGGGTTCGAATTCAATAACACCATGAAGGCGCTCGCTCCGTTCCGCGAACAACTGCTGGTGCTCAGCAATCTGGCGCAGATCAACGGCCGATCCTTGGGCGATGGGGGCGGCGACCATGCGCGCGCCGGGGCCACGTGGCTTACGGGCGTACACCCCAAGAAGACCGAGGGCGCCGACATCCACGCCGGTGTTTCCGCCGATCAGATTGCCGCCCGCGAATTCAGCAAGAGCACGCAGTTCGGCTCGCTCGAAATCGGCGTGGAAGCGCCCAGCCTCGCCGGCGGCTGCGACTCCGGTTATAGCTGCGCGTATACCAACACGGTTTCCTGGAGCAGCCCCACCACTCCGAATCCCATGGAGGTCAACCCGCGGGTGCTGTTCGAGCGGCTATTCGGCGACAGCGACAACACGGACCCCGCGGCGCGCGCGGAGGCATTGAAGGAACGCGGCAGCCTGCTGGATTTCGTCAAGGGCAGCGTCGATCGCCTGGAGACCCGCATCGGGCAAGGCGACCGGCATAAGCTCACGGAATATCTCGACGCCATTCGCGATATCGAGCGCCGGATTCAGAAGGCGGAAGAGCAGAACGCCACGCTGAAGATGCCAGCGATCGATCTT
>Ga0181521_10003685_pt1 | contig 17865 bp, 15 predicted proteins | sample PEATcosm2014_Bin_32_FD_119764 | JGI IMG/M metagenome (GOLD analysis project Ga0181521, IMG submission 119764) | Peatland microbial communities from MTU Mesocosm Facility, Houghton, MI, USA - PEATcosm2014_Bin02_60_metaG | ecosystem: Environmental > Terrestrial > Soil > Wetlands > Peat | place... | reverse complement strand
AGGAGTCTCCGGAGAATCTCCCGGTCAACTCCCACAACACAGTTCTGGTCCTTGCCGATCCTTTCGAGAGCGGGTCAACCAACGAGCGAACAGCGATCCGCAGGTTCGTCTTGACGGGAGGGCGCGTGGTTGCGACTGGCGCGACGGCCGCCCATCTCGTTCCGGAGGCGGATGCGACCGCGGTTCCCGATTGGAATCCCCAGCCGAAGATTTACTCGGCGCTACTCCCCTCGCCTTTCACGCGCAATGCTCCGGAAATCACGATGGTGGCGCCCGACGCGTTTGCATCGAGCACGCAGCTGTGGCTCGGGCTCTACGGGCGAGAAGACAAAGTCGGGGCGGTTTCGTATCGCGTCGGGAAGGGCGAGGTGGTCTGGTGGGCTTCTTCGACTCCGTTGACGAACGGCGCGATTCGCGACAAGGGGAATCTGGCATTCTTTTTGAACTGCATCGGCGCCAGCTCGCAACACGTTCTTTGGGATGAATACTTTCACGGAGCGCGAGGTTCGCTCGTTTCGTATTTTGCAGAGACTCCGCTGCCGTGGGCGGGCCTGCAGATCGGCATCGCTTTCCTCGCCGTTTTATTTACATTCTCGCGACGAGTGGGACCAGCGCGAGTTCCGCTAGGAGAGTCACGCCTTTCGCCGCTCGAGTTTGTGGAAACGCTGGGCGACCTTTATAAATCCGCGCACGCCTCTCCCGCGGCCGTGGGCGTGGCCTATCAACGATTTCGTCTCGCGCTTTCGCGGAAGCTGGGCGTGCCTGCGCAGGTCAAACTGCCGGAACTGTGCCGCGCCGCCGTCAGCCGATTTGGCTGGCCGGAGGCGCCGCTTCTGGATACACTCGCCCGCTCGGAACGAGCGATGCGCAGCATCAGCCTCCGCGAGAATGAAGCGCTGGAGCTGATCCGCGAGCTTCACGACTACGCGGCACGTCTCGATTCGCGGCGGCAAACAGGACAGGAGAAACGTTGATGGAAATGAGCGCAGCCGCTTTGGCCTCGCATGTCCGGAAGGAATTCTCAAAGATCATCGTCGGGCAAGACGATGCCTTGGACCAGCTCCTGCTGGTGGTTGTGACGGGGGGACATGCGTTGATCGAAGGCGTGCCGGGACTCGCGAAGACGCTCGCCGTCAAATCCCTCGCGCACATCTTTCGGCTACAGTTCCAACGCGTGCAATGCACTCCGGACTTGATTCCCGCCGATATCCTCGGCGGCAATATCTTCGAGCCCTCGTCGAGCAGCTTTCGGCTCCACCGTGGCCCCATCTTCACCGACCTGCTCCTCGTCGATGAAATCAACCGTATGCCGCCTCGCACGCAATCGGCGCTCCTCGAAGCCATGGAAGAGCAGCAGGTGACGATCGACGGCACGAGCTATCCGCTTTCGCGGTCGTTTTCGGTCTTCGCGACGCAAAATCCGATCGAATTCGAGGGCACGTACCCGCTTCCCGAAGCGCAACTCGACCGGTTCCTCATGAAGATCCGCATCGGCTATCCGGAGGCCTCTCAGGAATCGGAAATCCTGGCCCGGTACCAGGGGGGATTCGAAGCCAGGAACCTCGACCGGGTGGGGCTGGAAGCCGTTCCTGCGGAAGCCTTGCAGGCTGCAAGAGAAGAAGCGGGACGCGTCCGCGTGGAGCCGAAGCTCTTCGACTACATCGTCGCCATCGTTCGCGCGACGCGCAATTCGCCCGCCGTGAGTCTTGGAGCAAGCCCGCGGGCTGCCATTTCAATGATGCTGGCGGCCAGGGCCATCGCGGCTTTCGAAAGTCGCGATTTTCTCATTCCCGATGACGTCAAGACCGTGGCTGCGCCGATCCTGCGTCATCGGATGATACTCAAGCCGGAAGCGGACCTCGAAGGCGTGACCCCCGATCAGGTGGTCTCGGAAGTCCTCGCCGGCATCGCCGTTCCGAAATAATGTCCGTGAACAGACTGGTCCCTTCGAATGTGGCTGCGCGAGCGGAGAAGGCCGGCCGCATTCCGGTCGCTTTCGGCCGCCGATTTTTTCTGTTCCTCTTCATGGGGCTGGTGTGGATCGCGCCCGCCTGGCGCGAACCGCGCTTCCTCTACGCGCTCGCCTTTTGGGATCTCGTGGCGCTTGCACTCTGGGCCTGGGACTTGAGGCGTATCCCCAAGCCTGGGCAGCTCGAGGTCCGGAGAATCTGGAGCGAGCCTCTCGGGCTTATCAAGCCGATGTCCGTGGCGCTCGAGGTGCACAACTCCTCGTCCACACCGATCTCCGCGAAGATCAACGACGAAGCGCCCGACACATTTTGCCGCGAGCTTCCGAGCGCCGACATCTCCGCGCCGGGCAAAGGCTCCGGGCGCGCCTCGTACGCAATTCAACCCCGCGCACGTGGCGACGCGCACTTTGGCGATGTCTGGCTTCGCTACGAAAGCCCGTTGCGCATTGCCCAACGTTGGGCGCGAGCGCGCCTGGGCCAGACCGTTCGCGTCTATCCGAACCTCGAAGAGGCGCAGAAACTCCGCATCTACCTGATTCGCAGCCACCAAATTGAGCTCGAAAAACGCCTGAAGCGGCAGCGCGGTTACGGCCGCGAGTTCGAGAGCCTCCGCGACTATCGCGAGGGTGACGAGTGGCGCGACATCTGCTGGACCGCCACCGCCCGGCGCGGCAAGCTGATCACGAAAGTCCACCAGATTGAACGCAGCCAGGTTCTCTGGCTCGTGCTCGATGCGGGACGCCTCCTGCGAGCACGCGTGGATGGCCTGACCAAGCTCGATTACACCGTGAATGCAGCGCTCAGCCTGGCGCAGGTGGCTTTCTATTCCGGCGACCGCGTGGCGCTGCTCGCCTACGGTCGCAAGCCGCAGCAGCGCGTGGGAGCTGGACGCGGCGTGCCTCATCTGCGCGTGTTGCTGGAAAGCCTCGCGCAGGTGCGTGCCGAATCGTTCGAAGCGGACCACATCCTCGCCGCGGAGATGCTGCTTTCGATGCAGAGCCGGCGCAGCTTGATCGTTTGGCTTACGGATCTTGCCGAGACCGCCGCTACCCCGGAAGTAATCGAGTGCGCCGCGAAGATGGCCACTCGTCATTTGGTCCTTCTCGGGATCATCGGCCAGCCTGAATTGCACGGCCTCGTCGCGGCCAGTCCGGAAAATACGAGCGAGATGTATCGCTATACCGCGGCCCTCGAAATCGTGCAGCGGCGCGACCTTTTGCTCCGGCGGCTGCGCCAGCAAGGCGTGTTGACCCTGGAGGTGGATCCTGCGCGGCTATCGACAGCGCTCGTAAACCGATACCTGGAAGTAAAGGAGCGCAGCCTGCTCTAGCGAGTGGGAGGCGCGGTGTTCGCAGCCATGCTCGTCGCGGCCACGCGCGGCTGTTTCGGCGTCTTTCGCATCACAAAAAGCAAGAGCAGACCGAAAAGCCCCGCAGCCAGCGTGTACTTCAGCGCAACCGGCAGATCGGATGGCGAGACAAATCCTTCGATTGTGCCGGCCACAATCAGCAGCGGAATGATCCCGAGGACAAGCCGCACGGCTCGCCCCCCTTCCAGCACGAGCGAAGCCTTCCGCGGCAAGTTGCCGGGAAACAGCAAGCCCTTCGCGAGCAGCAAGCCCCCTCCACCCGCGATGAAAATGGCCGGCAACTCGAGCACGCCGTGCGGCGCGACAAAGCTCAGAAGTTGCTGGGACATTCCCACTTGCCAGCACGCCGCGTTCACGACGCCGAAAAGCAGCCCATTCAGCGCCAGCATCCAGATCGTTCCGAGTCCCGCGGTGATACCCAGGGCGAACGTCGTGAACGAAACAGTCAGATTGTTCGTCATGATGAAGCTCGAGGCGAGCGGCTTTATGGTCACGACCGAATGCGTCCACATTTGGCGCTTCTCGATCGTTTCCATCATGGCGCTGCCGAGCAGGTATCCCTGAAATCGCGGATCGGCGATCGCCATCATCATTCCCACTGCGGCCAGGGCGAAGAAGATAGCGCACGCGGCCAAGGTATATGGCAGAGTGTCGTGGAAAACCTGAGGGAACGTCTCGCGATAGAACGTGATGATCCCTCCGGCTCGCGAGCGTCGGCCCATGTATATGAGGTTATGCGCGCGGCCGAGTAGCTGATTCAGGTAGTGGGCCAGGTTCCGGCTGGAAGCATCTTCGCGGATCGTCGCAAGGTCCGAAGCCGTCTGGCGATATAATAGCGCCAACTCTTGCAGCTCGGCATGAGTCAGGGCGCGGATACCGCTCCGGCCGGAGCGCGCGAGGAGCTCGTCGATTCGCGCCCAGTACGGACGCCGCTTCTGAAGCCAGCTCGTGGAGATCACCGATGTCCTCGGCCGACAAGCTTACCATCGAAACGCCGGAGCAGACGTCGCTCGAGTTTCCTCTGGCCGGCATCGGCAGCCGCTTTCTTGCGGTCGCCGCGGACACGCTCCTCCAAATGGCGGCCTTCTGGGTGCTGATTATGGTCCTGGCCGTATTCGCCGTTTCGCTCGGATCCCTCTTCTCCGGCCGTGCGGGCCTCTGGACGGTTGCGATCTTTATCTTCATCGGCTTCACCATTCAATTTGGCTACTTCGCTTTCTTCGAAGCACTATGGAACGGCCAGACGCCCGGCAAGCGCTGGACGCATCTGCGCGTCATCAAGGATTCCGGCCGGCCGATCAGCGCCTACGACGCCATTCTGCGCAATCTCATCCGCATCGTGGATTACCTGCCGACCCTCTACGCCACGGGAGTCATCACCATGCTCATCAGTCGCGAGAACAAGCGTGTGGGCGACTATGCGGCTGGCACGGTGGTGATTCACGAAAAACCGTTGCAGGGTGTTAGCTCAATCTGGCAGAGCCCGGCGACGCCGGCGCCGCCGATCGCGGCAGGTCCGCTTCCTCAACTCACCGTCGAGGAGCTTCAGCTCGTGGAAGCCTTCCTCAATCGCCGCAGCAGTCTCGAGCCGGATGTACGCAGAGCCATGGCCCGTCAGATCGCGGACCGCCTGGGCCAGCACTGGAATGTTCCTCTCGATGCTCGCCCGGATGCGGAGAAGTTCCTCGAAGCCGCGGCCGAGCAGCGGCGCCACACAGCCCGCTTTCGCTAGACCAGTTATCCGGTCCATTTCAATCGCAAGACAAATATAGGCTGAAGTAGACCCGCCCAAGGGGATAATGAGTATGGGGCGCGATCGTTTCAGGTTTGGCGGGCGACTCTGTCCGGCGGCTGGGCCGTTTACTGATGAAGAGACTGGTTGTGCTTTTCTTTCTCGGTGTTTCCGTGCTTTGCGCACAGGCCAACGACGGTGAGCTGCGTTTGAAAGTCACGGATCCATCCGGCCTCGGCGTGAGGACGACAGTCGAAATCACGAGCGAAGCAAACCAGTATCGGACCACCCTTGCGACCGACGACGAGGGCGCCGTCGTCGCCAAACGCCTCCCTTACGGCGTGTACCGAATCACAATCCACGAGTCCGGCTTCGCTGAGATTTCACAACTGGTTGAGATTCGCTCGGCCGTTCCCACGGAATGCACGATCAAGCTTGTGTTGTCTCCCGTCAATACCTCGATGACTGTCACCGAGGGGAACACGCTGATCGATCTCGACCATGCCGGCGCTGTGGAACAAATCGGTTCCCACGTGATTCAGGACCGGTTCACCTCGTTGCCCGGCCGTTCGCTGCAGGACCTGGTGAATTCGCAACCGGGCTGGCTCTATGAAGGCAATGCCGTCCTGCACCCGCGCGGCTCGGAATATCAGACACAGTTCGTCATCGATGGCATTCCCCTGACGGACAATCGCTCTCCCAGCTTCGGGCCGGAGATTGAAGCTGACGATGTCCAATCCATGAGCGTCTACACCGCCGGCTTTCCGGCGGAGTACGGCCGAAAGCTGGGCGGAGTGATCGAAGTCAATACGATTCAGGACACTCAGCCGGGCTTCCATGGTCAGTTCGTTCTTTCCGGCGGCAGCTTTGACACGGCTCGTGCCTTTGCCAAGGGGCAGTATGCCTGGGGCAAGAACAGCCTCGGCTTCAGCGCCGGCGGGAGTATGACGGATCACTATCTGAATCCCGTAGTTCCCGAAAACTTCACGAATACGGGCACCACGGGCGATTTCTCCGTGGACTATGAGCGCGACCTCACGCCCCGCGACCGTCTCGATCTGACGGTCCGCCACGAACTCTCGCGCTATCTGATTCCCAATGAGCGCGTGCAGCAAAGCGCGGGCCAGCGGCAGGGCGCCGACAACTTCGAGACGATGGGCATCGTCTCCTACCAGCACGTCTTTTCCAGCAATGCCGTGGCGGATTTTCGCGGGATGGTGCGCGACAACGCGGACGACCTTTACTCCAATCCGTTGTCGACGCCGGTCATTGCCTTCCAGCACAACTGGTTTCGCGAGGGTTATTTTAAGGCCAGTCTTACCGTCGATCATGGCAGGCATGAGTGGAAGGCGGGCGTTGAGTCGGACAACTTCTTTCTGCACGAGAATTTCAGCGACGTCATCACGGACCCCACGCAGTTCGATCCAGGCACGCCGGCAACTTTCATTTTTTCGGGCAACCGCCCGGATCTCGAGCAGGCCGCTTTCGTGCAGGATTTGATTCGCCTCGGCAAATGGACCGTGAGCGCGGGCCTTCGTTGGGACCACTACCAGGTCCTTGTCGACAAAAGTGCTTTGAGTCCGCGGTTTTCCGTCGCGCGCTACTTTCGCTCCGCTAACCTCGTTGTCCACGGGTCATATGATCGCGCTTTTCAAACGCCGTCCTTCGAGAACATCCTTCTCTCAAGTTCGCCCCTCGTTATGTCTCTTAATCCGAGCGTTCTTCGGCTGCCGGTTCTGCCTTCTCGCGCCGACTATTTCGAGGTGGGATTGACCAAGGCGTTCTTTGGAAAGTTCAAGCTAGACGCGAACGTATTTCGTCGCCAGTTCAAGAATTACGCCGACGACGACCAATTGCTCAACACGGCCGTCAGCTTTCCGATCTCGTTTCGCAAAGGCATTCTCTATGGCGCGGACGGAAAAATCGACCTGCCGGATTGGCGCGGCTTCTCGGGTTTCGTGAGCTATTCGTACATCGTCGGCAACGTCTGGTTTCCTGTAACAGGCGGGCTTTTTCTCGGACAGGACGCCACGAATGCGGAAACGCGGCTCACCGGTCATTTCCCCGATTCGCAGGACCAGCGCAACACGGTTCGCACACGCGTGCGCTATCAGCTGGCGCCGCGCTTGTGGATCGCCGGCGGCGCGGAATACGGGAGCGGTCTTCCGTTTGATTTCGGTGGGACGGAAGCGGACGCACTCGCTCAGTACGGTCAGGCGGTCGTGGACCGGATCAACTTCGACCGCGGCCGTGTCAGGCCTTCTCTCTCGATCGAGGCCTCGCTGGGTGCGGATCTTTACAAGTCAGAGCGCATGAACGTGAAATTGCAGGCCGACGGTGAGAATCTCAATAATCGCCTGAACGTAATCGACTTTAACGGGCTGTTCTCTGGGAACGCTATCGGCCCTCCGAGAAGCTTCGCCCTCCGTCTCACAACAAGCTTCTAGCGTACGGCCCCCTACGACTTGTTGCGTGCGCCGCGTGGCGGTTTCTTGCGAATGATTTCGACGAGTTCCTGGGCAGCCGCTGTCAGCGGCCGGTCCTGCCGGTACACCAGGTAGAGTCTCCTCACCACGCGCATCTGCCGGATGCGCAATGCGCACAGGCTGCCCCTTGCGACTTCCCTCTCGACGCACATCCGCGGCACGATTGCGACTCCCTTCTTCATCTCGACCAGCATCTTGATGCTCTCGAGGGTCGGCATTTCGATATCCATCCGCAGCGGAACCCGGTGGCGCGCGAACATCTGGATCACGCGCTGCCGGTAGGGCGATTCGACAATGTGCGCGACGAATGTCTCCTGCCCGAGATCGTTAATATCGACCTCCCGCCGCTTCGCGAGCCGGTGACCCGGCCAGACCACCAAGACGAGCGAGTCGCGATAGAACTCCACTGCCGCGAGTTCGCGCTCCTCCGGAAGATAGGAGATCACGCCGATGTCCAGATGGTGGTTCAGGACTTCCCGCGGCACATCGCGCGAAAATACGCGCTGGACCTTGATGTGGATTCCCGGATGCAGTTGCCGGTAACGATCGAGGGCCGGGAGCAGGGCATGGATCGAGCTTTCATTCACGCCGAGCGAAAGCTGGCCGCGCTCGAGTCCGCGCAGTTCCTTCATGCCCTTCCGGATCTCCTCGCGCAGATTCAGCATCCGGTCCGCGTACTCGAGAAGCAGCGTTCCTGCGTCTGTCAGCATCCGCGCGCCCGAGCCGCGGACGAACAGCGGTTGGCCCACCCACTCTTCGAGCTTGCGAATCGAGATGCTGACGGCCGGCTGCGTTCGGTAGAGCTTCTCCGCCGCGCGCGAAAAGCTCTTCTCGCGCGCGACCGTCTGAAACACCTGAAGCGATGCCAGATCCAAGGAAGCCCCCTTTTCTAGCGGCCTTAAGTATATAAGGGGAATTTATTCAACACGCAACAAATATAAATTGGACACCTTGACCCAGGTGCGGTTCACTGGTATCAATTAAAGGAGCGCTATGGATACCGTGCAGATTTTCGATACGACCCTGCGCGACGGCGAACAGTCGCCCGGCTTCTCGATGAACCGCGACGAAAAGCTCCGGCTCGCCCGGCAGATCGAGGAGCTCGGCGTGGATGTTCTCGAAGCCGGCTTTCCGATTGCCTCGCCGGGGGACCTCGAAGCGACCCGCGCCGTCGCCGCTGCGATCAAGCATTGCCGCGTAGCTGCGCTCGCCCGCGCCCGCCAGGACGACGTAGATGCGGCGCTGCGCGGACTTGAGCCTGCCGCAAAACCCCGCCTGCACCTTTTCCTCGCCACTTCGGATCTTCACCTGAAATACAAATTGCGGAGTACGCGCGAGCAGGCGCTCGAGCAAATCATCAAAATGATTCGTTTCGGCCGGCAGCACTGCGAAGAAGTCGAGTTCTCCGCCGAAGATGCAATCCGGACCGACATCGACTATCTCTGCCAGGTCGTTCTGGCCGCCGTCGAATCGGGGGCCATGATCATCAATTTGCCCGATACGGTCGGCTATTCGACGCCGGATGAATACGCGGAGATGTTCCGTCAGGTCCGCGCGCGTCTGGGCGCGCACCCGAACGTTGTCCTCAGCGCTCATTGCCACGACGATCTCGGCCTGGCCTTGGCGAACTCGCTTGCGGCCGTCGAAGCTGGCGTGCGCCAGGTCGAGTGCACCATCAATGGCATCGGCGAGCGCGCTGGAAACGCGTCGCTTGAGGAACTGGCTGTAGCGTTGCACGTACGGCAGAACCACTATCAGGTAGCTACCAACATCAAGCTTGAAAAGCTGTATCCCACCAGCCGCATGCTTACGGCTATCACGAACATTCCCGTGCCTCCAAACAAAGCCGTAGTGGGCGCGAATGCATTTGCCCACGAAGCGGGTATCCACCAGGACGGCATCCTCAAGAATCCGCTGACTTACGAAATCATCGTTCCGGAAAAGGTGGGCGTCCCCGCGCGAAGACTCGTGCTGGGAAAGCATTCCGGGAGGAACGCATTTCGCGCGCGGCTCGCCGAGCTTGGTTACGAGACCACGGACGCGGAGCTTGCCGAGTGCTACCGTCTGGCGATTGTGCGAGCCGACGCTGAAAAGGAAATCACCGATCGCGACTTGATCACGTTCATCCACCAGGTGCGCCGCAGCCAGACGCCTGCAACGGCGCCGAGCGCCACGGCTGCGCGCTGAAAACCCGGAACCCAATCCTGCAATGACCCAAGTGCGGAAGACGATCGCGGTGCTGCCCGGCGACGGCATCGGCCCTGAAGTGACGCAAGCCGCCGTCCAGATTCTCAAAGACTGCGCCTCGGCATTTGGCCACCACTTCGAATTCCGAGAACTCCCTTTCGGCGGAAACGCGATTGACAGTTGCGGAGCGCCCTTGCCTCCGGACACGCTGTCAGGATGCCGCGCGGCGGACGCAATTCTTCTGGGCGCGATCGGCGGACCGAAGTGGGAAGGGCTGCCGTTTGGAACGCGCCCGGAAGCGGGCCTTCTTGGTCTCCGCAAAGAGCTTGGCCTTTACATCAATCTTCGGCCCATTCGCTTACGGCCCTCGCTGCGCGGCATTTCGCCGCTTCGTCCCGAGCGGCTGGGCGATTGCGATTTTGAAATCGTGCGTGAACTTGCCGGGGACATCTACTTCGGCGAGCACAAAATAAACGCGGAACGAGCCAGTGACGTCGCCGAATACACCGTTGCTGAAGTCGAGCGCGTGGCTCGCTACGCATTCGAGCGCGCTGCCGCCCGCAAGCACCACCTGACCAGCGTGGACAAAGCCAACGTCCTCGCCAGTTCGACGCTCTGGCGTGATACCGTCTCGGCACTTGCCCGCGAGTATCCCGGCGTCACGCTCGATCACCTCTATGTCGATAACGCCGCAATGCAGATCCTGCTCCGCCCGGCGCAGTTTGACGTCATCCTTACGGGCAACATGTTCGGCGACATCTTGAGCGACGAAGCAGCGGCGCTCGCCGGCTCGATCGGATTGATTCCGTCGCTGAGCTGCGGCCGCAAGGACCAACCCGCGCTCTACGAGCCGATCCACGGCTCGGCCCCCACGCTTGCCGGCAAGGACATCGCTTCTCCCCTCGGCACGATATTTTCGGCCACGCTGATGCTCCGCGAGTCGTTCGGTCTCGAGACGGAATCACAGTGGATTGAATCGGCGGTTGATCGGGTTCTGGAGCAGGGATACCGCACCGCGGACATTGCCGAACCTGGCGCGCCCGTTTCGCGCGGCTCCGAGTTCACCGCCAAAATCCGCGGCGAACTGCAAAGCGCGCCCGTCCAGACCGCGCGCCGCGGCTCGGGCGCTTAGATTTTTCTGACCACAAGGCAACCGGCAAGTATGTCGTGCAGGGCTTGCTTTCTGGCTGTAAAGCCTGCCATCGCGAACCCGAAGAAAAAAGTGAACTGCGAAAGAAGCTTTCCCCAGAAGCGGCCCGATGCCCGGGCGAACGTGACCCGCCGGCCATTGATGTCCGTCACCGCGAGTCCCAGCGCTTTTTTCCCCGGCGTCGCCTGCCATGAAGAACTTTCAAACGACGCGAAATACAGCCAACAGATCATTTGAACGAGGAGTTCAATTGCAAGGACCTGACGGCTCTTCTCCGTGAGAAGGAACCAGGGTTTGTCTGCAGGGATCGCGCCCTGTGCCATGAGCGGCACCAGGATCGCGGTCCCGGCGATGATCGTTACCAGCACCAGATCGACAATGTACGCAGCAGCCCGCAGCCAGAATCCCGCATAGGCGATCGAACGCCGCGCAGTTACCGGCGTGGCCGCGGGCTCGTTATCGGCGAACTGATGCACCGGCTCGCCGCACGCGCCGCAAATCCTCGCCCCATCCGCCAGCGCCTCGCCGCATTTTTGGCAGCACAGTCTGTTTTCGGCCACCCGGATCCCGTTTAGCTTCTTCTCATCACGAGGCAACTTGCGATCATGTCGTGCAGCGCCTGCTTCTTTTCCGTGAAGCCAGCCATGATGTAGCCAATCGCGAGAGGAACCATGCCGGTGATGATCTTTGCGAAGAAGCGGCCGCTCGCCCGCCCGAAACTGATGCGGTTACCCTGCATGTCGGTGACGGTCAGCGCGAGGGCCATCTTCCCGAGCGTGCCTTGAGTTTCGGAGCTCTCCATCCATGCGTAATAGAGCCAGGTCGCGATAATCATGGCTCCTACAAAGGCGAATATGAGTGCAAAAAGTGCCGCCGGAAATACCGGATTCCGGGTGTTCATCTCTTCGGCGAAGTTACGAAAGAATCCGACACCGACTACACCCACGATCACCGCCACAACGATTCCAGCCGCAACCAACGTCACTGCGTCGTCAATCAACCGTGCCACGAATCGCAGCCAGAAGCCGGCATACAGCGTGCCGGCCGCCGTCGCAATGCCCCCAGAAGGGGCCGCCGCGCCCGTTGGTCCCACTGATGACTGGCTGATGCTGTAGCCCACAATCGGTCGGCCGCAAGAGCCGCAGAACGCGGTTCCATCCGGCACCGTCGCCCCACATGATGAACAGAACATGGATCCTCCTTGAGGTCGAACCGATCTGGCGTCGCGATCGCGAGAGCGAGGACCAATCCGTCGCCCCCACCGCCGATGTCCTGCCAAGACTCATCACGGGACCAGTGCCGCTATCTCGTCGGCGGCGGACCTCCGGCGCCCGGGGCGCCACCTGCCGGCGGTCCGCCCATGCCCGGGCCTCCGGCCGGCGGCGGATTCGTCAGCAGTTTCTGATAGGTTGCTTCGCCGCGGTCGACGAACGCTTTGCACCCCGCCGGATCGATAAATGGATTCGGGTCGGCGCTTTGCATCAGCGCATCGTGCTTCTTTGCCATGTCGTAGAAAGCGGCGTTGGAACCGAGGAAAACGTCGCACGGCAGCGTCGGCAGCACCTTCATGGTCTTGGCCCAGTCAGCTCCCATGTTTGGGTAGGCCGGAGTTCCCGCAAGGTTCGTGTTGGGGAACGGAGTCACGATCCCGAAGAAAACGACGTTGTACGACTTCCCCTTGTCTTGCGCGACCATTGTCCAGGTTGTATTGCCCGGCGTGTGTCCCGGCGTCAAATGGGCGGTCAGGGTCGTCCCGCCCAACGTCACCGTATCGCCATCGTGAATCACGCGATCGACGTGCACCGGAGGAAACAAATTCCGATCGCCGAAGAGGACGTCGTTGTGGCCGCCGCTCTCGAAGTACGGCGCGTCTTCCGCCATGGCGATCAGTTGCCCGCCCGTGGCGGTCTTCAGCTCTCCCATTCCGCCGCCGTGATCGATGTGCGCATGGCTGTTGATCAGAATCTTGGTGTCTTCGAGCTTGAAGCCAAGCGTCTTGATATTGCCTTCAATCTGAGAAGCCATGTCGGGATAGCCGGTGTCGAGCAGAATGTTGCCGGCGGGCGTCGTGATCAAGTAACACGAAAGTCCGGTCGATCCGACGTAGTAGATGTTGCCGATAATGTGGAACGGCGTGAACGGCGCTTTCATCGCGGCCATGCCTGCCGCCGCGCCGCCCGCGGGTGGACCGCCGGCGGGCGGTCCGCCTTGCGCCGGCGGAGCGCCCTGCGCAAGCGCGATCGCCGGGATAATGCTGGTGATTGCGAGCGCGAAAATCGTCCGCCCCAAACGCCATAGCGTTGAATGGTTCGAAGTCATTTCTCCTCCTCCCTTGTGTCGTGAAACCGAGACCGGGCCTCGCTCGCCTCCGGGGAGCACCCTATCAGAAGGCGCACCCAGCCGCAAACGGTTGTTCGTGCAAGGAACCGGGCCGGAGATTGTGGGGTTACGCGAGGAATTTTTCGCGATCGTGCGCGGCGATTCAAGCGGAGGGTTTTGCGCCTCCCGGTGGCGCGGCGGGCGAATCGGTATTCCCGATCACAACCGTCCACGGCCGAACTTCCCAGCGCGCCACCAATCCGTTGAGGACGTAGGGATCGTTGCGTGCGAAGGATTCTGCGACGCTGCGATCCTCAGCGCGAAAGACAAGCAACGCCCGGTCCGCCGGGTCGGCGAAAGCGCCGCCCAGCAGGAGTTCGCCTCGACTCTGCGCTTTCCGGGCGTGGCTGAGGTGCGCTTCCCGGAACTCGCCGCGACGCGCCAGATAATCAGGCACCACTTCGTAGATGAGCGCGTAGTATCCCATCGGTCCCTTGTTGTTGTACCTCAAATCCTGCATTGATTTCGAGAGGGATCCGCCCAAGAATCGTGGCAGGAGGTCGCTCGCGATGATCAAGAAAGTGAAAGGCGGCTATCAGGTGCTGTCGGAAAAGGGAAAGAACATGGGTGGCCCTTACAAGACACTCGAAGAGGCGAAAAAGCGCCTACGCCAAGTGGAATTCTTCAAACACCGCAAGGGCTAGTGCCGGCTGGTGGCAAACAGTTGGAACGGCGCTAATCGCCGGATTCGATCTGCACCAGCTCGCCTCCGCTCCCCGGGCCAGAGTGGGAGGTCCAGCGGGTGTGTCGCGCGGTACGCGATCGGAGACGGTTCGCGAGCAGGCCGATCTTCACCGAGCTCTCGATGAAATGGTCAACCTTCACCGGGCCCGCCAGCCGGATATTTCGAATCCAGTGCAAGCCGCTGCTAATCGCGCAGCCGCACTGTGAGCAATCGGGCGTGCCGCCAAAAACGCACGGTTCGACGCGCGTCTCGAGGTCCGCCGAATAATTCACCGACATCTCCGCGAAGACGCAATCGCCCGGATTCTTGGGCGGGTGAAGGAACGCCTCGGCCAAACCTTTCTGGAAAAGGAGCTTCGGGTGTCGCGCGGCCAGGGCGGGCAACTGCCCGGCCAGAGCCACGCGATCCTCGGGAGCCAGCATTTCCGGGGTTTGCTCGCCGATCTGCGGCGTGTAGACGCTCACCCAGATGCGATTTACTTCGGGGCGCGCACTCCAGAACGAAACATATTCTTCAAGATAGCCGGGACGTTCGAGCATCGGGCGCGTGATCGTCCAGTGGACGTTGACCTCGCGGCCCTCGATATTCTTCAAGAGGCGCTCGTACGTTGCGGGCCTGCGGCGAATGTCGTGGTGCTCCGGCAAACCGTCTACGGATATCGCCACGCGCACGCGGGGAAGTTTCATCCACTCCATTGGAATCGGAATCACGCCACTCGTGACGACGAGCGCAAACACGCCCATTTCGCTCAGGGCAGGGAGAATCCGGCTCAGCTCGCGATGCCGGACTAGGGGCTCGCCGCCGACCAACGAAACATGCAAAGGCTTGTGTTCGCGCACGAGCTGCAAAACGCCGTCGACCAGCGCATCGCCGCGAAAATCGCTGAGTTGGCTCAACGTCGTGCCTCCGCCGAGGTGCGAGTCGCCGTAGGCGTAGCATCCGGGACAACTGAGCGGGCATTCGCGCGTGATCTCGATCGAGAGCAGGGGCACTCGGCCGGTGAGGATCCTGCCCCACGAGGCAAATATTTCGCGCGGTGTAACGCTTGGGTTCGGCGCGGGCGTGTGGGAATTAGGTTCCATGTGACTCATTATGATGCACCACCGCGGACGGAGGCTGCTCAAAAAGTGCTTCAGCGGTAAACAGGCGCACTGAACCCCGCCTAGGCCAGCGTCTTCAAGACCTCGGGAGTGAAGGGCTGGAGGTCGCTGAAACGGCTATCGCGGACCTTTGCAGCCCACGCAGGATCGGCCAGCATCGCCCGACCGACGGCCACGAGGTCGAAATCTCCGCGGGCCAGCATTTCGACGAGACGGTCCATGTGCGCCGTTCGTGCGTCACCGTTGCCGCCGGATGGTTCGGCTTTCGGCGCCGGCATTCGGCCGAGCGAAACCATGAAATCGACATCGAGCGAGACCGAGCCCACCGTGATCGTCGGCTTACCCGTGAGCTTCTTGGTCCACCCCGCGAGATTGAGATCGCTGCCTTCGAACTCCGGCTCCCAAAACCTGCGCGTGGAGCAGTGGAACGCATCGAGCCCTGCGGCGGCCAGCGGCTCAAGGAAGCGGGCCAATTCCTGCGGCGTTGCCGCCAGGCGGGCCGTGTATTCCTGTCCTTTCCACTGCGAGAAGCGCAACTGAATGGGGAAGTTCGGCCCCGTGCGCCGACGGGACTCCCTGATAATCTCAACAGCAAACCGCGTGCGAGCAACTAGGTCGCCGCCGTATTTGTCGGTGCGACGGTTCGTACCGTCCCAGAAGAACTCGTCGATGATGTACCCGTGCGCGCCGTGGATCTCCACACCGTCGAAGCCGGCGCGCTGTGCGTTTGCAGCTCCCTGAGCGAAAGCCTCGATGACGGCGTCGATGTCGGCCTGCGTCATCGGCTCGCCGATTTTCACGCCCGGCTTCAACAGCCCCGACGGGCTGATCGGCGAAACGGGCAGCTTCGGAGCACTCTGCCCCTGCACGGCTCCCACGTGCCAGAGCTGCGAAAAAATTCGTCCGCCCGCACCGTGCACCCCCTCCACAACCCGCGCCCATCCCGCGAGCGCTTCGTCACCATAGATGTGGGGAATCTGCGGCATGTTTGCGGCTTGCGGATGATTGGGCGATGTTCCCTCGGTCAGAATCAATCCGACGCCGCCTTCGGCGCGGCGGCGATAATAGGCCACGACGTCCGGCCCCGGGACACCATGCGGCGAAAAATTCCGCGTCATGGGCGCCATTACGATGCGATTCGGAAGGGTGAGTCCGTTTAGCGTGAAAGGTCTGAAGAGATCTGCGATGGGCACCAGCGGGAACCTTTCTGGAATCAACTTCAGCTTCGCATTGTATCCAATTTCCACAGAAGGCGGTGAAATCCACAGGGAAGCTACCAAAAGGGTGTGAAAGAGTCTTGAATGCAACTTGACGGAAATTTGGATTCTGGTATACTGGCGTGAAGTTGGTAGAGCCCTGATTCGGGGGGAAGTCTGCTGACGGACCGGGCCTGCCGACTCATCCAGAGGTGAGGTTGGTTACGAATACCGGCTAGAAAGAAATCGAGCTTCGAGCACATCCGTTCTAGAGTCGCGCGAATGTAGCGACTCGGAAGATGGACGGATTCGCCCGGCGCTCGACGCCGGGTTTTTTATTGCTCAGAAGTAATCGCAGGGCCGGCTCCAAACCGACACTGCGCTCCGCCGGGAGCGGAGACGTTCCGATCGGAAATAGTTGAGCGGAACGAACGATCTTTGACAACTGAAGGAAGTAGGCATCGCGTTATGCGGATTTCAAGGTCCGTATAGCGTGATAAACCGCAAGTTTTGCTCGAGAGTAGCGTTTTGTGGAAAGGCGAACTTGCCTCTTCACGCCGCTTATGTGTGCGTTTTGCGTCAGAATTTGGCGCTTTAACGGGCACATAACAACCTGAAAATTCCGGAACGAAGGGATGCAAGACCCTTCGTCACTGGCTTTTCAGGGTCCTGGTTGCAAACCAACCGGGACGTGTTGGGTAAGTTTTATGGTCAAGCTACTAAGGGCGTACGGTGGATGCCTTGGCGCCAACAGGCGATGAAGGACGTGGTAAGCTGCGAAAAGCCTCGGGAAGCCGCAAACAGGCTTTGATCCGGGGATGTCCGAATGGGGAAACCCTATCTGGTAAAACCAGATAACGGCCCGCTGAATACATAGGCGGGTACGAGCCAACCCAGGGAAGTGAACCATCTCAGTACCTGGAGGAAAATAAATCAAACGAGATTCCGAAAGTAGCGGCGAGCGAAATCGGAACAGCCCAAACCGGTGTGTTTACACACCGGGGTTGTAGGACCGCGTGAGTAGAGTTATCAATCCGGAGGCTAGGCGAACCCGCTGGAAAGCGGGGCCAAAGAATGTGATAGCCATGTAGCCGAAAGCTTACCGGACTCGAAGCGGTATCCTGAGTACTACGAGGCACGAGAAACCTCGTGGGAAACCGGGGAGACCACTCTCCAAGGCTAAATACTCGTTGGCGACCGATAGTGAACTAGTACCGTGAGGGAAAGGCGAAAAGCACCCCTGCGAGGGGAGTGAAATAGAACCTGAAACCGTATGCCTACAAGCAGTCGAAGGGCTATGACGCGACTTCGGTCGCGTAATGCCTGACGGCGTGCCTCTTGCTTAATGAGCCGGCTAGTTATTCTCACAGGCAAGGTTAAGCGTAAGCGAGCCGTAGCGAAAGCGAGTCCGAATAGGGCGTTCAGTCTGTGGGAATAGACGCGAAGCGGGATGATCTACCCTTGGCCAGGTTGAAGGTCGCTTAACCGCGACTGGAGGACCGAACCGTTGTGAGTTGAAAATCGCTCGGATGAGCTGAGGGTAGGGGTGAAAGGCTAATCAAATTCCGTGATAGCTCGTTCTCCCCGAAATGCCTTTAGGGGCAGCCTTGT
>Ga0181521_10003682_pt1 | contig 17874 bp, 18 predicted proteins | sample PEATcosm2014_Bin_32_FD_119764 | JGI IMG/M metagenome (GOLD analysis project Ga0181521, IMG submission 119764) | Peatland microbial communities from MTU Mesocosm Facility, Houghton, MI, USA - PEATcosm2014_Bin02_60_metaG | ecosystem: Environmental > Terrestrial > Soil > Wetlands > Peat | place... | reverse complement strand
GGGATCCGTGGGCGTTCGGCGCGTTCCTCCCGGTCCTGCCGTGGTACTACGAGACGTACTGGTGGAACGGAGTGCCGTACTACTACGTCGACGACACCTACTACCAGTGGAATGCGGGCGCTCAGGGCTATGTGGTCGTGGCGCCGCCGGGCGGTAGCGCCGAGGCCGCACCGGGCGGCGCGGCGCCGCCCAGCACGGAGGTATTCGCCTACCCGATGAAAGGCCAGACGCCGGCACAGCAATCGCGGGATCGCGCCGAGTGCCAGCACTGGGCCGCAGACCAGGCCGGCTTTGACCCATCCCAGGCCACCGGCGGGGTACCGGCGCAAGAGGCCATGGCCAAGCGCGCCGAGTACATGCGCGCCCAGGGCGCCTGTCTCACGGGTCGCGGCTATAGCGTGAAATAGACGAAATAGACCGAGCCCGCCGCGGCTGATCGGGGTCGGGTGCGTGTTGCGCGACGCTCCGCCCCGCCGGGCAGTGGTGTGGGTTCCACGAGCGCTTGGCAAAACTCCAGTAATGAGTGTTGTTGACACACAAAAAAAGAAATTCAAACGGAATCGAAGTCGCCAGGCATTAGTTTTTGCGGGCTGGAGCCATTTGAGCCAAGAGCCGGGCGCTTCACCCATTGGCCCAATTACGTGGAAAATCGATCCAAAGAGCAAGGCGACGCTCGCCATAAACTCTTGACGCGTAGTGCGATAAGTCGCTGATTGTCCAAATATGTTACGCGCAAGTCTTTGACAGGCATGTCTACAGATTTTGACGGGCAGTCGTGAAATTGACAGCGGCGATCTTCTACGCTCGATCGCCCGTGATCAGACCCAAATGCCCGCCGAACTAAATCAATCGGCTAGACAGCGACAGATTGCGACGTCGGGGCTTTCAGCATCAACTGCCCACGCCGGCCGGGACGATGCGACTGCGAAGCGCTGGCGAACCGATGAGCCCGATGCGGGCGCCTATTCCGTAGCCCCGTGTGGGCCGGATTGATGCAGGGCGCGGCCGGCGTCGCTGCCACAGCGCTCGACGCCCGCATCCTCCGATTCTGGGCGACGCCAGCGCGCGAACTTGAATCGCCGCAGCCGGAAGTGCGTCTCGCGCTCGCGCTCGGCGATCGCCTGAACGATCCGCTTGATGTCCGCCCGCAGCGCTGGCACGACGCGCTCCTCGAGCACCCGGGTACGGCGCGTAACGCGCATGATTTCCTCGCCGAGCGTCTTGATCCGGCTCTCGAAGGCCGCGATTTCGAGCATCGTCGCGAGGATCGACTCGAACAGGTGCAGCGACTCCTCGAGGTGCGGCGTCGTGAGCGTATAGCCGTAGTCACGCTCGAGCGGAGTGCGCACGAAAGGGCCGTGAATGGTGAGTTCCCGGTAGCGCACGCCGAGCGCGTTGTGCTCCGTCACGTCGACGCCGACGTCGCGCTCTGACGTGGCGGCCAGCGCCTCAATCATGGCCATGCCTTCGTGCCCCTCGGTCAAGTGCAATTCGCCGAGCGCCTGGTCGTAGTCGCGTCGGATTGCATCGCGCGAGCGCGCGAACGGGCGCACCGACTCGAGGAAGCTGCGGATCAGCGCCTGGCGGCGGGCCTTGAGGATCGCCACGCTGTTGACGACCGCAGCCGCCCGCTCCCGCAGCTGCATAAGGTCGGTACGCGTCGGGTGGATCATGAGCCACCGAGCTTGAAGCGCTCGAGCAGCCGCTTGCTGGCGTCCAGCGTCTCGCCGATGCTGCGACGCTCGCTACCCTGGTGCACGATCTCGCGCTCGAACGCATCGGCGAAGTCGAGGACGTGACGGTCGGCGTCACTCATGCCCTCGCGGCCGACGATGGCCTCGAGCCGACGCAGGTCCCGTCCGGTCGCGTAGTTCATGTAGAGCGCGTTGGCGATGGCTCGGTGGTCCTCGCGCGTACGGCCCTTGCCGATGCCCCGCTGCATCAGCCGCGACAGGCTTGGTAGCACGTCGACCGGCGGGAAGATGCCGCGCTGGTGCAGCTCGCGGCTGAGCACGACCTGTCCCTCGGTGATGTAGCCGGTGAGGTCCGGAATCGGGTGCGTGATGTCGTCCTCCGGCATCGTCAAGACCGGCAGCATCGTCACCGAGCCGGCGGTTCCCTTGATCCGCCCGGCGCGCTCAAAGAGCGAGGCGAGATCGGAGTACATGTACCCGGGATAGCCGCGCCGTCCCGGCAGCTCCTCGCGGGCCGTCGACACCTCGCGGAGCGCATCGCAGTAGTTGGTCATGTCGGTGATCAGCACCAGCACGTCGCGGCCGAGGTCGAAGGCGAGGTGCTCGGCGACCGTGAGTCCGAAGCGTGGCGCGAGCAGCCGCTCGACGACAGGGTCCTTAGCGAGGTTGATGAAGGCGACGAAGTCGCCCTGCATGCGCTCGAGGGCCTCGCCGTAGTAGGCGTACTCGTGCTGCGTAAGGCCGAGTGCCACGAAGACGACGGCCGACGCGGCGCCGGACACGTCCTGCGTGCCGGCCCGGGCATGCTCGAGAATCGCGGCCGCGATCTCGCGCGACGGCAAGCCTGCGCAGGAGAAGATCGGAAGCTTCTGCCCTTTAACCAGCGTGTTGAGTCCGTCGATCGTCGAAAGGCCAGTCTCGATCAGGTCTTGCGGCCGCTCGCGGGCGACCGGGTTGAGCGGAAAGCCGGCCACCGGTGCCCACCGGTCCGGAATGAACATCGGTCGATCGTCGATCGGCCGGAACGAGCCGTCGAACACCCTGCCGAGCACGGCCGGCGACAGCGGCGCGCGTTTGACCACGTCCGTGAACAGGACGCGCGAGTGGTCCATGTCGAGCCCGCGACTCTCGCCGACAACCTCGATCAGCACGACGTCGCCCTCGATCTTGAGGACCTCACCCTCGGCCTCGTGGCCGTCGGGGAAGGCGATCCGCACGACCTCGCCCATTCGCGCCTCGAGGACGCGCTCCAGGAACAGCAGCGGCCCCTGGACGCTGCGGATCGTCGTGTAGCTGTGGCGGGCGAGGCGCATGTCGTGCTCGGTGAGCGAACCCCGCTCAGGCGCTCTCCCGGAGTATCGTCTCGAGCAGTTCGCCTTTCTCGAGTCGGCCGCTCGCGGCCCGGTGCCGCTCAAGGATCTGCCGGATCCGCTCGAGCGTCTGTTGCGGTGTCGAGAACGCATCCTCCGTGTACGAATTCTGCATCAGGAAGTTGCGCCGGATGGCCTCGGTCGTGCGCATCAGCAGGCGATCGGCATCCTGCAGGCCCTCGGTGCCGACGATCTCGGCGACCTCCCGGAGGCTCGCTTCGCGCTGCAGGAGCGTCCGCGTTTCCTGGCGCAACGCGCTCCAGTCGGGGGAGACGGCAGCATCGAAGCGGGCGGTGACCTCGTGCTCGTAGAGGGAGAAGCTCTGGAACCAGTTGATCGCGGGGAAATGGCGGCGGTGTGCGAGATCCGTGTCGAGCATGAAGAACGAGCCTGTCGTCCGCAGGCAAGCCTGCGTCACCGGCTCGGAGAAATCACCTCCCGGCGGCGAGATCGACAGCATCACGGTCAGCGAGCCGGTACGGCCATCCAGCGTCTCGACGACCCCGGCGCGCGCGACGAACTCGGCCATCCGCGAGGCGAGATAGGTCGGGTAACCCTCCTCGCCCGGCATCTCCTCAAGCGCCGAGGAGATCTCGCGCAACGCCTCGGCCCAGCGCGACAGGCTGTCGGCCAGCAGCAGCACGCCGTAGCCCATGTCGCGGTAGTACTCGGCCATCGTGACCGCCGTGTAGATCGACGCCTCACGCGCGGCCACCGGCATGTTGGACGTGTTCACCGCGATGATCGTGCGCCTCATCAGCGGCTGCTGATGCCACGGATCGGACAGCGTCGCGAAGTCGTCGAGCATCTCCGCCATCTCGTTGCCCCGCTCGCCGCAGCCGACGTAGACGACGATGTCGACGTCGGCGAGCTTGGCGATCGACTGTTCGAGGATCGTCTTGCCGGTGCCAAAGCCACCGGGAAAGATCGCGCTGCCGCCGCGCGCGAGCGGAAAGAGGAAGTCGATGCAGCGCTGACCCGTGACGAGCGGCTCGACGCGCGAAAGCTTGCGGCGATATGGCCGCGGCACGCGCACGGGCCAGCTGTGAAATGCGAAGCCCTGGCGGCCGTCGCTCAGCGAGAACACCGGAGCCTCGGCCTCGAACTCGCCGTTGACGATTCGCTCGATCGTGCCCCCCTCCCCGCTCGCGAGCACAGCGTGCCGGAACGGGCCCTCCTCGATGTAGCCGGCCACTTCGTTAGGCGCGATGCGCTCGCCTGACTTCTTGAGCGGCACGAAGCGCAGCGTCCGCGCGCCCCACGGCGGGACCTTGGATCCGCCGCCGCGGATGAACGGCCCATGCTGCGCAGCCATCGCGACGAGCGGGCGCTGCAGGCCGTCAAACATCTGGCCGATCAGCCCCGGCCCGAGCCGCACGCACAATTCGGTACCGGTGCCGGCTGCCGGCTCGCCGACCGCGAGACCGCGCGTGCTCTCGTAAACCTGCACGATCGCCCGGCTCCGCTCGAGCCGGACCACCTCGCCCATTAGGCCGGCGGCCCCCACGGTGACGCATTCGTGGAGCTTGAGGCCCGGAACGTCGACGCTGACGGTCGGGCCGGTGATCGCGGTGATACGCCCGCTCATGGGCTCAGCCGGATCTGGTAGCCGATGGCGCGCCGGATGAGACGCAGCACGTAGTCCTCGGCGGCGGGTGCTGCCTTGCCCGGTCCCGGCAGGACGACGAAGAGCCCCGTCCATCGACGCTAGACCTGCCGCAGGCGCTGCTGCGCGGGCCCGGGCACGAGCCGCTCATCGACGACGACGACGCCGATATCCGCGTCCGCCATCAGCCCCCGCACGCACGCATCGAGGCCCGCGGGCTCGCTCGTTACCTGGCGCACTCCCCCGAGCGCGAAGCCGAGGCGGGCATCGGCCGGCGTGATGACGACAATCTTTCTCACGCGATCAGCTCCCGCTCGAGTTCGCTGGCGTCGGTACCGGCGCCGTGGAGCAGCACGGCGCTGTTGCGTGCCTCGGCGTACTTGCGCCACAGATAGTCGACAATGACTGCGACCGCCCCGTCCGTGCGCGCGGCCTGGTGAAGCCGCTGCGAGAGGGTTGAGAGCAGCACCGTCTCGAGGCCGCCCTCGGTTGCCGCGGGTGGCAGGGACTTGCGGCCGATCGCCCGGCTTGCTACCTCGGCGACGACCGCCGGGTCTTTGCTCGCCCGCGCGCGCTCGAATACGACCGGCCCGAGCGTGCCGCCGTGGATGAAGGCCGCCGGATCGGCGATGCCCCAGTGCATCTGCTTATAGAGGATCATGACGTTGCGAAGGTCCGTGAACGCCGCGAAGAAGCGGCTGACGGTTGCATCGAGCGGTGCCGTCGCGACATGCACGAGGTAGCCGCGCATGAGCCCGTCCTCAAAGCCCCGCAGGCCGCCGCTCGCGTAACCGTCCGCGGCCTCGCGCGCCGGCGGCGCCTCCGCGGCGACGACCGCCGTGACCGCCGCGATCGTCGCCCGCACGTTGGGCTCGTCCTTCAGCGCCTGGCGCAACGGCGCGGCGAGCAGGCTCCGCCCGAGAAGGCCGTCGATCTCGAGCGTGCGGTGCGCCGCCTTGTTGCGCACGCAAAGCACAATCGTCTTGAGCTCGAATAGCACGAACACCGGTCCCACGCAGCGCCGCAGCGCGCGATCCAACTGGCCGTAGAGCCACTCGAACTCGGCGAGCAACGCCTGCCAGATGCGCTCGTCCGAGACGCCGGGCGCCAGCCCCCGCGCGCGGACCGCGCTCCATGCGGCCGCGAGGGCGGCCCGCCGCCCGCAAAGTCGCGTCAGCAAGTAGTCGGCCGGAAAGCCGTCACCCGGGATGTCACGCAGCAGGTCGATGGTCGCTGGACTCCGTGTCGATGCTCCGGATGAGGCCCGGGAGCAGGTCGGGCCAGGCCGTCTCGAGGCGCGCCTCGAGGGTGTTGTCCACCGAAATGCGCCCGCCGTCCGCCTCAGCGCGCAGGCCGCCGGCGATCGTCGGCTCGCATTCGACGTCAGCCTTCGGGAAGAGTCGCCGCGCGGCGGACTCGTCGGCGGGATTGACGCGCAGCCGGCGCCACTCCAAGGCAGGAAGTTCCGCAGCCAGCGCAGCAAGCCCGGCCTCCGTGCCGGCCTCCCGGAGGCCCGGCAGCTCGGCGCGAGCGAGACCGTAGAGCCGCTCGGCGAGCGCGCCGCTCTCGCGAACGCGGTGATCGCGCGCTGCGCGCTCCGCCGCGGCGTTGGCCGTGATCGTGAGCCGTCGGATCGCGACGGCGGTCTCGGCCGTGACCGTGCGGCGCTCGTCCGCGACGGCGCGCTCGGCCTCGAGGCGCAGCGCAGCCGCCTTGGCCCGCGCGTCGCGCCACAGGCCCTCCGCATCCTCAGCGGCCTTGCGCCGCAGTTCTTCGATCAGTCCCTCGCGAGTCACGACTACTTCATCAGCAGGATCATGGCCGCGACCACGAACCCCAGAATCACGATCGTCTCCGGAATCGCGAGCAGGATGATGACGGTCGCTGTCAGCTCGGGCTTTTCGGCCAGCGCGCCGGCGCCTGCGGCACCGATACGCGACTGCACCCAGGCGGTCGCGATCGCGCTGATGCCGAGCGCCAGCGCCGCGGCAAACGCCAGCAGGACTCGGTCGAGATTCATCACTACATTCATGGCGAGGCTCCTCCGTCACCCTTCCGGAGCGGCTCGAAGTGCCGGCCGCCCGATTCGACAAATTTGGTGAAGAACTCCACGTAGTGGAGTCGCAGCGCGTGAATGGCTGGCGCAAATACGCCGAGCACCAGGTTGAAGGCGTGCAGCAGGATGGCCACCGTAACGCCAACCCAGACACTGCCTGCGGCGCCGGCCAGCTGGTTCGCGACGTAGGCGAGCAGCACGGACGCGAGGCCGACCGCCATGATGCGTACGTAGGAGATGATGTTGCCGAGGTCCCGCAGCAGCTCGAACGGTGCGAGGATGCCGCCTGTGAGCAACAGCACCGGGCCGATGACGAGTAGAGCCACCATCAGCGGCCGGCGCAGCAGCGCCGTGACCGGCGCGAGATAGGAGGCCAGTAGACCGGCTATGCACACGATGATCAACAGGCTGAGGACCCGGAACACGGCCTCTTTGGTCCGCCGGCCGCGCAGCGCCGTGACGAAGCCGAGAACAAGGCCCACCGCGACGTGCACCGCGCCCACGGCGAGCGTGAAGTACAGCATCGGCATGATTGAGGTGCGCCGGTCGATGCGCGGGGCCGGAAGCCCCAGCCACCGCGCGCCCGCCTCGCCAAAGCATTCGCCGTAGACGAGTCCGAAGACGATTGCGTACACGGACGCGACCAGCAGGATCTGCCCCGCCTGGCGCAGCGTGCTCTCGCGCCGGGAGAAAAGGATTACCGCGAAGGCGGCCGCGAGCAGTACGAGCCCGTAGCCGGCGTCGCCGAGGATCATGCCGAAAAACAGCGGAAAGAAGATCCCGATGAACGGCGTCGGATCGATCGACGAATAGCGCGGCAGCGGCAGAAGCCGCACCAGCAGTTCGAACGGCCGGAAATACCCTCGGTTCTTGAGCGTCACCGGCACCTCGTCGAGATCGGCCTCGAGCAGCTCCTTTTCCTCGACGACGATCGCCGCCCCGTGGCGTGCGGCCAGCATCTTGCGCAGCCCGTCAACCGCCGCCGACGGCATCCAGCCGAACAGCACGAAGCAACGGTCCGTCTCGTACAGCTCGGCGCTCGTTTTGAGCAACGACAGCCGCTGCTCGAGCCAGAGTTGGACCGACTGGTAGTGCGCGCGCCACTGGCGCGAAAGATCGGCGAGTTCCTTGTCGATCGTCGCCATCTCGCTCGACAGAGCCACGTGGCGCGCGCTAGCCGCCTTGGTCTTGTCCGGCAGGCTCAGCCCTTCCAGGTAGGCCGGCAAGCGGATCTCGGGGACCTGGTTGCCGCGCAGACTCTCCTTGAGCTTGTCGGCGAACTCCCTCTCGGTCGTCAGCAGCCCGATGTAGGAGCCGTCGGCGGCGCGCGCGGTTCGGACCTCGGCACCGAGCAGCATCCGGCCGGCGACCTTCGTCAGTTGCTCGAGCGCGGCAGGATCTTTGACCTCGACGCCGACGAATTCCAGGCCGGCCGCCTCCGGACCCTTCGGCGCGAGCGACTCGATCGTCGCGAGGAACAGCATATATCGATCGAGCTGCCGGAGTTCCGATTGCAACGCTTCCCGCCGGCGAGCGCATTGCTCGCAGGCTTCGAGGTGCTGGCCGACGATTGCGGCGATCGAGCTCACGGCCTCAGGCGAGCTCAGGTGCGAGTCCTTCACCGGCAACTGCGGCAGCAATGACAGCAGGCGCCCAACCTTGGCGTGGAGATCCTCGAGAAACAGCCGTTCGGCGATCGCTTGGGAGTCAAACGCCACCGGCCGCAGCTGTCCGACGGCCCCGTCGCGGATCCGCTTCTGGATATCGGCCGCGATCTGCAGGACCGCCGCCTCCTGGATGGTCTCGAGCACTGGCAGCGCAAGCTCGCGCGGCAGGGTGATCTCGACCTTGGACATGACGACGATCATGCCGCGCGCCCGGGAAGCAGCGCGGCGAGCTGCCGTCGGACGAGCGGCGCGAGTTCGGCGTCCGTCAGGCCGCGCACTCGGTCGGTGGCGGACTTTACCCGCGCGAGGGTCGCTGCGGCCTGCTCGCGAGCCACCTGCTGGGCAGCGTCCTGCTCACGGGCGGCGCTCGCCTTCAGACCCGCGATCTCGGACGTCTTCCACTGCTCGATCTCGCGGTGGGCGCGCTCAAGCCACTCGTCGGCGTTCTGCCGCTCCTTGGCCAGCGTACCGCTGATCTCCCGCTCGACGCCGAAGACCTCTTGAAGGGTGTTCTGCTCGGTGCCCACGGGCGTTGCTTCCGTCCTGATCTGCCCTTAAGCTTTGTATATACGCCGCTTTTTGAGCAGCGGTAACAGTGGTTCCCGTGGACGGTGTTCGCGCCCGGCTCGAGCGGTCCGAGCCGCCGAAGCGGCGAAATGCGAAACGGGCCCCACGCTTTGCGAAATTCACCCGGGCGGTGCGACCGCGCATCTCGGTTGCTCGCCGGACGCCCCTGTCCGGCCCGGCGGAACAGACCCGGCCCCCGACGCCTCGCGCATCGGCGGACGGCGGCACATCCCACGCTGAGCGCACGCTGGGCGATCTACTACGGCGCACACGTTTGTGATGCAGACGGCCGAATGATTCTCGTCCCGGTTGATGGCAGCGAGGCTGCGTGGCTCGGGCCCGACGAGGCGATCCGCCTCCCGAAGTGGTGGGCTCCGCGGTCCGACTGCTCACGGTCGTCGACGAGTTCCCGGCGTACGCGACCCCCCAGGCGGCCGTCTTTTCCCAGCAGCTGCTCGAAGCGCTGCGCACGCGTGGCGATGAGATCCTCGCCGACGCCCGGGAGGCGGCTTGCAAGCAGGGTCTCGCGCTCAACACCCGGCGGGTCGAGATCACGGGCCGATCCGCGGGTGAGGTCATCGTCGAGGAGGCCGGGAAGTGACCGGCGGACCTGACGGTGCTCGGCACTCACGGGCAGCGCGGGCTGCGCCCGCTCGTGCTCGGCAGCGGCGCCGAGTGCGTCGTGCGCGCGGGGACGCTGCGGAACGCCGGCGGCGCGGACTACGGAGTCATCGAGCTCAACGAGGAGGCCGCCGCGCGCCGCGCGTGCGAGCACGAGGTCGCGATCGTTCCGGCCGCGGCACACCTGTTCGAGGAAGCGGGTGCCCTCGCGGCGGTCGTCGAGCTCGTCTCCGGCTAGTTCCTGCGCCACGTCGGAATGCAACACAGGGCGCGCCGCCGAGCGTGGCCGCTCGCGGACCGCGCGCGTCCGGCACCGACCTGCACGCTGTACGGATTGTGAACCGCCGGGCCCGCGGTGTAGCGTCGTTGCGTACTGTGAGGTAGGGCGCACGACGACCGGAGGCTTCCATGAGCACGCTGAGCAAGCTAGTCCTCGGCACCATGGGGCAGTTACGGCCCAAGCCCGCCCAGGGCGCCGCGGTGGAATCGATTGTGCTGCCTGCGCCCCGCAAGTCGGGCGGCCTGCCGTTGATGCGGGCGCTGGCGCGCCGCCGCTCGTCGCGCGAGTTCGCGCCCGATCCCCTGCCGCTGCCGCTGCTGTCCGACCTACTGTGGGCGGCATTCGGCGTCAATCGCCCGCACAGCGGGCGCACCGCGCCCTCGGCGATCAACGCGCAGGAGATCGACGTCTTCGTCGCGCTGCCCGGCGGCGCCTACCGCTACGACCAGGCCGCGCACCGCCTGCGCCTCGTGACCGTGGCCGACGTCCGCAACGTGACCGGCTACCAGGATTTCGTCGACCGGGCGCCGCTCGACCTCGTGTTCGTGGCCAATCACGCCCGCATGAGGCTGGTGCCGGCCGCGATGCGAAACAGCTACGCGTCGGTGGCGGCCGGCGCGATCGCGGAAAACGTCTATCTGTACGCGGCGAGCACTGGCCTTGCCGCGGTCATCCGCGCCTGGATCGACCGCACGGCGATCGCCGACGCGCTCGGCCTGACGCATGATCAGGAGGTGCTGCTGTCGCAGACCGTGGGCTACCCCGCCGGGGGCGCACCGAAGGCGCGTGGCGTGCGGCCCGCGGGTGGCAGACCGGCCGTCCGTGACCGGCGTCAGGCCGCCGGCGGGCGCACGCGGAGATAGCGGACGATGTCCTCGAGCGTACGCAGCTGCTCCTAATCCGCTTCGGGAATGTCGACGTGCAAGCGCTGCTTGACCGAGACGATAAAGTTCAGGCAGTCCATTGAATCGAGGTCGACCTGGTCGCGCAGCGGCAGCGCGCCGTCGAGCGTTGCCGGGTCTAGCTTCAGCGCAATCTCGCGCCGCAGCGCCACAACCGTCGTGCGCAGCTCAGCGGCGTCCATAAACGCTCCTCGCAGGCATCTCCGGATGCTGCAAGCACGCGGCGGCGTCGGCAAGGAACCGCGCCCGGGCGTGACCATCGCTGACGCGGTGATCGGCGGCGAGCGTCAGCGTGACCGCCGGTAACGGCACCACCCGTCCGTCCACGACCCAGGGACGCTCGCTGACTGTGCCGACACCGACGAGCGCCACGTGCGGCGCGTAGATGATACCGTGCGCGGCAGTGACGCTGTCATCGCCGAGGTTTGTCGGGCCGTGTTACGAACATGACGGACCGAGGTGGGGGTAACGCCTCGGCCAACGAATCGGCGTGGTCTTCGGATTCCGCCTGAGCTTCGGGTACCACTCACGAAATCGATCGTCGAGCTGATCGGCAAGGTCAGCGCAGCGCACTTGCACCATCAGGTGCGCGCCTTCAGCAGACCAGCGCATGGGTCGCTTCTTAGCCATGCGGTCATTAACGATTCACTCCATAGGGCCTCCCGGTTTGCCGCAGTGCACGGCGACCCCGAGCAGAGGATCATGGCGGCGCTTTGTTACAACTCAGTTGGCCTTTCGTCCCCCGGGTTCGTAACATGTCCCGACATCAGTGGACGGCGTTGAATCGCGTGCGGCTCTGGACCTTGCATCCCAAGTATTTGGACTCTCGAGGGCTTGTCGCGCTTTGGCGGGAGGCTCTGCTGGCAAAGGCAGTGCTAAGCGAAAGGACTCGTGGGTACAAGTACCATCCTCAGCTCCTTCGATTTCGGTCCCACCCTCAACCGCGACGAGCGATCAATTTCTATCTGGCCCAAGTGCTGGCCGAGGCGGTCGCGAGAGGTTACTCATTCGATTTGAAGAAGGTGGGCCCTGTCAGGCGCGTCGCGCGGATTCCGGTGCCCTCTGGCCAGGTTGAATTCGAATGGCAACACCTGATGAAAAAGCTGAGGCGTCGCGCCCCTAAGTCATATCGTTACGGGCGGTCTGCGGGCACTCCCAAGTGTCATCCGTTGTTTCGGAGAACAACAGGTTCTGTTGCGCCGTGGGAAATCATTACGTCGCGGCCATCGACTCGCGCGGGCAAGCGCGCTTAACCGCTTCCGGGCGTCGGGCGAGCTTTAGCCGTTGTGAGACGACGTCATGGAGCATTGCCCTGTCGAGCGATAGGTCTGCGACCAAATAAATCGAGGTCGCCAAGAACTTGTTTTGACGGGCTGGAGGAACATAGGTCCCAAGGCAAACTGTTTAGTTATTAACGCAATTGCGTGGAAGGTCAACCCGCAGAGCAAGCCGACGCCTTGCGGGGACTTTTGGGGCGCGGAGACTTAAGACACTGAGTTTCCGAATGATTTGCGCTGGAGTGCTTAAAAGGCATTTCTGCAGATTTTAACAGGCGTTCGTATACCTCACACCGGTCGTCAGCGCGAGTGCGGACCTGCTCTTCCAGCTGCTTTTGTTGCGGAAGAGTCGCGGCCGGACACTGACCGACGTCGTGCGGAAACTCCGTTTACGCCATGCGGCGCGCGGCCAGGGGCGCGACGTCCATTTTGTGATCGATGGTAGGAACAACCACGGTGGGGATCGACCCCCGCTACGTCACGTTCTAGCGCGACTGCAGCGACTTCAGCGCACGCTCGTAGCCTGCCTGGACTTCGGACGAACTGCCGACCGAAGACCCGAGGTCGCACACCAGGCCGTTTGTCAGCCCGTAGATCCAGCCATGAATCTCGAGGGACTGGTGCCGCTCCCAGGCGTCGCGAACGATCGAGGTCTGGCAGACGTGCATCACCTGCTCGAGGACATTGAGCTCGCACAGGTGATTTTCACGGCCCGTGTCTGAGCTGAACACCCCAAGGCGCTCGTCGTGCTGCTCGCGCACGTCTTGCACGTGACGCAGCCAGTTGTCGCAGAGTCCGAGGCGGTCGTTCGACAATGCCGAGCGCACGCCGCTGCAGCCATAGTGGCCGCAGACGATGATGTGCTCAACCTTGAGCACATCCACGGCAAATTGCATCACCGACAGGCAGTTCAGGTCGGTGTGCACGACGACGTTGGCGATGTTCCGATGAACGAATAATTCGCCGGGCGGCAGGCCCACGATCTCATTCGCGGGAACGCGGCTGTCCGAGCACCCGATCCACAGGTATCGGGGCGATTGCTGCCGCGATAGTCGAAGAAAGAACTCCGGATCCCGGTTTACTATCCTCGAGGCCCAATCGCGATTACTATCGATCAGGTGCTGCAGGGATTTCATGCGGTGGATTCTAGCGGGTCACTGAGACCAGAGTCATCGTAAAACCTTGGAGGCTCAGGTGTCTTTGTGGCGCTTAGCGAATGTTCGCCACCCGAGCCTGCCGGCTATGCACAAACGGCTCCGTTGCCGATGATCACCGCCTCACCGCCAACCCGAACCTCCCGGAGAATTCCTTGGTGGCTCAAGAGCGAAATGTGAATACGGCTCGGGCGACCCATTTTGACTCCCTGCAGGCTCAGGAACCGCGAAGCCGTGTCGGCCGATACGGCGCCATGCTTTAAGAGATAAGCGCCCAGAGGGCCACTCGCGCCGCCCGTGGCCGGATCCTCCGGTATTCCAAAGCCGGGCGCGAACATCCGGCTGTACGCCGTCGCCCCATCATCGGCCGGCTCGACCGAAAACACGAACACCGGCAGCTCCTCGAGGCTCACCGCGCGGAGCGAACTGCGAAGTGCCACGCATTCAACGGAGGCCGCATCAACCGCCCTGCGTGAGTTCAGCGGAATGTATAAAAACGGGACACCGGAGGAGACGACCTGTACGGGAAGGCCTGCGCCAGCGACGTCGTCCGGCGGAAGACCGAGCGCAGCTGAAATCGCGGCCGTATCGGGGATGATTGGCCCAAACATCGGAAGCGGCTGCGTCATCCAGGCGAACCGCAGGCCGCCTCTCCCCCACTCGAGCCGGACGCTTGTCGGCCCGACTCCAAGGCCAAGTACGATCGTCTCGTTGCCTGGGCGGATCCGCCCCGCCCCTGCTAGCGCGAACGTCGTGCCGATGGTCGGGTGCCCCGCCATCGGCATCTCTCTATACGGCGTGAATATGCGTACTCGCGCATCGGTTCCGGGCACCTCCGGCGGCAGTACGAACGTCGTCTCCGGAAAGGCCATTTCGTTCGCGATTCGCTGCATCTGCTGTTCGCCGAGGCCCGCGGCGTCCAGGAACACCGCCAGCTGGTTACCCGCAAACGGTTGATCCGTGAACACATCGAGATGCACATACTGATGCATAGTCATCGGCCGCTCCAACAGACACTTGAATCAAGAGATCTGCCCGCTGCTTAAGCATCGACAAACCGTCGCCGGCTTACCGGCGAACCTACAAGTCCGAAGCCACCGACTTCTTGATCGCCTTTATTCGGCGCTCGTCGCGCTTGTAGAACGTCCATTGCTTGATCCTTTTCGAATTCACGAGGCCAGCCTGACACAGCACTCTCATGTGCTCGCTTAACGTTGGCTGGGAGATCCCGAGCTTTTCGGCGATCAAGGCCGCGCATACACCGTCCTTCACGAGGTCCCCTTCGACTTGCGGGCGAAAATGGGCCTCTGGATCTTTCAGCCACTCGAGGATCTGGAGCCGCCTATCATTCCCAAGTGCTTGTATTGCGCGAAGATCGATCATATAGTTACATTGCGAAACGACGAATGACTTGTCAAGAGAGACGCGCGGCGTGCTGGCTGACCGTGTAAAAAGCGTTCGTCACGTACTGCCGTGGGCGGCTGTGTCCGATTCCTTGGTCAGGAGCGCCAGCGTTTGGGCGTCGGCACCATTTGCGATCGTTCCGTGGCCAGGAACCGTGATCTGCGGAGTGCGACACCTCGAACGCACACGCTGTAGGCTGTCCTTCCAAGCCGGGACCACGGCATCCGCCAGGTTGCCGAGGTCCCCAATCGTCACTGATTTCAGAAAACATCCGCCGAACAGCACTCCGTGATGCGGAAGCCACGCAACGATGTTGCTGCGTGTGTGACCGGCGCCGGGGAAAAACAGTCCCCAGTCTCCGGAAAGTTGCGCCGTATCTTGGACAAAGTCCGCGGTGGTTGTCGGGACCGCAGGTCCGCGATCGCGTGCCACCTCCAGGGTCAATGGATAAGCGACCGTCGGAACGCTCGCTGCCTGAAGAGCGGGGAGTCCTCCCGTGCGATCACGATGAAAGTGCGTTGCCACGGCGTGCCTGATCGCGTGCCGGAACGATTGCTTCGACTATTTCAGCAGCGCTTCGGCGTGCTCCGGCAAGTACCGGGCGTCGATGAGCAGACTGCCCTCCTCGCGCTCCAGGATCAGGCCGCTGGCGGGAAGTAGACGCCTGTGCCTTCGGCGATGATCGCCGTTGTCGATAACCCCTAGAGATACCACCACCGACCTTTAATTTGGCACAAACGCTAGAGGCGACTATAAATGTGTCACGGGGGCGGTCACCCGAGCGGCTCCCGAACCTCGGCAAGCGGATTCCAGTGGTGCCGGACATCGTGACTGGGCCCGTGACGCGCTTGCGCGACGAGCAATAGAGACTCTCACCGATCCGGTTCAGCAAGATCCGCCGTCGCCGCTCTCCTAGGCTGAGCGCCCGACCCTAGTAAGGCCGCCAGGCGTGCCGGCGCACAAGGCGCGCATGGGCGGTCCCGAGTGCGGCGCGACGCATGGACGGACTGAACGCGACGTCGTTGAGGAGCAACATCGTCTGCCGGGCATCCGTGTACTGCTGTTGAGCCAGTGACACACGGTGCGGCGCAAAAGGTTGACCGGCGCGGTGGCGGCGCGCGCGCGAGTGGAGCGGGGTCGGGTCGTTCAGCATGTCGCACGCGAAGCATTCGCGATCGATTGCCGCAGTCCGCGGCGGCCGATCGGTCGTGCGAAGAACCTCGTCGCGCCGCGCGAACTGCTGCGCGATCAGCAGCCGCCGGGATCTCAACTCGCGGGTCGCGATGGTCGGTCGCTAGTCGGTGGCAAATTCATGGACGGCAACTTGGTCAATGCCGACGCGTTGTTCGACGACAACGCGATGCTTGCGCCACACTGCGATGGCGCTTGGTTGGATCTCGAGCCGGAGGAATGAGGACATCCTGTCGGGCGCGAACGAGACCCTTGTTGGGCGGTGCCATTACTACGCAGCGGAATCGTGATGGTGCCGCTTCAACAGGGAGAAGCCTGGGTGACGAGTGGTGACAACCGGGCGACGCAGTACAGCACGCGCGACAACACGAAACCTTCATTGCATCAATAACTTAGGCGTATCTCGGGAGCGTGGTAACGTAGAGCGAATTAAAGGGTGGAAGTGCTAGATCTACGGGTTGCCGACAAACCTAATCGGCGACAAGGCGCAAGACAGCGATCAGTTCGATGAAGCGCTGCGCGCTCAGGGCACGGAGATGATTTCGCCGCACCGGTCCACCCGCAAGCGCAAGACGCAGGACGCTCGCCGACTGCGTCGGTATGAGCGACGCTGGATCGTCGAACGCTTCTTTGCATGGCTCCAGTCGACCGGCCCCCTTTCGGTGGATGTTGTCTCTCCGCCAGTGGACCAGCGCACAATACAGGTGTGGAGATCGATGTACCTCGAGGGTCCAAGGCTTATTGCGATCCGCGAGCCGTTTTATAAGATTCTGGTGGAAGTTAAGAAGCAGTCCGACTTTATTGGCATCGCATCATGTTCAATCGCGTGAATTGGAAACTGATCGGGCTTTTGGCTGCTGGGGCCCTCGTAGTCGGCGGCGCAGCCGTCTATTGGATGGCCAACCTCGCCGCACCACCCAGTTATGTGACGACACCGGTGACACAGGGAGACGTCGTCACCACGATCACCGCTAGTGGATCGGTCAATCCGGTGGTTGTCGTCGAGGTGGGGACGTATGTCTCGGGCACCATCGAGTCCCTGAGCTGCGACTACAACACCCTGGTACATAAGGGCCAGCTGTGCGCAAAGATCGACCCCAAGCCTTATCAGGTTACTGTGGATCAGAGCCAAGCCGATTTGGATGTCGCCAAGGCGCAACTCGTCAAGGACCGGGCCAATGTTGTCTACACAAAAATCACTCACGAGCGCGCCGATCTTCTGTTCAGCCAAGACTCAACCTCCCACGATGCCGTTGACGCTGCGCTCAACGCCTATAATCAGGCGGTTGCACTCGTCGACCTCGACATCGCTCAGATCGCCCAGAAAGCAGCGGCGCTGAAGGCTGCTCAGATCAATCTGAATTACACCAACATCGTCTCGCCGGTGGACGGCACAGTGGTGTCGCGCAATGTCACTGCCGGTCAGACCGTAGCCGCGAGCTTCCAAACACCGACCTTGTTTCTTATTGCCACCGATCTGACCAAGATGCAGGTCGATACAAATGTCAGCGAGTCCGATGTCGCCGGCGCCATTGAGGGCGCCAACGCTAGTTTCACAGTCGACGCGTTCCCCAAACGTACGTTCCAGGGACGCGTGGCCCAGGTCCGGCAGGCCCCCGTCAGCGTGCAGAACGTAATTACGTACGATGTGGTGATCACGGTCGATAATCCCAGCCTGGCGCTCAAGCCCGGGATGACCGCAACCGCCAGGATCGTCACGGCCCAATCGCTGAATGTGCTTAGAGTCCCATCGCAGGCGCTGCGATTTACGCCGGCCGCTGCGGCCAAGCTTGGGCTCGCCAAGACCGCAAAACCCGGGCAGCCGGCGGTCTGGGTGGAGCGGGCCGGCAAGCTGGTCTCGATCCCTGTCACGGTAGGGCTCGTCGACGACACCTTCGCCGAGATCAAGGCGGGAGATCTTAAGCTTGGAGATCAGGTCGTCACGTCCGAGGCTACGGCGGGTGCGCCCAAGGTGTCAGCCACCCCTTCGCTGAAATTGTGAAAGGGCGACTGGAATGACCGACCCCGTTGTCCACCTCGTCGACCTGACTCGATCCTTCCAGCTCGGGGATACTGAAGTTCGTG
>Ga0181521_10003677_pt1 | contig 17896 bp, 11 predicted proteins | sample PEATcosm2014_Bin_32_FD_119764 | JGI IMG/M metagenome (GOLD analysis project Ga0181521, IMG submission 119764) | Peatland microbial communities from MTU Mesocosm Facility, Houghton, MI, USA - PEATcosm2014_Bin02_60_metaG | ecosystem: Environmental > Terrestrial > Soil > Wetlands > Peat | place... | reverse complement strand
TCTGGACAGTCCGCGGCGCCAACGCCATCGTCGCCCTGCGATGCTGTCTACTCAACCGCGAGTTTGAGGATCACTGGGCTTCCCGATCAAAAGCCGCCTGACCAACTCTCATGTCCTGCACCCGATGGGCGTCCAACCCTGCGAGCGGAGACTGTACAGGTCGAGGCCGAATTTGACGTTGACAGGAGGGGCTGCCGCACCCGCGCCCCGGCTGGCTAGGGCCGCGGCGCCGGCGGCCAGAAACGTCCGGCGGCGCATCATACGGTCCTCACCTCGGGGTGGACCCACGGCTTGCGATACGGCCGGCGCAGCCGGCGATTGGCTTCTTCGTCGCCGATCACCATGCCCTTCTGCGCATCCCAGGCCAGCGTCCGCCCCAATTGCATCGAGACATTCGCCAGGATGCAGCACGACGAGGAAATGTAACCTTCCTCGATATCGGCCACCGGCTTGCCGCGCGACGCCATGTTCGCCAGCAGATCTTTCATGTGACCGCGGATGGCCGGAGCCACATGACGCTCCAGCCGGGCCTCGGTCCGGTCTTCCGGATACTGATCCAGCTCGTAGGTGACGTCTTTGTGAATCGCCTGCCCTCCCTTCTCCGCTGGAATAAAATCGTAGCTCATGACCGAGGCCTTCAGAGTGCCTCGCTCGCCATACAGCGTGGCGCCCCACACGTAGTTCGGATCCGGCGGAGGACCGAAGCGGCGATGCTGCCAGACGATGGTGAGGTTGTCGTAATCGAACATAGCGGTCTGGGTATCGGAGATGTCGGATTTGCCGCCCTTGAAAACGCGAATCCCGCCAAAAGACGAAATGCGCTTCGGCCAGCCCAGGCCCATGAACCAACGCACCATGTCGAACATGTGGATTCCCATGTCTCCGATGGTGCCGTTGCCATACTCCATGAACTGCCGCCAATTGCGCTGGATATCGGGGCTGTAGGGCATCATCGGCGCGGGACCCACCCAGAAGTCCCAGTCCAGCGTGTCGGGCACGGGCGCGGGCTGCGCGACAGTGGCCTGGCCTCCACCGTAATAGGAATAGATCTCCACGTGTCCGATGGTGCCGAGCTTCCCCTCCTGTACGAGGTTGCGCGCCTCGATCAGATGCGGAGTGCTGCGCCGCTGCGTTCCCACCTGGACCACCCGCTTATACTTGCGGGCCGCCGCCAACATTGCCTGGCCTTCCACGACGTCCACGCTGACCGGCTTTTGCACGTACATATCGGCGCCGGCCCTGGCGGCTTCGATCATGGGCAGGGCATGCCAGTGATCCGGCGTGGCGATCTCCACCAGGTCCAGGTCTTTCTCCTTGAGCATCTCGCGGTAGTCGGTGAACATCCGCGGCTTCTTCTTGGAGGCCTGGCGCGCGGCCGCCATCTCCGCGCAGTCGGCCATCATCTTCTTGTCCACGTCGCACAGCGACACGATCTCGACCGGCGCCACCTGGACCAGCCGGAAGATATCGGACTTACCGTACCAGCCGCAGCCGATGAGTCCCACCCGTTTGGGAGGCGAATCCGCGGCCTCGGCGCTATACCGCCCGGCGGCCGACAGCGCCAGCCCGGCAACGCTACTTTGCATGAATTCACGGCGGTTCATAGACACCTCGCAGATTTTCCAGTGCGTCCAGTGTATCCGATTTCACCGGGCGTGGAGAGGGGGCCGCGGCAAAGCCACTTCCCCTTTGACACGGAAGGTGAAACCGGGGAGAATAAACCTGCCAGTTAAAAGGAGGCTGAATGCGGAGAGGATCGAATTTGCTATGGATAGCGATGGCCGGCGTTCTTTGGATCGCCGCGATCCAAGCTCAGACGCCGCCCGCGGCACGGGGCGCGCAGGCCCAGCCGCAGGCCGGGCGCGGCGGCACGCCCGTGCCCGGTGGACGCGGAGGTCCGGCGCCCGTGCCCAAGAAGCACCTGCTCGTGATCGGCATGACCCGCGGCTATCATCACGGCTCCACATCCAACGGTCTGGCCACTTTCTGGATGCTTGGCAACCAGTCCGGGGTCTGGGACACCGAGATCAAGACCGACATGGAGTGGATCACCAAGAAGCCGCCGTCGAGCGAAGCCCACAGCCTGGACTGGTTCGACGCCGTCGCGTTCGTCAATACCACCGGTAGCTGGCACCTCGACGACGAGCAGAAGCAGGCCCTGCTCTCCTTCATCCACGATGACGGCAAGGGGCTGGTGCTGGCGCATGCCGCCATCGACGCCAACTACGACTGGCCGGAGTTCGCCGAAATGACCGGCGGCTGGTTTCAGGCGCACCCGTGGGGAACCTTCGACGCGCCTGTGATCGTCGAAGACCCCACTTTCCCCGCCATGCGACACTTCCCGGCGCGCTTGTTCCTTTACGACGAAATGTATTCGCCCAAGAACTGGTCGCGCGAGAAGGTCAACGTGCTCATGCGGCTGGATGAGACGCAACTCAACTACACCAACCCGCAATACGGCGTCGCGGCCACGCGCCCCGACAAAGACCAGGCGATTGCCTGGTCGAAGATGTACGGCAAGGGCCGCGTCTTCTATTCCAGCCTCGGCCACACCAAGGAGGCCTGGGAGAACCCCGACGTTCAGAAGATGTATCTCGAAGCCGTCAAGTGGGCGATGAAACGAACCGAAGGCAGCACTGCTCCTCATCCGAAAGTGAACTGAGGCTGGGCGTGATGGCCATCCACAACCGCAAAACGCACTCACCACTGACTATCGTTCTCCCGCTGCTTCTGGCCGCCGGCATGGCGCGGGCGCTTGCCGCCGCTGAGCCGTTCCGCGATCCCAACCTGTCACTCGAGCGGAGAGTGGACGATCTGGTCTCGCGGCTGACTCTCGACGAGAAAATCGGAATGCTGGCGCAAGTCCAGCCGGCCATCCCGCGGCTGGGAATCAAAGCCTTCACCAACTGGACCGAGGGGCTGCACGGTTTGGGCTGGGTTCGCGGCGGGAGCGTCACGGCCACTACCTTCCCGCAATCGGTCGGCCTGGGCGAAACGTGGGACCCCGAGATTCTTCGCCAGGTCGGGGCCGTCGAAGGTTATGAAGCCCGCGTCTATTTGAAGAAGTACGATGGCGCTCGCGTCGGCCTCGCCATCCGTGCGCCCAACGTGGACCTGGCCCGCGACCCCCGCTGGGGCCGGACGGAGGAGTCGTTCGGAGAAGACCCGTACTTCGTCGGGAAAATGTCGGTTGGTCTGATCAAGGGGCTTCAGGGCGACAACCCCAAGTACCTGCTCTCGGCGTCGACCATGAAACACTTCCTGGCCAACAGCAATGAGGATGGCCGGACAAGTTCCTCGTCCGATTTCGACGAACGGAACCTTCGTGAGTACTACTTGGTTCCGTTTCAAATGGGCATTCTGGAAGGTAATGCGCAATCGTTCATGGCGTCGTACAACGCGGTCAACAAAATCCCCGACACGGTATCTCCGTTTATCAGAGACATCGTGGAGAAGGAATGGAAGTTCGACGGAATGGTGTGCACGGATGCCGGCTCTCTTCCCAACCTCACGCGCCAGTTCCACTATTATGAAGATCCCACAGCCGCGGTGGTCGGATCCGTCAAAGCGGGCATTACCGTGTTTCTCGATCAATACACCGCGCCGTTGAAGGACGCCCTCGAAAAGAAGCTACTCACCGAAGCCGACATCGAGCGCAATATCCGAGGCAACATACGGATGCGTATGCGGCTGGGCGAGTTCGATCCTCCCGAGATGGTGCCCTACAGTAACATTGCGGGGACCGAGGAACCCTGGTACGGCGAGAAGAACAAGGCGCTGGTCAGAAAGGTTACTCAGGAATCCATCGTCCTGCTCAAGAACAGCGACAACTTACTACCGCTGGATAAGAGCAAACTTCGCTCCATTGCGGTGATCGGGCCCTTCGGAGACAGGGTTTTTATCGACTCGTACGCGGGAATACCCCCTTATACCGTGACCCCGTTCGAAGGCCTCCGGAACAAGGTAGGGCCAAACGTGCGGGTCCGCTATGTGCCGAACGACACCCACAGCAACGCAGTCAACCTCGCCGCTGAATCCGACGTTGCCATTGTGTTCGTGGGCAACCATCCCACTTGCTACCCGCAGTATGAGCCGTGCGCGTTGCTGCCCAGCGAGGGCAAGGAAGCCCTGGACCGCAAAGCGATCGACCTCGACCCGGCGCAACTGAGCCTGATCCGCAGCGTGAAAGAGGCTAACGCGAAGACCATTGTGGTGCTGATTTCCAGCTTCCCTTACGCCATCGGCTGGGTTCAGGAGAACGTCCCGGCAATTCTTCACATGGCGCACACCAGCCAGGAGGAAGGCAACGCGGTCGCGGATGTGCTGTTCGGCGACTACAATCCGGCCGGCCGGCTGGTGGCCACGTGGGTCAAGTCGCTGGACGATTTGCCACCCATGATGGACTATGACATTCGCAAAGGCCGGACGTATATGTACTTCAAAGGGCAGCCGCTGTATCCTTTCGGATTCGGCCTCAGTTACACCACGTTTGAGTATTCCAACCTGCGCACTTCGGCCGATTCGGTCAACGCCGCGGGCGAGGTGGTTGTCAGCGTGGATGTCAAGAATACGGGGACCCGCGCCGGCGATGAGGTGGTGCAGATGTACGTCAAGCACCTCAATTCCGCGGTGGAGCGGCCCATAAAAGAACTGCGCGGATTTGAGCGCATCACGCTTCGGCCGAACGAGACGCGGACCGTCCGGCTGCCTCTGAAAGGGACCGATCTGACTTACTGGGACGCGGGCAAGCACAGCTTTGTGGTGGAGCCCGGCGGCGTCAGTATCATGTTGGGCGCTTCTTCCGCCGACGCGCGGCTCGAGAAGACCATTCCGGTCAGGTGAAAGTCGCGATTGGCGAGTCAGTAAATAGTCTTCAATTCCACTATTACCGTTTCGAGCGGCTTGTCAGTCAGGTTGTCTACTTTCTGTTTGGAGGGGCCGCTCCACCTGAAATCCCCCACCTTGTGCTGCGCTACCTCGGCCTTTCCCTCGGACGAAGTCACGCGCACGTTCTGCGCCGTGATGCAAACGATCAAATGGCCGAGGGTGTACTCGTGCATCGGCACGCTCTGCCGTGGACCGATTTTCAAGCGGAGAACCCGCACCTGACTGTTCTCTAATACCAACGTGAAGTCTTTGGGATCAACCCGCAACGGGTCGAGAGGGGTGCCCGCCACCTTGCCTGGGTATCCCGCCTTCTTGATTGCGAGATACATGCCAGCCGGGCCGGTCGATCCCGGCGGAAGATTCCATACCCCGTTCGCCCCGTAGTGAAACCCGCTTGCCGGGCTCCATTCGACCGTGCCTGCCTGCCACTTCAGGTGCTCCACGGTGCCGTCCAGGTAAAAGAGATCCTCGCTGCCGGGATAGTAGCGGAGCACCACGCGATTCAGCTTGTGGTTGTGCCAAGGGTGGTCCTCGGCGCACCTTGCCCTGTCTTGTGGAGGGAGGGTCGCGCAGGACTTGGGAATGTCGGTTCCGGAGTCACCGGTGCCAGGCCACGGTGGGTGCTGCGGCGGATCGACAACCACCTGGTCATTCTCGAAGCCCGGTTTGGCTGGCATTTGGTTTTGTGGGTTCTGGGCGGCCAGTTGAGCCCCCGCAGCTAGCAGGCAAAGCGTGACTGCCCATTTCGTGTGTAATGTTGCGACAGATAGTCTTTTCATCTCTCTCTTCTCCTTGACGGAGCCACCGGTGTCTCGCCGGGGAAACACGTTGGACGCCCATGGCGCCTTGGCACTTAGTCATTAGTAACCGTAAATCTGCAAGTGAAGCGCTTTGGGAGCGCCTGCCGCCAGTCGAAAACCCTGCCCGGACTCGTTCTTGATGGACTTGTTCGGGGCGTCGTAATTCAACATGATGTCGTCGCCGTTCAGGCGGCGTCCCGGCACCCAGCGACCATCCACGTACGCGCCTTCCTCCAGCTTCGCAACCGCGGCCGGCGAGGGCCCCGGGCCAGTGAACGTGGCTTGCACCCCGCTGCCCAGGATCACGTAATCGTCGGGTCCGGTGGAAATCACGATGGCGTACGAGGATGTCTCCGCATTGCCGCCGCCGAATCCGCCCGGGCCGCCGCCTGCCGGCGCTGTTCCCGGGGGCGCAGCCGTTGTGGGTGGCGCCGGCCGCCGCATTCTCCCTACCGAGAACGCAAACGTGTAGTTGCCCAGTTTCACCGTTTCCGCGGGGTGCTGGGTGTTCAGCGAGACCGCTTTGATGGCGCCCTTGGCTTGCGCCTCCAGAATCTCAGGGGCCGCCTGGGCCAGCAATCCGTACGCCTGGGCCAAGGGCGTGGAAGCGTCCGCCTGGCGCTCGATGCCGAAGGGCGAAATCCCCATGGCGGCGTGGTTGCCAATGGCGAAGAAGGCATTCGCGGCATCGGCACGGGTTTCCGGAATCCACATTGGATTCCCGGACCGGTCGTAGCGCGCGCACCATTCCGCAAAGTTCGGCAGATAGATATCGGGGCCGATGATGTCGATCGCCGGCGCGCCCTGCTGCCACACATTCAACTTGATGGGCAGCGCTCCGCCGCTCGAGTACTGGCCGATGGCCTCGCCCAGGTCCACATTGATGAACATGGGCAGCGGATACTCGGCCTTTCCAGCTTTAGCCACCTGGTCGACATAAAGTGCGTAGTACCAGGCCATGAAGATCTCGTTGGTCATGGGCTGGTTGCCGAATACTTCCGCCCACGTTCCGGAGGTTTTGCCTCCGGCCGCTTCCCAATACTGGCGGAATTCGGAGACCAGGTTCTCCTTGTTCTTCACCATGTAGTCCATGAGTTGCCTGGGCACCGGGGCGTTGAAGGCAGCCTTGGCCTCGGGCAACTGATCGCGGGTGGCTCCCGGGCAGCCCACCTCGTTCTCCACCTGCATCATGATCACGGTGTGGGCGTCCCCATCCACTTCGCGGATGTGGCGCATGACCGCGGCAAACGCGTTGGCGTCCGCCTTCCAGTTGGCTTCCTTGAAAACCGATAGGTAGGTGATCACCTGCCCGCTCTCCGGCAGGAATAGCGGATATTGTTTCTGATTCTTCTTCACCCACAGCGGGGTGTAGTTGGACTCACCGTTCTTCCAGCTTCCGAACCAGATGAAGATCAGGCGCAAGTGGTTCCTGCGGGCCTCGCGGATGGCGCCATCCACCAGCGCAAAGTCGAACCTGCCCGGTTCCGGTTCGACCAGTTCCCACGTGACCGCCGCCAGGACCGTATTCATGTTGGCCGCGGCCAGCTTGGGCCAGTACGGCTCCATGTACTCCATGCTGGATGAAGCCGAATTGGACAACTCGCCGGCCAGGATCAGGAACGGGCGGCCGTCCACGATCAACTGGGTGGCTTGGCCGCGCTTCTCGAGGTGCGGAATGGAAGAGGGGGCAACGGACTGGGCATCCGCCAGGCTGAAACCGAGCAGCGCAACGGCGCAGGGCAGCAGGTACCGAAGTTTCATTTGACAACACCATAGCTCCCTGCGCGGTAATGCACAAGGTAACTTCACGATGACGATTACGCCGTCTTCAGGGCCGCGAGGGACTTCGGGCGTGGATCTTCACCACGCTGGGGTCCAGCGACTTCAGGTTGGGCTTGCCGCACATGGCCATGTCGCGGGCCAGTTCGGCCTGCAGCAGTTCGAGGATGGTCTGGACGCCGGCGGAGCCGTAGGCCGCCAGCGCCCAAAGCGGCGGACGGCCGAGCATGACGGCGCGCGCGCCCAGTGCCAGGGCCTTCAGGATGTCCGCGCCGCGCCGGAAACTGCCGTCGATGAGGATGGGCGCTTTGCCGGCAACCGCCTCGGCGATGGCGGGCAGCACCTCGATGGGCGCCGCCATTCCGCTGACAGCCTGGCGGGTGTAGTTGGAAACGACGATGCCGTCAATGCCCTTGCCGATGGCGGCGCGGGCCTCTTCCGGGCTCATGATGCCCTTGAGCACAACCGGGACGCGGAGGCCCTGCCGCAAACGGTCGATGGCGCTCCAGTCCGTGCCGCCCACGGTGATGCATAGCGCCTTGCAGCCGAGGCCGACGGCCTCGTCGATACGGCGCCGCAGCGCGTCCGCATCCGGCTCGGGGTAGACCTGATACCAGAGCGTGGCCGCCGGCTGGGCGGCGATCTCCTTGAACGTATAGCTGGCGCGGCTGGAAACCACCATGGCGGTTTTCGCGGCGGTAGCGCCGCGCACGCTGGCCAGCTCACCCTCGGGGTGAAACCGCTTCTGTTCGGAGGCAGGACCCACCAGGATGGGCGCGAACAGATGCTGGCCGAAAAGCTCGGTGGTCAGGTCCAACTGCGTGGTGTTGACCATCATGCGCGGCCGGAACGTGATGCGCTCGATGGCGCTCCGATCGCTGCCAGCGATCTCGGCGAAGGCCGTGGCGCTCAGGGTGCGCTGCGCCATGGCCTCGAACTCAAACGTGTTAACCAGCTCGCGGACGGGAGCGATGCGGCCCGGCGGTTCTCCGATCAATGTCTGGGCAGTGCTCATAGGAACTCCGTTCTTACCAAGGTTCTGTCGATGGAAGCCAGCGTGGGCCGGCCGGTCGCCGCCATGGCCTGAACCAGTTCGGCTTGCAGGATTTCGAGAATTCTCTGGACGCCCTGCGGGCCGTCGGCGCCCAGGCCCCAGAGCGGCACGCGGCCCAGGCCGACGGCGCTGGCGCCCAGCGCAAGAGCTTTCAGAATATCGCTACCGCGGCGTATGCCGCTGTCGAAGAGAATGGGGATGCGGCCCTGCACGGCATCGGCGATTTCCGGCAGCACTTCGAGCGTGGCTGGGCCGTAGTCCAGCGACCGGCCGCCATGGTTGGACACGTAGATGGCATCGACTCCGTGTTCGAGGCACAAGCGCGCATCTTCCCCGGTGGCGATGCCTTTGACGAGCAGCGGGACCTTGACCATCCGGCGGAGCTCGTCGAGCAGCGACCATTCGTACCACAGCCTGCCTTCCGAGACGCGATACGGATTGGCGCGGGGCCGGCGCGACCCTGACCCTCCTAAGATAGTCGGCACCGGCACAGGGGACGCGGCGGTAGCGAGGTGCAGGTCGTGCGTCGAGCGCTCGTAGACGGAAGCCTGCTGGTCCACCGTGACGACAACCGCGCGGCAGCCGAGCGCTTGAGCCTTCTCGAGCGTCTGGCGGTTGTAATCGGATGCCTGCTGCGGGTAGAGCTGGAACCACCAGGGGCCGGTGGCCGCCGCCGCGATTTTCTCCACGGGAAAGGTGGCGTTATTGCTCACGATCAGCGGCGTGTTGGATGCGGCTGTGGCGCCCGCGTGGGTGGCCGCCTCGGCATCCGCATTGAGCAACCCATGGCGGGCGGTGGGCGCGATGAGCATCGGAAACGCCAGGTTCATGCCCAGAAAGTTCGATGCGGTCTGGACCGGGCCCCCGCCGGCGATCCCGTGCGGGACCAGTTCGACCCAGTCGAACGCCTCCCGGTTCCGGCGCAGCGTCCACTCCCCGTCAACGCCATAGGACACGTAGTCGTAAGCCTGCCGCGTGACCTTGGCGAACGCCACGGGCTCAAAGTCGAAAGCGTTGAGCAACTCGCCAAGGGCCGGGACGCGGCTGTGATCGCGGAACGGATCCTGCTGGCTCTTGAGCAGAGGCGAACCGGCGAGAAACCCGGCCAGTCCGCGGAATACCGTGCGGCGGTTCACGTGGGGATTGAGTGTTTTTAGCGAATCTACCAAGTGTCCCTCCAATCGGAGACAAACCAACACGTGTACAACACTTCTTGGGTCGATGGCAAGCTGGTGGCAGCTTGGGTTGGGCGCTGTCTGTTACGCTGGATGGCGAGCCATGCGTCCGGGCCAGCGTGCGCCGCGACCGGCAGGAGGAGCAGTGGGAAAGGCGTCCCGGGAGTTTCAGGTCTTTGTCAAGCCGGCCGGGGCTGTCTGCAATCTCGATTGCCAATACTGCTATTACCGGGACAAGCGGAGCCTCTATCCGGATAGCGGCGTAATGCGGATGCCGGAAAGCCTGCTGGAAGAGTACATCGTCCAGCACATTGAGGCCGCGCCTGGGCCGGAGATTGCCTTCTCGTGGCATGGAGGAGAGCCCACCACCTTGGGCGTGGACTTCTTCCGGAAGGCCGTCGAGCTGCAGCGCAAGCACAGGCTCGCCGGCTGGCGCATTCGGAACGGCATCCAGACCAATGGCGTCCTGCTGGACGAAGAATGGTGCCGCTTTCTTGCGGCGGAGGATTTCAAGGCGGGTCTCAGCCTGGACGGCCCGGCGGAACTGCACGACGCATACCGCGTGACCAGGGGCGGCCAGCCGACTCACCGGCAGGCGATGCGCGGATACGACCTGCTGCGCAGGCATGAGGTTCCCACCGACATCGTGTGCACAGTGAACAACCTGAACGTCCGGTATCCGCTCACCGTCTACCGGTTTTTCCGGGAGATCGGCTGCGGGTATCTGGGCTTTCTTCCAGTTGTGGAGCGCGCGCCGGAGAGCACGGACGGCGTCGGCCCGTACACCCCGTCCGCGGAGGCCTATGGAGCCTTTCTGTGCAAAATCTTCGATGAATGGGTGGAGCGGGACACCGGCCGGATTGCGGTGCAAACCTTCGAGGAGGCTGCCAGACCGGCCCTCGGCATGGAGCACTCGTTATGCGTGTTCCGCGAAACCTGCGGCCAGATCCCGGTGGTGGAACACAACGGCGATTTTTTCCCGTGCGATCACTACGTGGACCGCGAACACCGGTGGGGCAACATCCGCGAGACGCCTCTGGTCGAACTGCTGGAAAGCCAGGCGCAACGGGATTTCGGCGAGGCCAAGCGGGACGGGCTGCCGCGTTACTGCCGCGACTGCGAAGTGCTGGCCCAGTGCCATGGCGGATGCCCCAAGTACCGCTTCATCCACACTCCGGACGGCGAAGCGGGCCTCAATTACCTATGCGCGGGATTGAAGCGCTTCTTCCTGCATAGCCGGGCGCCGATCGAGCGAATGACGTCCCGGGAGCGCGAGCAGACGCCCGGGCCGCGCACCGCGCCGGGCAAAGTGGGGCGCAACGATCCCTGCCCGTGCGGCAGCGGCCTGAAGTTCAAGAAGTGCTGCGCGGCCAAATAGTGTTGCGGGCCTGAAACTATTTTTGTCTTGCGCTTTCGGGACAATCCGTTCGAAAATATCGGCACAGGAGCAAATCGGAAATGGATACGGTTACAAGAAGGCTGTTTCTGGAAGGAAGCGCAACGGGAGTGGCCGCAACCGGCTGGGGCGCGGCTTCCCTGGGAGCGCAGGATTGGGCGCGCCAGGCGGTGGACAAGTCGCCGCGGCGTCACGAGCGGGTGACGGTGAAGCACGGTAGCAGGTCCGTCGAATCGTTTGTGGCTTACCCGCAGTCGCAGGGCAAGGCGCCGGCGATGGTCGTCATCCACGAGATTTTCGGGATGACCGACTGGGTGGAGAACGTCGCCGATGAGTTTGCGGAGGCGGGGTATGTGGCGATCGCCCCCGACCTGCTGTCGGGTATGGGTCCGAAGGGCGGAGGCACCAAGGATTTTCCGGCGGAAGGCGTGGGCCCGGCCATTAACAAGCTGGCGCCCGACCAGATCACGGCGGATCTCAACGCCGTGGCCGACTATTGCATGAAGCTTCCCGCATGCAACGGGAAGGTCTGCGTGGTGGGCTTCTCGTGGGGCGGCGGACAATCCTTCCGCTTCGCCACCAACCGCAAAGATCTGTCGGCGGCGTTCGTGTGCTACGGCAGCGGCCCGGCGCCGGAGGCCATCTCCAACATCCAGGCTCCCGTCTACGGTTTCTACGCGGGGACCGATGCGCGCATTAACGGCACCGTTCCGGCCACCCAAGAACAGATGAAGGCGGCGGGCAAGTTTTTCGAAACAGCAACTTACGAAGGTGCGGCCCACGGGTTCATGCGCTCCGGCGAGCAGCCGGATGCGACGGAAGCCAACAAGAAGGCGCGCGCCGCGGCATGGGTCACGCTGAAGGCGTTCCGAGACAAAGCTAAGTGAGCGCGCTGGGACAAACAGCTCCGATGGTGTGCTTGGAAGTATAATCGCTAGTGGCCGCGAGAGCAAAGCGGAAGTCCCGGTTCCGCCTTTCGCCGGCCGGAGGAATTGCCATGAGAGACGTCACCGTATTGTTGGGCGCTTTGTGCCTCGCGATGGGCTCCGCCATTGCCCAGACGCCCGCCCAAAACCAGTACCAGTATCCATTTCAGAACCCCAACCTCTCGACTGAGGAAAGGGTCACCAACATCATCTCCTTGTTAACTCCAGAAGAGAAGGTCGACGTCCTGGGCGCCAATTACTACCTGGGCGGACGTGGCGGCCCCGCTCCCTCTCTGAACCGCCTGGGGATCAAGGGTTACAACCAGGGAGAAGGCCTGCATGGACTGGCGCGCGGCAGACCTCCCAAGGGCACGCCGACGACCACCTTCCCTCAGGCCATCGGGCTTGGGGAGACCTGGGACGCGGACATTATCCAGAAGGCCGCCGCCGTGGAAGGCTACGAAGCGCGCTGGTTCAACCAAACCGAGAAATACGCACGCGGCGGCTCTCAGTCCCTGGTTGTCCGCGCGCCCAACGCGGACCTTGGCCGGGACATCCGCTGGGGCAGGAATGAAGAGTGCTTCGGCGAGGATGCGTTTCTGAACGGCACGCTGACCGCCGCGTTCGTCAGAGGGCTCCAGGGCAACGATCGCAAGTACTGGCAGAGCGCGGCCCTGATGAAGCACTTCCTGGCTAACAGCAATGAGAACGGCCGGATGGGCTCGTCCTCCAACTTCGACGAGCGGCTCTTGCGCGAGTATTACTCGGTGCCCTTCCGCATGGGCGTGGAGGCGGGGGCCCGCTCTTACATGGCTGCTTATAACGGGATGAACGGCATTCCCATGACCGCCCAGCCGATCATTAGGGATATCACCATCAAGGAGTGGGGGGTGGACAACATCATCACCACGGACGCCGGCTCTCTTGGAGCCATGGTGGACGCCCGGGCTCACAATTACTTTCCGGACCTGCCCACGGCCGCGGCGGGCGCAATCAAAGTGGGCATCAACCAGTTTCTCGACGGCATCTATAAGGCCAATGTCACCCTGGCCCTGCAGAAGAACCTGATCACCATGGCCGAGATCGAGCAAGTCGAGCGAGGCAGTTTCCGGGTGATGATCAAGCTCGGAATGCTCGATCCTCCCGAGATGGTCTCCTATACACAGATTAAAGACGGTCCGGAGCCCCCGACGAGGGAAGAGAACAAGCTGCTGGTCCGCCAGGTGACGCAAGAGTCGATCGTGCTCTTGAAGAATCAGAACAACCTGCTGCCATTGGACAAGTCCAAGCTGAAGTCCATCGCGGTGGTCGGCCAGCGGTCAGACGCCGTTGACTGGGACTGGTATAGCGGCGCGTACCCCTATGCGATTACGCCCCTGGATGGAATCAAGAACAAAGTCGGCGCCGGGGTCAAGGTAAACTTCGCCCTCAACAACGATAACAACGCGGCGGTGGAAGCGGCCAAGGCCTCCGATGTGGCCATCGTCGTCATCGGCAGCCACCCGACCTGCGGGACCATGTCATTCGGGGGCAAGTGCGATCCCAGCGAAGGCAAGGAGAGCATCGACCGCACGTCCATCGACCTGCAACCCGTGCAGGAACAGTTGATCAAGGACGTCCTCAAGGCCAATCCCAAGACTATCGTGGTGCTCAAGTCCAGCTTTCCGTTTGCCATCAACTGGGCCCAGGAGAATGTGCCCGCCATCGTTCACATGGCTCACAACAGCCAGGAGGAAGGCAACGCTCTGGCTGACGTTCTGTTCGGCGACTACAACCCCGCCGGGCGTACAAATCAGACATGGGTGAAGTCGCTCAGCGATTTGCCGCCCATGATGGACTACAACCTCCGCGACGGCCGCACGTACATGTACTTCAAGGGTCAGCCGCTGTATCCGTTCGGCTACGGGCTGAGCTACACCACGTTCGCTTACACGAACCTTCGCCCCAGCTCTTCGCATATGGCCAAAGACGGCCAGATGAACATCACCGTCAGCGTTCACAATACCGGCAAACGGGATGGCCAGGAGGTGGTTCAGTTGTACGTGGCGCACATGGGCTCCAAGGTCGAGCGGCCGATCAAGGAACTCAAGGGTTTCCAGCGGGTCACTTTGAAGGCGGGCGAGACGAAGATCTTGCTGTTCCCGCTCAAGGCGAAGGACCTGGCCTACTGGGATGAGCAGAAGAAACAGTGGGTGGTGGAGGACGAGAAAGTCAACCTGATGGTGGGCGCCTCCTCGGCCGACGTCAAGCTGCAACAGGCGATCAGCGTGGGATCGTAGCTGCGTCTAGGCCCATCTTCTCGATCTCGTTGAAGTAAAGGTTCTTACTCCTTATATTCGACATCGAGACAATTCATCACGTATGCGGATTTTGGGGGAACCTCAGAGGTTCGGGACGCCATAACCTGATATTCCTGCTACCGAAACTGGCTTTAAGCGCGATTAGTGGCCCGAAGGATAGACTGAGATGCTGAAGCTGGATGAATCCTCGTTGCTGGCCTGGTCGGTCACCTGCACCTGGAAGGTAAACTGACCTGGCTCAGTCGGTGTGCCGCTGATGACACCGTTAGGGGAGAGCGTCAGGCCCGGCGCCAAATAATTCCATTTGGGAAGCGCCCAAGTGAGCGCACCAACACCACCACTGGCAGCCAGTGTCAAGTCGTATTGGGCGCCAAGAGTTCCCTTTGTCAGATAATAGGCTGTACTGATAGAAATAGGCGTGACCACCAAAGTGAACTGCCGAAAACCATAGTTGGCTTTATTCGTTGCGTCCGCTGCCGCTATGAGAAAACTGTAACTGCCTCCGGTCGTCAATGTCCCACTTAGCAGTCCGCTGGAAGATAATGACAGACCGGGAGGCAGTGTGCCGCCCGTGAGAGACCAGACGTAGCCCGACGCACAGCAGGCGGACAACTGGTTAGAATAGAACGATCCGAGCGTTGCGGTTCCGAGATTGTTCTCCGTGTTGAACCCAACCGCTCCGGACCCAGCCCCTTGGACAGCGAAATAATTAGTATTCATAAGCGTGTTGCCAGCCGAGTCGCTAAATTGAAACAGGGCGTCAAAATTGGTCCCACTCTCCAGCGGCGTGCCGCTTACCACGAGGCTGGAGCCGTTCAGGCCCAAGCCCGCGGGAATCTGCCCGCTGAGCTGGCCGGAATAAAGTGCCGATCCGCCCAGGATTCGAATTTTTTGAGAGTATGCCGCGTCAATCATGCCCTGCGGCAGATCTGAATTGGCGTCCATCTCGAGCACGAAGACGCGGAGCGGAAACGTGTTCGTCGCCGTGGCGCCAGTGGCGTCGGTCACTGTAAGTCGCACGTTATAGACGCCTGTGGCGACCGGTGTTCCCCACAGTTCTGCATTACCGGGGGTGATCCAATTATCAGTCGTCCCATTGCCGAACCAGTGTATGCTCATTCCAGGCGGAAGTCCGGTTGCACTCCAGGCGAACGGTTCCACGCCCCCAGAGGCTACGTTCACCTCCTCCCCGCACGGAACGCCTATGGTGCAATCGTCGAAGTACTCGCCGCTGGGGTAAGATGGGGCAACGCTTGGAAGCGCCGGCGAGGTACCGACTACGTCAAGAGACATCTGTTTTGTGTAGGCATGGCCCGTCGTGTCGGTCGCAGTGACTGTGATGCCCCAAGGGCCTGGCCCGGCGTTAGCCGTGCCAGAGATCACGCCGGTCGGGCTCATGGCCAGCCCCGCAGGTAAGCCGCTCGCGGCAAAGGTGTAGCTCCCTGATCCGCCAGCCGCCTGGACCGTCGCGCTATACGGCGCGTTCTGAGTCGCATTGGGCAGGATTCCGGGAGTAGTGACGCTCACCCCGTAGACATTCAGGTTTATGCTTCTGTAAACCGTGCTGACGCCGTCCGAGAGGCTAAAGCTGATGCTGTAACTGCCTGCAGCGGCCGGCGTTCCAGTTAGCGTCCCCGCCGAACTCAAGCTCATACCTGGCGGAAGGCCGCCAGTGGCCGTCCACGTAACCGGGCCCGCTTGGTTCTGCGCGCTCAGGGCATACGAATAAGACACACCGATAAATGCGTCCGGCAGACTGTAAAGGTCTTGCACACATAACGAAGCAATCTGCACCGTGGCGCTCTGTGTCGCAGTACTTCCCTCACTCATAACGGCTAAGGTGAACGTGTACGTTCCCGGCGTGGTGGCGATGCCTATGAGGCCCGCGCTTGCACTGGCGGGAAACCAGACTGGGGGATCGGTCCGGAGCGAGATGCCCGGCGGCGGTGTCCCGGCGACGACGCTCCAGGTGTATGACCCGCTGCCGCCAGTGGCCGTTAGGGGAATTTCGACGTCGCCGATGCTGTACTTTTCGAGGCTCGGACCCTGCGAGAATGTTGGAGGCGGCGGAGTCACGGTAACCGTTGTTGAACCGATCTCGGAGGGGTCGCTGGTAGAGGTAGCGGTAATCGTAACCTGCCCGGTCGTCCCTGGCGCCAGGAAAATGCCCGAAGTGGACATGCTGCCCGCTGTTACCGACCAGTTTACGGAGTTGTTTGTATTGGCGGTCCCCTGGACAGTCGCTGCGCATTGATCAGCCTCATAAACAGGGATCGACGGGTTTGTACAAATCACCTTCACCGAAGTGACGCCGGAGTTGGAGGTGCTCTCGGGGATAAATCGAAACACATTCATGGACCAAGGCTGTAACGTGGCGGTTATCGGGAGAGAGACTGTACCGAACTCGACCGTCGTTGGCCCTGCCCACATGCCAGACGCCGACTGGTCGTAGGTCTCTTTGTCATAGACTGTCATGTCTGCCGAATAAGATTGCGCAGACGCATTCGGAATACTGATAGTGACGTTGGTCGCGTTCGATCCATCGAGATTAAATAGCATCAATGAGTAGCCCTGGCCCTGTTGAGCAGCGTACGCGCGAATATTCGGCAATCCGCTGGGCACGGATACTCCCAGCATTTGGTTCCCAGGTAGCCCAAATTGCGAGGCAAGTGCGTGGGCCCACGCGATTGGAAACGGAGTGTACGGGTTGACATTATCGGACGCTGGACACGACGGAATGTTAAGGTTCAGAGGAAAAAGACCATAGGAACCGAAGGTCTGCCACCCGTATATTTGTGAAGAGACATTCCCGCCCAGGTTGCAGTCGCCTCCCGGCCCCCAATGAAGCACGCCAACAGGAAGCCCCGCCTTAAGAATTTCTCCCTGTATCATTCCCACATACAAGGCGTTTACGATTGACACCGTTTGCTTTCCGGGGTTCGAACTAACCGAGTTGTACTCACCGAGGATGATAGGAGCGTTCGGATGATTTGCCGCCGCCAACTCCCGCTGTAGTGTCGAGACGAGACCCTCAAAAGTGGCGGGGGCCTGCGTCAGGAGCGTTTCGTCGCTCTCAGACCCAGGGTTCTGCGGATAAAAATGGAACTCTACAAAATCATACTGTGCGTTCGACAAGACGATCGGATCCCACCCCGGTAGGCCACCCGCAGCTACATTAGCTCCACCATTCACTACCACGCCGATTTGGGCCGACGGGTCGGCAGCCTTCATGAGCGGATAAAATTGCGTGGATACGCTATTCGCATATGTGGTTGGGTCATGGGCACCGGGTGAGTGCAAATCGGGTTCCCAGGCGCCGTACTGTTCGTTCCCCACTGTCCAATACCTGACACCATAGCCTTTGCTTCGGGCATAAGCAACCCACTGGGCTGCCTCATTAGGGTCCGCCGGCCCGTTGCATTGGGCGTTTGTGCCGTAGTTCACTGTTGCGATCAGATCTAACCGTCTTTTCTCACAGGCGGGCTGAGGATGTCCGCTCACAGGCAAATCGCAGCGGCGGCGATGGCTCCATTTTGCGAGAACAGAAAAATAGTGGTCAGTTAAGGCCTGTAGTGGGGG
>Ga0181521_10003676_pt1 | contig 17901 bp, 9 predicted proteins | sample PEATcosm2014_Bin_32_FD_119764 | JGI IMG/M metagenome (GOLD analysis project Ga0181521, IMG submission 119764) | Peatland microbial communities from MTU Mesocosm Facility, Houghton, MI, USA - PEATcosm2014_Bin02_60_metaG | ecosystem: Environmental > Terrestrial > Soil > Wetlands > Peat | place... | reverse complement strand
GTCCGCCATACAGCGGGCCTAGATCATCGAAGTTCCTACTTAAATCATCGGGTGGCCGATACGCACGGCGATAAGTCCGACAGCCCGGCCACCCGCAACGCACCCTCATCTTTTTCCACCCACGCCTCTCGGCCGTGCTGCGCCCAAAACCCTCCGCGTTCTGGCATATAATACGAAGACCAATATGGCAGAACTCGAAATTCACCACGAAGGACACGAATCCGATGCCGCGGGCCGGACGGTTGGCATCCAGGCGGCCGTTCTGGCGGTTGCGCTGGCAATCGTCTCCATCATGTCGCACCGCACGCACACGGAGGCCATCATCACCAAGTCCGAGGCCAATGACGCCTGGTCGCACTACCAGGCGGCCCGCATCAAATCTCATAACGTCGAGCTGGGGCTGAACCTGCTGGTAGTGATCGGCGCCAAGGGCGGCGCCGCGGAAAAAATGGCAGCCGATTACGAAGGCCAGAAGAAGAAATACGAAGCCCAGGCGAAGGATATCCAGAAGGAAGCCGAGGGCCATGAGGAGGCTTCGAAGGTGGCCGAACACCGCGCCCTGCGCTACGACTTGGGCGAGGGGCTGCTCGAGATCGCGCTGGTGCTGAGTTCGATTTACTTCATCGCGCGCAAGATGATGTTCCCGGTGATCGGCGTGATCGCCGGCGTGGCGGGGATAGCGATCGCGGTGACCGGGCTGATGGTGTAGCTCGGCCGGCCCCAGCGGGCGCGCCCGGTGACGGACACCAATCTCAGATTCCACGGAACCGCGCCGTTCCGCGTAGCCGTGGTCCACGGAGGGCCCGGCGCGGCGGGAGAGATGGCGCCTGTCGCGCGCCGGCTCTCGCGCAATCATGGCGTGCTCGAGCCGCTCCAGACCGCCCGATCCGTCGACGCGCAGGTCGAAGAGTTGCGCGAAGTCCTGGCAAAACACTCGCGAGCTCCGGCTGTTCTGATCGGCCACTCGTGGGGCGCGTGGCTCAGCCTGTTGGCCGCCGCGCGCTATCCCGAGTTGGCCGGCAAACTGATTCTGGTGAGCTGCCCGGCCTTCGCCGAGTCCTATACCACGCACCTTCAGACCCGCAGGCTCGAGCGTCTGGACGATGCGGAGAAGGCGGAATACGAAGCGGCGGCCGCAGCTCTGGGCGATCCCAGCGCGCCGCATAGCGATGGTCCGCTCGAAAAACTGGGGCGCCTCGCCGCCAAGGCGGACGCCTATGCCCGAATCGATGAAGCGGAGGAACCGGCCATTCGCGTGAGCGGCGAAATCTACCGTGCGGTGTGGAACGAAGCTGCCGCAATGCGACGGTCCGGCGAGCTGTTGTGCCGCGCGCGGATGGTGAGATGTCCGGTGGTTGCCATCCACGGCGACGCGGATTCCTCGCCGGCCGCCGGCGTGGCGGAACCGCTATCCGCGGCGCTCCCCGGATTCCGCCTCATCGTGCTGGCGCAGTGCGGCCACAGACCCTGGCTGGAGCGGTACGCGAAGGAAGAGTTCTACGGCAAGCTGCTCGCCCAGATTGGCTGACTGCTCCCGCAGTAAGACAGAATGTAGAGCGCCTGTCATCGTGCCACAGCGCGTCTTACTTGTGACCGCAGTGCAGGGCGCGCCGGCTTTCTCACTCACCACACGCGGCAGGCATTGGCGCGCACCATCGGCTGGCTCGGCTTGCAGGCGAAGGCCGTGGCGAATTCGGGCATATTGGAGACCACGCCGTTGATGCGGTATTGGTCGGGCGAATGCTCATCGGTGAGGGCGTGCAGGCGCTTGTCGGCGGGGCGCTGGTCGCCGCAGGCCCATTGCGCCATGCCGATGAAGTAGCGTTGTTCGGGAGTGAATCCGTCGATGGGATCGAGCTTCTTGTCCTTGGTCGCATCTTTCCACGCCATGTAGGCCAGCAGCGTGCCGCCCAGGTCCGCCACGTCTTCGCCCAGCGTCAGCTTGCCGTTGATCTTGATGTCGTCGATCACGGTGTACCCGGAATACTGGGTGGAAACGCAGTCGGCGCGCGCGACGAAAGCGTCAGCGTCCTGCTTGGTCCACCAATCCTTGAGATTGCCCTTGGCGTCGAACTGGCGGCCCTCGTCGTCGAAGCCGTGGGTCAACTCGTGGCCGATGGTGGCGCCGGTGTTGCCGTAGTTGGGCGCGTCGTCCATCTGCGGATCGTAGAGCGGCGGCTCCAGCACGCCGGCCGGAAAATTGACGTCGTTCATCTGCGGGTCATAGTAGGCGTTCACCGTGGGCGGCGTCATTCCCCATTCGCCGCGATCCACCGGCTTGCCGATTTTGGCAAGCTCGCGCCGGTTTTCGAAGATGTCGCAGCGCGCGGCGTCACCCGCATAGTCGTCCGGTGCGATGACTACCGAACTGTAATCGCGCCATTGGTTCGGGTAGCCGATCTTATTGACCACGCCGTGGAGTTTCTCGAGCGCCTTCTGTTTGGTCGCGTCGCCCATCCAGGTTAGTTGGCGAAGGTCGGCTTCCATGGCCTTTTCGATCTCGCGTGTCATGGCGACCGCGCTGGCTTTGGTCTCGGGCGTGAAGGTCTTTTCCACGAACACCTGGCCGAGGGCTTCGCCGAGGTCCCGATCCACGCGCCGCACGCAGCGCTTCCAGCGCGGTTCCATCTCCTTCACGTCGCGCAGGTACTTGCCGTAGAAATCGAAATCCGCGGTGACGAACGCTTTGCTCAGATAGCGCGCGCGATCGTTCACCAGGTGCCAGCGCAGGTACGTCTTCCAATCGCCGATGGGGCGGGCTTCGATCAGCGTTTCGACTTCACCGAAGAACTTGGGTTCGGTGACGTTGATCGCCGCGGGCGCAGGCAGGCCGATGGTCTGCCAGTATTGCGGCCAGGCGAAATGCGGCGTGAGCTTCTCGAGATCGGCCTGCGACAACTTGTGGAACAGGTTGTATGGGTCACGCAGTTCGACGCGCGTGAGCGACGCTTTGGCCAGCTCGGTTTCGATCGCCATCACGGTAGTGGCTTCGGCGCCAGCGGTTTCCGGTGCATCGCCCAGCAGTCCCAACATGCGGGTCACGTGGTCGAGGTAGCGCGCGCGCGTCTCCTGCGATTTGGCGTCGGTCTTGACGTAGTAATCGCGATCCGGCAGGCCCAGCCCGCCGGCGGCGGCGAAAGCGATCACCTGTTCGGAGTCGGCATAATCCTGGTTCGAACCGAAGCCGAAGAGAGCCGAGCCGGCAGCCAGGTGCAGCCGTGCCAGCAGCGGCGCCAGATCGGCGGCGTTCCGGAGGGCCGCGATTTCATCCAGGCTCTTTTCCAGCGGGCGCGTGCCGGCCTTCTCGATGCCCGCTTCATCCATGCAGGCAGCAAAATAGTCGCCGATCTTCTGCTGGTTGGACGAGCGGTCCGGCGCCAGCTTGGCATACTGTTCGAGCAGGCCCCACAGGTACTGCATGTTCTCGGTGGTCAGTTTGCTGTAGACGTTCCAGCGCGCCTGGTCGGGCGGCATCGGGTTCAGCTTGTTCCAACTGCCGCAGGAGAAGCGATAGAAATCCACGCAGGGATCGACCGTGCGATCGAGAAACTTCGGCTCCAGGCTCGGCGTGTAGGGCAAGGCTGTGAGCGGCCGGTCCTGCGCGCAAAGCAGCGGCGCAAAGAGCAGGCAGAAAACGGGCAAAGCACGCATATTCACAGAGCCGAGCGTATCACGGCCAGGCGGCCCTTGGTGGGGCGTGCTTTGGCTTGCCAGCCTAGCGCAGCCGCCAGCGCAGCGGTTTTCCAACTTCGCTCCGGCCGGACAGCTCCAGCGTGCCATCGGATGACTTAGCGGGAGTTACTCGAGCTCCGTTGACTTCCGCGTGGGTCAGCCGGGCAGCCTGCTCGGCGGGCAACCACACGGCGATCTTCCAGGAGCCCGCTTGCGAGGGCTGGTACCAGCCCTCATAAGAACCGTCGCGCGATTTGATGACGCCGATGAGAGCCGATTCGAACCGGTATGATTCCACCGGCAGGCCGGGCCGCAGAGTGAGACCGTTTTCGGTAAACTCGAGCCCGATCAGCTTGGACGCGGAATAGAGTGAGCAGGCGTGAGAGTGCAGATTGAGCACCGGAAAATCGCTGTAGTGTAAGTAGAGGTTATCGACCGTCGCGCCCGGATGCTTGCTAAGCGCCGAGTTATAAGTGTCGGGACCACTTAACACGCCGTACCAGATACCGGGATAAGTCTCGGCGTGGCAGGCCAGCGAATTCTTCTTCCACTCGTCCCAGGCCATGGCGGGATCGTGCCGCGCCAGCGCCCAAACGAGAGTCTGGTTGAGCGAAGGCCAGATGCCGCCGCTGACCGAAGTTCCCGGCTCCCAGACGCCGCCCTTGGGAGAGTCGGGCCCCTGCGTCATCTGCACGGCGCCGATGGGCGACGGGCGGCGCAGTAACTCATCCATCGTGCGCACTAACTCGCGGCTCTGTTCGGGTGCAGTCACTCCCGCCAGCAGCGCCCAAGGCTGCGGCTCCAGCCACAGCGTGCTTTCTCCCACCCATCCCAACGTGGGACCGAGCCAGGCGCGGCGCAGCCACTTACCCGTCCACTGTTGGGCCGCCGCGGCGCGGTGCGCGTCCGCGCTCTTGCGCGCGTGCGCCGCCAGGTCCGCGTCGCCGGCATAAGTGAGCAGCCGGGCATAGAGATCGAAGACCCAGGCCGCCATCGCCGAGTTCAGCACGCTCTCGCCCTGCGCAACGCATTCCGCAAAAGCCCGTTGCGCCCACACGCTGAGCAGGCCATCGTTCCAATCGTCATTGAGCATGCGCATCACGCCGTGCGCGCCCACGCCTACGCCATCCACTTCATGCCGGTAGCACCGCTCGAGCAGCTTGCGCACGCGTTCTTTTCCGGTGGTGCGTCCGTAGAGCGGCCAGGTGGGAATCTCCTGGTCGAGGAACGCAAGGTCGCGGGAAGCCAGCACGTATTCGCTGGCGGTCCACAACAGCCATAGCGGCATGTCACTCGAGTTATCGGTGACCATGGGAGCCACCGCGCCGTGACCCACCATGGCGTATGGAATCGACCCATCCGGGCGAACCTCTTTCAGCGTGTAGCGCAGAATCGTCTTCACGATTTCCGGATCGCTGAACAGGAACGGCAGCGAATGTTGAAGCGGATCGCGAGCCGCGCCATTGAATCCCATCACGTATTGATAAATGCCGTTCTGGTTGAGGATGTGCTCGTGGAAGTAGTCGTCATAAGTCAGGCTGCTGCGAAGGCAATAGTGATTCCAGATCGTCTCTCGCTCCACCCACGGGTCGGAGCCGACGCTGAAGCGCATCCCGCTCTTTTTCCACTCGGCGCTCGAATCCTTCCAGGCGGTGGCAGCGCGCGCGCGGTATTTCGCGGCCAGCGCATCAAGATCGAAGCCTTCCGGCAAGTAGCCGTAAAGAAAATACAGCGTGGTCCGCTCACCCGCCGCGAGGTTGAAAGCGCGTTCGAGCAGCAGCGCCCCTTCCGGGCCGTTCGATGCCAGATCTCCATCCAGCGCGCGGCCGATGCCGTCCGGTTTCGCGGCGCCGCCCGATCCGAAGAACGCTTTTCCATTGGCGCTGATCCCGCTGGCCGGCGGATCGAGTGAGATCAGGAAAGTGGCCGGAGGATTCAGGTCGTCGTAGGAAGCCTCGAGCACGGTTTCCGGAATTGCGCCCAGAAAAGAGTTGGGATGGGCCGCCAGGTTGGCCTTCGCCCGCTGCCACGCGGCCTCTTCTTCCGGTGCGCGCCCGGGAAACTGCTTGGACTCCAGCAAGCCGTGGTTGCCGTCCAGAGCGCGAAAGCGATGCGTGAATCGCCGGCCGAAGCGGCGGCGCAGATCCACGGGCGTGCCGAAACCCGCAAACATCTCCACGAACGGGCGGAAAGAAAACTCATATACCAGCGTGCCCCAATATTCGATCCATCGCAAAGCGACCGGAGCGGTCCCATGATTGGCGATCGTCACCTGGGAGAGCAGCACGGGATCGTCGCCGAAGGGTGCGCAGATCACCTGATCGACGCTGTAGTCGCCACGCGCCACTTTTTTCCGTAGATAGCCGGCGCCGAAGACGCGATCGAAACTCGCGCCACTGGCGGGATACAAAGTGCTCAGCGTCTCATGGCCATCGGTGAGATAGCCGAAGCCACCGGCGAACTGGCTCATCTCCGGCACGTAGTCGTTCAAAAACTTGGGACCGCCTTCATCCTGGCGGACGCGCACGTGGCCGTAGTTGGAGACGATGGCGGTGATGCGGTCGTTGCCCACCTGGTGCACGTGATCGGTGGCCGATAGGATGCCGGGAGTCACCGGACTTAGCGCCAGCGGGTCGGCGGTCTGCTCGCAGGTGTAATGAAACGCCGGCAGGCCGAACTCGTCCTCCACCCATTCGCCAAAGTGGCCCGATCCGTATGGCTTGCGGCTGGCGGCGTTATTCTGCCCGCCGGCAAGCGCCGCAATCGCGCCCGGCGCGGCGATGGCCCAACCGGTGGAAGTCATCACGAATTGTCTGCGATCCATAGCCATAATTGCCTCACTGCTCCATTCGATCCCGGTGTGGGTACCCGGCTCCCGCGTAATACTCGACGATACCGCTTTCGTCACGGGCGGCGGTGGCTCGGGGAGACAAACGGCAAACTAGAGCATGCCCCACCAGGAAAAAAAAGGGGGCAGGCGCTGTGCCTGCCCCCCAGATTCGAGATCTGCCGTGAGTGAGTGTTAGAAGTACAGCTTCAACGCCATCTGAATCTGGCGCGGGCCGCCAAAGGCGGTAATCTGGCCGAACGTGCTGCTGGTGATGCTGGTGGTCGGGTTGTTCGGGTTGGCGTGATTCAGGACGTTGAAGAAGTCGGCGCGGACGTCAAGATTCACCCGCTCCCTTAACGCGAAGCGCCGGGTAAGGGCCGCATCGAAGCTGATGGCGCCGGGGCCATAAAGCGAATTGCGGCCCAGGTCGCCGAATTGGCCGGTGAAGATGCTGCACGAAGTGCCGGTGGGATTGCCGTAGCACTCAAAGGCCAGCGGATTGAACCAGTTGATCTGGCTCCCGGTCGCCTGCTTGAGATAGACCTGGCTGGGCAGGATATTCTCCGGCCGGTCCAGGGCTTGGCCGCTCAAGGAGATGTCCTTGCCGCCGTCGCTGAGTTGGATCGGATAGCCGGTGGCCAGGCTGGAAATGGCGCCAATCTGCCAGTTCTTGGTGAGGGCCTTGGCAGCGTTGTGGCCTAATCCGGGGCTGTTGTACACCAGCGAAATGTTGGCGACCTGGCGGTGGTCGAAGCCGCAAGCGCCTCGCTCGCCGGTGCGGCTGCTGTAACTGCTGCTCTGGTAGACCGGGCCGGCGAGTTCTCCGGCGAAGTCCCAGTCGCTGACGCAGTGGCTCCAGGTGTAGTTGGTCAAGAGGGTGAAATTCGTGGCCATGCGGTGCAGGACGGAAACCAACAAAGCGTTGTAGTCGCCGTTGTTGCCATCGTCCGACACCTGGATGTCGCCGTAGGATCCGCCGGTGGTCGGGTTCATCAGGTAGGTGAGGCGCCGTTGGTTGGTGTTGGACGTGCTTGCGGCCTTGCCGGCTACCGGCACGTCAATCGAGTAATTGGCGTCGAACGATCCCAGGAGGTGCCGGTCGGCGTTGCCCATATAGCTCGCCGTCACGCGCCAATCGGTGCCAAACTGGCGCTGATAGCTGAGGTTCCACTGCATCACGTACATGGGCGCAATGTTGGGTGGAACGCTGATGTATGCACCGGGCGCGCCGGTGGTTGCGATGGACGGGAAAACGATGTTGCCCGGGAACGGGTCGCCGCCCGCGACACCCGCGAACGGATTCGAGAACTGTCCGCTGGTGAAACTGAGCGAAGACACGTACGGCGAATTGGTGGTCCACCGTTCGGGGTAGAACAGCTCGTTGGTGTCGTGGATCAGGGTAAAGGCGGCGCGAAGGGTCTGCTTGCCGTCGCCCTTGGGATCCCACACCATGCCAAGCCGCGGCGAAACGGTGCCCCAATGGGAAGCCGTGAAAGCCTTGCCATATTGGTCCTGGGAGTCGCCATCGAAAACCAGGCCCGCCGGCGCGGTGGGATAGATAGAGCTGTGCCAGCCCTGCTCGAAGAGGCTCCAGTTGAACTGGTTGCCGCGCCCGTACTTGTCATACGCCGGCACGGTGGGTTCCCAGCGAACGCCGAAGTTGATGGTGAAACGCGGGGTTACGTGGAAGGCATCCTGCGCATAGGCGGCGGCCACCGTCAGCCGGATGTAATCGGAAATCACCTTGCCGTCGGTCAATCCGGACATGTGGCCGAGCAGGAGGTCGGCCATGCCGTCCCCGGTGGTGCTGCCGTTGAATGTGAATTGTCCGCTGGACTGCTGATTGTTGACGGAGTTGAACTGGCTCTTGCGGCCGTCGAAGCCGAAGGCGAACTGGTTCCTGCCTTTGATCCACGTGAAATCGTCCGACAGTTGATACGTGTTGACGTCGAAGGTGGCCAGCGCGCAGGTGCCGCAGCCGACGTTGAACCCGCCGCCGGAGTAGCCGGTTACGCTGAGCTGCGTGTAGTTCGGAACCGCCGTCCACATGTTCACACCCAGAGCGTTAGGGCCGAACAGGTTGGAGGGATCCGAGCGGTCGTCGCGGCGCCGGTTGGCGGTGATATGGAACGAATTCACCTCGGTTGGGCCAAACGTATACGTGTCGCCGACAGTCATGTTCTGGGTGCGATCCTTGTTACCCGGTGTGCCCGTGGTCAAGGCATTGGTGCCGTCGAAGATCGACTCCGCCAGGTAATCATAGATGAAATAGCGCCCGTAGAGGCTGTGCTTGTCGTTGAAGATGTAATCGACGTGCCCGATCCACTCATCGTCGGGGTTGTTGGCCAGATAGCCGAATAGCACCGTGCCGCATGCGTCCGTGGCAGGCGGCAGGTAATTGGAAGCCAGCTTGAATCCCGCCGGGTCAAACGTGGAAACCGGAATCTGGTTGTTGGGATAGGGATTCTTGTTGGTGTCCTTCAATATCTTGGCCGTACTCAGGCAACCGCCGGACGCCTTAGCTCCGTCCACCACGCTGAAGTCCCCATTGAGAACCGCCGGGGTCGGAACGTACGCGGTGTTCAGTTGCGGGTCGCTGCGCTGCCGCGTGCCCTGGTAACCGCCGAAGAAGAACAGCTTGTCCTTGATGATCCTGCCGCCGGCCGTACCGCCGAACTGAGGGCGCTTCAAGCTGTCGCGCTTGGGCTGCAGCGAGTTGCTGACCACGCCGCTGGAGTTTACGGTCGCGATGCCCTCCGTCCGGCCGTTGAGATCGCCGTTTCGCAGAAACCCGAACAGGTCGCCGTGGAACGCATTGGCTCCCGACTTGGTCACCACGTTGACCACGCCGCCGGGATGCAGTCCGTATTGCGCGGGCAGACCGTTGACCTGCACGTTGAATTCCGCAACCGCGTCCGGAAAGGGAATCGGCAGAGCCACGTTGCTGAACGCGTCGTTGTTGTCGCCGCCATCCAACAGGAAGTTGATGCCGTTGGCTTGCGATCCGGCCACCGAGAACTGGCCCGAGCCGCCGGCCGTTCCCTGAATGTTCTTGCTGCCCGTCAGGTCGCCGCCGTTGAGGGTCATGGTCGAGGTGCCGGCTCCGGTGAGCGTCAGCAACTGGGTTGGGTTGCGGCCGTTCAACGGCAGATCGATCATTCTCTCCGTGTCAATGACCTGCGCCACGGCATTTTCCTTGGTCTCCACCATGGCGGCGTTGGCTTCCACTCGAATACTCTCGGTCACTGCGCCGATCTGCATCGGAACGTTGATGGTGACATTGCTCGCCACTTGCAGAGTGATACCGGTCTGCACGTAGGTTTTGAAACCGGCGGCCGAAACCTCCAGTTTGTAATTGCCCACCGGCAGATCCGGCAGTGCATAGCGGCCGGTGGATTCGGACACAGTGTCGCGAACCTGGCCCTTGTCCAAATCGGTAGCTTTCACCTGGGCGCCCACAATAGCTTGGCCGCTCGGGTCGGTGACGTATCCATCGATTTCCGCGATGGCCACCGCTTGCGCTCTGGCGCGCGGAGCGAATGCTCCTAAAACCGCTAAGGCAATCAAAAGGATTGCCGCGGCGCTTGTACGATCGACGAAGATCCTGGCAAAACGCATAAAACCTCTCCCCTGAAATTTCAGCCCGACTAACCCGCGCAAGCCGACTTTGGCAAAGAACGGCACTCTGCCGCCGGTCCACGCGAAACTATAGATCCAACCGCAACATAAATGGGTTCCCGCGTCCGGTCAAGCCAAATGTACTAAATGATGAGTTTAGGATAACTAAATCCAGAATAATCGCCGCCCACGGCCTCCGCGCCGGGCCTGGCCGTAATGGGCCGTCCCCTCAGCGGACTCGTGGGATGCCCCCTCGTTCGGAGCCGGCTGGATTCTTCTTTTTGATACCGAAAGAGCGTGCTCGAACTCTCGAAACGCGTGCCAAATCAAGTTTTATTTACTTATGTTTCGAAAACTCCGTTGGCGGCCGCGCCTCGCCCGCGGGAACGATATCGTAGTCGCGAAATGGCGCGCTAAGGTACACTGGGATTTATTCCAGGCGGACCTTGTTGAAGCGACTTGTATTCCCAGCTTTGCTGGCCATCACTCTGGCGGTGCGTGCGGAGCAGCCCGAACCGGGGCAACTGGACGCCAGTCCGACGTTGTTCACCGTCATGGCGGCGCTGAACGCCGCGGGTTTCGATGCCGGGTTGGACGCGCCCAATAGTCATCGATTGCGCAAGGAAGTGCGCGAGGAACTGGCGCGGCGCGACATTCCCAGCCTGGCGGCGATCCGGCAATTCGTCGCCGAACACCGCCAGCGCGACGCTACGGCCGAGTTGAGCCAGTACATCTCTTTCGCGCTGACGGTGGGCAACCCTCCGGATTTCGCGCTGCGCAAGCGGGATGTGGAGATTCCGCCGGAAGCGCTGAAGCTGCAGGAGTTCTCGAAGCTACTGGTTCCGTTCTACAAGGAAGCGGACATCGCCCGAATATGGCAGCGCGCGCAACCGGAGATCGACGAATACATTGCGCGATACCATACCCCGGTGTCCCAGGTGGTGCTGCAGGTGAACGCCTATTTGCGGCAGCAGACTTCCGGGTTCAAGGGACGGCGTTTTCAGATCTTCATCGAGCTGCTGGCTCCGCCCGGCCAGGTGCAGCGGCGCAGTTATGGATTTGAAGACACGGTGGTGGTGACGCCCTCGGCCGAGCCGCGCTCGTTCGACATTCGGCACGCCTACCTGCATTACCTGCTCGACCCGATGGCATCGCGCAATCAGGAGATCCTGGACCGTAAGAAGTTCCTGTTGCAGCAGGCGCAGCGGGTGGGCCGTTTGGAAGATTCCTTCCGGGACGACTTCGGGGCGCTGACCACCGAGTCGCTGATCAAGGCCGTGGAATCGCGCCTGGATCACGATCCCGCCGCCATCGAGCGCGCGCTGTACCAGGGATTCGTCCTGGCTCCCTACTTTTCCGAGGCCTTGCAGTTGTACGAAAAGCAGGAACAGTCGATGATGGTTTACTATCCCGAAATGGCGGGCGCGATCGATCTGAAAACGGAGGAAGCGCGGCTTTCGAGAATCGATTTCAATGCCGGGCCGCCGCACGCGGCGAAACCCGTGGCGCCCGCCGCGGCCGCGCCCGCCGCGCCCGCCGCGCCGCTGACCGGGGCGGCCAAAACGCTGGACGAGGCCGAGTGGCTTTACACCGCGCGCGCCCTGGATGCGGCCAGGAAGAAGTATCTGGAAGTTCTGGAGCAGACCGACGAAAAGCCGCTCCACGCGGATGCGTATTACGGGCTGGCCCGCATCGCGGCGCTGAACCGGGATCCCGAAACGGCGGTCCGCTTGTTTCAGAGCGCGCTCGATCTCGGGCCGCGGCCGGCCACCAGGGCCTGGGTGCTGGTGTACCTGGGCAAGCTGACGCTGGCGGCCGAACAGCCCGAACAGGCGCAGCAATATTTTGTTACAGCCCTGCAGGTGGAAGGAATTTCAGACAAGGCGCGCACGGAAGCCGAGAATGGCCTGCGGGCAAGTTCCAAACCATAGATCGAAGGAGCGATTTGGATGAGACGAAACTTTTTGACCGGCGTCCTGGTAATGGCCGCCGCTGTCTCTGGGCTGATGGCACAGATCAAACCGAAATCGAAAGCCGAGGCCGATGCGGTGCGGGCGTTGGACGCGGCGCGGACGCAGGGCGCGGACGCCATCATCAAGGCTGCCGAAGAACTGCTGGTCAAATTCGCCGACACGGACTATAAAGAGGCTGCGCTCATGCTGGAAGCGGAAGCGTACAAGCAGAAAGGCGATTACGCCAGCGCGGAGATCACCGACGAACGCGTGCTGGAAGCATATCCCAAGAACTCGCAGGCGGCCATGCAGTTGGGCGAGCTGATCATGCAGCACGTAGGCGAAAACGACCTCGACAAGGAGGAGCAGCTTGCGAAAGCTGAAAAACGCTTCAACCAGGCGCTGGGGAGTATCGATACCACGCCCACCGGCGTCACGGACGCGCAATGGTTAGAGAACAAGAAGTTCATGCGGGCCGAGTTGCAGAACGATCTGGGCCTGCTGGCGATGAGGCGCAAAAAACTCGATGTGGCGATCGCGGATTTCAAACTGGCGATCGAAAGCGACCCGGAGCCGGCCTACCAGGCGCGGCTGGCCGTGGCGTACCAGCAGTCCGGCAAGAATGACGAAGCGCTTGCCATTTGCGACAAGCTGATCGCGGATCCGCAGACTCACCCCACCATTAAGCAGTTGGCGCAGAACGTGAAGAAGGCGGCGCAAGCGGCGCAGGCCAAGGCCGGCGGCGCGAAATAGCCGGCAGCCATGCGCGCGGAGATGGGCACGCTCGAATCGAGCATCAACCACCGGTTCTCGAATCCGGAGTTGCTCGACCGCGCGCTGACCCACAGCTCGGCGGCCAACGAGTCGCGCACCGGCGCCGGGCCGGCGCTGTGCGACAACGAGCAACTGGAATTCCTGGGAGACTCGATCCTGGGGTTCCTGATCGCCGAGGCGCTGATGCTGCGGCAGCCGGAGCTGCACGAGGGCGATCTGTCGCGGCTCAAAGCGCACCTGGTGAGCGCGGCCCATCTGCATGGGGTGGCGCGGCGGCTCGACCTGGGCAGCTATCTCGAACTGGGCCGCAGCGAGGAGATGAGCGGCGGCCGCAGCAAGAAGACTTTGCTGGTGGATGCGCTGGAGGCGGTGATCGCCGCGATTTACCTGGATGGCGGCATGGACCCGGTGCGCCAGTTCGTGGCCGCGCATGTGCTGGACGCGCCTTTCGCGGGCGACGAAGAGGCGGGCACCGACATCCAGCCGGCCATTACCAACTTCAAAAGCGCGTTGCAGGAACTGGCCCAGTCGCGCAAATTGCCGCAGCCGCGATATGCCATCGTGCGCGAGCGTGGCCCGGAGCATTCGAAGACCTTCACCGTGGAGGTCCGCGTGGGCAAGGATTGGGCCGGCCAGGCCGAGGGCCGCACCAAGAAGATCGCCGCGCAGCGGGCGGCGCGCGGCCTGTTCGACAAGCTGCTGGAAACCGGCGCGGAAGCGCAAGCAGGGGAGTGACGAGCAGGCGATGAAGAACAAACCGGCAAGCTAAAGCATGCCCCACCACTGGTAGAGTAGGAGTAATGCGCGCGGGTGGTCTCATGGCGGTCTTGTGGGCCATTTTGATGGCCGGACAGCCCGTGGCGGCGCAGCGTTACGCCAGCCTGGCCGGGCACGTGCTCGACACCTCCGGTGGCGGCATCTCCGGCGCGGTGGTCACCGTCACCAACCAGGAAACCGGGTTTCGGCGCAGCGCGGAATCGGAAACCGGCGGAGCCTATGCGGTGAGTCCGCTCGAAGCGGGCGTCTACAAAATCAGCGTGCGCAAGGAGGGATTCCGCACCCTGGTCCGGTTTGGCTTGCCCCTGACGGAAGCGCGGGCGGCCGGAGCGGATTTCGTGCTTCCGGTGGGCAGCATCTTCGAGACCGTCACCGTGGAGGGAGTGCCATCGCCGCTCGACCGCCAGGACGCCGCCCGCGAGACCGTGTTCGCGCATGACGAAATCGCCCGCTTGCCGCTCAACGGCGGCGGCCTGATCCAACTCCTGGATGCGGCGCCGGACACCAACCTGACGCCGGCTACGCGCGGGGAGGCCGGGCAATTCACCACCGCCGGCCAGCGGCCCAACACGAACTATTTCACGGTGGATGGAGTGAGCGCCAACAACGGTGTAACCGCGGGCGGGATTCCGGCGCAATCCACCGGCGGGACGCTGCCGCCGGTGAGCGCGTTCGGCAGCCTGGATTCGCTGATCTCTCCCGAGGTGGTGGACGAATTCTCCATCCGCACTTCCAGCACCGGCGCGGAGATGGGGCGTCTGCCGGGCGCGCAGATCGCCATCACCAGCCAATCCGGCGCCAACCAATGGCATGGATCGCTGGCCTACCTGTGGCGCAACGAAGTTCTGGGGGCCAACGACTGGTTCGCCAACCAGGCCAGCCTGGGCGAGGGCGCGGCGCGGCTCAACGAGACCAGCCAGACGCTGGGAGGGCCGGCGCGCGCCAACAGCACGTTCGTGTTCGCCTCCTTCCAGTACATGGGTTTGACGCAACCCTTTGTGTGGAACCAGCCGGTGCCGTCGCTGGCCGCGCGCAAGACGGCCGGCACGTGGGCAAAGGCGGTGCTGGGCATTTACCCGGCTCCGAACGTGGGCCCGCTGGCCACGGGCATCGGGGATTGGGCGGGCCGCTCCGAGCAGCCGGCGTCTCTGATCGCCGGCAGCGCCCGCGCCGACCAGGCCATCGGCTCCCGCGTTTCGTTGTTTGGCCGCTATAGCGACGCGCCCTCGGAAAACCAGTTCGGCGCGTTCCAGGTGAACCGCATCGATCTGCGGTACCAGAGCCTCACTTTGGGACTGACGGCCCATCCCACGGCGCGCACCATCCTCACCGTGCGCGCCAACGAGAGCCAGTCCAGCGCGTACTCGCTCTGGAACGGCGGCGCCGGCGCGACCGGGCCGGGATGCCAGTTGCAGCCGCTCACCACCACCTTCCTTCGGGTCACCGAAAGCTGCGATTACCTGGTGCGGTTCACCATCGGCGGAATCGGCCAATTGGTTTCGGGAGAGGAAGGCAGGCGCCGCGAGCGGCAGTTTCAATCCACCGAATCGCTCGGGTTCCATCTCGGCCGGCACGACATGCAGGTGGGCGCGGATTACCGGCGCGTGCTCGCCATCCGCCGCGACGAAACCCCGGCGCTGGGCGTGATTGCCGACAACGTGGCCGGTTTGGCAAGCCAGCAGAATCTGTGGGTCGCGCAGACCGCGGCGGTGGACCAATCAGCCGATGTGACGGAGTTGTCGCTGTGGATTCAGGATACCTGGCGCGTCTCCTCGCGGTTCACGCTGACCGCCGGCCTGCGCTGGGAATTCAGTCCGGCGCCGGTTCCCGACCCCGCCACCTGGTTCTGGGACAACGCCGCCGGAGAAGTGATCCCGTTTTCGCAGATCTCCACTCTGTGTTGCCCCAAGGTCACCTCGATGTGGCTGACTTCCGACCGCGACTTCGCGCCGCGCCTGGGTTTCGCCTGGCGTCTCACCGGCGACGGCAAGACCGTCCTGCGCGCCGGCGGCGGCCTGTACTACGACTCCAGCATGAGCATCGCCGCGGATTCGATCAACGGCGGTCCGCTGAGCGTGGCCACCTATAGCGGCAACTTCGGGCTGTTTGCCTTCGAACTCAGTTACGCGTTTCTGCCCAACCTGCGCCTGCCGGCCGTCGCCCAGTGGAACCTGTCGTTGGAGCGGGGCCTGGGAGCGCACGACACCGTCTCGGCCGGATACGTCGGCTCCGCCGGCTACGGTTTGATTCGGCGGGAAATGGGCGGCGCCGGCAGTTCGTTCAGTTCCTGGATTGCGCTGACCACCAACGACGGCCACTCGGCGTACAACGCCTTCGAAGCGCAGTACCGGCGGCGTTTCACGGCCGGCTTGAACGGCCTCGCGTCGTACACCTGGTCGCACGCCGTCGACAACGATTCGAGCGACGCCTTCCTGGTTTGGGCGGGCGCTGCGACGCCGAGCGATCGCGGCGCATCCGATTTCGATCTGCGCCACTCCTTCACCGCCACCCTGAGCTATACGATTCCACGGAGCCAACCGGAAAAGGGCTGGCGGCGGCTGGCGGGCGGATGGTCGGCCAACGCGATTTTGCGCGCACACAGCGGTTTTCCCGTCACCGTGCTCGAAAGCGAGGAGTACATGGGCATCACCCTCACCGATGCCTTTCGCCCGCAGTTCCTGCCCGGCCAACCATTGTGGCTGAGCGACCCTAACGTGGCCGGCGGCCGCCGTCTGAACGCGACCGCGTTCAAGGCGATGCCATCCGGCAAGCAGGGCGATCTGGGCCGCAACTCGATCGAGGGGTTCGGCATGGCGCAACTGGATATGAACGTCAGCCGCGATTTCGCCATCCGGGAGAAAGTCGCGCTCGAATTCCGCGTGGACGCATTCAACGCGCTCAATCACCCGAATTTCGCCGACCCGGTACGCTACCTGGACAACCCGCTGTTCGGCCAATCGACGTCCATGCTGAACATGATGCTGGGAACCGGCAGCCCGGGCAGCGGCATATCCCCGCTGCTCGGAACCGGCGGCCCGCGCATGTTCCAGTTGGGCCTGCGCCTGCATTTCTGAGAACCTCGGACCGGGCGTGCGCGACGCGGGCCGGGCATGCCCGGCCACTACGGGTCGACGATCAGCGCATCCACGTCGATAAAACTTGCAGTCGCTGCGGGGCTGTGGCGGCCGGTCGCACGGATCGTCAACTCATGGCGGCCGGGGGCGAAGCAGCAGTAGGCAACGCGGCTCTGCCACTCAATGCGCGGCGAGTACAGATCGACAGAACCGCGCGTGACGCCATCGATGACGATCTCGGCGATGCCGCGATTCCAGGCCCTGGTGTAGACATAGGTCAGCGAATGGCCGTCGAAGGCCAACCCGGCTTCCGCGCCCGGTTCGGCCGTGTAGGTGAGAGTCTGCGACAAGGCGCCGTCACTCGAAACTTCGTCTTGCGTCCAGTCGCCGCGAAAACGGATGAGTGGGTCGAAGTCGTCGTAGGTCCCGGCCGGGCAGGTTTCGAGCGGCGCGTCGCTCACGCGTTGCTTGAGCGCGGCTTCGCTGGCGGACTCGCAAGCGGGGTCCAGGACGGCCAGGGAGTAAACGCCGAAGCTGCGCTCTTGGATGGTGCAACGGCCAAGCAGATGCAAGAGAGCGGGGGGCCGAAGGCGCTCGCGGCGCATCTCGTGGGTCACGAAATACCGGATGTGCCACTGCTCCATCAGGCGGATCATGGCGGGCAGACTGCGGGTGGCGGAGATGGATAGATCGAGCGGCAGCTCGTGCCAGTTATACTCGTGGGCGTCGCCCGCCAGGTCGGCGATGTCATTTTCCCGGGTGAGCAGAACCGCGCTCGCCGGGTACCGGCTGGCGGCGTAGCGCGCGACTTCGCGGAACGGCGATACTTCGTTCACCGCACGCGGGGCGCGCATCCACTCGAAGGGCCGGTCCAGGTAAAACTCCTTGTGATACCAGGACGAGGAAGGCAGAAACCAAACGCCCAGCGCGGCGGCGCAGGCGAACAGGACGATGGCGCCGCGGTAGATCCACGCGTGACGGTCGCGGGTCCAGGCCAGCACGGCGGCGAAGGCGGCGATCCACAGGGGCAAAGACGCATAAATATAGCGGGCATTGGGCTGCGCCGGCAGCACGATCAAGCAGGACACCAGCGCCACCACGGCGGCGCTCGCGGCGGCCCGGTTGCGCGCCGCCCAAACGCCGGCCAGAACCAGCGGGATCAGCAACAGGTATTGAAAGCCGAACGAGCCGTCCTGCCCTTCGT
>Ga0181521_10003675_pt1 | contig 17902 bp, 13 predicted proteins | sample PEATcosm2014_Bin_32_FD_119764 | JGI IMG/M metagenome (GOLD analysis project Ga0181521, IMG submission 119764) | Peatland microbial communities from MTU Mesocosm Facility, Houghton, MI, USA - PEATcosm2014_Bin02_60_metaG | ecosystem: Environmental > Terrestrial > Soil > Wetlands > Peat | place... | reverse complement strand
TGAGCGTGGCGGAGGAACAGCGCGGCGACGCTCACGGGAAGCACGAGTGCCGGCCAATGCTCAGCCCTCCACGATTCGGCCCTGGGGGTTTGTTACGACGAGGCCGTCGTCACTGGGATCGAGTTCGGTCGCTCCAGAATCGTCACCCAAGTTGGCCTCGACAAAGTAAATCTTGTCGGTGGACGGATAGGTCTTTTTTGATGCTGTCTGGGAACTGCCAGCGGCCGAGACCGCGATGACAACGTTCCCCCCAGATGACTGGGTGCTGATGCTGTAACCCGCCATGGCCTGCTGTGCCGACGCTGACACCGGCCCCGGGTAGATGAGGTAGGTAAAGCCAGCGTATTGGGTGCTGGACAATGCGGGACCGAGCTTGGTGGGCGGCGAGCTTGTGGAGGTGGAGCTAGTGGAGCCGCTGGTGGAGTTGGCAGCCGCAGGAGTTGTGGTTGTGGTCGTGGCAGGAGGCCGCTTTTGGCTATGTCCTGGGCTAGCTGTCGGTCCTGGGCTAGCTGTCGGTCCTGGGCTAGCTGTCGATGCCGCAACCGACGGCAGGGCGAGGCCACGGTTGCCGTAGCCATGTGCGGCAAGTGCAATGGCGAGTACCGCCGCTGCCAGCAGCACGACCAGGCCGACCGTGCCGACGCGTTCGGCTCTGAGCCAGCGGGCCAGACCGGGAGCCAGCTTCCCGAGGTTGATGCCGACGCTGTCAACTGCCTTGTTACTGGCCGGCTGCTTCCCATCCCGCCTCATTCCAATCACCCGCGCCAGCCAGGGATGACCATCGCGCCAGGCCAGCCCTGTGCCGCTACGACGCATGGGTCTGGCGTCTCCGGCGTTAGTGGAGTCGAGGAGGGTATCGATGCCGGTCGGCAGATCGAACTCATTGCACCACCGTACGAAGCGACCCTGACAATGAGATGAAGCGAGGCGGCCTTCCGATAAATGGTTGATAAGAGAGCGGACTCTCTACGAAAGACTCACCTTCGGGTCAGACCACGCCATGACCGTGTTCAGAAAGGTTGGGTAGCTCCCGACAGCGCATTTCCTTCACGATTCCTTCAGGCTCACGGACCCAGACTTTGCCTATGGAGAGCGTTCCCACCGAGGAGGCCGTTCCGCTCAGTGGTAAACGGTCGTTCGTTGTCCACAAGGCCAACAGGTCATTGCCAAGGGAATGGCAAAAGCCGTGAAGGCAAAAGCCGTGAAGGCAAAAGCCGTGAAGCAGTATTTCGCCAGCATCCACACGGATGTTGCTGCAGTTGGGACGGTGATAGGGATCGGCACACTGTCCCAATCGCCCACACGGCGAGCACGTTCGTCGAAAAACGACGGGGCTAACGCTGGGTGAGACAGCTTTTCAGTGAATCTGATCGTCATCGTGATGCTCGCACTGTTCGTCGGCTGTAAGAGCTGGTCGATGGAGACAAGCCCGTCGTTGCCACCGGAGCGTCCACGTCCCTGGCCCAACGACGGTGGTGCGCTCGGACGGCCAACAAACTCCCATCGGACAGGGTAAGGGTCCGTGTCCGCGCGTAGCGCGAACCGGGAGCGACGCGTCAGACACATTCGCCCGCACACGTTCCTGATGAGCGTCACGGCCGTTCTGTTGCTCGCGTCGTGCTCCTCGGGGGATCCAGCCGCAAAACACGGCGGCTCGTCGCGGAACTCAGCGAACCCGCCAACCTCATCGGCGGCCACAACGATTCAACCAACGACCACCACAACGACCACACCCGAAGAGCCGGGTTGGACGACGCTCAGTACCGGGCCCCGCGGCATCGCCATCGACGAGCGGACCTTTCCACAACCTGATGGGAGCCAAGTGACAGTGGCACGGTTCCTTTCCAATCACGTCGACTACAGCCTCCACGCAGGGAGCCAGGACCCACCGACCGACAACGCCGTCATCGGACCAGACTCGGGCCCAGCGGTGAGCAGCGCAGAAGCACCCCTGCTGATCGCCTGTTTCAATGGCGGTTTCAAGGCGAGTGCCGGCGCGGGCGGCTTCGAGGTTGCCGGCCAGGTGCTGATTCCGCTCTCTGCGGGTTTAGCGAGTCTGGTAATCGACACTGCCGGCATGGGGCAGGTGGGCGTGTGGGGACAGGATGTTCCGGCCCCCGATACCCAGGTCGCCAGCGTTCGCCAGAATCTTCCACCTCTGGTCGTGGGTGGGCAGCCAAGCGCGCAGGTCGGCGACATCACGGCCTGGGGTGCCACCCTCGGTGGTCGTGCGTTCGTCGCCAGGAGCGCGCTTGGACAAGATGCCGCAGGTGATCTGCTCTACGCCGCCAGCATGTCGACGCTCCCTGTGGACCTGGCAAATGCTCTGGCCAGTGCTGGAGCGATAACCGCCATGGAACTAGACATCAACCCCGAGTGGGTACAACTCGCCACCGCTCCGACCCCAGGTGCCCCCCTGGTCGCTCAGGTGCCCGGCCAAAACCGACCGGCTGACCAGTGCCAGGTCGGGTGGACGCGCGACTTCATCGCAGTCCTGTCGACCGGCTGAGCGTTGTCGCATGATCGAAGTCATCCTTTCGATGTGGATGTGGTGCGGCGTCAGCACCCATACGTTCCTGCACGAGACCTCACGTCGAACAGATTCCAGCTGGACTTCGTGCCTTCGATGGCGGAAGTGTGCGGGGCTCGGGCCGCCTCACCTTAAAATCGCGTAAGCCCTCGCTTGCTGTCATCAAGTCTTCATAAGCATGTTCGTATGCTCTCAGGTAATTCCCAGATTCATGCTGGGGCGTGTTCCCGAGGAGGCGGATGGGCAATCGAACAGGGCTCTTGGCTCCCCCTTTCCGTCTCGAGGGGGTAGCACACAGCCCGGCCCAGGACTCGGGGTCAGGGGCGTTCAGTGAGCCGCCGTCACCCCCGGTTTCGGCCTTTGATGGGCTTGAGGCTACGGCGCCACGGACGCTCGTGGACGTGTTCACAGCCGCGTGGTCGACCTGGCCCAGGAAGGTCGCTCTCGAGGACGGCTCTCGACGACTGAGTTTCGAGGAGCTTCGAGCCGAGGCCAACGCCCTGGCCCGCCGGCTCAGCGCTTCGGGCATCGGCCGCGGTGACCGAGTCGGGATTCGAGTGCCGAGCGGCACCGCCGAGCTGTACATCGCCGTGCTGGGGGTCCTTCTGGCCGGTGGCGCGTACGTACCGGTGGACTTCGCGGATCCCGGGGAGAGGGCCGAGCTCATCTGGCGTGATGTGGACGCGTGCGCGGTGATCGGGCCCAACCTCACGATCACCGAGCGGCGGCGGGGTCGGGGCCTGACCGGCCCGGCCCGCCTCGACGACGAGTGCTGGGTCATCTTCACCTCCGGATCGACCGGCGTGCCGAAGGGCGTCGCGATCAGACATCGTTCCGCGGCAGCGTTCGTGGACGCCGAGGTGGCCTTGTGGCGCGTCGAGCCTCACGACCGGGTCATGGCGGGCCTCTCGGTGTCCTTCGACGCGAGTTGTGAAGAAATGTGGCTCGCGTGGCGTAACGGCGCCGCGCTGGTGGCCTGCCCGCGCTCGGTCGTGCAATCGGGCACCGACCTCGGTGCGTGGATCGCGAGACGCCGGATCTCGGTGGTCTCGACCGTGCCGACCCTGGCTGCAATGTGGGACGACGACGCCTTGGCGAACGTCCGCCTGATCATCCTCGGGGGGGAGGCCTGCCCCGAGGAGCTGGGGTGGCGCCTGGCCGTTGGTCGGGAGGTCTGGAACACCTACGGTCCGACCGAGGCGACGGTGGTCACCACCGCGGCGCCCATCATCCCGGGGCAGCCGGTCTCCATTGGACGGCCGCTCGCCGGGTACCGGGTGGCCGTAGTGGACGAGCAGGGTCAGGCGGTGCCGGTCGGCCAGGTCGGTGAGCTGGTCATCGCCGGGGTCGGCCTCGGTTGCTACCTCGACGCCGGCCTTGACGCCAGCCGGTTCGCCGCTCTGCCCGGCCTCGGCTGGGATCGCGCGTACCACACCGGGGACATGGTGCGGGCGGGCGACCACGGGCTCGAGTTCCGGGGCCGCCGGGACGACCAGGTCAAGGTGTCCGGCCGCAGGATCGAGTTGGCCGAGATCGATGCACAGCTCGCCGAGTTGCCCGGCGTGAGGGCGGCCGCGGCGGCCGTCCGCCGGACCCCGGCGGGGAACTCGATCCTGGTCGGCTACGTCGTCGGCGACGTCGACCCGACGGCGCTCCGGCGGTTGCTGGCCGAGCGGCTGCCCGAGGGCATCGTCCCGCTCGTCGTCCGCCTCGAACAGCTGCCCCTCAAGAACTCGGGAAAGGTGGACCGCGCCGCCCTGCCCTGGCCTTCCCCATCGCACTCGACCGATCGAACACCCTCGTCGACGGCGATGACAGAGACAGCCGCTTGGCTGGCCGAGCGCTGGGCCGAGCAACTGGGCCCCCAACGGCTCGGGGAAGAGAGCGACTTCTTCGAGTCCGGGGGGACGTCGATGGCCGCAGCAAAGCTCGTCTCGGTCCTCCGCAGCCGCTTCCCGAGCGTGGCCGTCGCCGACGTGTATAACCACCGCCGCCTCGGCGCGTTGGCCGCCCACCTGGATCAGCTCAGCTCGGTGGCAGAGAGGCCCACGCCCGAACCGGTGAAGGGACGGCGCTTCGGCGCGCTGCAGCTGCTCGGGGTGTCCGCGCTGATCGCTCTCGCCAGCCTCCAGTGGTTGGTCGGAGTCCTGGCCTACAACCAGTGGTACGGGGTCGGGCTGCGAATCGGTTGGTTCGCCGTCGTGGTGACCTGGCTACTCATCGCGAGCACGCCCGGTCGCGCCGCGCTGGTGATCGTCGTCCGGCGTGCGCTGCTCGGGCACCTGCGGCCCGGACGGTACCGGCGGGACGGTTGGGTGTCGTGGCGGATCTGGTTCGTCGAGCGGCTTGCGCAGACCCATCACCTCGACGCTCTCGCGGGCACCCCGTGGGCGGTCCGATACACCCGCTGGCTAGGGGTGGACGTGGGCGAGGGTGCACGTCTGGCCACGCTTCCATCGCCCTCTGGACTGGTCCGGATCGGAGCCGGTGCGACGCTCGAGACCGACGTGGACCTCCGCGGGTGGTGGGTCGAGGGAAGCGAGCTCGTCGTCGGGGAGGTGGTGGTCGGAGCCGGTGCGCGGATCGGGACCCGGGCCCTCCTCATGCCCGGCGCGTCCGTAGGCGCTGGAGCTGAGATCGAACCGGGCAGCGTCGTCAACGGTTGTGTCCCGGCCGGCGAGCGCTGGTCCGGATCGCCGGCTCGCCCTGATGGGCTGGCTGGAGAAAGCTGGCCCGCCGAGGCGCGATGCGACGCCGCACCTCGCCGCCCCGCCCATGCGATGTTCGCTCTCGGGCTCGGGGCACTCACGCTGCTGCCCGTCGCGGCAGCGGCGCCCAGCTTCTTCCTCCTCAACGCGCTTAGCTCCTTCGGCACCCTGCGCGCGGCGGTGCAGTCGATGCTGGTCGTGGCGCCGCTTATGGCGGGCCTCTTCCTGGTGACCTATGCGCTGCTCGTCGCCTCGGCCAGTCGCGGCCTTACCAGGCTGATCAGGCCCGGATGGCACTCCGACAACGGCAGGACGGCGTGGGCTCTGTGGTTCTGCGGTGCCCTAATGGAGCAGTCTCGAGGAGTGCTGTTCCCGCTCTACTCGACCGTGTACACGCGAACCTGGTTGCGTCTGCTTGGGATCACGGTGGGCGCGCGCACCGAGGTTTCGACTGCGGTCGGTCTCAACCCTCTGGTCCGCCTGGGGGACATGAGCTTCGTCACTGACGACGTCGTGTTCGCTGGCACGAGGGCCCGAGGTGGTCAGATCGAGGTTCGGCCGATCGAGGTCGGAAGCCGCAGCTTCGTGGGCAACGGCGCCATCCTGCGGGCGACGACCAAGCTCGGCGACGACAGCCTCGTCGGCGTGCTCTCCTCGCCCCCGCTCGCGAGCGCCGACGGCACATCGTGGCTCGGCCTTCCTCCGATCGAGTTTCCCCGTATCCCCGAACGGTCCGACCCGTCGCGGACCACGACGCCGTCGAGACGCCTGGTCGCCTCCCGGGGGGCCGTCGAGATCCTGCGGATCCTTCTCCCTGGCACAGTGTCGGTGGCGCTCGGCGTGCTCGTCCTCCTGGCGCTGCAATCTCTCGGGACCGAGGGTGGTTGGCCGTTGATGGTCCTCGGCGCGCCACTGGCGCTTGGATCGGCGGCGCTGGTCGCAGTTGGCCTCACGGTCGCCGCAAAGTGGTTGCTTATCGGCCGCTATGAACGCGCTGAACATCCGCTGTGGTCGTTCTTCGTCTGGCGGGACGAGCTGGTGAACTCCCTTCACGAGCAGCTCGCGGGGGCGTGGTTGTTGTCAAGCGCCCTCGGGTCACCCGTGATGCCGGCGTACCTGCGGTCCATGGGCTCCAAGGTCGGCAGGCACGTCTGGTTCGAGTCCTTGGCGGTGACCGAGTTCGACCTCGTCCATCTCGGCAACCGCAGCGCGGTCAACAGGGGGGCGTGCATCGAGACGCACCTGTTCCACGACCGACTGCTGCGCATGGCACCGGCCTTCCTCGGCGATGACTCGACGCTCGGGCCAAACAGCGCCGTCCTACCCGAGACCGAGCTCGGAGAGGGCTGCAGCGTCGGGGCCCGATCGGTCGTGCTGCGGGGAGAGCGGCTGCCGCCACGAACGCGCTGGGCCGGCGTCCCCGTCGCCACGATGTGATTCCTCTCCGCGTGTCCTCCGATGGCGAGGACGCCCCCGAGGTCTACCTACTCGACGCTCGGGTCTGCGGCCTGGAGCCGGCCGGCCTGCGCGAGCGTGCGCGCAGGTTGAGCGCAGAGTCCGGCGCTCCGTTCGTGTCGCGCTCCTACCGGTACCCCTTCGCACTGATCGGTTGGCACGACCGGGAACTCGGGATCGACCTCGAGCGCATCGGCCCGTGTGACAAAGCCTTCGCCGACCTGATCTGCACGCCGACAGAACGGGCGGACCGTGCCGTGATCGATGACCCCGACCGATCCCTCACGTCGCTGTGGTGCGCCAAGGAAGCCCTTGCCAAGGTCCTCGGCGACGCACTGTTGTACGAGCCGGCCAGACTCGAATCCCCGGTGGTCTGGCCCCACCAGCGCGCCGGGATATGGAGGGCGGCCCGATTGATCGTTCCCGACTCCCATGTTGCGTGGCTGTGCTGGCGGTCGGCCACTTCTCCAAGGTCCACGACAGCCACAACATCGAGTTCGCCTAGCCAACCTGGCCGGCAGGTTCCCGTCCTTCGCGATGAGTCGGTACTGGATCTGGCCCGAAGCTGATCGTCCGACCCGGAAGCATGACCGCGGACGCGGGTAACGACGTCACGCCGCCAGAGAATCGGGCTCTCGTCGAGCAGACTCGGCGGTGATGGTTGGGCGAGGCCGCGGACTGGCCATAGGGATCGTTGCGGGAATCACAGCAGCCGCCGTGGCTGGTGTCTTTCTGGGCGTCGTCGCGCTGACTAGTCCCTCGGGCACTTCAACTTTGGTCCTGCCCAGCCTCGCTTCCCCCGTCGAGCCCGCGCCCAGCATCGGCGGAGTTCCGCCTGTCGCTGGACGGATCAGCGCCCCCGGCGGACCGTATCTCTACGACCGCAGTGGCCGCGTCGTCTTGCTTCATGGCGTCAATGTCGTATACAAGCACCCCCCATTCGAGGTGTATCCAGATCCGGGGAAGGCGTGGAACTTCAGTGCCGCCGACGCTTCGCTCATGGCTCGCCTCGGTTTCAACGTCGTACGTCTGGGAATGACCTGGCGGGGCCTCGAGCCTGGGACCGCTCCGGCCAACGATCCGGCCATCTGCACCCGTGGAGCCCCGACGAACCCCCATCAGTTCAACCAGACGGTGCTCAACCACTATCTGGATCACCTCCGTGAGACCGTGGACCTGCTCGGCCGGTATCACATTTACGCGCTGCTCGACATGCACCAAGACGTGTACAACGAGATGTTCGAGGGCGAGGGGGCGCCCAACTGGGCGGTGTGCACGAACGGCGTCCCAAGCGTCGATCCCCCAGGGAGATGGTCTCTCGAGTACGCGACGACGGCAGCGAGCATCGCCTTTCACCATTTCTGGGCCAACAATGTTGTCGGAGACCTCCAAGGCGAGTACGACCGTGTCTGGGGCGACGTGGCCAAGTTCTTTCGGGGCAATCCCTGGATCCTGGGCTATGACCCATTCAACGAGCCGTTTTCTAGGTCCCTCGTTCGCCTCGGTGATGAACACTTCGACGCCCAGCTTGAGTGCTTCTATACGGGCACCACACATTTGGGAACTCCCTCCCACGGTGCCCTAGCGATCCGGTGCCCGGCGAACGACCCTGCCGAGGGGGTCATCCCGACAATCTTGGCGAACGACCCGACCCACCTCATGTTCGACGAACCCGACAACTACGCGAGCCGGGGATATCCCACCTTCGTCGGACCGATGGACTTACCGAACCTTGTCTTCAACATCCACATCTATTGCGGCGCCCGAAGCCCGGTGACCGGTAATCCCACCAATGTCGCTGCCTGCGGGGCGCAGGAAACCCGCTCCCTCAGTCGCCGCGCCGGGGACCGGCCGGACATGGCATCGGCCGCCCAACCGAAAGGCCCAGCCTGGTTTGTCAGCGAGTTCGGGGCCACTTCGAGCCCGGCGCTTCTCGCCACCTTCACCGCCCAATCCGACGCGCATCTTGTCGGATGGAGCTATTGGTCGTGGAAGTTCTACAGCGACCCAACGGGCAGCAGGAGCGAAGCATTAGTCATGTCGAACGGAAAGCTTCGCTCCACAGCACAGGTGCTGTCTCGTACCTACCCTGAGGCGATAGCCGGAACACCGCTTTCAATATCCTTTGCCCCGAAATCCGGTGCATTTCACCTCGCCTACAAACCTAAGCACAGCATTACTGCACCTACGGTCATTTTCGTGCCGACCCAGGTCCACTACCCCGACGGGTACTGTGCTCGGGCTTCTGGAGGCAGAGTGATATCGAATTCGAACAGCGAGCTCCTTGAAGTGCTCAACAGTCGTTCAGCGCACACGGTGAGCGTCGACGTCACCTCAGGATCGTGTGGAAATGGTTGAGCGGAAGATAGCCACGGCGCGCCCTTTCCCTCTAGATATCTTCGCGCGCGGAGCCATCTTTTCAGCACCCTTGGCGATGACGTTCATTGCGTCGATCTCTGCAAACGAGGCAATCCTGCCAATATGCCTCTCGGGCCAAGACCTGTTCAACACGTCGGCCGCCGCGGCCAGCTACTTCTTCCCCAGCCCCTCGATCTTCGTTTTGGCGGCGTCGGCGGACTTCCCCGACGCCTTGAGCGGCGGGCTGTTCATGGCGACCGGCGGCCACATGGGACCGCTCCTCCTCGTGAACCCGACCACGCCACTGCCACCCGAGATCACCCCCCTGTCTGAACAGCCTGGCGGTGGGGACCCAGTGTCACGTCTTCGGCGGGCCGCTGGCCGTGAGCGCTGAGGTGGTGGCGGCGTTGCAGGCGGCGGTCGGCTGAGAGCCCCCCATCCCAACCCCTGTAGGCGAGGGCGCGTGCTGCCCGGTGAGAGCGGGCGAGGCGCTCGGGGTTCTTTGGTCAAGTCGAGGTCCCGCTGCCGACCGGCTGTAGCGCATATGACCGCGAGCAGCTGGCCACCGTCGGCAAGCGGGATACAGAGCGTCGAGCAGCTTCCAACCATCAGCCAAGTCTTGCCGTTGTGCTCGGCCTGCTTGTCCTTCGACTGGGCCAGCGTCAGCATCACTTCGCCGAAACCCGTGTGACCACAGGTGGGCCGATTCAACGGTTGCAAGCCGGTTCTCGTACTTCCTCAATCCGCTGGCTCCGAGAGCCAACAATTTGTGTCCACCATGACAAGAACATCGCGTGGGAGTCCACAAAGGGACTGGGTCTTCTCGTCAGCGGCGAACGGGCCCGAGCCCACAACTCTTGAAGTACTGCGCGGTTCTGGTCGCGATCGGGAACGGCGTGTCCGACGAGCATGGGTAGAGGTCCTGCTCGACAATGGCAAACAAGTCAACGTCCAGCCGGCCCAGTTCTTTCAGCACCGGCTCCAAAGCCGGTGCGCCATTCGGAGGCTCGGCCATCGCGCTCCGGCGCACCGCTTCGGCGAAACACAACTTCTCATCGCGGACCTGACGCACAACATCCGGGTTGATTTGCTTGAGGTGGACATAACCGATCCGCTCCGGAAACTGTCGGATGATCGCGATGTTGTCACCACCGCAATAGGCAATATGGCCCGTGTCGAGGCAGAGCTTCACGTAGGCGGAATCGGTGTTCTCAACGAACCGCACGACCCGTTCCTCAGAGTCGACGTGACTGTCGGCATGTGGATGAAATACGAGGTCGACCCCGTACTCCTCATTCACGATCTTCGCGAGCTGGGACGTTCCCGCGGTCAGGTTGCCCCACTGCTCGGGCGTCAGGTGGACCGGCTGCGTCACATTTCCGTCGAGGTCGGTATACAGCTCCGGGAGAGCAACAAGATACCTAGCACCGAGGGAAGTGAGCAGCTTTGCCTCCGTGCGGCTGTCCCCGATCGCTTGCTGCAGAGCTTGGGCTCCGCGGTGCAGTCCGCAGGACACCGAACCGCCCGAGAGTCGGAGACCGCGCTTGTCAAGCTCATCACGCAGATGCTCGGGATCCGTGGGCAAGTAGCCGTAGGGGCCGAGCTCGACCCACTCGTAGCCGGCAGCGGTGGCCTCGTCGAGGAAGCGATCCCACGGCAGCTGATTGGGATCGTCCGCGAACCAGATGCCCCACGAGTCAGGCGCCGTTCCGAGGCGAATCCGTGAGAGTGCGCCAACATCACCGGGAATCATCGCTATCTCTTCCTACGTCTAGAAGGGAAGTCATAGGTCTAGTCGCCGGCCGAACCAGCAAATCTCGGAAGAGGTGCTGGCAGGCCCAACAGTTCCTTACTCGAACCCTCTTCTACTAGCGAAGATGGCCGAACTGGTTGCACTCGTGAACGGTTTGCTGGGGCTCTGACAGTTCGAACGCGGCCCTGATCGGGTCAGTCCGATGGGAGCGACGGGCGCTATTCGAACCCACTTCACCGAGCATGACGGCGCAAGTGGCCCTTTGGATGGTGACGCTCCGCACCCCTTCTCGTATGGACAGATATCGTTTTCTTTAACCACCGACCCGGCGGACCCTCAGCCCAACCCACTGCCCCGTGGACTGGAGAGACACGATGCCCGATCCACTGGCTTCGATCGAGACAAACACATCACCCTCAACCCGCCTACCCCAAGCTGGGAACGACGGCGGGGGGGGAATCGACGAGACCGGCAGCGGTGGCCAATCGAAGAGGTTGGGACTGGGCCTCTTCCTCCTTCTCCTCGTGGTGGGAATTGCCTTCCTCATCGCGTTCTTCGATGTCGTGCGACATTGGCTGGCGCTTCACACGGGCACGCTCCACGGAGGGCCGGACCTGTACTACAACTTCTGGTCCGGCTTCGGTTCCGACCTCGGTGAGGCAACCCTCATTAGCGCGGTCGGCCTCGGGGTATATACGGGTGTCCGTAAGGTCAATTGCCACACCAAGAGGTGTTGGAGGATTGGTCACCACCAGTTAGAGGGCACGCCGTATATCTTGTGCCGACACCACCACCCGAATGTGCCGACTAACGGTGCTTCGCATGAGCACATCCTTGAGCAGCATCGGAAGTACAAGGAAGACATAGAGGCTCGAGCAGCTGCAGGGAGCTGAGGAGATCACGCCTTGTGCGGCGTCAAATTGGTGGCGCCTGCCGATTGCGTAAAGCCCCGGTCAGATGATCCGGTCCAGGCATGACTCGCGAGCAGCCCCGGCGCGTCATGATCTCCGCCACAACGTCGTGGGAACGAGTTTGCGACCCATCCACCGAACCGTCCGTCCGCTCGATTGAGCGCGTTGGTCAAAGGCGCTCTCGCCGTCGTCACGATCACCCTCCTGCTGACGGCGTTTGCTGTCGCAACTCGGGCCCATTCCTCGCAGCCAAAGTCAGCGCGACCGACGGAGACGGACGAAGTTTCGATCGTAGGGTGGAGTGAGCCGTAATCGACCAAATGCCGGCCATATCTCCTGGGGAGGAGTTCGGTTCCCGCTGCTCCCGCCAGGTCGTTAATTCACTCAGGTGGACTGGTCGCGGAGAGTACCGATCCCGACTCCGAAGCCTGTAGCGGTGACTGTGGTGGCATGGCGGGAAACCTCTAGTGCAGCACAGAGTCATGATTTGGGTATCAAGCCGCACGATCTCCTGCAGATCGCCTGGTGCGGTCCCGAAAGCGCCGCGATCAAATCGTCACCAGCAGGCCGGCTTGCGATGCTCCCAAGGCTCCGCGGCTTCGAGCTGAGCCGCGAGCCGGAGCAATGTCACCTCGTCGCCGGGTCGGCCAATCAGCTGGATACCGATCGGCAGGTGGTCGTCCGTCCAGTACAGCGGGATCGATATCGCTGGTTGTCCGCTGAGGTTGTAGGGCGCGGTGAACGGCGTGAACCGCTTCTGGTTCTCGAAGTCCCGGGCTGGGTCAGCGTCGTCGCGCAGGCTGCCGACCTTGACCGGTGGCTGCGCAAGAGTCGGAGTGAGGACGGCGTCATAGATGGCAGTTCGGTTCAGTTCGTCTCGCGCCCTCGAACGCAGAGAGCCAAGCGCGTTGTAGAACTCGGGTGCCGACAGCCTCCTACCCCGCTCGCGCAGCCAGGCGGTGAGCGGCCGGAGCTTGCCCTCTGCGTCGTCCGGGATCGGCAGCGACGCGAACTCCACCGACCACAGATCCTCGAAAAGCGGGACGATCTCGGGCCCGAAGGTCGTCCGGTGGTCCTCGACGTGATGGCCGAGCTGCTCGAGCAACCCCGACGCGTGTTCGTAGGCCGATTCGCAGTCCGGGTGGACCTCTGCTCCGGGCACGGCGGGTGTGATGTAACGCCCGATGCGTAGGCCCTTCGGTTCGTCATCGCAGGACGTGAGGAACGAGCCGCTGGGCGGTGGGGCCTGCCAGATCCAGTCCATCGTCGTCGGGCCTGCCATGGCATCGAGCAAAACAGCCGCGTCGCGTACCGTCCGGGCGAGCGGGCCGTGCACCGCCAGTCCGCTGATCTCGCTGTCAAGCGGCGCAACCGAAATACGGCCACGGCTGGTCTTGATGCCGACCAACCCGTTGACGCTCGAGGGGATGCGTATTGAGCCGCCGCCGTCGCTTCCGGGAGCAGCAGGCAGCAGGCCCGCGGCGACGGCCGCGCCCGCGCCACCACTCGACCCTCCGGCCGAGCAGGTGAGGTCCCAGGGAGTGCGAGCCGGCGGATGGCCCTCCGGCTCGGTGTAACACGGCGCGCCGAACTCGGGCGTCGCCGTCTTGCCAAGGCTGATCATCCCCGCGGCGCGCAGCTTGGTGACAACCGCCTCGTCGATCCCGAGCTCTTGGGGCGGGAACGCTCCGGTCCCGAACCCGGTCGGCATGTCGGCGGTGAGATAGAGATCCTTGATCGCCGTGGGCACACCGTGGAGCGGCGGCAACTCCACGCCGTCGATGACCGCTCGCTCAGCATCCCTCGCCATCGCGCGGGCCTGATCAGCGGCGACGAAAACGAAGGCACCGACGACCTCGTTGAGCCTGTCGATGCGCTCGAGGTAGTGGTCGACGATCTCGACAGGTGACACTTTGCGGCTGCGCACTGCTGCGGCTTGCTCAAACAGGGTCAAGTCATGCAGATCGCTCACGACGTGCACGCTACATCCAAGCGCCCTGACCACCCTTTTGTGAGCGCCCGACGCGACCCTGAACCAGGACGAAGTCGACCGATCCGATGATGCCGGGGATCGGGCAGTCCGTCTCGATACCGATGGAGTCTCGGCCCGATCGAGCGGCAGCCAAACATGCCGGAGCGATCGGACACCAAATCTCTTCCAACCCGGGAGAACCTTGTAATTCTGGCAGCGGGGTTAGGAGATAGAGGGACTCGAACCTCTGACTTCAGCCGTGTGAAGAGGATCCAGGCCCGCCCGTGACCAGATGATTTGCGGGCTGACCAGGCATTTCACCTCTCATCGTTTCGCATTGTTTGACGCTGTTTTTCAACCTCTTGCGGACGGAGACGGACGAAGTTTCGATCGTAGGGTGGAGTGAGCCGTAATCGACCAAATGCCGGCCATATCGTTGAGGGGTCGCCTCAAAAGTTGGCAGCGTCATTTCGGCCGCTCTTGTGGCGGCATTAGCGTTTCGCCAATGACCACCATTACTCCGCCGAGCCCCGGCACTGGCTACCGACCCACGTGAGCAACGAGGCGCACTCCTCGCCGACCCCCGAAGAGATCCGCCTTGCCGCATTCCAGGTGTGGAGCTACAAGCAGGGTGAGATGGTGTCGCTGCTCATCCATCTCGGGGACCGCCTTGGCCTCTACCGGGCCATGTGGGGAGCTGGGCGACTCACCCCTGGTGAGGTCGCGGCGCGCACCGGGCTGAATGAGCGGTGGGTGCTGGAGTGGCTCCACGGCCAGGCGGCCGCTGGTCTCCTGAGGTGGGACGAGGATGACCGCTTCGAGCTCACAGACGCGGCCGCCGCCGTCTTAGCCGACGAACAAGATTCGTTGTTCTTCGCCGCCGGAGCTTTCGACGCGCCCGTCGCACCCGACTTCGTCGACGACCTCGCCGAAGCCTTCCGCGCCGGCCTGGGCATGCCCTTTGACCGGCAAGGACCGGCGGGAGTGCACCGCACCGAGCGCATGCTTGGCCCCTGGACGCGTCTCGCCCTCGTCCCTCGTATCCTGCCCGCGCTCGACGGCGTGCTCGCCAAGCTCGAGGCGGGCGGCGTGGTGGCAGACGTCGGCTGCGGTGCCGGTGTGGCCATCATCGCCATTGCCCAGCGATTTCCTCGCTCTCGCGTTCACGGCTACGACATTTCCCGGCATGCCATCGAACGAGCCCATCAACTCGTCGCTGACGCCGGGGCCGACAACGTGACCCTCCACCACGCCGGTGCATGCGATCTTCCCGGCGAGCCGATCTTCGACTTGGTGCTGACCTTGGACTGCCTCCACGACATGACCCGACCGGCCGAGACGATCGGCTCCATCCGCCGCTCGATCACGCCCGACGGCACCTGGCTGATCAAGGACATCCGCTGCGCGCCCGAACCCCGGGACAACCTGGCCAACCCGATGGCAGCAATGATGTACGGCTTCTCCATCGCCAGCTGCATGTCATCGGCCCTGTCCGAGCCCGGCGGTGCCGGGTTAGGCACTCTCGGCCTCCATCCAGAGCTGCTCGCGCAGATGTGTGCAGAAGGGGGCTTCAGCCGCTTTCGTATGCACGACATCGACGAGCCCGCCAACCTCTACTATGAGGTCCGCCCATGACGCCTCTCCCCCGTGCACCACGTGAGGATGTCGAGTTCGAATCGCTCGGTTCGACCCTGCGGGCTACCGGCCCCGGACCACTCCCCGAGGCGGAATACCAGGCGATCTTCCGGAAGGTGCCCCGGCTCACCGTAGAGGTCGTCATCTGCTCGGAGCGCGGCGTGCTGCTGGCCCGTCGGATCGGCGGCCCATGCGACAACATGTGGAACATCCCTGGCGGGACGGTCCGGTTCGCCGAGCCCTTGACCGACGCCGTCCACCGGGTCGCGCTCGACGAGATCGGTGCCGACGTCACCATCGACGACTTCCTCGGCTACATCGAGTACCCGAGCCACGCCCAGCGGGGCCTCGACTGGCCAGTTGGGTTGGCGTTCCGCGCCCACTTGGCCCCTTCCGGGAGCGATGCGCTGGCGACGGCGTCAGATCGGCTCGACTGGTTCTCCCGACTCCCCGACGAGATGCACGCCGAGCAACAGACCTTCCTGCGAGGGCACGGGCTGGTCGGCTGAGACGCGCCGAGATCACCTTTACCCGCTTACGCCGACCTTCGCCTTGAAGGTGACGGCGACATCGATCACGGTAATTCTGACAACCCGTGGAGATGCTGGGTCGTTACTTGAACCGCTCTGAACAGGGGATCCGGCCACAGGGGCCCCTTGTGCGGCCTTACCGACGGGCTTGCCCTAGGCCCTGGCGCTGACAGGTGGTCCGGCGCCGCGGCGTGTCAGAATTCCGGACGTGGGAAACGTGCGCAGCGGAAGGGCAGCTTCGAGGCCAACCTAGAAAGGAGGGCGACGTGGGCACGCAGGAGGAGCAAGTGGCGCGCCTCGTTTGGCAGTACGGCGAGCCGATCCACGCTGTGGTCTTCTTCGCCCCGGAAACCCGTGCAGCAACGGACGGGCTCGGCCTCAAGGGTGGCTGGATGAGCTACTTCGGCTGCCGCGCTGCACCTCTCGGCACCGTGCCGGCGGCCGTGGTGACCTCGATCTTCTACGGCTTTCACCCTCGACGAGTCGCGCGCGCGATCCCCGATGCTTGGGCCTACGCCGAGCCACGACAGCTCGTCGACGCCCGACTATCGGCGATGGACGCCGCGCTTGGTCGGCTGCTGGGAGAAGCGATCGATGGGCCCGAGGTTCGGCGAGCCGCCTCACTCGCCACAGCCGCCGTCCACTCAGCTGACTTCTCGGGCCGACCGCTAGGAGCGGCGAACGCCGCTCTCGCCGATCCGGGCGCACCCCACCTCCAGCTCTGGCAAGCCCTCGGTGCGATGCGTGAGCATCGCGGCGACGGCCACGTCACGTGCCTCGTAGCCAACCAGGTCGAACCGTGCGAGTCGCTTGTCATGCAAGCGGCGACTGGGCGCTCCGAACGGGAGAGCCTTCGTGCCAACCGCGGGTGGTCCGATGAAGAGTGGCGAACGGCTGTCATGCATCTTCGAGAGCGGGGATGGCTTGACGACAACGAGCGTCCCACTCCGTCAGGCACCAAGGCCCGCGATGCCATCGAAGCCGCTACCGATCGATTGGCTGCACCCCTCGTGGCCACCCTCGGCGCCCGGGCAGTCGAACTCGTGGAAGCGATGCGTCCGCTCGCCGAACGGATCATGGCAGCTGGCGAGGTGCCGAAGCTAAACAACATGGGCCTGCCATGGCCAAGTCAGTAGCACGAACGTGGTGCTATCGGTAGGTGATGTTGCAACCGCCTGAGCGCACACCGGTTACCGAGCAGGATCCTGTTCCTTTCACGGCCTCGCCCAGTTGTGCCTGATTGAGACTCTGAGCAGGGCAGAGAACGACTAGGTATCCGTCGGGATCGCGGCAAACGACAGCTCCAGCGTTGGCCCAGTAGGGATTCTCGTGACGAACCAGTGCGAAGCCGGCTTCACCCAGGCTCGTGGCAGCCTCCTGGAGTTGGTCCTCCGAGACATAGAACACAAATAGGTCCTCTTCCGTGGGACTCGGTTTGGGCATACCACTCTCGTGGCTTGTGAACTCAATGTGCCAGTCGCTCCCCGCTCGGCCGACGAATGCACCGTCGTAGCCATTGTGTCCCGTGAACCCACCAAGCTGGTCAAGACCCAGGATCTCAACGTAAAAGCGAAGACTTGCAGGAATCTGACTCACTGGTCGAGCTACTCGCATCGAAGAAGGTGAGAGCGGTCGAGTGCTCATGATCTCCACTGTAGAGGTGAAGCCCATGGGTATTCACTGAGATCCGATTCTGCGGGTACTCCCAGACCCGGCGTACAGGGGCACCCGGTCGCGACTCGGATTCGGGACGGAGAAGGCGGTCAGGGGCGCGCCGGGTATTGAAGCGCGGCGAGCAACTGACTGTGCAAGTTGGCGTTGGAGTACAGGCCACCGCCTTGGTCGCCCGCATGTCCTCCGGTTCGATCGGTGAAACGGCCACCCGCTTCCTCGACCAGAAGAATCCATGGCGCGTGATCCCAGATATGGCAGCACTCGGCCAAGAAGGCATCGATTTCGCCACGAACAAGCTCGACGAGCGCGAGGGGGCTTGCGGGTGCGCGGGCCACGCTCGGTGGGAGACGGGCTCTGGACGCGTCGTCCAGAGCAT
>Ga0181521_10003673_pt1 | contig 17905 bp, 11 predicted proteins | sample PEATcosm2014_Bin_32_FD_119764 | JGI IMG/M metagenome (GOLD analysis project Ga0181521, IMG submission 119764) | Peatland microbial communities from MTU Mesocosm Facility, Houghton, MI, USA - PEATcosm2014_Bin02_60_metaG | ecosystem: Environmental > Terrestrial > Soil > Wetlands > Peat | place... | reverse complement strand
TTGCTGATTGGAGATCACTTCATCGGATGCCATGGCTGTTTCTCCGCAAACGAAGAATCAAAGGGTGAAAACCCGGCGACAGCGCGACACGCTCTGCTTCGCAGCTCATTGTCGCGCGGGCCGGTAAACAACTCCCGGCCGGTCGATGTCCAATCGACTTGGGCGTTGCCCGGGTGACGGGAGTGGAAGGCTTGGTCGCCGACTCCGGGTATTCGTCCTGGAGCATGAGGACCAGTGCTTGCTCGAGCTCGTCGGGCTTGAATCCGTAAGGGCCTCGTCCGTCATTCCTGGAAAGGGACTTGACATCGGCGAGCAGCCTCCCTGAAACGGAATCGGGTCTTGACTGCCCTGATTATATCCCAGGTGCCTGGAAGGGGACTGAACGGTTACCCTAGACTTGGGCCGGCGCGACGGACGCCGAGCTGAATGGCAGAAGAGCATCGCGCAATTCCGCGGGGAGTGGGGCCGGCACCAGGCTCGCCCCCTCGTGCCTCATGCAGGCAACCTGCTGTTCCCCTCGTGCGATAAGCTGCTCTCGGCCTTGATGGGTGCGGTAGTAATCAAAGGCGAGCGTCAATCGATTCTGCATCTGCGACGCAAGCCGCATTCGGATCATGACCTCGTCCAGAGCGCGGACCTCTTCAAAGTAGTCGCAGGAGACATGGATCGTGACGAAGGAGAGCCCTCGACCCAACTCGGCCAGGACGCCGGGAGCATGGTCGCGCAGGAACAACTCCCGACACCGCCCCTGCCAGCGGAGGTGGTTCACGAAGTAGACGTTCCCGACCAGGTTCGTCTCTTCAAACCCGATGATATGCCGGTATTCATAGAATCGCATCGTCGTGGCTCGCAAGCAGTCCCAGGACCAGGGAGTCTTGACCGTTTCCGTCGGGCAGGACGAACGTGGCGATCGCCAGCGAGTCCGATCCCAGCAGCACGTCGCGACCACTGGTCGAGCCTCGCAAGACCAGCGGAACGCTTCGATCGACGCCGGCTTTCGTCAAACATTCGCCGGCGACCCAGGCCCGCGTCGCCGCCAGAGTCACATCCTCACCGGTCTCGCTCATGATGAGCTGGGCGAGCTCCCACCGATCGGGGCCGAGAAGGTCGCGCCATAGAGAGGCGGAGCGTGCGATGGCGGGTTCGACGTCGCAGGTGAGGGTATCCGGCCCGGCGACCGCCAGTGTCATGTCTCGGGCGTGAGTCGCCGACGCCGAGATGTTGCCGTTTCCGGCCAGCTCGGGCTTGCCATCAGGGCGCCGCACGATCGGCACAGGTCTGCCGAAGGCGCGCTGGAGAAGTCGATCGCTCCGCTCGTTCTGATCGACGTGGCCGTTCCTCTCGACTTCCACCGTGAGCCGCGACCACGGCAGCAGCGCCCTCATCCGGCGCTCCAGGTAGGGGCCCAGCAAGGGCACGGGCCAGGAGCCGCGCGGCTCGTCGCGCTTGACAACTCGCAGCCGGAGTCCCTCCCAGCGTTCGCGGACGACTCCGCTCTCATCGCTGACCGCAAGGTCGTAGATGAGAATATCTCCCTGATCAAACCGTTCCTTCGCAATCACGAAACAGGGGCCAGTCGACGCAGACACGCCGGGGATGAGCCGGTCGACCCCAACCGGCAGGATCGTGGCGTGAGGGATACACGCCTGAACAGCATGGATCGCCGCATCGCGGGTGGCCGGATCGCCGAGAATCAGCTCGCCGGGAAGATAACGACCGAACCACGCCGCCTGGTCGCCGGCAGCGATCGCGGCGACACACTCGGTCGCCCGGAGCCGCCGATAGCCTCTTAACTTTTGAAATCGACCTCCCTGAAAGAGGATCTGGCCGTAGAGATCCAAGTGAGGATCGATCGGGACCTCGAGCGCCTCATCTCCCGGATCAGCGACGGATCCCAACGGATTCGTGGAATCGTGGCGAGCGCCGTCAAATCGGCAGGTCGCTCGGAAATGATCGAGCTGGAACGCCGTGTTCTCGCAGCGTAGGACCACATCGACACGGCCCGGCTCACGCACCAAGGCCGCCAGGCGAATGGTGGTCTGGCGGCCTGGCGGGGTTACCACCGGGCGGTCGAAACGCAGATCCTCGAAGACCGGAGGAACGGAAACGCGCAGCACGGCCATCGCGGCCTGCGCCATTGCCTCAAGACCCAGGACCGCCGGGAAGAGGCGCTCTCCCTGGAAAACATGATCGTCGAGATAGGGGTCCGTCTCGGTCGCGAGCTGCGCATCCACCACCAACTCGACTCCGGGATAATCAACCCGTGGCCGCTCCAGAAACCGCAGCAAGGGTAGCTCGTTCCGCTCCATCGCGAGTGTCGGTGGGTCGCCGAAGCGACCCGAGACCACAACCGAGACCGCTGTTTGGGGAGATGCAACGAGGCGGCGAAATTGGGACACCCCCTGGTCAGGCGGAATGGGCGTGATCCCCTGGCTCGCCAACGCCTCGATCCTGCCCAGCCGATCACCCATCCCTACGCCGGACCAGACCGACCACTCCAGGGCCAGGCAGCGGCATCTGGGATGCTCTTGCTGAAACTGTTCGGTCAATCGAGCCAGCCACTCGTTGGCGACGGCATAATCCGCCTCGCCCCGTAAGCCGGTCCGGGCGATGATCGAGCCGAACGTCACCAGCAGCTTGAGCCGGTCCGCGTCGACCGCCTTGAGGATGTTCCGAGCACCCTGGATCTTGGGAGCCAGGGTGCGCAGGAATCCTGCCTCGTCAAGCGAGCCCAGCAGCCGGGGAACATTGACGCCGGCGCCGTGCACGACGGCGGTGATCGGCCCCAGCGCGGCCTCCACCTCCGCGACGGCCGCTCGGACGGCGTCCGGGTCGGCGACGTCTGCCGGCACGTAGCGAAACACCACCCCCGAGGCAGTCATTCGCTCGAGGTTGCCCGCAAGATCGTGGTCGGTCTTCGGCCGCGAGCGCCCCAACAGGGCGAGGCGGACCCCGCAATCACGCGCCAGAGCCAGGGCGCACTCCGCCGCGATCCCCTTGCCCCCGCCTGTCACGAGCAGGACATCGGCCGGACCCAGAGGAGCGCTGGCGCGATCCTCCTGGGAATGGGACAGCAAACGCAGCACGGGCTCGCGCCGGCATCCTGACTGATCATAGTGGACCTCGGTGAAACCGAACATGGCTTCGGCCTCGGCAACGATCCATTCCACCGCTCGAGGATGATCGACCGGCACATCCACCACGCAGGTGGGGATCTGAGGGGACTCCAGGTAAAGGGTGCGGGCGAATGACGCGGCCCCTCCTCCGTGCTGGACGAGCATGAACCGGTCAACGGCCTGCTCCGCGAACAGCGCTCGCGCGCCCTCCAGCAGCCAGGCGACATGACGCTCGTCGGGCTCGGGGGGAAGGCAGGTCGCGACTCCGCGACCGGCCCGGGCGTGGTCGAATGCCTGCCGCAATTCCTCCGCCAATGGGTGTCCGGGGGCAGCGATCACGCGCCAAGGCCCTGCGGCGTCCGCGGCTGGTTGCCGCGGCCGGGGGCGCTCGACCAAGTCCACGGTGAACGACCGGATCCAGGGACCTGCGCCCGATGGAAAACGCGTGAGCAGGCCGGCAGGCTGCCCGTTACCCGTGCGAGCGAGATCCTCCAGCGCTTCGGCAACCTGCGCAACGGTCGCGTTCGCGAACGCCGTGGGCTCGATCGGGGGAGCGAGGTCGAGCGATCGCGCTGTCTCCGCCACCAGTTGACCCACCGCGATCGAGCTCAGGTGGAGATCGCTCAAGAGGCGGCTGTCATCCTTCACGGCCCAAGGAGGTAGTTCCGCCCTGGCGGCCACGCGCAGTCGAACCTGCTCGAGTGTCGAAACGGCTCGGTCGGAAGCAGGAACGGGTTGGGCGACCACCGCGTCTTGATCAACGCGATCCTGGTCATCGACCCGTGATGCCGGCGGTTCGGGCCGGAAGGCTTCTTCGCAGGGGTTCGCCAGGAAGCGAGGCTGCCGCTCGAGCTGAAAAGGTCGAGTGAACCGCCCTGCGAACAGGGGGACGGACGTCACCGGCGCCCCGAGGGCAAACGCCGCCCCCACGGCACCGAGCAAGCCGATCAAAGACGGCCCTCCAGCCTCGGTCGAGAGCACCGGCGCCGGGATGAGCTCGGGGACCAGGCCGCTCAAGACCCGACCGGGCCCGACCTCGATCCAGAGGTCAATGCCAGCCGCCGCCTCAACCATCGCCGCGGCGAACCGGACCGGCGAGGTGACCTGGCGGAGCAGGAGCTCGCGCAAGTCGGCGTCGGCGGCGAGCCGAGCCCCGGTCACGGTCGAGACCACCGTCCGCCGCAACCGCCCGATCGGCCGCTGCGCGAGCGCCTGGGCCAGGGCGGGCACGGCCCCGGCCACCATCGGCGAGTGGAACGCATGCGCGACCGGCAGCCGCATGGCCGCGAAACCCCGCTCCCGAGCGCGGGCAATGACTGCGCCGACGGCGGCGACAGGCCCGGAAACGACCGTCTGGCGCCGGGCGTTGAGGCCCGCGATCGCGACCGGCTCGCCATCGAGAAGGGCCTCGACCTCGTCCTGATCGGCCGCGAGGCTGGCCATCGCGCCGGCATCGCCGGCAAGATCAGACATGGCCTGGCCGCGGGCCGCGGCGATTCGAAGCAGGGTGTCGCCATCAAAGGCCTCGGCCCAGTGCAAAGCGCTGAGCTCGCCCAGACTGTGACCCACGGCGATCTCGGCCTCGATCCCGAATTCGTGCAACAGGTTCAAGGCGGCCATCGACGCGGTGACGATCGCCGGCTGCGCCACGGCGGTCGACCGGAGATCGCCGTCCACGGGGAGATCCGACCGCGCGTAAAGATCGTGCACCGAGCTGAACCGCCTACGCCAGGCTGCTCCGTCGAGCGTCGCGGCTGATCCTTGGCCGGGGAAGACGAACCCGATCCGGGGCTGCAGTGCGCCCAACCCAAGGAAGACGCCGCGTCGCGGATCGAACAATCCACGACCTTCGCCTTGGTCTCCGCCGCGATGGTCGAGCCAGGCCCGGAGCGTCTCCAGACGCGCCGACAACTCCGCCGGCTGTGCGGCGACGATCGCCGCCCGGGCTGCCCGGTCCTCGAGCGTCCGGGGAAGCTGGCCGGCCAGGTCGGCGAGCTCGGCCCACGAGAGCCGGCAAGCGACGGTCAAAAGCTGGTCGACCTTGGCTCGCAAGTCAGCGACGTCGCGACCTCCCAGCAGGATCAGCTCGGCGTCCTGGGCAGAGGAAAGGAGGGCCCGCTCGCGCGGGTTGACAGTCGCGCGCCGCCGGTCGGTGATCGACTCCAGCACGACGTGGGCGTTGATGCCCCCGAAGCCCATCGCGCTAATCCCAGCTCGAAGCGGGTGGTCAGCAGGCCAGAGTTCACCCTGGCTCAGGACGCGGAGGGCGGGGCGATCGCCGGTCAGCTCGGGGTGGGGCTGCTCGCACCCGGTGGTGGGGGGCACGATCTGAGCCTCGAGAGCCAGGGCGGCCTTGATCAGCCCCGCGACGCCGGCGGCGGCCTTGGTGTGGCCGACGTTGGCCTTGATCGAGCCGATCGCGGCGGGGGGAGCATCCGCTGCGGCCTCGCGGCGGGCGCGACCCAGCGCGCGGAGCTCGGTCGCGTCGCCCACACTCGTGCCGGTGCCATGTCCTTCGAAGTAGGTGACTGTCTCGATCCCGAACCCCGCTCGCTGATAAGCCCTGCGCAGGGCCAGGAGCTGCCCCTCGACCTCGGGGCGCGTCAGCCCCCCCTGGCCGTCGGACGACAGCCCCCAGCCGCGAATGACCGCGACGACCCGGCGGCCCTGCGCCTGCGCGTCGGCCAGACGCATCAGCACCACCAGGCCGCAGCCTTCACCGGGCCAGAAGCCGGCCGATCGGGCGTCGTAGACCCGCATCGTCTCAGGAGCCAGGGCGCCGGCCTTGGAGAAACCCACGAGCTCGAAAGGGTCGAGGCTCAGATCAACGCCGCCGGCCAGCGCGACATCGAGGTCCCCCGCCGCCAGCGCCGAGCAGGCGTGGTCCACCGCCAGCAGCGACGAGGCACAGGCCCCATCGACCGTGTAGCCACACCCTTTCAGGTCGAAATGATTGCAGATTCGACCGGCGATCGTGTTCGACAGACCGCCGGCGAGCGTCTCGTCGCCCACAGGCGGGAAGGGTGCCTTGTACCGCAATTCGAGGCGGCCCAGGAAGTCCGCGCAGCGCTCGCTCGACCATCCCTCGTCGCGCAACGCCGCCTCGGTCATGCGCCGCACGTAGGGCCAGCGGAGCCGGAGTGCATTGGCGCGCGAGATCTCGCCCGTGAGCGTGTTCCCCAGGAACACGCCGGTCGTCGCGCGCGGCAGGCCGGCGCCCTGTCCGAAACCGGCATCAGCCAGGGCCCGCGCGGCCACGTCAAGCGCCAGCCAGTGGGCAGGGTCCGCCGCTTTGAAGCTGCTCCCCGCCACGCGGAAGGCGACGCGATCGAACTCGTAACCCTCGATCACGGCCGCCTCGATGGCATAGCTCCGATCGAGAGCCGTCGGGTCGCTGCTCCAGTAGTCGTCGGCGCAAAGGCGCTCGGGCGGCAGACGACGGAACGCCCGACGGCCGGCGAGCACATTCTCCCAGAGCTCCTCCGGCGAGCGGGCGTCGGGATACACACAAGCCATTCCGACCAGGGCGATGGGGTTTGTCATGATTCGCCGACTTCCAGCGGCGCTACCGTCATGCGAGATACGACCGATAGCGGTATCTCCCCGCGCGGCGGCGGAATCGCCAACCGAGCCGGCACGGGCACTTCCCCGTACGATCGCGCAAAGTGCCGCACGCCGACCAATAGCATCATTCCCATGCCGCGGAGCGAGCAAACGATGAGGAGCGAAAAGAACAGTCCGAACACCACGTGAGCCATCATCAAGCACGCATACGAAGCGGCGACAGCGACGCCGAATGCGAATTGAGGAAGCGGAGCACGCGGCGTCGTGGCCGGATCGGTCGCCATGTAAAAGGTGAAGAGCAAGAACGCCATCCCCGTCATCGGCAGGACCGCTGCGACCAAGGGTGTTCCCTGGATCTGGCTCCTCAACACCGCCTGGAGCAGGAACCCTCCCAGCCATCCCAAGATCAAGGGCACCTTGTACGTGAATCGCGTGTTCAAGAAGGTCCCCGAGACGATGATCACTGCCGGCAGGAGCCAGTCGCCCACGCCGCTCAAGTTCTCGGTGAACTGGTAGGGCGGGGCGATCCCGACCCAAGGAAACAAGAGCAGGGTGACCGCGATCCCGGTGTTGGAGGGGTTCAGGCAATGCCGGACTCCGTGGCCGGTCGGGACTCGGATCAGGACCTTCGAGCTGATGGCCACGGCGGCCGCGAAGGCGATCGGCGCGAGTCGTTCATTGGCATACAGGAGCATTGCGACCGCCAGGCCCGTGATGTGGGCCGGCAGGAGGAAGTTCACCAGCTCGCCGGGCCCGTTGGCGCAATGCGGCCGGCGCCGCTGGGTCCACGCGCTGGCGCCCTCCAGGATCAATTCGACGCTGTACGCGGTGAAAACCGCGACCAAGGGCTGAGCCCACGACTGCTCAAACCCCAGGACGAAATGACCCAGGACGGTCAGGATCGTGATGGCCAGGGCGAAGCGCCGCAAGGCCGGCAGCCGGTCGGACCGTCCCAGTCCAGGAGAACCGTTGGAGTTCGTCATCGTTCAATCCACCTCCGCGGTCGTCCGCCCGAGCAGGACCGTGTGCCAGCCGGGCGCCAGTTCAAGGGTTTCGCGCCGGGCCCGGCCGCGCGGATCGCGCCAGTGGAAAGCGACCCGAAGTGGCGTCGCGGGGGGGGTTCGGCCCAGTCCGAAGTGCAGGTCGTGGCTCCGCTTCCCAGAATGGCCGTTGCCGCCGTCGACGGCGGCGACCAGCCGCCGGCCGTCGGGCAGCTCGACGCTCGCGGTCGCGCCCAAGGCCGGCCGGCCGGCGAAGTCCCCGCCGGGGTGCCCGGGCCTGGATCGAGTCGGCCCCAGTTCTCGGGTGTCGACGGGCAACAGCAGATGGAGCCCGAGGAATGTTCCCGCATCGCGGCTCTGGTTGCGGTAGAACGACGAGGGCGCCCACTGGTTCGCGACCGCGAAGTCCAGCCGGCCATCGCCGTCCACATCCGCGATGGCGATGCCGCGGCTCACGCCCGGCTCGGCGAGTCCGAGGACAGGAGCGATGTTCCAGTACCGGCCCTCTTCGCCGCGGACCGCGAACAGGTTGGGCTGGTTGCCGCACAAGTCGTCACCTGATTGAAACCGCGGCCAGCTCCCGGGATCGCTGAGGAACTCGTCGTTCCCCATGGCCAGCTCCTGGAGCTCGGGCCAGCGGTCGGTCGTCCCCTTGACGAAGCCGGTGGCCTGGAGCGCTTCGAGAACTCCGTCGTTATCGAAGTCGGCGAGCTTCGTGTCCCATCCCCAGCCGCTGCGGGAAAGACCGAGTCGCTCGCTCTGGTCGACGTAGGGGGCGACCCCGCGCCGCATCAGGTCGGTCTCCCCGGTGCTGACAAACACGAAGTTGCTCTCCTCGAGCGCATACTCGGCGGCGATGTTGCTCACGAAGAAGTCGAGCCGGCCATCGCCGTTCAAGTCGCCGAAATCCACCCCCATCCCCTTGAAGGAATCACGCCCGACCACCTTGGAGTTTGGCGTGGTGAGGCCCTTGCTGCCCTCGAGGAGGCCGAAATGGAACTCGCCGGGCCGCGACCGATTATGAAGGAGCCGATCGGGCCCGAAGTCGTTCGCGAAGTAGATCTCGGGCAAGAGGTCGCCGTCGAGGTCCGCCGCTCCGATCGCCAGGGTCCAACCGGAGGCCACCGGCTCATCGAGCACCCCCACGACCTCCTCGAAGCGGACGCTTGGCTGCGATCCCCGGGCGGCGCCGATCCAGCGGAGTAAGTGCTTGCGACCGCCGTTGTCGGCCCGCGACATCGAATGCTGCATCGCCTCCCGGCCGCCCGCCCGGGCGTCGAGGATGCGTGCGTCGTCGGGGAAATAGTTGCCGATAATCAAGTCGGCATGTCCGTCGCCATCCAGGTCGGCCAGGGTGGCGGCGTTGGTGAACCATCGGCCCGCGTCCGGGGCGACCTCCTGGCGCACGAAGCTGGCACCGCTGAGACCGGCGTGAATCGAGCCGTCTTCGATCCGCCTGAGGAAAGCGATGGGCGGCCGGCCCCAATAATAGACGAGTAGGTCCATGGCGCCATCCTCGTTCAAGTCGCCGGGCAAGCAGCCCATAGGCGCCATCGTGTTGGGATCGTAGCGCAGCGGTGCGGCGTCGAGCACGAACGGCGCGAACCGGCTCGGCGTGCCGGGCACGGGCGCGACGACGACCCGATCGGCCCGGGTGTCGACGAAGGCGACGTCGTTGGGCAAGCCGTCCCCGTCCAGGTCATTGAGCGCGACGGCCGCGCCCACCGATGAGATCCAGGCCGAGATCCGCTCCAGGCTGGGATGGACCGGTCGGAGCGTGCGGGACGAGCCTCCCGGCAGTTCCGGCAGGGTGTGATGCGCGAACTGGAACCGCCCCGCGAGCCGGGCGCGGCCGGCGTACGACAACTCCGGTTGCCGGGCCATCGCGTACAAGGCGACGACAATCCCCAGGGCAACCAGCCGTGGCAGGTGAGGACGAACGATCTGGCCCACACTCATCATCATATCGTTACGAGCTCCTTGACCCAGAGGTCCTGAATGCGTTGTCGCCAAACCTCGTAAGCGGGAAGCTCGCCCTCCGCCGGGAGATCCACCAGGGCGATGTCTGTCGCGCGCGCAGCCTCAAGAGCGGGCATCCCCCAGATGATCCGGCAGGCCAGGTCGGTATGGCTCGCGGGGATGCCGGCCCGCTGGCGCGCCTTGGCCGCAAAGGCGGCTCCCTGGGCCAACGGGGCCCGGTACGCTCGGGCACTCGTCAGCAACGCCTCGATCGCCTCGCGGTCCGCACCGCCGGCGTAGGCACAGGCGAGGCCGACTCCACTCCACAGGTCAGGCTGCCGCGCGACGGGGAATCCGGCGACCGTGGCGGCGATCCGAGCGACGTCGGCCCCTTCGACGAACCAGAGGCTCCGGCCCAGTCCCTGGTCGAAGACCCGCAACGCATAGCCCGAAAGCCGGCGCGGGACCGCGCGACGCCCGACCGACCGGCGCGGGTAGAAATAGCCTTGATGAAACCCATAACCGTCCACCGCGAGCCACCCCAACAACGGATCGAACCGTGCCAGGGCCCGAGGAACACCGCGGCGCAGTTGCGCCAGCGCCCAGCCCGCGCCCACGTACACCATGTAAATGTGAGGTGACCCGGGACCGGCGAGAAACGACAGCAGCCGATCCCTTCTCCACGGCGTGAGGTGATCGAGCAAGAACAGCCCCATCGCCGCGCCTTCGAATGCGAACCCGCGAAAATCCGCCTCCACCCCGTTCAGCCGGGATGAAAGGTTTTCCAGATTGTCATCGTCGAGCGCGGCGTGATATCCATGAAGAAAGGTCCGCCCGACCTGCTCCAGCCGCAGGCGAGCACTCGCATCGCTGGCCCGGAAGCCTCGTCGCGCGAAGGTCGCCTCATCGAGCGAAAGACCGAGCAAGAATCGATGAATCCGACCTTGAGAAAGCCTCACAACCCACCTGACTGGACCGGCTGCGGTTGATCAAGCCGGATGTTATGATCGTCCAGGACGGCCCGAGCCGGCGCGCGCGCCGGCTCGGACCGTTCGATTCGGATCGGTCAGTCGATCTTCGGCTCAGCGGCTCCGCGCCGCCGCCGGTTCCACCCAGCGTAGGCCAAGCCGATCACCGCGGCCAGCGCGCTCACCATCGCAGTGTTGGGCTCCGGGACTATCGTGGGGTCGACGCTATGCTGGCCTCCAGCCTCGGGTTCCGTCAAGGGTATCCAGGGTTGCCCAGGGACTATAGGGCCGCCCGCAGGCCAGAAATCGGTGGTGGGGTCTCCATCGGACCAAACCGATGGGTTGGATGGTAGGGGCATGCCGTTGAGTAGGTAGTTGACTCCCGGGATCAACACAGAGCCCGGCGGTGCAGTATGGGACCAAAAGCCGGAGCCGTTCAGCGTGTCAGTTAACCCGGTGGCAATTGTGGTACCGGTTAGACTCCCGAAGTGGACATCGAAGGTGATGTTGAGGGTCGAGGTGAACGTGTCGTTGCTGTTGATAGTCATGGAGCCGGTTTCAGGCGCGCCGGGCGTGAGCGTGACGAAGAGGTTCCCTGTACCAAGTCCGGCGATAGTGACGGCACTCACGGTCTCGAGCTGAAGCGCAACAAGCTGGAGGGGCGTCGTTCCGCCACTCACCGTCACGGGCGACAGTCGCTCGACGATCGTGTCCGTGTTGCCGACGTTTTGAACGCCAGCCATGTACCCGTTATTCGATCCGCCTGAGGAAATCGTATCGAAGTTATACGTGCCCAACGGCACTCCCATCAGGTCTTGAACACCGATGCCAGCCCCGAAGTTGAAAAACGTTCCTCCTGATGGGGAAGAAGGGCCCCCCGGCACGGTTGTAAACAGGTCGTAACCCGCATCGACAGGAACCAGGTCCGCCCGGCTCTCGCGCGGCTGGGCACAGAGGGCGATTCCTACCGCCAGCCCCCAGATCAATGGGGAGAAAAACAATCGGTGGGTCATCACAATCCTCCTCGTTGCAAAAAGGGAATTCGTGTCAGTTCATGGGCAAATCGGAGAAAATTGGTGTACGGAGGAAATTCGGGGGGAAACTGGATCTACCCGGATTCACCCCAACACTTCGGCACCTCGCGCGCAGCCAGTCCCTAGAGTCATCGTTGCAGAGCCCCGATGTTCTTCTCCTCTTTTCTTTACTCGCGGGATGGGGCAATCTGTTGCGCGAGTTTTCCAATTCCCGGCTTGCTTTCGAGGGGCGCGTGGTTTCATGGAAAGGCATCCTGGTCCATCGCTCGTTCGAGCAGGTCGCGAAGTTTCCGCTTCACGCGATGGTGTCGGAACCGGACCTGCTCGGGTGTCAGCTCCAGGGCGTCGGCGATCTCGGCGACGGTTCGGCCCTCGATCCAGCGGAGGTGGAGCACCTGAAAGCTGGTCGCCGAGACCTGGCCGGAGAGTTGGATGAGAACGCGCCTGACGTGGTTCTGGGCCCGGCGTCGCTCGTAATCGGCGGCCGGGTCGGAACCAGGGTCGAGGAGGGCCATCGCCTGGTGCTGACGCAGCGACGTGGTGGGATGCCGGGCCCGCTCGCGGATACAGTCCGCCGCCGTGTTTCGAGCCAAGGCCGCGAGCCAGGTCCAGAGGCGGCCGCGCGTCGAGTCGTACTGGAAATGACCCAGGTGGGCGACGACCTCTTTCCAGAAATCCTGGAAACAATCGTTCCGCTCCTCCTCCAGCAGGTCGCGTTTCCTCAGGAACGACCGGACCCACGGTGCGTAGAAATCATAAAAACAATTCCACGCCTCGACGAGCGGGGCGGCGGGATCGACCGATCGCGTGCGACACTCGAGATAGGTTTTGATCTTTTCAAGGAATTCTTCGTCGTCGAAACCGGCCGGGAATCGGGTCGTCACCCGGCGATGACCTGCCTCGCGCGTCGCATCGGCCAACATGGCAAGACGCCTCCGTTCCTGTCCGCCCGCCTGCGCTGCCAAAAAAGGGCACACGCACCCAAAACCGCAGTAGTGTCACCTTGCAAAGTCACTTATGTCAAGAAAAAAAACAGGAATAGGGAAAGTTAAATTTTTTTTCAGACCGTAGACTGACTGAACGAGTTAAATTATTGTGATGCTCGACATTGTCGGTTCTCCTCGGGTTCGAACCGCTGGGAGCTTCGATTCGAATAGATGGCTTTGGATGATAACGCGGCGAATGTCCGGTCTTTTTAAGGATTTTCCTCGACATTGTCGGACCGGTTCGACGGGCCGGACAACCGCGCGAGCGGCTCTGCATGAGGAATGACAAGTTCTCCGGGGACTATTGACCAGTGGTTCACCTGGCGACCAAGATCTTGCTGGACGACAAGACCCGTTTCTTGACCACCGTCTCGGGGGTCGGGTTTTCGGTCATGCTGGTCATCGTCCAGGTGGGAATCTTCCTGGGGATGCTCGAAAACGCCTCGATCGCGATCGAGCGACTCGACGCCGACATCTGGGTGACCGCGCGGAACACCCCGAACATCGATTTTGCGAACACGTTTCCGGAACTGTACATTCAGCGCGTGCGCTCGGCGCCGGGCGTGCTGCGGGCCGACAACCTCATCGTCTGGTTCGTGCCCGTGGCCTTGCCCAGCGGCGCCAAGGAGGCGACGATCGTGTACGCGATGGAGGACTTTCCGCGCTGGCGGTTCCCCTGGAACATCGCCGAGGGAGACCCCCAAGACCTGCGGCGGGGCCGCTACGTCTTCATCGACGACTCGGCGGAGAAGCGGTTCGGCCGGTTCGCGGTGGGGGAGTATCGCGAATTCCTCGGGTTGCGCCTCAAGATCATCGGCAGAACGCGCGAGGCTCGCTCGTTCACGACCAACCCCATCGCCTTCCTCGATTATCGCGTGGCGCAGGCCCTCGCTCCTTTAGACCTGCACAATCGCACCACGTACATCCTCGTGAAGCTCGCGCCGGGGGCCGATCAGGAGGCGGTCCGCACGGAAATCCAGCGGCGGCTTCCGCACAACGATGTGCGGACCAAGGCCGAATGGGCCGCTCGGTCGCGGAACTACTGGATCGAGAACACCGGGCTGGGCCTCTCCATGTACATGACCGTTTTCCTCGGCTGCCTGGTCGGTGTCGTGGTGGTCGCCCAGACCTCGTACACCGCGACGATGGACCATTTCAAGGAGTTCGCCATCGTCAAGGCGATTGGCGGGAACAACGCCGACATCTACCGGATCATCGCCGAGCAGGCGACGATCGCCGCGGTGGTCGGATTCCTGGTGGGAACCGCGCTGGCTTATGCCGTTCGGCCGCTGATGGCCCGAATGGACTTGAAGATGATCATTCCGGAGGAACTGATCATCGACGCCTTCCTGGGGGCGCTGGCGCTCTGTCTGGCCGCTTCGTTGATCTCGTTTCGCAAGATCGCCGGGCTCGACCCGGCGGTCGTCTTTCGCAGTTAAGCTCGAGTGTGTCGCATGGCCGTACTGGAAGCCCATGATGTGACCAAGGACTTTCGCGAGGGGAGAGAGGTTGTCTCCGTCTTGAAAGGAGTCTCCCTGGCCGTGGAGCGCGGCGAAGTGGTCGGGCTGGAAGGGCCCTCGGGATCGGGGAAGACCACGCTCTTGTTCATTCTTGGTGGTTTGTTGACTCCAAGCTCGGGACGGGTCATCATCGAGGGCGAGGAGGTCGATCCCAGCCGGACCGATCAACTGCCGGACGTGCGCAAGCGATCGATCGGTTTCGCGTTCCAGCACTTCAATCTCTTCCCGGCATTGACCGCGGCGGAGAACGTGGAATACGCTCTGAACATCAAGGGAGTTCGCGGTCCCGCTGCCCGTCGCGAGGCGGAGCGGCTGCTCGAGGTGGTGGATATGGCGGATCGACGCCGGTTGCGCTCGCGCCACCTTTCGGGCGGGCAAAAGCAGCGCGTGGCGATTGCCCGGGCCCTCGCCGGCCAGGCGGCAATCATCCTGGCCGACGAGCCGACCGCCAGCATCGATTCCCAACTGGGCAGCCAGATCCTTGATCTTTTCGTCCGCCTGGCACGGGACGAGAACCGAGCCGTCTTGATCGTATCGCACGACACGAAAGTGCGCGCAATCGCCGATCGCAACATTCAAATCCGAGACGGGTGTCTCCTGGGCTAAAAGGGGGTCCCCTTGATGACGGCGGCAAGGCTCCTGTGGCCGGCACTGGGATTGATAGCGACCCTCGCCACGATCTGGCAAGCCAGTCGGGCCGGCTGGATTCAAACGGCACCAACGCCGGACGCGAATACGCCGGCGCACGCCGGCGCCGGGGCACGGCTTCCGAAGCGAGATCATGCGATCGCCGACGGGCGACTGGTTGCTTACCCCGGCGCCGAGGTCGTGCTCTCGACCGAGCTCGCGGGAAAAATCATCCGGTTGCCCGTGCAGGAATTGTCGGTCGTGCATCGGGGCGATCTCCTCGTGGAGTTACAGTCAGACGATCTGCGGGAGTCGCGCGACGAGGCCCAGGCGCGGATCGACGAAGCGGATGCCGATATCCGCTTCTGCGATAAGGACATCAAACGTACCCAACAGCTCCTGGCCCGACGCGCCGCCAGCCTGTTCGAGTTCCAAGGCCAGGAGCGAAGCCTTGATACCGCACGCGCTCGCCGCAGGGCGGCGCTCGCTCAAAAGCGCCGCTTCGAGGTACTCATCGCCAAGACGCGCATCACCTCTCCAATCGATGGCGTGATCACCGCTCGTTTCGCGCACCCCGGTGAAACCGTCGATGCAGCCACGCGCGTCGTCACCGTGGCCGATCTGAAGCGAGTACGGGTCGAGGCCGAGGTTGATGAATTCGATGTCGGCGGCATGGCCTTGGGCGCCGATGTCAAGGTCTCCGCCGAGGGCTTCCCGCAAGTGGCCTGGCGGGGCAGAGTCGAGGAGATCCCCGACGTCGTCGTCGGCCGGCGACTCCGGCCGGAAGATCCCGGCCGTCCCGCCGATACGCGGGTCCTCCTGGTCAAAATCGCCCTGCTCGAACCGACGCCCCTCAAACTCGGCCAACGGATCGAAGTCGAAATCGCCGCGCCCGACAAATGACCAGAAATCCGGTGGGCTTCGCGGGGTCATGGGCTTCGCTGGGTAAGGTCCGGTTTTCGGTTTTCGGGAGGGAGTGGCGGATAGCCTCGATCTCGTTACGGAGTGGACGGGAGCCGAGGAGGGCGCGATCAGCCCGACAAATCAAGTTGCGCACGCTGTCGGGATGAATGCGAACGGGCCCCCCCCAAAGTCTCTTCGGCCTCCTGGCAAGGAAGTGTGAGCCAGAGGCCACTCTCGTGCTCGGAGCGATCGTGGTTCGTGAGTCAAAAAATGGTAGGCGCTCGCCAGTTGGTGCGCAACCATGAGCCAGTTCTGGCCCTTCCCCAGGACTCGTAGCCTGGGAGTCGTAGAACGGAATTCATTCCGTTTCTTCCCCGCCGATCGATTGGCTCGCTCAAACGGAACCCACGGAACGGAAACAACGGAATGAATTCCGTGCTACGAAGAAGTCACCTCGGAGGCGCTCGCCAGTTGGTGTGCAACCATGAGCAAACTGGGGCGGTTGCGCCCTCCGAAAATGGCCGCCTGCCACCCGTCCTGGCGCACCAACTGGCGAGCGATAGGAGAAATTTGCGAGCCAGAAGTCTCATTCCACCCCGAACGCTGGCATGAGCAGTTTGTCACGCCAAACACTTGACAGATTGCAATTCGAGCTGAAGCGATAACTCGTCGACAGTGAATTGGGTCAAAATCCATCATCTGCCTCTGGCAGGATCAAGCATGCTCGTTTTCTTGCTTTCTCATCGCGGCCGAGCATGGACCCCAGGTCCCGCCGCGGGCGGCTCCAACTCTCTCGCCAGACGGGCGCCATCGCCGATCTCGTCGGTTTCACTTCTTCCTTGGTTCCGGTCGCTTCAGTTAAGATGTCTATGACCGTTGACTACCCGAAACTCATTGATATCGATCACTTGTTGTGATGGAACATGGGTGGTCCTCACGTGCTCGGCCAGATGGCGCCGTTCGGCGATGGTGTCGGAGGTTTTCTCGATTCGCTCTGCGATTTTCTGACCGACGGCGCAGTAGGTTTCGCCAATCCAGTGGCCGGCGCAACCCAGCGTAGACCTGATCATACGAAACATCGACATATAATTCACCTCTCTGGTCGAAGATCAAGATGAAAGATCTGCAAGGCCTTGCTCTTGCGGAGTAACTCAGCTCGCGGCTGAAACGGAGAGATCCGGAGGCGATTCCGCGGCTGGGGACTCGGCGGAGGCCATTGCCGAGCGGATCCGGAACAGGAAACGATCGGCGTCGCGGGCGGCATCGTCCGCGCCCTGCTTGACGCCCCGGACCAGCGAATTATCAAACCCAGCCGATCCCCGCGCAACCAGAACCAGGGGAAAGGCGACACCGAAGCCGACGCCGAAGCTGCCGAGGTAGACAAGCTGCGCGGCCAGATCGATCCCGCCTTCGATCGAGCTTCGTCTCTGGCTCACGGCCGCGGGGTGGATCTCATCGAGCTTGCCGTGATCCTTGAGCCAGCGCTCCTGGAAGACGCGGCGGGCCGTGGTATCGACGCGGCGGATAAAATCGTAATCCATCAGGATCGAGGTGACGTCGCCCACGATCGGCACTGCGCCGAACGCCAGGTCCTCGAACAAAGCCTCCTCGACGCCGTCGAGGCCCACCGGCTTGGCGGGCGCCGGGCCGTTGGCCACGTGCGTGCCCAGGTTCTTGAGCTGCTGGAAGAGAGCCTGCCGCCGGGCTGGTTTATCGGCCGTCGAGAGCTCGAGGATCGCCAGCACGAACAGCCGGTCGATCTCGGTATCCAGGGGATAACCGTAGCAGTAGCCGATCCTGTAGATGGACCGCAGCGCCGCGGTCAAGAGCACGGGAATGTTCAGCGTCTCGGTGACAACTCCGCCGAGCCCGGCGATGGCCCCCTCGATCATCGCCTGCCGCTGCGCGGGCGTGCTGATGGTTGCGGCCAGGCGGTCGCATTCCTCGAGTGTCCGGTCGCGCAGTTCTCGAATGTCGTGGACGCCCGCCATGCGGGCAATCTCTTCCGGTCCGCCAAACTTCTCCGACATCGCTTCGGCCTTGGCGATGAGCGCCCGGATGGTTCCGTGGGGAACGACCCTGGCGGCCAGCCGGGAAAGCGGCTGGCTCAACCCTCGAAAAGCCGCCATCACCAGGCTGGGACGCTCGGATTTCCAGGCGGCAACCTCATCAGCTTGGCGAGCCTCGTATTCGTTGAGCGGGACCATGGTGCCTGGGGCCTTTCTTG
>Ga0181521_10003670_pt1 | contig 17910 bp, 10 predicted proteins | sample PEATcosm2014_Bin_32_FD_119764 | JGI IMG/M metagenome (GOLD analysis project Ga0181521, IMG submission 119764) | Peatland microbial communities from MTU Mesocosm Facility, Houghton, MI, USA - PEATcosm2014_Bin02_60_metaG | ecosystem: Environmental > Terrestrial > Soil > Wetlands > Peat | place... | reverse complement strand
GGAGTCGACGGTGGGCGAGACGTTGCGCCAGCTCTTCGCCGCCCGCGTGGGTCGACGGGTGATCGTGGCCTGCTTCGCCAGTCACATCCACCGCGTGCAGCAGATCGTCGACGCGGCGGCCGCGAACGGCCGTCGAGTGGCGTTCCTCGGACGTTCGATGCTCAACAACGTCGAGTTGTCCCGATCGCTCGGCCTGCTCAAGATCGCCGACGACGTGCTGGTCGACGTGGACGACATCGGCAAACTCGACGGCGGCCGGGTGTGCGTGATCTCGACGGGCTCCCAGGGTGAGCCGATGTCGGCACTGTCGCTGATGGCCGTCGGGGAGAACCGGCGCGTCCAGATCGAGCCCGACGACGTCGTCATGATCAGCGCCCACCCGATCCCGGGGAACGAGTGGTCGGTCGGTCGGGTCATCGACCAGCTCCATCGGCGCGGTGCCGAGGTCATCCACTCCGGCAAGGCGTCGGTGCACGTGAGCGGGCACGCCCGCCAGGGCGAGCTGCGCACGCTGCTCGCGGTGACCCGCCCTGACGCGTTTGTTCCGGTCCACGGCGAGTACCGCCACATGGTCCACCACGCGCAGCTGGCCGTCTCCATGGGCGTGGAGGCCGACCAGGTGGTGCTGTGCGAGGACGGCGACGTGGTCGCGCTGGACGAGCACGGGCTGCACCGGGACGGATCGGTCCCGGCCGGATACCTCTACGTGGACGGCACCGTCGGCGACGTCGGCCACGGCGTGTTGCGGGACCGGCGGATGCTGGCCGACGAGGGGGTCGTCATGGTGGTGGCCAACGTCGACCTCCACGCCGCCTCGGTGGTCGGCACGCCCCAGGTGATCACCCGGGGCTGGGTGCATGCCCCCGAGGCCGAGGACCTGCTGGAGGAGTCGGCCGCGGTGGTCGCCGAGGCCTTGGCCAAGACGTTGGCCGACGGCGCCCGCGACGTCGAGTTGCTGAGCCGCGCCGTCCGGCGATCTCTGGGCGCACTGGTGAGCGAGCGGACCCGTCGACGGCCGCTGATCATTCCGGTGGTGATGGCCGTCTGAGGGCCAGACCAGCCCGATCAGGCGGGGCTGGGTCAGATGGCCCGGGCCAGGCGGCTGAGGTCGATGCCGCCCCGCCACAGCAGTGGGTCGAGGTCCGACGCGGGCATGGGCCTGGCGAGAAGGAACCCCTGGGCCCGTTGGCAGCCCAGCCGGACCAGCTCGGCCATGTCCTCTTGGTTCTCGACTCCTTCAGCCACCAGATCGAGGCCGAAGGCCTCACCGAGGTGCACGATCGCCTCGACGATGGCCTGGTCGGCCTGGTCCTGAGCCAGCCCGATGACGAAGCTCATGTCGATCTTGAGCGTGTCGATGGGGATCCGCTTCAGCTGGGCCATGGAGCTGAATCCGGTCCCGAAGTCGTCCATGGCCAGCCGCACGCCGAGGGTCCGGAACTCCTCGAGGATCAAGATGGCCCGTTCGACGTCCTGCATCACGACGTGCTCGGTGATCTCGAGACACAGGGCCGAACCGAGCAGGTTGGATTGGCGCAGGCACCGGCTGATGTGCTCGGTGATCCCCGGTGAGGAGAGCTGGGCCGGTGACATGTTGACCCGCATGAGCAGGTCGAGGCCGGGGTAGCGGTCCCGCCAGACCTGCATCTGGCGACACGCCTCCTCGAGCACCCACCGGCCGAGGTCGACGACGAGGCCGGTCTCCTCGGCCACCGCGATGAACTTGCCGGCCGGGATGATGCCCCGCTCGGGGTGCTCGCAGCGGACCAGGGCCTCGACTCCCAAGATCTTGCCGGTGGTCATGTCGATCTCGGGCTGGTAGTAGAGGCGCAGGCCGCCGTGGGCGAGCGCATCGCGCAGCATCATCTCGGTGTCGGAGCGTTCGTCGATCTCGAGGCGGAGCACGTCGTCGAACATCACCGCCCGATTGCGACCCTGGGTCTTGGCAGCGAACAGGGCGACGTCGGCGTTGCCGAGTAGCTGCATCGCGCTCATCTCACCGGGATGCGCGATGGCGATGCCGACGCTGGCGGTGTGCGACACGTGCTGGGAGCTCACCTCGAGCGGCTTGGACACGAGCGAGAGGAGGCGGTTGGCCGTGGCCATGGAGCCGAGCTCACCCCCGGTCCCGTTCATCACGACCAAGAACTCGTCGCCACCGAGGCGGGCGGTGAAGTCGCCGGGCCGCACCGACATCCGGATCCGGTCGGCGATGGTGAGCAGCACGCGGTCCCCGGCCAGGTGGCCGAGGTAGTCGTTCATGTACTTGAACCGGTCGAGGTCCAAGAACAACAGCGCCGTCGTGCTGCGCCCGCTGCTCAGCCGACGGTCCAGCTCCTCGATCAGCGCGCGCCGGTTGGGCAACCCGGTCAGGTCGTCGTGCAGGGCCATGTAGCTGAGCCGGTTCTCGGCCTCCAGCCGGGCGTTCAGCTGGACCAGCATGGAGGCGACCGCCGTGAGGGCGTTGATCTCGGGCGTGGTCCACTCGACCGCACGAAAGTGCAGGAACCCGAGGCTGCCCTCGGTGACGTCGCCGTTCACCAGGGGGACGACGGCGCCCGAGAACTCGCCGAGGCTGGCCGAGCCCTGCAGGCTGGTCGCCCCGGCCTGGACCGCCTCGTTGTATTCATCGTGGGCGTCGGACTCCCGGATGATGAAGGGCTCCTTCAGGTCCTTGGCCATGCTGAACAACGGGTCCGAATCGAAGGGGAACGCGCCGAGCGGGTCCGGGTCGGGGATCACGTCGCGCTTGGGGTAATCGGCCACCAGCACGCTCAGCCCGGCCATGTGGTCGTTGCGCCGCAGGAAGGCGACGTCGGCGTCCACGAACTCGGCCACGGTCTTGAGCGTCCAGTCCATCGTCTCTTGGAAGGTGGCCGCCGTGGTCGGCATCAGCCGGCGGGCGACCGAGACGACCAGCTCCTCGAGGCTCGTCTGGTACTCGGCGGTGGCCTTGGCCCAGGTGGCACCGCACATCGATGCGAAGACACGGATGACCGAGGTCTCCCGGTCGAGCCAGTCGGCCTCGGCGCGGCGGGCCACGGCGAGCGCGCCGAGGACCGGGCCGCGACCGGTGCGGACCGGCTCTGACCACACCGACCAGCCGGCGCTCCGCCGGCTCTCCACGAACCCGAGCGCCCCCTTGGTGGCCAGCCGCTCGGTGACCAGCTTGACCACGTCGGCGCTGATCTCCTCGGGTGCGGCCGACGAGACCCACTCCGAGTAGACGCGGCCGACCGTGGCATCGGCACTGAGGGGGACCAAGGCGACCAGCCAGGTGTCGTCGAGCAGCTGGGCCAGGCCGTTGATGACGAACTGGGGGTCGCCGATATCGTGCGCGTTCGGGGCGCCGTTCTCAGATATCGCCGCGTTGGAGTCGTTATTCACACCTGCCGCCAGTTCGTGCTCGCCAAACCGACCATGGCCAAGTTCGCAATACCGTCAAAGTCTATGGGGGGGTGCCGCCGAAACTGCGGATGATGACCGCGCGGTAACGAACTCGCCGCGGGCCGGTATCAGCGCCCCGACCAGGGACGAAGACCGACGGGATCGAACCCCGGGGCGCCGAGGGGGCTAATGCTGCGCCCGATGCCTCGTGTAGACGTGCTCGAGCGGAGCGCGAAGGCTCCGCACGCTCGGCGCCTCCGCCCGGAAGAGCCGGGCCACGATGCACAGGTGCTCGTTGTTTTCCAGCCCGACGGTGGATCGGAACCGGTCCGAAAGGTCGGACAGCTGGGACGCCTTTTGCTCCCCGACCAGGCCGGCGTGGTCCCATGGGTTGAGGGCGAAGAGGAAGGCCGGCGAGACCGGTTGGGCGGCTAGCCCGAGCCGGGTCGCCTCGAGCCACAGCCGTTCGACCGCCTGACCCCCGGCGACGTAGGAGGCCGGCGTCGAGTCGTCGACGGTGACCACCACCATCGCGGAGCTGGTCCGCACCCGGGTTCGCATGCCGTCGCCGAGAGCCCGGCCGAGGTCCCAGGCGGCCAGCTGGTCCAAGACCTCGGGGCGGCGCACGATGGCGAAGCTGGCCAGGTCGGCCGGGTCGAGCTCGAGGGTCCGCACGTCGATGCCGAACTCGAGCGAGTCGTGTCCGGGCCAGCGGAGCTCGTGCATCATGTCCCGGTAGAGCCCCGGGGTCAGCAGACGCATCCGGTCGGACGACGCCAGCACCCCGGCGCACGCGTCGATGGCGGCCCGGTCGGTGACGAGGTGCAGGCGCCCGCCCTCGCCGGCCGCCGCCGCGCTCAGGACTGCGGCGTCGCCCGCGTCGATCGGACTCTGGTCCCCGTCCCGGCGGTTCGAACATCTCGCCTCGATCTGCGCGGCCAGGCCGGCCAGGGCGTCGTCGTGGCCCTCGCGCACGTGCAGGACCGCCAACGGTCCGTCGCCGCCTGCGGGGAGGACCTCGACCGGCCCGAGGAGCCCGTATGCGGCGGCCCGGCAGCGCGCGTTGAACAACGCCGCGCCGATGGCCACGTAGCTCCCGCGGAAGGCGACGTCCATGAGATCGGTCTGCTCGGGGACCAGGAAGAACTCCAGGCGATCGTCGTAACCCTCGAACCGCCACGGCTGCATGTTCCCGCCCGACGTGGCGCGGCTGGCCGCCGACGCGAGCGCGGTGATCGGATCGGATGATTGGGTCGGCTCGGCGCCCTCGCCCGCATCGCCGATGAGGGCCTCCGCCGGGGTCGGGCTGGTGGCGGACCCGATGATCTCGTCGAGGTCGACCCGGATGCGGCCCGAGGGCAACGGCTCACCGGTGCCGATCCGCCGCACCACCGCCGCCGCCGTGGCGGCACCGAGGATCACGTCGCCGCTCAGCTGGGGCCACGTGGACAGGGTCTCGCCGATCTCGACCATCGAGGCGGCGCCGCGGGTCGAGATCTCGTTCGAGTCCAGGACTCTCATCAAGAACGGGATCTTGTCCTTGGTCGACAGTCCGGCCAGGTCGGCCAGTCGGGTCTCTCCGAGCAGGCCGTGGAACGGTAGGCGGTCCGGTTCGAGGTCGAACCGCTCGACGTCGAACAGGCCCCGGTCGCTGGTCGCCATGATCACCGGGATCCGGCGTTCCTTGGCGATCTCACGCACCAGGATCTTGATGTCGAGTGAGTCGCACTCCTCGATCACCACGTCGAGGTCCGCCATGAACTCGTCGGCGTTCTCGCCGCTGAAGCCGGTCGGAAAGACGGTCACCTCGAGGTAGGGGTCGATCTCGGAGATCCGTTGCGCGGCCAGCACCGCCTTGTTCTGGGCGATGTCGAACACCGTGGCCGGCAGGCGGTTCAGGTTCGTCGTCTCGAGCGTGTCGAAGTCGGCGAGGCGAAGTTCGCCGCACAGCCCCTCCATGGCCAGGGCGTGCGCGATGGCGTGACCCACGCTCAACCCGATCACGCCGACCCGCAGTCCGCCGAGGCGGGTCTGCTCGGTCGGGGTGAGTTTGAAACGGTTCCGGTCGACCCGCAACGCGCCGTAGCCGCGTGGTCCGACCATCCGGACAAGGGTCCTGCGCCACGGGTAGTACATCGAGCGGGGCTGCTCGTCGAGGAGCTCGGGATCGATCGGTGGGACGAGACGCGCCAGCTCGGCGCGCTGGACCGACACGTGGTCGAGCACGGTGGTGACGCTGCGCCGCTTCAGCTGCTCGATGATGGCCCGGTCGGCCCGGCTCCGGGCATCGAGAACGATCGGGCGCCAGCTCGCGGTCAACCCGAGGTCGATCGTGCGCGAGGCTGCGCCGGCGCCGCTCAGACCGCGGCGTCCCCGCCGAATCAGCTGCATCTCATCGGCCAGGCCGAGCTCGGCGATCCGGGAACGCCGCCAGACCGCCAGCAGGGTTCGGTAGTCGTCGTTCGGGAACGGCGCCGGCTCGCTGCCGAGGATCTGACCGCCCGAGCTGGCCACGTCCTCGGCGAACCGGTCCGACATGGTGCCGACGCAGTATTCGGCGCCGAACCACGCCAGCGCGTGCATGCCGCACCGGAAGATCGACTTGAAGGAGAGGTGGCCGCCCTTGGCCGAGCTCCACGCCCCCTTGGTCTCGAGGAGACCGTAGGGGAGGTAGGAGCCGATGGTCGCGCCCAGGCGGTCGGCCTGGGAGGAATGGGCCATCTCGCTCAGCGCCGCGCATTGGTCCGGTCGCTCGAGCGGTCCGTGGCAACGGAACCCCGCCACCACTTCGCCCCCCTCGTCGACGCCGACGAAGAACATCGACACGGCCGCGCCGTCTTCCAACGACTCTCGGCCGAAGACCTTGGCCAGCTTGTACTTCTGGTACTGGCGTTCACCCCCCTCGAGGTAGGCGTGCCACAGGTCGGGGCGCTCGAGCGGGTGGTGGATGCCGAACCACAGGCCTGTCGTGTCGTCGAAGAACGTCGATCCGAAGTCGAATAGCTGGCTCTGGCTAGCCACCATGTGCGTGTGCTCCGGTGTCGAGGTGTTCCATTTGGGTCGTTCCTGGCGAGATCATGGCGTCCTGGGCCGCTCGGCGAATGCTGCGGCCCAGGTGCTAACTGGGCAGGTCCTCGGGAACCCCGTCGAGGAACCCGTTGAGCGCGCCGAGGGTTGCCCTGCTGGCCGCCTCGGCGCCCGTTTCGCCACGCGCGATGCCCACGTAGCGTCGGTCGGATCCAGTTTCGGAGAGGACGACGCGGACGGGCGAACCGATCACGTGTCCCTTGGGGGTGGACACCGATTCGAGGGAGACCGGTGCGTCGACGCCCAGCTCGACCAGGGCCTGGATCGTGGCCTCGGCGCTGCCTCGCAACTCCCCGGCGCTCGACCGTCCGATGCCGCCGCGATCCCCGAAGGACAGGTGCACGATCGCCCCGACCGGACTCTCCATGGTCGCCAACTTGTAGATGACCCTCGAGCGGCCGGCCACCACGCCCGACCGCTTGGGTCCGTCGTCGGTCTCTTGAGCCGGCTTGGGCGCCCGGAGCACGTCGAATTCGAAATCGACGTCCAGCCCGTGTGCCTCGACGATCCGCTTGGCTGAGTCTTCGACATTCGGGGCCGGGTCGCCGGTCAAGATGCCGACGACCTCACGGCCGTCGCGACGCCCGAGCCTCGACACGTGCACGACCGGCGGCAGCAGCCGGAGTTCGAGCTCCAGGTGCTCCCAACGCGAGGCGGTGAGCTCGGCGCTCTTTGCGACGTGGTCGCGCGCCCCTGGTTGGAGGCGGCCGATGGCGAGCCGGCGCAGTTCGACCGGGTCGACGGTCTCGGCTGGCGCGGTGGCCGCGCCGAGACTCAACTCGACGTGGTAGCCCACCGCACCCAGCTGGGCGTAGACCCGGCCCAAGAACGGATTGACCGCGTCGAGGTCCGAGTTGCTGAGGAGCGCCGCAAACCGACGCTCCTCGATGTACGACCCGACGTCGCCGCTGCGCAGCGACAAGCGCAGGGCGGTTCCGAACCGACGCAAATCCTTGGCGCTTGGCTCGGCGTCGGAGCCGTCGAGGTCAAAGACGACAACGGTGTACGCCCACCCGTGACGGGCGGCTTGTGCCACTGAGGCCTCCAAGACGTCGTTGAACGAGTGATCGGCGAGCAGCCCCGTCTGGCGGTCCAGGTGCCTGGAATGGCGGCTCACACAGAGCCGCAAGGCCAGCACGCACAGCTCGAGAGCGCTCTGCGCGATGTCTGGGGGGACGACGTCGGGAGTCGCGAAGAGCACGGCCGGACCGGCTGGAACCCTGCTCAGAAGCTCGTGGTCGACCGTGGCCCGGTGCAGCCGGAAGAACCCTTCGCCAAGCGCGCTCTCGATCCGGATGACCGCGTCGTCAAGCCGGTACCGCTGGGCGAGTTCTTCGAGAACCTCGTAGACAAAGGAGATGCCGTCGGTCCGGTTCAGCTTGTGAACGAGAGCGGAAATCTCCTCGCCGGCTTCGGTTGTCGGTGTCCCGAGGGCGTTTGTCACCTGTCTCCTCCCGACATCTCGAGCGATGACTTACAGGGCTGTAGTTCAACCAACAGTATGGCTTTTCAGAAGTTACTTACCGGTATCTATACCTGTCTGGTCGCCCCGTCCGTTTGAGTGCCCGGTCCACGACACCTGTCAGGCCGCTCGTCTCGGTGACTGTGACGCTCGATTGATCAGCGCATGAGACGGAGTTGCACCGGCACCCCCCTGCCCCGTGCGCAGGCTCCGGAGCCTTGATCGGTCCCATCCCGCTTCTCGTCGTGATCGAACTCAACCCCGCTGCGCCATGGACGTTCCCCCGGTTTGGCAGGGTTCGCGTCGGAACGGTCGCGCAGCACCGAGGTCGCGAGCTTCGCGATTCGGGACCGCTCGGCCTCGGGCTGGTACGCCCCTCGGGCGAACAGCCGCTTGTGCCGGGGGAGGAGGTCAGGACGGGCCGTGGCCAACCACCCCAGGTAGTGATCCTTCACCCCTCGGCGCAGATGCAGCGGGACCGTGGCGACCGACACCGCGCCGGCGTCGAGGCTCGCCTTCACGACCGCTCGCACCTGGTCGTCGCCGTCGGAGAGTCCCGGGAGCACCGGGGCGACCAGGACCCCGCAGGGCACGCCGGCCTCGTTCAGTCGGCGCACCGCGTCGATCCGGCGTTGCGGTGGGGGGGTCCCGGGTTCGGTGAGCCGCCACACGTCGCGATCGAGCGTGCCGATCGAGAGGTCCAGCCGGACCTCGGTCCGTTCGGACGCCGCGGCGAGCAGGGCCAGATCGCGCAGCACCAGGGTCGACTTGGTGAGGATGTTGAACGGGTTGGCGGTGTCGGAGAGCACACCGATGATTCCCTGGGTGAGGTGGTATTTGCCCTCGGCGGACTGGTAGGGATCGGTGTTGGTCCCCATGGCGATCGTCTCGCCTTTCCACAAGGGTGAGGCCAACTCCGCCTGCAGGCGCTCGACCGCGTTGATCTTCACGACGATCTTGGTTTCAAAGTCCTCGCCCATGCCGAGACCGAGGTACTCGTGGGTGGGACGAGCAAAGCAATAGGTGCACGCGTGCGAGCAGCCGCGGTACGCGTTGATGGTGTAACGGAACGGGAGGCTGGCCCCGGGCACCGAGTTGATGATCTTGCGGGCGTTCACGTGTAGGAACTCGAGACCGCGGTACTCGCCGGTCCCGACGTGGCGGCTCGATCGTCGCTCGTCGGGAAACAGCGCCCCGGCCTCGTCCTCGTCGGCCAGGGGCCACCGCAAGCCGTCGGAGGGGCCGGGCGGGGTCATCGGCGTCAGTGTAGCGAACACATGTTCGTATTACCGCGGAACCGCCAAACGGGCCAAGAATCTCGCGTCAGACCAGGTGGGGAGGGCTGTCAGGATCCGCCGGTCCGGCGGAGCGCGGCGGTAGCGTGCTCTAACGGTGACATCCAAGCACTCAACGGCCGCTCGACGCGGCGCGTCCCGATCGAAATCCTCTCGACGCGCCGGCACCGGTCGCGGCCGGGGTTCGACGGCTCGCTCGCAGGCCACCGAGTCGATCTGGGACACGACGTTCTTCGCCGACCACTCGGCAGACCTCTGGGCGATCGGCCTCGCGACGATGGGCGTGCTCTTGGCCCTGGCCCTCTACGGAGACGCCGCAGGGTCGGTCGGCACAGCGGTCAACCGGGGCCTGGGGGCGGTGATCGGATGGATCCGGTACCTGGTCCCGCCGGTCGGGGTGGCCACTGCGGTCGCGGTCATCGTCGGGCGACGCCACGCGGACCCGCTGCGGGCCGGACTGGCGGTGGCCCTCGGGCTGCTTTCCACGTGTGGCCTGGCCGATCTGGCCGGAGGTTCGCCGGGCCCGTCGAGCTCGTTGCCGGCCTTGCGGGGCTCGGGCGGTTACGTCGGCGCGGTGGTCGGTCACTCGCTGCAGCGCGGTGCCGGGACCGCCGGCGCGGTCGTGATCTTCCTGGCCGCGTTCTTTGTGGCCGTCGTGTTGTCGACCGGCGTCTCGCTTCGGAGCTTCTTCTCGGGCGTCGGCGCGTGCGTGGGATTCGTCGGAAGGACCGCTCGCTCGGCCACGACCCGCCCCGCCGCCGTCGCTCCGTTGACCCTGGTGGTGCCTCAGCCGGTCAGGACCCTGGCGCCACCCGAAGAGGACGACGAGGAGGAAGAAGAGCCCGAGTTGGTGGAGGCGCCGTACCGGGCCCCCGACCCCAGCCACTCGCGGCGACGCGCCAAGGCCGACGAGCTCGTGGCGAGCCCGCTCGCCGGGGAGTGGCGTCTGCCCTCGCTCAACTTGTTGAAGCGGACCCGTGAGCACCGCCACGACGAACGGCAGCTGGATGCCGACGGGGAGGCTCTGATCGCCGCCCTCGCCGGCCACGGGGTTCTGACCCGGCTGGTCAACCGGACGGTCGGCCCGACAGTCACCCGCTTCGAGCTCGAGCTCGGCGCCGGGGTGAAGGTGGCCCGGGTCACCAGCCTGCATCGCGACATCGCCTACGCGATGGCCTCGCCCGACGTCCGCATCCTGGCCCCGATCCCGGGGAAGTCGGCCATCGGCGTCGAGGTTCCCAACAAGCAGCGCCAGCTGGTGGCGCTGGGGGACATCCTGGCCTCCGACGAGGCCCGCAACGCCCATCACCCGCTCGAGGTGGCGCTCGGACGCGACATCTCGGGTCGTGCGGTCATGGTCAACCTGGCCGAGATGCCGCACGTGCTCATCTCGGGCGCCACCGGGGCGGGCAAGTCATCGTGCATCAACTCACTCATCACCTCGATCCTCTTCCGCTCGACCCCTGATCAGGTCCGGTTGATCCTGGTCGACCCGAAGCGCGTCGAGCTCGGGCACTACAACGGGTTGCCCCACCTGTTGTGCCCGGTGGTCGTCGACCCGAAGAAAGCCGCCAACGCCCTCGCGTGGGCGGTCAAAGAGATGGAACGGCGCTACAACCTCCTGGCCGAGTACGGCATGAGGGACATCACCGGTTACAACGATGCGTTCGACCAAGGGTCGATCGGACCACGGCCGGGGTCGGCCGCCGACCTGAAGCGCCGATTGACCGAGATCGCCCACCGGGCGCGCGGCGATCGGGACGAGGACGAGGACGAAACGTACGACGAGGAGGACGAGACCGGCGAGGAGGAGGCCGGCGAGCCCGAGCGCCTGCCGTTCATCGTCGTCGTGGTGGACGAGCTCAACGACCTGATGATGGTGGCGGCCCGTGACGTCGAGGAGTCGGTCGTTCGGATCGCCCAGATGGCCAGGGCCGTGGGCATCCACCTCGTGTTGGCGACCCAACGACCGTCGGTCGACGTCATCACCGGCATCATCAAGGCCAACGTCCCCAGTCGGATGGCCTTTGCCGTGTCTTCGCTCGCCGACAGCCGCGTCATCCTCGATCAGGCCGGGGCGGAGCGGCTCATCGGGAAGGGCGACATGCTCCTTCTCACGGCGTCCTCCAACGTGGCCCGACGCCTCCAGGCCCCTTGGGTCTCCCAGGAAGAGATCCGAGAGGCGGTGGCCCACTGGCGACGCCAGGGGGGCGTCAGCGAACCGGTCGTTGCCATTTCCGAGGTCGAGGGCCGGCCGGCGAGCCGGGGTGGCCACGAGGACGATGACGACGAACTTTTGGAGGCCGCGCTCGAGTTGGTCGTTCGCTCTCAGCTCGGCTCGACTTCCATGCTCCAGCGCAAGCTGCGGGTCGGTTTCGCCCGGGCCGGACGCTTGATGGACCTTCTCGAGCGCCGCGGTGTCGTCGGTCCGTCCGAGGGCTCAAAGGCAAGGGCGGTGCTCATGACCCCCGAGGAATTCGGCGACCGTTCGGCGTAGTAGGTAATGAGGGTGCGATTTCGACGAGGGGCGTCGAAATTGCCCCGACCAGCGAACCCGCCGCCCCCTCTGGCGACGCACGTTTCTGTGGTCGGCCCGACCACCGTGGAAAGTTCGGTTGTCGGCGCCCCGCCGGGGGCGCCGAGCGACGACCAACGAGCACAAAGCGAGTCCGACGCCCTTTCTGCCACCGGCGCCGCGACGTCGGTGCCCGAGTTGGCGCCGGTGACCGAACCGACAGGCGGGCTCGCGCCGGTGCCCGAGACGTCCGAGGAGCAACCGAGCGCCGACGCGACCACCGTCGGCGCGCCAGGTGCGCCGGCCGCGACCCAAGCCGTAGCGTCGGCGCCTCCCAACCCCGAACCACCGATCCCCGAACCACCGACCCCCGAACCCGCGCCCGAGAACGGCCGATGGTTTCGGCGCCACCGGAGGCCCCGGCATCGCCGGGCTCGCCCTCGGTGGGTCATCGTGGCGACGCTGGCGGTGATCGCGGCCCTCTTGATCGCGTCGGGGATCATCGTGAACCTGCGGTTGGATGCCCGGCCGCCCTTGGCGGTAGTCCGCTCGACGTTGGCGCCGTCCCGGCTGGTTGCCGGGAGTGCGCCCGCCCTGCCGTGGCCAGCGGGGGTCCAGTCTGCGATCGCGATCCCGGCCCTCGGGATCTCCGCCCAGTCCGGCCCCGAGGTGGCCGAACCCATTGCCAGCGTGACCAAGTTGATGACCGCGCACATCGTGCTCACCGATCATCCGCTCACAGTCGGAGAGCAGGGCCCGACGATCACGATCACCCCGCTCGACGTCACCATCTACGAAGACGCCATCGCGACCGACCAGGCCAACATCGAGGTCTCGGTGGGCGAGGTCCTGACCGAGTACCAGATGCTCGAGGGGATGCTCGTGCATTCGGCGAACAACTTCGCCGATCTGCTGGCCATCTGGGACGCCGGAGGCATCTCGGCGTTCGTGACCAAGATGAACTCGGCCGCGGCCTCCCTTGGCATGACCGACACGCAGTACGCCGACCCGAGCGGGTACTCGACCCAGTCGGTCTCCACTCCGGCCGACCAGTTGAAGCTCGCCACCATCGACGTGGCCGACCCGGTGTTCGACCAGATCGTGGACATGCCGGCGGTCACCCTTCCGGTCGGCGGCACCGTGACGTCCTACACGCCGTTGCTCGGAATCGACGGCGTGGTCGGTGTGAAGTCGGGATTCACATCGGCCGCCGGCGGTTGCGACGTGTTGGCACTGCTACAGAAGGTCGACGGCGTACCGGTCGAGGTGCTCGCAGCGGTGGTCGGGGATCACGTGGGCGTCGACGTCATCACCGAAGCCGGACTGCAAGCGCTGTCGATCGCACGCCCGGCGATGGCCGACGTGCGCATCGTCGACCTTGCGCCACGTGGGGCCCGGCTGGCGGTGGCGACGGCCTCGGGCCACATGGTCTCGGTGGTCGCCCGCAGTGACCTGTCCGTCCTGGCTTGGCCGGGCCAGACGATCACCGAGTCGCTTCACGTCGCTCGACGCCCCCGCGCCGGTGCGCCGGCCGGGTGGCGGATCGGCACGGTGACCGTTCGTGCCGGACCCCAGAAACTCCAGGTGGTGGTGCGTACGGCCAAATCTCTCCCGTCGCTGACCCTCCTTCAGCGCGTATTCTGACCTCGTGCTAGCCAGGGCCCCGGCTTCCGCGGCCAATCTCGGTCCCGGCTTCGACACCCTGGCCCTGGCGCTTGATCGCTACGTCGAGGTCGAGGTCGAGCCGGCGTCACGCCTGATCGTCACCAGCGAGGGTGAGGGGGCGGGCATGTCCGACGACGCCGGCCACCTGGCGGCACGGGTGGCGATGGACGTGGTGGGCCACGATCGCCTGGCGATCACCGTCCGGTCGCAGATTCCGGTCGGTCGCGGCCTCGGGTCTTCCGCCGCGCTGGCCGTGGCCGCGGCGGCCGCGGCGGGCGCCAAGGACCCGCTTGCCATTGCGGCCGAAGAGGACGGGCATCCGGAGAACGCCGCAGCCAGCTTCATGGGCGGCCTGGTCGTCGCGACCAAGGTGCGCGGCGCGGTCCGAGCCGTCGAGATGCCGCTCGACCCCGCGGTGGCGGTCGTCGCCATCGTGCCCGACCGCCCGCTCTCGACTGCGCGGGCGCGCCAGGCCCTGCCACACCAGGTCGGCATCGCCGATGCAACGTTCAACCTCGGTCGGTTCGGTCTTCTGCTGGCCGGCCTGGCCGATCACCGGATGTTGTCGCGCGAGGCGGGGGAGGACCGCCTTCACCAGGACTACCGCAGCCCCTTGTTCCCCGAGGCCCCCAAGCTGCTCAACGCCCTGCTCGCAGCGGGTGCGCTGATGGCGTGCTGGTCGGGCGCCGGACCGACGATGCTCGGGCTGACCACCCGGGACGCCGCCAATGCCCTGCGGGAGCAGGCGATCCTGGCGATGGCCGAGGCGGGCGTGGCCGGACGGGTGTTGCTGTTGCACCCCGAGCGAGTCGGCCTTGTCGTCGGGGAGGCGGCTCGCTTGCCGGCGTTCGGGGACGCCTCGCCGGGGGCTGCCGAAGCCCTCGGTGGCCCCGGTCCCACCACGCCTGCCGGTCCATCTTCGGCTTCGACAGGGGTCTTCGACTTCGACGAGAACGGCTGAGGGGCGGACCTACACTCTGTCGGTGCCGTCCAAGTTCGCCATCCGCACGTTCGGGTGCCAGATGAACGAGCACGACTCGGAGCGCCTCGCCGGGCTGCTGGTCGCCGACGGGATGGAACCGACCGACGACCTTGAAGACGCCGATCTGGTCGTGTTCAACACCTGCTGTATCCGCGAGAACGCCGACAACCGCCTCTACGGCGAGCTGGGGCGGCTCAAGGAGCTGGCCGACCAGAGGCCCGATCTCAAGATCGCGGTCGGCGGCTGTCTGGCCCAGAAGGACCGGCACCTGATCCGCCAGCGTGCCCCGCACGTCGACGTGGTCTTCGGCACCCACAATCTGGCCCGTGCGCCCGAGCTGTTGCGCCGCAGCGCGCTCGAGGGACCGATCACCGAGGTGATCGACGCGCCGGACCCCGACGCCCCGCCGATGCATCTGAGTGCCCCACCCCTGCGCGAGCTTCCCTACGCAGCGTGGATCACGATCCAGACCGGGTGCGACAACTCGTGTGCCTTTTGCATCGTGCCGTCGGTCCGCGGGGGAGAGGTGAGTCGCCCGCCCGGCGACATCGTGGCCGAGGTCGAGGCCCTGGCCGCCCGCGGCGTGATCGAGATCACCCTGCTCGGGCAGAACGTGAACTCCTATGGACGCGATCTCACCCGGCGCTCACCGCTGTTTGCGGAGCTCCTTCGGTCGGTCGGGGCCGTCGACGGGATCGACCGCGTGCGGTTCACCTCGCCGCACCCCAAGGACCTGCGTCCCGAGACCATGGCGGCGATGGCCGAGACCGCGGCCGTCTGCGAGCAGCTGCATCTCCCGCTCCAGTCGGGGAGCAACCGGGTGCTCTCGGCCATGCGTCGCGGGTACACCGCCGAGCGGTACCTCCAGCGCCTGGGGGCGGTCCGAGCGGCCGTGCCCGACCTGGCGGTGTCCACCGACGTCATCGTGGGGTTCCCCGGCGAGACCGACGAGGACTTCGCGGCGACCCTCGACGTCGTGGCCGAGGCTCGCTACGACAGTGCGTACACCTTCATCTTTTCGCCCCGCCCGGGGACCCGGGCCGCCCTCATGGAGGAGGTGTTCGTTCCCGACGAGGTGATCAAGGAACGCTTCGAGCGGCTCCGGGTCGTCGTCGAGCGATCGGCCTTGGCCCGCTACGAGGCCCGGGTCGGCAAGATCGAGCGGGTGCTGGTCGAGGGACCGAGCCGCAAGGACCCCTCCGTTCTGGCCGGTCGGACGAGACAAGGCAAGGTCGCCCACTTCATGGCGCCGCTGGGCCAGGCGACCCCGGCCATGGGCGCGCTGGCCGACGTCGTGATCACAGGTGCCGCCCCGCACCACCTGCGGGCCGAGCTTGTGGAGGTGGCCGCCGGTCCGCGCCACGCCGCTCGGATCCCGGTCAGCATCCGCTGAGGACACCCACGCCCGAGGACTCCGCCCGCGAGCGCCGACCGGTGGTCCTCGTCGGGACCACTGCGTCGGGCAAGTCGGACATGGCGTTCGCGCTCGCCAGTGCCCGCCCGGGGGTCGAGATCGTCTCAGTCGACTCGATGAGCGTCTACCGGGGGATGGACATCGCCACCGCCAAGCCTCCGGCCGATCACCGAGAGGCGGTGCGCCACCACCTCGTCGACCTGGTCGACCCGGCCGAGGAGTTCACGGTGTCGATGTTCCAACGGGCCGCCCGCGACGCTCTCGCCGGCATCGAGCGACGCCACCACCGGGCGCTGCTGGTCGGGGGCACCGGGCTCTACGTCAGCGCAGTGGTCGACGACCTTGCGCTTCCCGGTCGGTGGCCCGAGGTGGCGGCGGCGCTGGAAACCGAGGCCGACGAGCCCGGCGGCTGCGCGACCTTGTACGGGCGCCTGGTCGAGCTCGACCCCCTGGCCGCCTCACGCACCACACCCGAGAACCGGCGCCGGATCGTGCGGGCGCTCGAGGTGACCATCGGGTCGGGGCGACCGTTCTCCTCCTTCGGTCCGGGCCTGGAGGCCTTCCCCCCGACCCGGTTCGTCCAGATCGGGATTCACTTCGACCCGGTGCTCGTCGACCGGCGGATCGAGGAGCGGTTCGCCCGCTGGATGAACGCGGGGCTTCTGGACGAGGTTCGTGCGCTTGCTACCCGCCCGGCCGGGCTGTCGCGCACGGCCCGTCAGGCCCTCGGCTATCGGGAGCTCCTCGAGCATGTCGAAGGCAGCGTCCCCCTCCAAGAGGCGATCGAGCGGGCGCTCCAGCGGACCCGCGCCTTCGCCCGCCGCCAGTGGGCCTGGTTCCGCCGCGACCCGCGGATCGTCTGGGTGGGGGAGGACCAGGATCCCCTCGAGGTGCTTGGTGCCGCGCTCGACGGCTGCTGAGCGCTCGGCGACGCGGGTCTGGGCGCGAGACTAGGGACATGTCGTCGGAGGGATCGGGCACGCTGCGGCTGTCCAAGCACGAGGGAGCCGGAAACGATTTCTTGGTGCTGCTCGACCCCTCCGACCAGCTCCGCTTGACCGAGGCGGAGGTGCGCAGCCTGTGCGACCGCCGTCGCGGGGTCGGCGCCGACGGCGTGATCCGGGTCGGCCCGGGGATCGGTGGCGCCCAGGTGTCGATGGAGCTGCACAACGCGGACGGCGGCCTCGCCGAGACCAGCGGCAACGGGTTGCGGTGCCTCGCCCAGGCCGCCGTCGACGGCGCGCTGGTGGACCCGCCCCGATTCGCCGTGGCCACCGGGGCCGGCGTGGCCACCATCGACTACCAGCCCACCGACGGGGCCGGCTCGGCCAGGGCCACCGTCGACATGGGGGCCGTCCGTCTCGTCGGGCCGGCCACCACCGATCCGGCCGGCCGGCCGGCGCAGCAGGTGGACACCGGCAACCCCCATCTGGTCGTGCGTTGCGAGGACCCGGCCGGCATCGACCTGGCGGTGGTCGGCCCCCAGCTGGCCGCCGAGTTCCCCGACGGGATCAACGTCGAGTTCATCGCGGCGGGTCCCGGCGAGGACGAGATCACCATGCGGGTGTGGGAGCGCGGGGTCGGCGAGACGTGGGCGTGCGGGAGCGGCAGCTGCGCCGCCGCCGCCGCCGCCCACTCGTGGGGCCTGGTCGGAACCAACGTGGCCGTGCGCAATCCGGGCGGCACGCTCGAGGTGGCGCTCGGTGAGAAGGACGGCGACCCGGTGCTCCTCGGGGGGCCGGTGCGGCGGGTGGCCGACGTGGTGGTCGACCGCAGCGTGCTCGCGTGAGCGATCAGTTCCCCGGCAGCCTGATCGAGCGGACCTTCCGCGAGCGCATCGTGCTCGTCGGGGTGGCCCTCCCCGGCATCGACCTTGACGATGTCGAAGCCGGTCTCGACGAGCTCGCGCTGCTGGTCGACACGGCCGGCGCCGACGTCGTCGCCCGGGTCGTGCAACGTCGTGACCGTCCGGACCCGGCGACGTTCATCGGCCGCGGCAAGGCGGACGAGCTGGCCGAGGTCTCCCGCACGCTCGACGCCGACACGGTGGTCTTCGACGAGGAGCTGACGCCGGCCCAGCAGCGCAACCTCCAGGCCATCCTC
>Ga0181521_10003666_pt1 | contig 17918 bp, 23 predicted proteins | sample PEATcosm2014_Bin_32_FD_119764 | JGI IMG/M metagenome (GOLD analysis project Ga0181521, IMG submission 119764) | Peatland microbial communities from MTU Mesocosm Facility, Houghton, MI, USA - PEATcosm2014_Bin02_60_metaG | ecosystem: Environmental > Terrestrial > Soil > Wetlands > Peat | place... | reverse complement strand
TTCAAGTGCAGCCTCTCGACTACCCTCGCATGGCTCGGGGCCAGGGTGGCTCGCTAGACCTTCCCTGTACGACTCTTTCATTCGCTACTCCATGCCGGTTTATCCCGGCGCTATCCGGACCCCTGGTCCGCGCGGGACGCCCCGTCCCGCTGCCCCGGCCAGGAATCAAGCGCCGCTACACTCGAAAAGCCGTCCCGGGCCGGCCGCGGGCGAGGCGTCCGTCGCACGATACTCAACTTCCCGACGGCTTTTGCAAGCCTTTGGCGATCAGGTCGGCCAGCCCCAGGCCGCCGTTTTGCGCCATGGATTGGGCGAAGATTTCCTGACCGTATTCCATGGCCGAGGAAGACGAATCGTCATCGCCGGTGCCCAGCCAGCCGCCGTCGGCATCGTGCATCGATTTCATCATCTGGCCGATCAGCAGGGCTTCGAACTGTTTGGCCGCATCCTTCACCTTGGCGGGGTCGTCCTTGGTATTGGAAGCGCCCGTCGAGCCCGCCAAAGCGGGAGTAATCTTATCAATCATCGCGGCCTCCTAAATCACTCGCAGATCGGCATCCAGCGCGCCGGCGGCTTTCAGGTTCTGCAGAATCGAGATGATATCGCGCGGACTGGAGCCGATGGCATTCAGCGCGCGGACCAGCTCTTCCACCGTGGCGCCTTGTTTCAGGAGCACGCTGCGGGCCTGTTCCTGCTTCACCGCGATGTTGGTCTGCTCGACCGCCTGGGTGGTGCCGGAGCTCATCGCATTGGGTTGGGAAACGCCCTCGACGGTTTGAATCTCCACGTTCAAATTGCCCTGCATAATGGCCACCGGCGCAATTTGCACGTCTTTGCCCATCACAATAGTCCCGGTGCGCTCGTTGACCACGATGACGGCCTCGGTATCCGTTTCCACGGTGAGGCGTTCCAGTTCCGCCACGAATTCGGTGGTCTTGTTTTCGTATTCCGGGGGAAGCGTAACCGCTACCAGGGCTTCGTTCTCCGCGTGGGCGATGGCGCCGAACCGTTTGTTCAGAGCCTCGGTGATGCGCGCGGCCGTGGCGAAATCGGCACGCTGCAACTGCAGGCGCAGGTGCGACGTGAGATTCACGCTGGGCGCGCCGCGCTCCACGATGGCGCCATTGGGCATGCGGCCCACCGTGGGATGATTCACCGTATGGCTGTTGGCGCCGCTTCCGGCTATGAATCCGCCCAATACGATAGGCCCCTGCGCCACGGCATACACCTGGCCGTCCGGCCCCTTGAGCCCCGTCATGAGAAGCACCCCGCCCTGCAAACTGGGGGCGTCGCCCATGGCGGCCACGGTCACATCGATGCGCGAGCCCGCCTGCGAATACGGGGGCAGCGTGGCGGTGACCATCGCCGCCGCGGTATTCTTCACCTGGATGGCCGTGGACGATACGGTCAGCCCCATGCGCTCCAGCAGGTTGGTCAAGCTCTGCGCGGAGAACACCGTCTGCACGCGGTCGCCCGTGCCGGCCAGGCCGACCACCAGTCCATAGCCCATCAATTGGTTGTCGCGGACCCCTTCGAGCGAAACCAGCTCCTTCAGGCGCGTGCCGCCGTAGGCGCCCGTCAGGGAAATGGCGTGCAATGCAAGCAATCCCGGGAGTATGTGTTTCATGGCGATTCTCAGAACGGCAGAATGCTCAGCAGAATGCGATATAGAATGTTCGGCCGGCGGATGGCGTCGTTGACCACGCCTTTGCCATTGATCTTGATTTCCATCTGGGCGATCTGGTTCGAGGTAATGATGTTGCCGGTGGTCAAATCGGCGGGGCGGATCACGCCGCGGACGGTGACCACCTGGTGTTCGGAATTGACCTCAATATCCTTGGTCCCTTCCAAAACCAGATAGCCGTTGGGCAGCACGTGCGTGACGCGCGCGCTCAAAGTGGTGCTCAGAGCCGAGGTACGCGACGTAGTGCCGGCGCCATTCAGAGCTTGGGACGATGCCATGTTCAGCAAATTCTGGGCGCCGCCGGTCGGACTTTTCGGTCCGGCCAGGGCGCTGATCTGCGTCTGCGCGGCCGAAGTCCGCGACGTTTGGGTCGCTCCCGCGGCCACGGCCGAAGCCGATTCGGCCACTATGATGGTCACCAGGTCGTCGGGCTGCGCGGCGCGCACGTCGCTGCCCACATCCGTCAGGCGGGACGCCGGAGACCACAGAGATCCCGCCGATGGCTGGGCCGGCGCGGTGGGCTGTTTGAGGGCCTCTTGCAGGTACTTGTCCAGGGCGCTCGGCTCGCCTGGCTTCTTGTGTTTGTCCGCGCCATAACTTGTGGCGGAGAAGATTGCCAGAACGGCTACGATGTATGTTCTCGAATCCATATAGTTCACCCGCTAACGGAAACTCCCGGCGAAATCGGTTTGTACGACGGCTTTGTCCTTGCCTTCCACGCGCGCCCGAAAGATCTTGTTGCTGGACGGATTGCGCAGGGCGATGAAATCGCCGGTGCGTCCGGAAGATTCGGCTTTGGCGGTGAACGCCAGGCGCGCGGCGCCGCTGCGGACCTCGACATCGACGGGGTCGCCGCGGTTGACATCGTTTTGCGGGACCAGCAGTTCGGGACGGACTTCGGCCCCGGCCGCGATGGCTTGCCTGGGAACCATGCCCGCCAGGGAAAGGGGAGTCTGGCGTGGGGACGAATCCGGGAAACACGCGCCGCGCTCGAGGCGCACCTGCCGCGGGTCGATCGGCTGCCCCTCCCTCAAAGCTTGCAGGGCGGTGGCGCGCTGGCAGGGCACTTTCACGCGCACCCTGGCCCATATCGAATAGCGGTGATCGCCGCCGTAGATCACGCTGCCGCGCCACAGCACGGGGTCTTTCTGCGCCGCGGAAGCCGGCTTCCCCAGGAACTCGCGGGGAAATTCCAGGCGGCCTCGCGGAATGGGATACAGGCTGGTCTCGGTAATTTCGATGCTCGCCTCGGGCGAGGGCAGCGACGCGCGCATGGCCTCGAGCGCGCGGTCGCGGTTCAACGTTTGCATGGGCCACTCGAAGCACACGTCGCGCGGCGAATCCAGCCGGATGGAATAGCGCTTGGCGAGCGAAACCAGTTCGGAAGCGTGGAACGACCGTTTCGATCCCGGTGGAGGCATGTTCCCCAACCATGTTTCGGGAGGAATCGCGCGAAACTCGGGGAAGACGGCCGCAAGGTGCTTGGCCAAAATGCGGTCGTCCTCCACAGGTTCACAAGACTGGGCCAGCGCGGGAGCGAATCGCGCGGCCCAGCACAACGCAACTACAATCCGCAAAATCATTGTTTGAGATTATTGACCTGTTGATACATGTCGTCGGCGGCCTTTACCACTTTCGAATTCGCCTCGTAGGCGCGCTGCGCCACGATCAGGTTGATGAACTCCTCGACGATGCTGACATTGGACTGCTCGGTATACCCTTGCAGCAGAGTGCCGATCCCTTCCTGCCCGCCGGGAGGCCCCACGGTGGGCTCTCCGGAACCATCCGTGGGTTGATACATGTTCGCGCCGATGCTGTTCAGGCCGGCCGGGTTCTGGAACATGGCGAGCTGGATCTGTCCGGCCTTTTGCGCGGAAGTCTGGCCGGGCAAAAGGTAGCTTACGGTGCCATCGGTGGCGATGGTGACGGATTGCGCGTTGGGCGGAATCACGATCTGCGGTTGCAACTGGTCGCCGGTAGAGGTCACGACGTTGCCGTTTTTATCGAGCTGGAAGGTTCCGTCGCGCGTGTATGCCAGTTGGCCGTTGGCCTGCAGAATCTGGAAAAAGCCGTTTCCCTGGATCACCATGTCGAGGGGGTTGTCGGTCTCCGTGAAATTGCCTTGCGTGAAGATGATCTCGTTGGAAGCGGCGCGCGTTCCGAGTCCCAGTTGAAGTCCGGTCGGCACCGTGCTCTGTTGGCCGGCGGCCGAGCCGGGCTGCACCATGTTCTGGTACAAAAGGTCCTTAAACTGGGCGCGGCGGCTCTTATAACCCGTGGTGCTGGCATTGGCCAGGTTATTGGCGATGTTATCCACGTTGAGCTGCTGGGCGTTCATTCCGCTAGCGGCGCTGTACAAAGCACGGATCATTTTAAACTCCTTGAATTTCGTTCTGAATCATCTGGTCGACCATCGACTGAGGGTAGCCGTGATCGTAGAAATCCGCGATCAGGCCCGGATTCACCACGCTTCCGTTGGACAGTTGGACCATCTCGTTGGGAACCGATTGCTGCATAGGCCCGTTGGGCGTCAGGGCATCCTCTTGAATGACGGTGCCGCCCACCATGGAAGCCACTTGTTGGGCGGTGGAGGGCGTCGCGAAGTAGATGGGGTTGTATTGCCAGGTGGTTCCATCGGGTCCCTGGCCCGTGGGGTCTTGAACCCAGGGGTTGTCGCCGAACACCGACTGCGCGGTGGGCGGAGCCGCCGGGGCGGGCTGTGCCGCGGGCGTGGCGGGAGCAGACGCGGCAGCCGCGGCAGCCGGGTCGTTGGGGCCTCCGTTGGCGGCAATCCACGAGGCGCGCAGGGTGGGATCGAACAGAACCAGCGGGTTCGGATTCGAGAGTTGGTCGTCCAACTCGTCGGAGAATTGCGTGGAAGTGGACGTCGTTTGGGTTTGCGCAGCCGCCGTGGACGACGTTTGCGTGGGGTCGCTGTTGCCGATGGAATTGATCATAGACGCTCCTTTCGGGCGGGATCGGTTTAGGAACCTACCCGCGCTACCTCTTGAATGCTTTTGGTATCCATATCGCTGCTGACGCCGATGGCTTTTTGCAGCATTTCGAATTGCCGCATCACGCCCACCAGGCGCATGGCGGCTTCCGCCACCGGGACGTTGGAACCTTCGATCTTGCCCTGCTGCACGTCCACATTGGAAGCCGGCAGGGGCAGGTTCTTGGGATCGCTGTTCTGAAAACAGGTGCTGCCGAGTTTGTTTAACGAATTGGTGGATTTGAAGGTCACCACCGCGATCTGGCCCAGCGATTTGCCCCCCTGCTGCACGGTGCCGTCGGGGGAAATCTCGATGGGTTCGTTGGAAGAAGCCTGAATGGTGCCTCCGCTGGTACTGCGAAGCGGGTAGCCGTCGGCGGCAGCCAGCGTTCCGGAAGGCAGAACCTGCAGCGTGCCGTTGCGCGTATAGAGAGTTCCGTTGGGGCCGTTCACGGCGAAGAATCCGCTGCCCGTGAGGGCAATATTCATGGGGTTGCCGGTGGCTTGCAGGTCTCCCGGAGAGAAGTCCGTCCACTGTCGCTGAATGGTGGGCAAGGCGGACGCGGGGGCATCGCCGGCGCCGGAGGCCTGGTCGGAGGTGAACAAGCCGTAGAATTCCTGGTCGCGCTTGTAACCGGAGGTCGCGGCATTGGCGAGATTATTGGCGAGAAGATCCAATGACTGCATTCGGGATCGGAGACCGCTGACGGCGGCGATGGTCAAGGAATCCATAAACGGTTACGGCAAGCGAAGTATGCACTTCGGTGGCCAAGAGAAAGCGGAAGGAAACCCGGGGACCCGCGGCCCGCCCGATGGCGCGTATTGCGCGGCTCTGCGGCATCGGCTTAGGTGGGGCAAGCTTGAGCTTGCCGGCGGGCGGCGCGAAGAATTAAACTTAGAAAAAGCGCCGCGCCAGCCGATCTGTATCGATAAGCGGACCGTTAACTCGTCAATTCCTTGACAAACGGGATTGACTGTCAAATCCCCAACGCCGGCCAGCTTGACGGATCTGGTTGAAAAGATTGCCGGCGTCGAGTGGCGCGCAATCTGCCCTTTCAGCCGCCGTGACAATTCCCCGGTCAGCGATTCCGACGGCGCCGCAGGCTTCCGCGGTTTCCTCCACATCGTCCTCCAGGTACGACGGGGATTTGGCCGGCGCGGGATTCGCCCAGGCATTGGCCGTGGCTGGATTCGCCGGCCCCGCTCCCACGCTTCCCGCATGGCTGACGCCGGCGGCGCAACTGGTCACGAGCCAGCCGCGCGGCGGGCGCAATGCCAAGCCGCAGGCGAAGCAGGAGGAACAGCCCCAAATCACCGCCGCGGTCACGCTTCCATCTCAAGCCCCCACGGTTCTGCCCATAGTCATCCAGCCGTTCTCACGGGAAACCGGAAATCGCGGACAGTCCCCGAAAACCGCGGCCTCGCCGGCGGAAACCCCGGCGCCGGTTACCGCGGCTTCTCCGGCCGCGGAAGGGTCTGCGCAAACCGGCCAGCGGCCGGCCCCGCGCGGCGCGGACGCGCCAGGGATATCGCCCGCTCCCAATCCGCCAAATCCACAGACTGCGCCATCGGCGGCGGCCGGGGATCTGGCGGTTGCGGCGCGCGTGCAGCCTGCCGCGGAGACTCCCGCGCCCGCGCCTTCCGCAGATCCGGCGGTTGCGGCGCGCGTACAGCCCGCCACGGAGACTCCGCAGCCGGCGCGGCCGGCGCAACACGAACCGGCGGCCGGGCCGGCAGCCGACTCGAAGAAAGCGATTGAAAGCGCCGCTGACGGCGCCGCGGCCGTTCCCCCCGTGGCCGGGAGTTCGGGCGCGCAGTTAGCCTCTTACGGGCAGGGCTTTGCCCAACCCCAAGGACCCGCGGCGCAAGCCGCGGCGCCCGCCGCGCCGGCCCCGCCGGCCGCTCCGCAAGCCATCCCCGAACCGCAGCCTAAAGCGGCCTCCACTCCATTGAAAGACATCTCCATTCAGGTGGCGCAGCCCGGCACTCAGAAAGTTGAGGTGCGCGTGGTGCAGCAATCCGGCGAGCTGCGGGTCGCGGTGCGCACCGGCGATTCCGACTTGGCCCACGGGCTGCAACAGAACCTCTCCGATTTAGTGGGCCGCCTGCAGGAAACCGGATTCCGCGCCGAGGGCTGGCGGCCGGGCGCGTCCAGCGCACAGCCCGCCGCGGTCCTGGACTCGCGCACCAGCCCGGGCAGTTCGCGCAACGGCGATTCCCAATCCGATTCGGGAGGATCGCAGGGCCAGGAAGGCCAGCGGCGGCAGAACCAATCCCAGCGGCCGGCCTGGGTGGAGGAGTTGGACAGAGTCGCCGGCAACCAACCGTCTCAAGGAGTAAGTTATGGCATCGGCAGTTAATCCAATCACCGGATCATCGAGTTCCACCAGCACGTCGGCTGCGGCGGCCAGCGCCGCCGCGGCAAGCTCGACGGGGGCTCCCACCGAGCAGATGTTCTTGCAATTGCTGGTGGCGCAACTGCAGAACCAGGATCCGCTGAATCCCACCGACAGCACGCAATTTGTTTCGCAACTGGCGCAGTTCAGCGAACTGGAGAACGTCATCGGCATCCGCGGCGATATCGAAAGCTACTGGGGGCAATCCCAGGGCGCGACCGGCAGCGGCACGACGGACACAAGCACGACGCCGACGACCGCGGAGACGCCCGCTACGACTTCACCAACCACGGCCACAACATCGCCCCAGACCCAATCCTAGAAGGAGATTCAACGAATGTCATCCGCATTTTCCATCGCACTTTCCGCCTTGTCAGCCGACTCCGCAGCCATCAACGTGGTGGGCAACAATCTGGCGAATATGAACACCACCGGCTACAAGGACGCCGACGTGAATTTCGAGGACTTGATGGCGGAAAACCTCGGGACAGGCGCCAATTCGGCGCAGGCCGGCATGGGCGTCGGCCAGATCGGAACCCTCAGCGACTACTCCCAGGGCACCATTACCAGCACCAGCGGCGCCACCGATGCGGCCATCCAGGGCAACGGCTTTTTCGTCGTGACCAACGCCGCCAACCAGACTCTATATACGCGCGACGGCGCCTTCCAGGTGAACTCCGCCGGCGACCTGGTTACGGCCACCGGAGAAAATGTGCAAGGCTGGAGCGCCGTGAACGGCGTGGTGAACCCCAACGGGCCAACCGGCAATATATCGGTTCCCATCGGCGCCACGGTTCCCGCGGTAGCCACGAGCGCCATGACCTTGGGGGTCAATCTGGACGCGCAGGCGGCCACCGGCACGTCGTTCTCCGCGCCCGTCCAGGTATACGATTCGCAAGGCGTCAGCCACACCTTGACGGTGAACTTCACCGAGACCAGCGCCAACAACTGGGGCTACACGGTTACCATTCCAGCGGCGGATTTAGGCACCGGCGGCCACACCTCGCTGGCCAGCGGCACCATGACATTCGATGCCAACGGCAACCTCACCGCGCCGGCCGCCTCGAGCGATCCGCAGTCCATCCAGATCACCGGCCTGGCGGACGGCGCGGCCCCCATGACCATCGGCTGGAACCTGTTCGACAGCAGCGGGAACTCCAACATCACGCAATACGCCGAGGCTTCCGGCGTGGGGAGCACCACGCAAAACGGCTACGCGGCGGGCCAGATCACCAACGTCAGTTTGCAGAACGGCGGCCTGGTGGTGGCCAATTACTCCAATGGCCAGCAGACCACCGTGGGGCAGTTGGCCATGGCTTCGATCCCCAACCCGGAGAGCCTCACATCGGTGGGCGATAACAATTTGGAAGCATCCGCTTCCACCGGCTCCATCTCGGTGGGCGCGGCCAACACCGGCGGCCTGGGCCAAATCATGGCGGGCTCGCTGGAATCCTCCAACGTCGACATGGCCACCGAATTCACCAAGCTGCTGAGCTATCAGAACAGCTACGAGGCGGCTTCGCGAGTGATTACCACGAGCGACCAACTGTTGCAGGACACGGTAAACCTGATTCACGAATAACGCGCCATGGCCACTCCATCGGAACCGGAACATCTGCTGGACATCCCGCTGCTGTTCGAAGCGCTCCTGCCGGGGCCGGCCATGCGCGTCAGCGAACTGCTGGCATTGGCGGAAGGCAGCCTGGTCAAGACCGCCCAACCGGCCGGCGAAACCGTCGAGGTGTTCGCCGGCGGCGCCCTGGTCGGCTTTGCGGAACTGGCCGACGCCGCTGGACGCCGCGCGGTGCGCATGGTTCGTTTTCACGGGGAGAGACGCTAGTGGAAACCGTGCAACCACTGCTCGCCGTTCTCTTTGTGCTGGGCCTGCTGGGCGGCACTTTGTACTGGCTGCGGGCGAAAGGGCTGGCGCGTTTTGGCGGGAAGGGAATCGGACGGCAGTCTTCCCGGCGGATGCAGGTGGTGGAGCGGCTGCCGCTCACTCCCCAGCATTCGCTGCACCTGGTGAGCGTGGGCTCGCGGACGCTGCTGGTGGCCGTTTCTCCCGGCGGGTGCACGGTGCTGGAGAGCGTAGGCGAAAGCCAGGAGGCTATGCGATGATGTTGCGCGCGTTCAGAACGATTCCGCTGCTGGTTCTGGCGGCCGGCGCCGCGATGGCGGCCAAGACACAGGAGCCGGCTTCGCTGCTGGGCGTCAACATGAGCAACTCCGGCGAGTCGCTGGGCGTGCCCATGCAGATCGTGATCCTGCTGACGCTGCTGACGCTGCTGCCGGCGGTGTTCATGGCCATCACGCCGTTTCTGCGCATCACCATCGTGCTGCATTTTCTGCGCCAGGCTCTGGGCACGCAGACCACGCCCTCCAACCAGGTATTGGTGGGGATCGCGCTATTTCTGGCGTTGCTGGTGATTTCCCCGGTGGCAGCCGACGTCTATCACCAGGGATGGGAGCCGCTGGAGAACAACCAGCTCACCGCCGACCAGGCGTTCGACGCCGGCGCGCGGCCGCTCAAAGTCTTCCTGGCGCGTTTCGCGCGCGAAAAAGACGTCCAGCTCTTCGTCGAGATCACGCATGCGCCGGCGCCCCACAACCCGTCCGACCTGGACCTGAAGATCCTGATTCCGGCCTACATCCTTTCCGAGCTGAAAGCCGGATTTCAGATTGGCGCGGTGCTCTTCCTGCCGTTTCTCATCATCGACCTGGTAGTGGCGTCCGTCACCCTTTCCATCGGCATGGTGCAACTGCCGCCGGTGATGATCTCCGCCCCCTTCAAGATCCTGCTCTTCGTTCTGGCCGACGGCTGGAACCTGGTGATCGGATCGCTCATGAAAGGCTTTTACGCATGACCCCCGAATTCGTAATCCAGATCCTTCGCGAAGCGCTCCTGACCGCTTTGATGCTCAGCGCGCCGCTGCTGGTGGTGGGCTTCTTAGCCGGTATCCTGATGAGCCTGATTCAGATCCTCACGTCCATTCAGGATTCGGCATTCAACGCCATCCCCCGCCTCATGGCGTTTCTCTGCGCGTTCGTTCTGGCTTTGCCCTGGATGCTGCATAAAATCACCACTTATACCGTGCTCACTCTGGGAGACCTCAGCCGGTATGCGCGGTGAGCTGGTCCTTTCCACTGCCACGCTGTTGGGTTTCCTGCTGACGCTGATCCGCGTGGGAGGCGTGTTCGTATTCGTGCCGCTCCCCGGCGTGAGCAGCGTGCTCAGCCCAGCGCGCGTCATTCTCTCGCTGGGAATCACCGTTGCGCTCTTCGCCGAGTGGCCGCGTATCACGGCCGCGCCTTCCGCCGGTTTGTTCCTGCTGTGGATCATGGTGGAAGCGGGGTTGGGAACCGGCATCGGGCTGACGGTGGCGTTCATCAGCGAATCGCTGGCGGTGGGCGCCCAGGTGATGGGGTTGCAGGCCGGATTCGGCTTTGCCACCACCATCGACCCCAACACGCAGGCCGACTCCACGGTGCTGGTCATCTTTTCCCAACTGGCCGCCGGGCTGCTGTTCTTTGCGACCGGCCTCGATCGCCAGATCGTGCGCGTTTTCGCGCGCAGCCTGGAAACCTGGCCCGCCGGCACGTTCGTGGTCACTCGAGGGGTGGCCGAACAGGTGCTATCCGTGGGATCGACCATGTTCAGCACCGGCCTGCGGCTGGCGCTGCCCATGATCGCCATCCTGGTGATGGTGGATATCTCGCTGGCCCTGCTGGGACGCGTCAACGCCCAATTGCAGCTTCTCACCATCGCCTTCCCGGTGAAAATGATCGTCGGGTTGGCGCTGCTCGGCTGGCTGGCGGTTCTGCTGCCGGCGCTCTTCCGGGCGGGGATCGACTCCAGCTTCACGGTTATCCGCGGCCTCGTCGCCCGGTAGGCTATGGCGGAGAAAGATCAAAAAACCGAACAACCCACGCCGCGGCGCCTGCACAAGGCGCGCGAAGAGGGCAATTTTCCCACCGCCAGGGTGTTCGTGAGCGCTTTGCAATTTCTGGCCTTCGTGAGCCTGATCCACGCCTGGGGGATGGATTGGCTGCAGGCCATCCGCGATAGCATGGCGGCGCTGTTCCAGCACGCTCTGGATGCGCGCCTGACGGCGGAAGAGATCACCGCCCTGAGCCTGGACCTTTTGAAACATACCATGGTCCCGGTGGCTTTTCTGGGCGCGGCGCTGATCGCCATCACCATAGCGGTGCAACTGGCCGTCACGCGCATGGGGGTCAGCCTCAAGAAGCTGGCGCCCAACCTCGAGCGCCTCAACCCTCTTTCCAAGCTGCGCGAGCTGCCCAAACAGAATGTGCCGTCGCTGCTGCAGGCCATCGTGATGATCCCGGCCTTCGGGGCGGCCGTTTATTTTCTGGTCAAGGACGATTTCCAAGCTTACCTTTTGCTTCCCTTGCGCAGCGTACCCGGCGGCGCAAACTACGTGGCCGCGTCCATCCAGGCGCTGCTGTGGAAGGCTTCCTTCGTGTTCGTGGTCTTCGGGGCGGTCGACCTGATGCGCCAGAAGCGCCGCTACCAGCAGGATCTCAAGATGAGCAAGCAGGAGATCCGCGACGAATTCAAGGAAGTGGAAGGCAGCCCGCTCATGAAGCAGCGCATCCGCCGGCTGCGCCGCGATATGGCGCGCCGCCGCATGATGCACGAGGTTCCCACCGCAACCGCGGTGATCGTGAACCCGACCCACTACGCGGTGGCGCTGAAATACAGCATGAGCGCCCCCGGCGCGCCGCGCGTGGTGGCCAAAGGAAAGAACTACCTGGCGCTGCGCATCCGCCAGAAGGCCATCGACAACCAGGTGCCGTTGATCGAGAATCCGCCGCTGGCGCAGGCGCTGTACAAGAACGTGGACGTAGGGCAGGAGATTCCCGCGCAGTTCTACCGCGCGGTAGCCGAAGTGCTCGCTTATATCTTCAAGCTCATGAATGGCACGCGGGGTGCATAGGCAGGGCGGACCCCCGGTCCGCGGGACGGGGGCATCCCGCGCGGGCGAGGGCGTCCGCCCTACGGATTGCGATTGATCGAGGAGTGAATCAGCTTGGCACAAACAAGAGCGATGGCCGCGCCCGCCCCCTGGAAACAGCTTCCCGCCGCGATGGTCACCAATTGGAAGGAATTGGGCGTGCCGATCGCGGTCCTCGGCATCGTCATCGCGCTCATCACTCCGCTGCCGGGCTTCGTGCTGGATGGCCTCATCGTCACCGACATCATGATGTCGGTGGTCGTCATGATGGTCGCGATGTACATCCGCAAACCAGTGGAATTCAGCGTTTTTCCCACTACCCTGCTGTTGCTGACGCTGTTTCGGCTGTCCCTCAGCATTTCCGCCACCCGCCTGATTCTGATGAACGGCAACTCCGGAACCAGCGCCGCCGGGGATGTGATTCAGGCCTTCGGCAACTTCGTGGTGGGCGGCAATTACATCATCGGCGCGGTGATTTTCCTGGTGCTGATCGCCATTCAATACGTGGTCATCAATCATGGCGCGGTGCGCATTTCCGAAGTCACCGCGCGCTTCACCTTGGACGCCCTGCCGGGCAAACAGATGTCCATCGATTCGGACTTGAGCTCCGGCCTGATCGATGAAAACGAGGCGCGCAAACGCCGCAAGGATCTGGCCAGGGAAGCCGAATTCTACGGCGCCATGGACGGCGCTTCCCGGTTTACGCAGCGCGACGCGGTGGCCGCCATTCTGATTACCGCCATCAACATCGTCGCCGGCTTTCTGATCGGCGTCCTGCAACACGGCATGGACCTCCGCCACGCCATCGAAACCTATACGGTCCTGACCATTGGCGATGGCCTGGTTACCGTCATTCCCGCCCTGATGATTTCCATCTCCGGCGGCCTGATTGTGACGCGAGCCAGCTCCGACGAGCGCCTGGGTTCGGACTTCAGCAAGCAGCTCTTCGGCAGCCCGCAGCCGCTGTTCCTGGCCAGCGGCGTCCTGCTGGTTCTCTCGGCGTTCCCCGGCCTGCCCATGATCCCGTTCCTGCTGGTGGGCGCGGGAATCGGAGCCGGGGCGTGGAACCTGCGCCAGAAACAGATTGCCGGGCGCAAAGCCGAGATCGCCGCCAAACCGGCGGTGGCCAAGGAAAACATCGAAGCCCTGTTGAAAGTCGAGCCGCTGGCCATCGAGATGGGGCTGGGCCTGGTGAAATTCGTGGCCGGCGGTCAGGAGTCGCCGCTCATCAAGCGCATCGCCGGCATTCGCCGCCAGCTTGCCGGCGAACTGGGTTTCGTTCTGGGTCCGGTCCGCGTGGTGGATAATGTCGCGCTCAAGGTGAACGAGTATTTCATCTCGCTGAAGGGCGCCGAAATCGCCCGCTACGAGCTGCCCGCCGGCTGCGAACTGGCCATCCCGGTGGGCAAGAGCAGCCCGCCGCCGGGAGGAAAAGAGACCAAGGAGCCGGCCTTCGGAATGACCGGCTGGTGGGTGCAGAGCGAACAGGCCGATAGCGCGCGCCGCGCCGGATACACGGTGGTGGATGCGGTCAGCGTCCTGGGCACCCACCTCACCGAACTGGTCCGCCGCTATGCCCAGGAGTTGTTCTCGCGCGGCGACGCCAAAAAATTCCTGGACCGCGTTTCCCAGGAACAGCCCAAAGTGGTGGAGGATCTGGTCCCCAAACTTCTGCCGCTCGCCACCGTGCAGCGCGTGCTGCAAAACCTGCTGCGCGAGCGCGTGGCCATCCGCGACGCCGTCACCATCGTGGAAGCCCTGAGCGAAGCCGCCGTCACCACGCGCAACCCCGTCCTGCTCACCGAATACGTCCGCCAGGCGCTGCGGCGGATAGTGGTGAAGCCGTACCTGGACGCGCAGGGCAATCTGCCGGCCTACCTGATCGATCCCGCCATCGAACAGGCCGTGGAATCCTCCGTGCAACACGGAGAGCAGAACAGCCATGCCACACTGGCTCCGCCGGCGATCCGCGACCTGCTGCAGAAGATTCACCAACTGGTGGGCAGCCCCGAAACGCCGGTGGCGGCAATCGCCAGCTCGGGGGCGCGCTACTTCCTGCGCCAGATGGCCGAGCCCGCCGTGCGCAACCTGTTCTTCATCTCCCATAACGAAGTTCCCATGGAAGTCAAAATCGTTTCGCTAGGAGTGATCCAATAGCCATGCCCACCCTTCAGCCGTCCATGTACGTGAAATCGTTCTTCGCCCAGTCCGTTCCGGCGGCTATGGAACAGGCGCGCATCGAACTGGGACCGGATTCCCTGCTGCTGGATGCGCGCGACGCTCCTCCGGAGGCGCGCCACCTGGGTGACTACGAAGTGGTTTTCGGCGTATGCTCCCAGGCCGCCGCGGCTCCGCCGCCTTCCTCCGATAACGGTGTGCCGGCCTTGCGGCGGCAGATGGAAGAGATCCGCGGCTTGCTGCGCAGCCGGGGAGAGCCCGCGATCAGCGGGCGCGGCCCGAGCAACGCGGTGGAGCGATGGCTCATGGAAGCCGGTGTAGAGCCGGCCCTGGCGAGCGAGATCGACCAGGCCGCCCGGCAGCGCGCCGCGCGGCGTGCGGTGCCGAGCATCGGCCCGCCGCGGCCCGCCAGCCGCGACGAGTCCCCGCTGCCGTCCGACGCCGCCGATGAAATCGCGGCCCGATTCGCGGTCGCTCCGGAAATTGGCCGCTTCACCGCGCTGGTCGGTCCCCCCGGGGCCGGCAAAACCACCACCCTCGTCAAGCTGGCAATCACGCAGGGCCTGGCTCGCGGGCGCGCCGTGCGTCTGATCTCGACCGACACGGCGAGGATCGGCGGCGCCGAACATCTGCGGACGTATGCCGCCATCCTGGGAGTGCCCTTCCAGGCCGTGGAAACGACCGGCGCCCTGGCGCAAGCCCTGGATGAGGCTCCCCCCGCCGCGCTGGTCCTCATCGACACGCCCGGTTACAGCGCCACCATGCTGTGCGAACTGGGCGGCGACCTGGCTGCCTTCCTCGGCCGTTGTCAGGATATTGACACCCACCTGGTTTTGACGGCCTCCATGCGCCTGGAAGACCTCTACAATACGGCCGCGCTTTACAATCCTTTTCGCCCCGCCAAACTGCTTTTTACCAGGGCGGATGAGACATCCTCACTGGCTGCCGTGTTTTGCGTGGCCGCGCGCTGCCGGAAGCCGGTCTCGTTCCTGGCCAACGGCCAGGCGATTCCGGAAGATCTCGAGCCCGCGGCCAAGGAGAGAATTGTCGAGTCGTTGGTACCTCAATTGCCTGCTAAGTTGCGGGCCATCGCCTAGACGTTCCCATGGCAACCGGTACGTACGGATATCAAACCGATCTCGATGTTGACGCCGCGCTACGGCGGGAAGCGCTGGTACTGGAGCACCTGCCGCAGGTGCGGCTCATCGCCAGGCGAATTCACGACCGGCTGCCGGATTACGTGAACCTGGAAGATCTGGTCTCCGCCGGCGTAATCGGGCTGATCTCCGCTATCGATAACTTCGACCCCTCGCTCAACGTGCAACTCAAGACCTACGCCGAGCGTAAGATTCGCGGCGCCATTCTGGACGGCCTGCGGGAATCGGATTGGGCGCCCCGCGAAGTCCGCAAGAAATCCAGGCTGATTGAAGCCGCCATCCATCGAGCCAAGCAGCGCGCGGGGCGGGAAGCCACCGAAGAGGAGATTGCCGCCGAATTGGGGATCGCTCCGGCGGAATATCAGAAATGGCTGGCGGATGTGCGCAGCGTCGAGATCTCCCGGCTGGAATTGGCCGCGGGCGACGAATCCGGCCTCAATCTGCTGAAGTTCATTTCGACCGGCGAAGAATTTTCGCCTTCCCACATTGTGGAGCGCTCCGAGTTGGAGCGTATTCTGGCTCTGGCCATCGATCGCATGCCGAAAACCGAACGGATCGTATTGCAGCTTTATTACTACGACGAATTGAGCCTGCGCGAAATTGGGGAGGTGATCGGGATGCACCTCTCCCGGGTCGCTCAATTGCGCACGCAGGCGATTTTGCGGCTTCGCAGCCACCTGGAGAGAGTCTGGCTGTCGGAACCCAGGAGAAAAGGATGAACTCCCCCACGTTGGACGTCCTGTTGGACATCGAACTGCCTGTTACCATCCGCTTCGGATCCAGACAAATGACCTTTGGCGACATCCTGAATCTGAACGCCGGGTCGCTGGTGGAATTCGATCGCGCTCCCGAAGATCCGGTGGAGGTGTTGGTGAACGACCGGGTGGTAGCCCGCGGCGAAGTGGTCATGGTGCAGGGGAGCTACGGCGTCCGCATCACCGAAATACTGAGCCGGCGCGAACGGCTGGATGCGGACTCGGGAGCGGCTCCGGAAACGGCCGGGAACATCTGATGTACGTGGCGTGGATAGTCAGTCCCATTACGCTTTATGCTTTTCTGGCCCTGGCGCTCTTGGCCTGCCTGGTACTATTCGTGTCCCTGAAGCTGGAGATCGCGGTGGCGCAGCGGTCCAGCGCGCAAAGCCGCCGCGAAGCGATGGCCTCCGCGGCTACCCTGACCGCCCAGTTGGCAGCTCTACGGCAAGAAATCGAGAGCACCGAAGCACCCTCGTTTGCGGGGCTGGAATTGAATCTGAACCGCCGCGCGCAGGCTTTGCGCATGCATCGGCGGGGTGAGGCGCCCGCCACCATAGCTGCCGCTCTGCGCGTGTCCCGCAACGAAATCGATCTGCTGCTGAAGATCCAGAAACTAGCCGCGCGGGACGGGCTGGAGCAAGCTCCATCGGGCAATTAGTTCCCGAATCCACTCCTGCATAACTGCGGTTAACCTTCACAAAAGCCTGATCTTCCCCGCTTTCGTGGGTGTAGATATCTGGTGTAATTCATGGTACTAATACATCTTCAGGTACACCCAGTTCATGTTCGGGCAGTTCAACACACCAACGGAAGTCGAGCTTTGGAATGCGCTGATTCAAGCGAAACAAAGTTACGTACAATCGCTAGCCAGCCTGGATGCGCTGGTCTTTGAGACGGAAGCCAGCCCGCCGCTGCCAATGCGGCGGCGTATGATCGAGGAGGCCGCCAACAGCCGTGGGGAGGCTTATGTCGTGTACCGGCAGGCCCTGGATGCCCTTACCGACTCCCTGCGCAAGTAAAAGCCCTAGAGAACCGCACCATCCGCCGATAAGAGGATTGGAAGACAATCTTCCGCCGCCAACTAACCGCTGGAGAAAGTGGGTTTAGTGGCTGTGTAGTACGATCGAATGAGACATGGACCGGTGATGTGCGAGGAAGCCAGAAGTTTAATCATTGGATATCTGGATTCCCTGGAGGAGTACGACCGCGTTCACCTGATGTTGCTGGCGGCCTTCCGAAGAGAGGATTCAGAAGCGATACAAAGCTATCGCGGCCTGTTACAAGAGGTCAAGTCCAAAGTTGACATCGCCCGCGAACGATTCCTGAACCACCAAACCGCCCATAGCTGTTCCCAAGCCATACACTTCGACAGCCTCTAGAAATAACCGCACCCAAGGATGGTGGGCCTGTGGCTCGTCGAGGACACGCTTCTGCCGGATAGAGAGTTGCGCGGGATCGCGTTTTGAAACCTCGACGCCCGTTGGGTAAGCCGGTGGTATCCAGGATAGCGGAACTGGCGGCCGCGCCCGGAAGCACCGGCGGACGATCCTGGACCCGTTTTCGGCCAGGTGACACCGGCGGCAATGCTGCTTTCCGGAAAGCCTACTCTCGAGGAAGTTGCCAGGGACGCGTCTTTAGGGGTTCGTAAACGCTACGGCGTTTTGCAGGAGTCATCCGCGCCTCGTGCCGATGAACACGCAATCTGGGATACTTTGCGATCCCGCAAGCCTGGTTCTCTACGGGCGATGCCAAGCCAGTTCGAGACCTCATGCGCGATCTA